>Ga0335075_10015665_pt1 | contig 11351 bp, 8 predicted proteins | sample Lox_Sample_24_FD_206723 | JGI IMG/M metagenome (GOLD analysis project Ga0335075, IMG submission 206723) | Soil microbial communities from Loxahatchee National Wildlife Refuge, Florida, United States - Lox_Sample_2.4 | ecosystem: Environmental > Terrestrial > Soil > Wetlands | place: USA: Florida...
GACATCCATATCGGCCACCCGACCATATCGCGGCTGCATCTGGAGCTGACCTGGCGGGCGAAGACCCTCATTCTCACCCACCTCAGCGCGACCAATCCGACCTTCGTCAACGGGGCCCCGGTCGCCGAGCCTCGGCCTTTGCGCAATGGCGACATCATCGAGGTCGCGGACGGGGTTGCGCTCCGGGTCGAGCTGTTCGACGGCGGCGACGAGGCGGCCACGCAGTTTCGCGGACGCGACATGCGCCGCATGTATGCGATTCTATCCGCCGACGTGTTCGGCTACACGCGCCTCGTGGAGCAGGACGACCTTGCGACCGCCCGCCAGCTCGAGGCTTGCCTCAAGATCGTCCGCGAGCGCGTCGAACAGATGGACGGACGCGTCGTCCAGGTTGTCGGCGACGAAGTGCTGGCGCTTTTCAATAGCGCCGGCGCCGCGGTGAAGTCGGCTGTCGCCTGCCAATCGGACATCGCGCGCTTGAACGCCGCGCTGGCGCCGGCGCGCAGGATGGAGTTTCGGGTCGGGATCAATTCGGGAGACCTGCTTCTCACGCCTCTCGGCGCCATGATCGGCGACGCCATCAACATCGCCGCTCGCGTCCAGAGCATCGCCCCGCCGGGAGGCGTTTTCATAACCGGCGTGGTGCGCGACCAGCTCCAAGGCCAGACCGACCTTCGATTCGACTTCGTCCAAACCACGGAGATGAAGAATGTGTCGCGCGAGGTTCGGGTCTATCGGGTCGAATTTTGAGCGCGCGAGCCGCGCGATTCAAAAAGGGCGTCGGGAAGTGTAGTTTTCTACGCACAGCCATCGTGGCATGTGATCGTGAATAGCGTTGCGGCGTGTCATGTGATTGAATGTGTAGCGCACAATATGCTTCCACGCCGCGGGGAATACGATGCAACGTCTAGCTTTGATCGCCTGCGCGTCGCTCGCATGTTTGACGCGACAGGCTGCCGCGACGCCTCTGGATGCGGCGGGTGTGACCTCGGATCTGTCTTTCATCGAGACTCAGGTGTCAAAGACTCTGACCTCGCTGGGCTCCCCGACATCCGGCTATCCCGTCTCGGGAGGCGACAGCGGCAAGTGGACCACGACCAGTCCTTCGGACGGCGCCGTGGGATGGACGAGCGGGTTTTTCCCGGGCCAGCTTTGGCTCCTCTATCAGGCGACAGGGTCGCCGCAGTGGCTCGCGGACGCGCGGGAATGGACCGCCCCTCTGGCCTCGCAGGCTTCGTCGATCACCCGGCCGGACCCCACGGACATCGGCTTCATCATCGGGACGAGTTTCGGCAACGGATACCGGCTGACGGGAGACCCCGCCTACAAAAACGTGCTCCTGACGGCAGGCGGCTCATTGGCCTCGCTCTACAATCCGACGGTTGGGGCGGTTCGCTCCTGGACTTTCGGTCCGTGGGAGTTTCCGGTGATCATCGACAGTATGATGACGCTTGGGCCGTTGCAGTGGGGGGCGCGCAATGGCGGCAATCCCGCCTGGGCCGGGATCGCGGCCACGCACGCCAAGACGGTGACCACGAATCTCGTGCGCCTGGACGGCAGCACGTTCCAGCTCGCGAATTTCGACCCGACGACCGGGGCGCTCCTGGGCCAGCAGACATACGCCGGATATTCCAACAGCTCGACCTGGGCGCGCGGGCAGGCCTGGGCCCTCTATGGATTCGTGCAGGCCTATCAGACGTCGGGTAACCCGGCCTTCCTGACGACGGCGGAAGACGTCGCCAACTATTTCGTCGACCATTTGCCCGCGAACGATATTCCCCCGTGGGATTTCGACGCGCCGGGAACGCCCCCTGTGGACACCTCGGCGGCGGCCATTGCGGCGGACGGCCTCGTCATGCTGAGCACGGTTGCGGGAACCGAGAGCGCCTCGTACCTCTCGGACGCCGAGAACATCCTGGGGTCGCTCAGCGGCAGCTACCTTGACCTTGGCGCGTCTGGCGAGTCGGTGCTGATCGACGGCTACCCGGGCGGCTTGACCGCCACGAACACCGCCCTGATCTACGGCGACTACTATTTCACCGAGGCGTTGCTGCGGCTGCAGGATGTGCTCGACGGGAAGCCGGGCTGGGTGCTGTATAGCCCTGTCCCGGAGCCCTCGACTTGGTCGATGATGCTGCTCGGGTTCGCAGGCCTTGGCTTTGCGGGCTATCGGACGGCCCGCAAAACCGCATCCGCTCATTCCCTGCCCGCCCCGCCCGATTGAGTCGAAGCGCCGCGGTCGGAGCCCCTCGCGTCTACTGGCGAGCGAGATACATCTTCATCTTCGCCGCCATGTCTTCGACCGCCTCCCCGGTCACATCCACCAGGGCCTTCTTCACCGCGCCGGTGAACGCGAACGGCGGCTTGTAATCGGTCATCACCGGCGCGCCGGCGTCCGAGCCCACGCAGACGCCCGCGGACAAGCCGAGCGATAGGGGGATCGTCACAGGCAAGTCGCCCTTGCCTATGGGCGCGCCGTCGACGAGCAGCGTCACCTCTGCCGGAACGCCCTTGCCCTTGGCGATATCGGCCTTGCCGGTCGGCTTGAACTCGAAGCTGAAGATGTGGTCGCCTTCCGGAATGGCTTTGTCCGACTGGACCTTGAAGCGTTGGTCCGCGACGTAGTTGTAGCCATAGGTGAGCTTGCCGTTCTGCACATAGAACGCGAAACCGCCGTCGACGCCGCCCATCGAAAACAACACGCCCTCCGCCCCGCCTTTCGGCACGCTGGCGTGGACGGACACCGAATGGGGCACGTTCACCAGACGGGGCGCGGCGTTGCTCGGCACCTGCTGGGTTCCGGCATAGTAGATGTACTTCTTGCGGCCGACGGCTATTTCCGGCCGCTCCTCGGCCAGGCGCTGAACGCCGCGGCTATCGATCGGCAGGACGTCGTACTTGCCCGCTTCCACGTACCACATGCCGATCATCGCGATCAGCCTGTCGCGCTCCTTGTCGGCGAGATTGTTGGTCTCGGCGAAATCGTCGTTGAGGTTGTAAAGCTCCCACCCCTTGGCGTCGAGTTCGATCAGCTTGTTGTAGTCGATGGGAGCGCCGAACGTGAGACCCGATTCCGTGAACGATGGGCCGGGCCACGGACACACGGCCCGCCAGCCGTCGTGATAGAGCGAGCGGTGGCCGAACATCTCGAAATACTGGGTGACGTGCAGCGACGGCGCCTTGGCGTCGTCGAATGACGACTTCAAGCTGAAGCCCTGCAAGGGCGACTGCGTCACGCCGCGGATCTGCGCCGGCGGCTCGATGCCCAAGGCGTCGAGCACGGTCGGAACCATGTCGATCGCATGGCAATATTGCGTGCGGATCTCCCCCTTGGCCTTGATGCCCTTCGGCCACACGATCATGAACGGGTCGGCCGTTCCGCCGCGATAGGTCTCGCGCTTCCAGCGCCGGAACGGCGTATTGCCGGCATGCGTCCAGCCCCATGCGTAGTGATTGAAATATTTCGGGCCGCCGAGGTCGTCGATCGCCGCCAGATTCTGTTTGAGATCGTCCGGCACGTTATTGAAGAACTTGCCCTCGTTGACCGATCCGGTCGGCCCGCCCTCGGCGCTCGCGCCATTGTCGGAGACGGCCATGATGAGGGTGTTGTCGTACTCGCCGATGTCCTTCAGGAACGCGATCAATTCCCCGATGTAATGGTCGGTGTGCTCGAGAAATCCGGCGAACACCTCCATCATGCGCGCGTAAAGGCGCCGTTCGTCGGCGGACAGCTTGCCCCAGTCCTGCACGTCCGGGTCGTGCCGCGACAGTTTCGTGTTCGCAGGGACAATGCCCAGCTCCTTCTGCCTCGCGAACACCTGCTCGCGGTAGGCGTCCCATCCGGCGTCGAACTTGCCCTTGTATTTGTCGGCCCATTCCTTCGGCACATGATGGGGCGCATGCATGGCGCCGGTGCAGAAGTACATGAAGAAAGGTTTGTTCGGCGCGACCTGCTTCGAATCGGCGATCATCGCCTTGGCCTTGCTGACAAGGTCGGGCGTGAGGTGGTAGCCCTGTTCCGGCGTCTTGTCGGGTTCGGTCTGGCTGTTGTCGCGCACCAGCTCCGGGTAATACTGGTGCGTGTCGCCGCCCATGAAGCCGTAGAAGCGCTCGAATCCGCGGCCCAGCGGCCAGCGGTCGTAAGGCCCGGCCGCCGAGGTCTGCTCGGCCGGCGTCAGATGCCACTTGCCCAGCGCGTAGGTGTTGTAGCCGTTCTGGAGGAGGATCTCCGACAGCATCCCGTTCTCGAACGGAATATTGCCGTTGCCGCCGGGATAGCCGGTCGATCCTTCGGTGATGCACGACATGCCGTTCGAGTGATGATTGCGGCCGGTGATGAAACACGAGCGCGTCGGCGAACAGAGCGCGGTCGTGTGCATGTTGTTGTAGAGGAGCCCGTCGGCCGCGAGCGCATTCAGATTGGGCGTATTGATCGGACTGCCGTAGCAGCCGAGCTGACCGAAGCCGGTGTCGTCGAGGATGATGAACAGCACGTTCGGCGCGCCCTCGCGCGCCCGATTGGGCGCCGGCCATGCCGGCTTCGACACATCGAAGGTCCGGCCGATCACCCCCGGAAACGCCTGACCGGGCTTGTACTCCTTAAGCGCCATGCTCCCCTCCATCGGCCATGAGGCCAAGCGCCTTTTACAGGCAGTCGGACCACGGATAAACGGGAACATCTCAGGATCGAAACCGGGCCAGTCCGATCGAGCTTCGATTTAGGGCTGCGCTCATTTCCCTCCCCGCCCCGCCCCGCCTCCATGAGCCGGGCAGCGTAGCGGGCCAGGCGACAGTGAACCCCTCGCCCGCGTTGCACTCTCGGAGAGGTCGATCACCGTGCTTACGCGCGAATCCTGGAAAGCCCGGGTCGAGCCGGCTCCGCCACCGTCGAAATGGCCTCGGTCAGAACATCGACGAGGGTTCGCTTCGGAACACGATAGTAGGGAAGAGCGGCTCGAACGCCGGAGCGCCAGCTATCAATAATGGACGTGCCCTCCACTCGATAGCGAACAGAGATCCATGATCGTTGGCGGCTTTCGAACAGAGCCTCCCGGCTATCTTTTTCTTCGTCGATTTCATTGGCCCAAGCTGCAATACGCCGTAGATTATCCGGATGGAAAGCCTGGTGCAGCCCGTCAAGCCGATCAAACTCTTGCTTGATCTGGTCAGTCTTGATTGCCAATTCGGCGAAGGCAGCCTTGATCTGACCCGTTGTCAGGTCATCCTTTGCGAGTCGCTTAAAGCACCGCTGGACCTCGGTCTGTATTTCCTCAAGCCTTTTTGCGATAGGGATTCCGGGTACGAAAAACAACCCTCCAGCCACAGGACCGATGACGTGCTGGATCGTCTTTGTAAGCTGCCAGCGTCGGCCTTCTGCCTTGGCCTTTTGCCTCTCGCTCTCGAATTTATCGCCGAGAACCTCCTTGCGTGCCCGCTCTGCCGCTTCATCGCGAACGAGACGATTCACGACTAGCGGTTCTCCGCGCTTTGCGAGCTCGCCCACGTCTCTTGACAAATCGGCAAAATAGCCGCGCCATGTCCGCCAGAGGGCATCATGAATGTGCACCGTCGGCTGATCGCGAAGGGATCGGAACTCTTCTGAGATTTCGGCCATACGGGCAAAGAGCGCCCGTCGCTGCCGCACGTAGCTCTGATGCTCATGCGCAGCATCGAACTCCATGAGCTGGCGTTCAAATTCGATCCCGTACCGGGTGAGAGCACAGTCGCGTCCGACGAGCCTGCGTGCGCCCGAGGGACGGTACCTGATGACAACTCCATTGTAGTGGTTAAGGTATCGGCAAAAGACACAACGTACTTTTACTTCGCGATCCGTCATGTCGTAAGTGTACTCCACCTCCCATTCTTCTTCAGGTGGCGGATCATCGGAAAGATTCTCAAGGCTCTCCGGGTCTGAGGAGGTAAACTCTATCGCGAGGAGTTCAGGCTCGGTCAGGCGGGTTACAGAGGCTGGGCGCGTCGACTTTTGATGGGGCATCGGGTGAATCTCTCCATAGGTTCCTCCCTAACCTATAAATCAGTGGTTTAGGTGAGCTTCTTGTAGCCCACTGGTCGACAATATACAAGATATAGGTTCGCGCTATCCCAATTTTTTTTCTAAGGCGAGGCTCGGCCGACCGCCGCCGCTCACCCCCCTCCCCACCCGGCCTCCATGAGCCGGGCGGCGTAGCGGGCTATCTGGTCGACCTCGATATTGACCTTGTCGCCCGGCTTGCGCTCGCCCCAGGTCGTCACCTTCAAAGTGTGGGGGATGAGCAGGACCTCGAACGTGTCGCCTTGAACCGCGTTCACCGTGAGCGAGGTCCCGTCGAGCGCGACCGAGCCCTTGACGGCGATGAACTTGGCCAGATCCTTCGGGGCGCGGATGAGGAAATGCGCCATGCCCTCGAAATCGCGCCGGCTGAGGAGTTCCGCGATCCCGTCGACATGGCCGCTCACCATATGGCCGCCGAGCTCGTCGCAGACGCGAAGCGAGCGCTCGAGGTTGACATGGCCCCCCGCCCGCCAAGCTCCGAGCGTCGTCACCGCAAGCGTCTCGGCGCCGACGTCGAAGGCGATCGCCGAACCGCCCCCGCGCGGCTCGACGCCGACCACGGTGAGACATGCGCCGGAATTGGCGATCGAGGCGCCGACTGGAATTGATTTGGCGTCGTAGGCGCTGGCGATCCTGAGCCGCCTCAGGTCGCCTGACGCCGTTATATCAATGATTTGTCCAACGTCGCTGATAATTCCGGTGAACACCTGAAGCCCTTGCTCGCCTGCCTCGTGGCGCTGACCATAAAGCATTTCGCCCGCCGCCGGGTCACTTTGAAACTCTCCGATCGCATTCCGCTCTTGCACTTCGCTGTCGCTTTCGGGAATTCCACCCCCGGCCCTGACCAAAACCAAAAAATGGCTCTTACAGCGTTAGCTGTTGATTCCGGAATCCCGGCCTTCCGGACGTCATGGCCGGCTTCGTGCCGGCCATCCACGCGGCGCGGCTTCGCCATCCTTCATCGCGTACGGATCATCCTTGCTGTTCAATGCTTTAGGTGGAAGCGCCAGTGCTCTCGTGGATGGCCGCGTCACGCGCGGCCATGACGCTGACGAGGCCCTAGGAGAGACTAAAGGCGATCCTTGCGACGCATAACCAACAGGTTTCGCTATAAGAGTCAAAAATGGTTGACAAAATCAGAAACGCATGCCAGTCTTTTTTATTGACCGGATCGAGCCAAAACCTGCGAGGCCGCGAGGGCGCGAAAATGAGAAAGGGAACCGCGTTTGAGACAATTCGCATAAGCGGTGAGACGGCGACCGCAAATTTTTATGTAACTGCCAGGGTGACAGCGTAAGGTTGCGAGGCGGGCACCCCCTCCACCATGCTTCGCATGGTCCCCCTCCCCCGCCGCTTCGCGGCATGGGAGGAAGGCGCCGGCGCCGGCCTCATCCTCCCCCAAGAAATGGGGGAGGGGGACCGCCCGAAGGGCGGTGGAGGGGGCAGCGCCGCCAGGGTGCTTGGGAGTTACATTTTTATTTCCTTCGCTCGTAACCCATTGAAAAGTCCCGATTCGGGGAAATAAAAGGAAATAAACGGAAGCAAAAAGAAGCAGGTTTACTGCCGTTGATTGCCGCTTATTCGCGCTTAGGCGCCCTCTACCCGCTCCCAGAGCCGCATCGTGTCCGGCCCATGGACCGCCGTTTCAACCGGCCGATAGCGCGATCGGTCGGCCAGCGCAGCCCGGGCCTCCGCGCCGAGCGCCGGCGCGCCCGGCCGGCCGAGCGGCTTCTCGGCCGTCAAGAGCGCGACCTCGTCGGCGAGCTTGAGCGCGATCAGCCGCGCCGCGACCCGCGGCCCGCCCTCGCTGAACACGCGGGTGACCCCGCGCGCGGCGAGCGCGCTCAAGGCCCGGCGGAGATCGGCATGGCCGCTCGCGTCGAGGAGGACGCGCTCGACCACGACGCCCTGGTCCTGGAGCCGCCAGGCGAGCTCGTCCGGCGCATCCGGCCCGGCGATCACCAGGGTCGGCGCCTCCCTCGCCGTCGCGGCGAGACGCGAGCGTGCGGGCAGGCGCAGATGGGTGTCGAGGACGACCCGCAGCGGCTTCAAGTCGAGCCCCGGCAGCCGCACGGTCAAAGCAGGATCGTCGGCGAGCGCCGTCTTAATCCCGACCATGATCGCCTCATGGGTCGAGCGCATGACCTGGACCCGGAGGTCGGCGATCGGCCCGGTGATGCGCAGCCGCGGGTCGTGGCCGCCGGCCGAGGCGAAGCCGTCCGCGGTCTCCGCGAGCTTGAGCGTCACGCACGGCCGCCCCACCGTCACCCGCAGGATGTGGCCTAGATGATCGCGCCGCGCCTGGTCAGCGCCGGCCCCGGCCGAGACCGCGATCCCGGCGGCCTTAAGCCGCGCATGGCCTTGGCCCTTAACGAGCGGGTTCGGGTCCTCGATCGCCGAGACGACGCGCGCGACGCCGGCCGCGACGATCGCGTCGACGCACGGGGGCGTGCGGCCCAAATGCGAGCAGGGCTCGAGCGTCACGTAGAGGGTCGCGCCGCGCGCCGCCTCGCCAGCGCGTTCGATCGCGATCCGCTCGGCATGCGGCCTTCCCCCAGGCGCGGTCGCCCCGCGCCCGACGACGGCGCCGTCCTTGACCAGGATCGCGCCCACGGCGGGATTGGGAGCGGTGAGGCCGAGCGAGCGCGATCCCAGGTTGAGCGCGGCCGCCATCCAGCGCAGATCCTCGTCGAGGTCCGCGGCCGCGGCTTCGCTCATCAGGCGGGCGCGTCCCGGCGTTGACGGCGGCTCTCGCGCGCCGGCGCGGCTTCCGGCTCGGGCTCAGCCTCCAGTTCGCCGACGATGGCGTTGAAGTCCCGCGCCTCGCGGAAATTGCGGTAGACCGAGGCGAAACGCACGTAAGCCACGTCGTCGAGGGCCTTCAGGCCCTCCATCACCAGTTCGCCGATCCGCTCGGTCGGGATGTCGCCGTCGGACTGGCTCTCGAGCTGGCGCACGACCCCGTTGATCATGCGCTCGATCCGCTCGGGCTCGACCGAGCGCTTGCGCAGCGCGACCTGGACCGAACGCACAAGCTTGTCGCGGTCGAACGGGGCGCGGCGGCCGTTCTTCTTCACCACCATCAGTTCGCGCAGCTGCACCCGCTCGAAGGTGGTGAAGCGGCCGCCGCAATCGGGACAGATGCGACGCCTGCGGATCGACGAGGAATCGTCGGTCGGCCGGGAATCCTTGACTTGCGTATCGAGCCCGCCGCAATAGGGGCATCGCATTTGGGGCCGTCCTTCAAAGATCAGTCCGCCGCGCTCGTCATCGCGAGGAGCGAAGCGACGCGGCGATCCAGGAATCGTAGGGCGCCCTGCGTTCCCCTGGATTGCTTCGCTTCGCTCGCAATGACGACCCTGGCTGAACCTGATTGCATCTTGCCCTCAGTAGATGGGGAACCGGCGGGTGAGTTCAGCGACGTCGGCGCGCACTTTCTTTTCCACCGCCACATTCCCCGATTCGCCCTGCGCCGCCAAGCCGTCCAGGACCTCGACGATCATGCTCCCGACCGTGGCGAACTCGGCCGTCCCGAACCCGCGCGAGGTCGCGGCCGGCGACCCGAGACGGATGCCCGAGGTCACCATCGGCTTCTGCGGATCGAACGGAATGCCGTTCTTGTTGCAGGTGATGTCGGCGCGGTCGAGCGCCGCTTCGGCCGCCTTGCCGGTCAGCCCCTTGGGCGTGAGATCGACCAGCATCAGGTGGTTGTCGGTGCCCCCGGTTACAAGCTTATAGCCCCCGGCGAGGATCGGCTCGGCAAGCGCCTTGGCGTTGGCGACGACGGCGTGGGCGTAGGCCTTGAACTCAGGGGTCAGCGCCTCGTGAAGCGCGACCGCCTTGGCGGCGATCACATGCATGAGCGGCCCGCCCTGCAGCCCCGGAAATATCGCCGAATTGATCTTCTTGGCGAGCTCCGGGTCGTTGGTGAGGATCATGCCGCCGCGGGGCCCGCGCAAGGTCTTGTGGGTCGTGGTCGTGACGACATGGGCGTGTGGGAACGGCGACGGATGCGCGCCGCCTGCGACCAGCCCGGCGAAATGGGCGATGTCGACCACGAAATAGGCCCCGACCGCGTCTGAGATCGCGCGGAAGCGGGCGAAGTCCCAATGGCGGGCATAGGCCGAGCCGCCCGCGATGATGAGCTTGGGCCTGTGCTCGCGCGCCAGCGACTCGACCTGATCCATGTCGACCCGGTGCGTCGTTCGATCGACTCCGTAGGCGACCGGCTTGAACCAGCGGCCGGACATGTTGACCGGCGAACCATGGGTCAGATGGCCGCCCGCGGCGAGATCGAGGCCCATGAAAGTGTCGCCGGGCTGCATCAGCGCCATGAACACGGCCTGGTTGGCCTGGCTGCCGGAATTGGGCTGCACGTTGGCGAACCGGCAGTCGAACAACCGGCAGGCGCGCTCGATCGCCAGATTTTCCGCGATGTCGACGAACTGGCAGCCGCCGTAATAGCGCCTGCCGGGATAGCCCTCGGCATATTTGTTGGTCATCACCGAGCCCTGCGCCTCGAGCACGGCGCGCGAGACGATGTTTTCCGAGGCGATGAGCTCGATCCCATCCCGCTCACGGCCGAGCTCGAGTTCGATCGCGCGGGCGATCTCCGGATCGGCATCGGCGAGGGAGGCGGAAAAGAACGAGTTCGAACGCACGGACAGAGGCGCGGAAACGTTCATCGGCAAAACCTTCCATGGAAAACGAGGCTTGGCCAGGAGGGCGAGCGGCGCGGCCTTAGCACGGGGCGCGGGCGCCCCGCAAAAGGGAAACGAAGGTCGCGTCGATTGCGAGGCTTAAGCGCCCTCCGCGGACAGGCCAGCGCTTTTCGTTGGCCTAGGGTGGAAACCCAATCGCTCGTCACGGATGGCGACCCAGGGCGGATAGCGTCCTTGTGGGGCCGCATCTTGGACGACCGCAGTCCGCCCCAAAGCCACCATTACGTTGCGAGCGCGGAATGGGATTTCGCCGACCGAAGCGGCGCTTATCGCTGAGGCCAAGGTTTTCTGCGCTTAGAGTGGGATGATTTCAGGTCGACCCGAGGGCGTCATTGCGAGCGAAGTGAAGCAATCCAGAGAACGTAGCGCGCCCTACGACTCCTGGATCGCCACGTCCCCGCGGGCCAAGCCCGCGGGTCCTCGCGATGACGATTCCATCCGAAGGAATCGCGCTCTAGCTGTGGAGCCTCAAGAGGTTGTCCTCGGTTAGGGGGATTCTGCTGATGGGCGGCTTTGATCCGATGGCGCCATGAGGACGATGGCAGTTGTAGCGGTGAAGCCAGAGCGGGAGCGCCTCA
>Ga0335075_10015666_pt1 | contig 11351 bp, 12 predicted proteins | sample Lox_Sample_24_FD_206723 | JGI IMG/M metagenome (GOLD analysis project Ga0335075, IMG submission 206723) | Soil microbial communities from Loxahatchee National Wildlife Refuge, Florida, United States - Lox_Sample_2.4 | ecosystem: Environmental > Terrestrial > Soil > Wetlands | place: USA...
ACCGCCGTGCGTCTCGGCCATCACCTTCGTCAGGGCCGCCGTCAGCGTCGTCTTCCCGTGGTCCACGTGCCCGATCGTCCCCACGTTCACATGAGGCTTGGTACGCTCGAATTTCTCTTTGGACATGACTGCTTGCTACCTTACGAATCTCATTGCTTGATGATGCCGTCCGCGATGTTGGGCGGGACTTCGACGTATTTGGAAAATTCCATGGTGAAGGTCGCGCGGCCCTGGCTCATGGAGCGCACGGTCGTCGCGTAACCAAACATTTCCGACAGCGGCACTTCCGCCGTGATGGCCTTGCCGGAGGGACCTTCGTCCATCCCGAGGATCTGTCCGCGCCGGCGGTTGAGGTCGCCGATCACATCGCCCGAGTACTCCTCCGGCGTGACGACCTCGACCTTCATGATCGGCTCGAGCAGCACGGGCTTGGCGCGCCGGAAGCCTTCCTTGAAGCCCATGGAGCCGGCGATCTTGAACGCCATCTCGCTCGAGTCGACGTCGTGGTACGAGCCGTCGAACAGAGTGACCTTGACGTCCACGACGGGGTAACCGGCGATGACACCCGTCTGACAGGCTTCCTGGATGCCCTTGTCGACCGCGGGGATGTACTCCCTCGGGATCGTGCCACCCACGATGCCGTTGATGAATTCGTAGCCCTTGCCGGTCGTGTTGGGCTCCAGTGTCAGCCAGACGTGACCGTACTGGCCACGGCCGCCCGACTGGCGCACGAACTTGCCTTCCGACTCCACCTTGGCACGAATGGTCTCGCGGTAGGCGACCTGCGGTTTGCCGACGTTCGCCTCCACCTTGAACTCGCGCTTCATGCGGTCGACGATGATCTCGAGGTGCAGCTCGCCCATGCCCGCGATGATGGTCTGGCCCGACTCCTGGTCGGTGCTGACCCGGAAGGACGGATCCTCCTTCGCGAGGCGCTGCAGCGCGAGGCCCATCTTCTCCTGGTCGGCCTTGGTTTTCGGCTCCACGGCGACGGAGATGACCGGCTCCGGGAATTCCATCTTCTCGAGGGTGATGACCTTCTCGAGATCGCAGAGCGTGTCGCCGGTGATGACGTCCTTCAGGCCCACGGCCGAGGCGATGTCGCCGGCGCGCACCTCCTTGAGCTCGGTGCGGTCGGCGGCATGCATCTGCAGCAGGCGGCCGATGCGCTCCTTGCGGGACTTGGTCGGCACGAACACCGTGTCACCGGAGTTGAGGACGCCGGAGTAGACGCGGAAGAACGTGAGATTGCCGACGAAAGGATCGTTCAGGATCTTGAACGCGAGGGCCGAGAACGGCTCATCGTCAGACGCCTTGCGGGTGGCGGGGTTGCCGCGGTCGTCGATGCCCTTGACGTCCGGCATCTCTACGGGCGAAGGCATGAACTCGATGATGGCGTCGAGCAGCGCCTGCACACCCTTGTTCTTGAAGGCGGTGCCGCACATGCAGAGCACGATCTCGTTGCGGATCGAGCGCTCGCGCAGGCCCTTGCGCAGTTCCTCGTCGCTGAGCGCCTCGCCCTCGAGGTACTTGTTCATCAGGGCTTCGTTGGCCTCGGCCGCCGACTCGATCATCCTGGCGCGGTACTCGTCGGCCTGCGGCCTGAGATCCGCCGGGATGTCGCGGTACTCGAAGCGCATGCCCTGGGTCTCCATGTCCCAGTAGATGGCCTTCATGCGGATGAGGTCGACCACGCCCTCGAACTTGTCCTCGGCGCCGATCGGAATCTGGATCGGCACGGGATTGCCGCGCAGGCGGCTCCTGATCTGGTCGATGCAGCGGAAGAAGTTGGCGCCGGCGCGGTCCATCTTGTTGACGAACGCGATGCGCGGCACGCCGTACTTGTTCATCTGCCGCCAGACCGTCTCGGACTGGGGCTGCACGCCGGAAACCGCGCAGAAGAGCGCGACCGCGCTGTCGAGCACGCGCAGCGACCGCTCCACCTCGATGGTGAAATCGACGTGGCCCGGCGTGTCGATGATGTTGATCCGATGCTCGGGGAAGCTCTGGTCCATTCCCTTCCAGAAGCAGGTGGTGGCGGCGGCGGTGATGGTGATCCCGCGCTCCTGCTCCTGCTCCATGTAGTCCATCACGGCCGCGCCGTCGTGGACCTCACCGATCTTGTGCGAAACGCCCGTGTAAAAGAGGATGCGCTCGGTCGTCGTCGTCTTGCCCGCGTCGATGTGCGCGGAGATGCCGATGTTCCGATAACGCTCGATGGGCGTCGCGCGTGCCAAGGTAGCTGTCCTCTGAGAGCCTTCCGGCCGGTGAGCCGCCGGAGACTACCAGCGGTAATGCGCGAAGGCCTTGTTGGCCTCCGCCATCCGATGGGTGTCCTCGCGCTTCCTGACGGCGGCGCCGCGATTCTCGGCGGCATCCATCAACTCGTGAGCGAGACGAAACGCCATGGACTTCTCGCTGCGGTCGCGCGCCGCCTCGATCATCCAGCGCATGGCCAGCGTCTGGCGACGCGTGGCCCTGACTTCGACCGGCACCTGGTAGGTCGCACCACCGACGCGGCGGGATTTGACCTCGACGACGGGCTTGACGTTGTCGAGCGCGACCGAGAGCACCTCGATCGCCTCCGGGCCCTTCTTCCCGGTCTTCTCCGCAATGCGGTCGAGCGCGCCGTAAATGATGCGCTCGGCGGCGGACTTCTTGCCGTCCTTCATGACGACGTTCATGAACTTGGCCAGCATATCGCTGTTGAATTTCGGGTCCGGAAGGATGGTGCGGACCGGCGCCTGGGCTCGACGAGACATCTGCGGCCTCTCTACTTACTTCTTGGGGCGCTTGGCGCCGTACTTGGAGCGACCCTGCTTGCGCTCACCGACGCCAGCACAGTCCAACGTTCCGCGCACCGTGTGGTAACGGACGCCTGGCAGATCCTTCACGCGACCGCCACGGATGAGCACCACGGAGTGTTCCTGGAGGTTGTGGCCTTCACCGCCGATGTAGCTGGTGACCTCATACCCGTTCGTCAGCCGAACGCGGCAGACCTTCCGCAGAGCGGAATTGGGCTTCTTCGGCGTCGTGGTGTACACGCGCGTGCAGACGCCTCGCTTCTGGGGCGAGGCCCCAAGCGCGGGCACCTTCGTTTTTTCTGCCTTCGTCCGGCGCGGCTGCCGGATGAGCTGACCCGTGGTCGCCATTCTGTCTCCAAGATCCTGCGTTCGAGCGCATTCGGGCGCTCAAGAAAGACCGGGCCGCCTGCTGGTCGCTCGGCGGCCCGGTGTACATTCGCTGTTTCCGGTGCCGGCATGAATCGTGGCCGGACCGGGAAAGGCCGGCGATTCTAGGTAGGGGGGCGTGGAGTGTCAACCGTTTGGACCGGCCCAGATTGCGCCCCAGCGCATTCCCTGCGACGATTTCCCTCAAGTCCAGCCATTGCCGGCCGGTGACAGTAAGGCCGCTCCCGCACCCGTGTCCCGAGCCCCCGCTGCGCGCCTGCGCGATATCCCCTCTCCCAGGCTGAAAGCCTGGGCGCTGCTGCTGGGCATTTGCCTGGCGATGCCGGCCCGAGCCGCAGACAATCCAGTCTCGGTGACGGTCGGCACGCTCGCCGGCAGCGGTCCCCCGCCACCCGCCGCCCAGCTGGCCAGCGGCGCGCTGGATGGGCGGTTCAGCGCCTCCCCCTCCGCGGTTCTACGGCAGGTCCGCGGCGTCCATTGGGTTCGGCTGCAGGCCACCCAAAACCTGGAGGCGTCGGCGGCTCCGGTCATCACGGTGTCCGCCTCGGATGATCTGCAGGTCGAGGTCTACCCCCGCGGCGCTGCCGCCGTACCCACTCCGCTGGTCCAGGCCGCGGTTCTGCCGGGATTCGGCGGCACCCGGGAAATCGCCTTTCTGGTACCGGAGAGCGGCCTCACGGCAGGCCAGGTGTTCTATGCCCGCATGGCGGCGCCCGCCGCAGCCGCAGATCGTGTGTATCTCGGCATCGGCACGCTGCAGGGGACGCTGGCTCGGGGGGCGCAGCATGCGCTGCTGATCGCGCTGGCTTGCGGCGCGCTCGCCGCCCTGGCGCTGGCCACCGCGGCCATGTGGCTGCTGCTCTCGGACCGGCTTTTCATCCTCTATGCCGGCATGACCGGCCTGCAGGCGCTGTACCTCGCCTACTTCTCGGGAGAGGGCTTTCGCTGGCCATGGCTTGCCGCCGCCAGCGGCCTGGCGCCTTACGCGTGGAACGTTCCGGTCGCGCTGGGCGGCGCGATGGCGAGCCTGTTCGCCCGCGAGATCGCCGACCTCCGACATACCTCACCCACGGCATATCGCTCCTTCGGCTGGCTGGCGACCGGGTTTGCGCTGCTGGCGGTCGCGAACGTCGGCGAGCTGTTCGGTGTCGGGCAGATCGTGGTCGCGATCGGCAATCTCATGTTTCTCGGCACCGGCGTCTTCGTGCTGGCCGTGGCCTTCCTCGCCTGGCGGCGCGGCAATCGCGCCGCCGGCTGGTTTCTCTTCGCCTGGATCCTGCTCGAGACATTTGCGATCGTGACTTCGGCGCGGCTCCTCTTCACGCGCGCCGCAAGCAACGAAATACTCTTCTATTACGGCCTGCCGGGATCGATGGTGGCGTCCGCCGTCCTGACCTCGCTCGGCGTTGCGGATCGTCTGCGTTTACAGCGTCATGCGCTCTCAGAAGCGGAGCGTCGAGCGAAGACGGATTCGCTGACGGGCGTCTTGAATCGCCGCTCTTTGCTGGAGCAGCTCGAGGCAGTCTGCCGCGACGCGCGTGCGAACGGTTTGCCGGTGGCGGTTCTCTTCATCGATCTCGACTTCTTCAAGTCCATCAACGACTCTCACGGACATGCGGCTGGCGACGCCTGCCTGTCGGCGATCGTGCAGCCCATCCAGGCGGAGCTGCGTCAGTCGGATATCGTCGGCCGCTACGGCGGCGAGGAGTTCGTGGTGGTGCTGAGCGGCGCCGATGCGGCCGCGGCGGCGCCGATCGCCGAGCGCATTCGCGCCCGGGTCGCGGAGATCAGCATCGACGGCCACGGAGCTCCGATCCAGGTGACTTGCAGCATCGGTGTGGCCAGCAGCGATCCGCTCGGGGTCTGGGGTGATGCCCTGATCGCGCAAGCCGACACAGCCGTTTATGCCGCCAAGCGGCTCGGGCGCAACCGGGTGCAGATCGCGATGGCACTGGCGGCGTAGCACTGCGCCACAACATTGTTGTAGGCTTATGTCTGATCGACCCGAAACAGGCCGTACGTCACGGCGCCGGCGGGTGGATCGTGTTCTGCTACCTTCGAATCCTGCGTCGACCGCGGAGAACAGAGAAAAATGGGGTCTCGTTTCCTTTGGGCCTGCGTGCTCCTTGCCGCCTCGGCTGCCTGCGCCGCAGCGCCGATCCACCTCTCCTCGGTCTCCCGCTACCACCACCATCGTCTGCACCGCCGCCACCCTGCCGGCGGCGCGCAGCCGAATCTGCGGTCCAGCGAAGCGCTGGTGCTGGATGCCACGAACCATCGGGTGCTCTACGCCCGGCGCGCGGACGGTCCGGTACCCATCGCCTCCATTACCAAGCTCATGACCACTCTGGTGGTGGCCGAGGCGAAACAGCCTCTCGATGAGCAGCTCGATGTGACCTCCGCCGACCGGGCAATCGGTCGCGGCGCCTATTCCCGGCTCGCGGTCGGCACCCGGCTGACCCGCGCCCAGCTCTTCCACCTGGCGCTGATGGCTTCGGAGAATCGGGCCGCCCACGCGCTGGCCCGCAATTACCCGGGCGGCGTCGCCGCCTGTGTCCGCGCCATGAACGCCAAGGCGCGCGAGCTCGGGATGATCCACACGCATTTCGTCGAGCCGACGGGCCTCTCCAGCGACGACACCTCCACGCCGGAGGACCTGGCCCGGCTGGTCATGGCCGCGGCGCAGAGCCCTGTCATCCGTCTCTACTCCACCAGCCGTGGCTACACGATCCGCTCCGGCCGGCGCATGGTCGCCTTCCACAACACCGATTCGCTGGTGGACCGCCGGTCCTGGCACATCGTCGTGCAGAAGACCGGTTTCACCGACGCCGCGGGTCACTGCCTGGTGATGCAGGCGGTGATCGACCACCGCACCGTGGTGATGGTGCTGCTCAATTCCTGGGGCAGGTACACGCGTGTGGCGGACGCCCGCCGGGTCAAGCAATGGATGCAGGCGCGGCCGCCGCGCCACGTCGTCCGGCAGGTCGCGAGCCGCGCATAAGCCCGCCGCAGCACTCACCGGTGCTGCGTGACCGCTGACGCTCTCGAGCGCTTCGTCCACGCACAGCAGCCTGTGATCGGGCGCGTGCTCGCGGAGCTGCGCGCCGGGCGCAAGACGAGTCATTGGATGTGGTTCGTGTTCCCGCAGATCCAGGGCCTCGGGCACAGCCCGATGGCGCAGCGCTTCGCCATCGCTTCCCGCGCCGAGGCCGAAGCCTACCTGCAACATCCGGTTCTGGGTCCGCGGCTGCGCGAGTGCACCGCGCTGGTCAACGGGATCGCAGGGCGTGGCATCGAGGAGATCTTCGGCTACCCGGATCACCTCAAATTCCACTCCTGCATGACGCTCTTCGCGCATGCCACCGGCGACAATCGAGTCTTCATCGAGGCCCTCGACAAGTACTTCGCCGGCACGGAGGACCCTGCGACCCTGCACAGGCTGTGAGTCACAGGGCGTGCAGTACCGCGGACGAGCCGACATTCTCGCGCCGCGTCACCCGCTCGAATCCGGCCTGACGCAGCGCCCGCACCGAGCGGGATGCTGGCTTTATTGCAGCAATATTGTCAGCTTCAGCTCCGGCCGCTGCGCCACCTGCAGCGTGTACTGCTCGTAGTCGCAGCGTCCGCGTGCGGGATGTTGGAATGCACGCAGGCCACCCTCCCGCGACAGCACCTGCTGCGAGCGCCACGCCGACTCGAAGGCGGGGCTGCCCGCGCAGAGCTCGTGCACGAACGCCTTGCGTACCGGATCGTCGCGCCAGCTCGCCGTGTCGGCGCGGTATTCCGCCACCAGACGCCGGGCACGAACGTCCCAGTCGACGATGAATTTCGGAGCTCTGGGGTCGAGGAAGACGTACCGGAGCAGATTGCGCTCCGCGCTTTCCAACCAGTCGACGAACAGCTCCGCGGCCGCGCGGTTCCAGGCGAGCGCATCCCAGTGTCGGTCGAGAATGTAGGCCGGCGGCTGCACGGCGTGCACCAGGGCGGACAGCCGTTGTGGATCGGAGCCCTGCAGACGCGGCGGCGCGGGATCGGCGCGTGAGCCGAGCTCGAAGAGATAGGCGCGCTCGGCACGGGAGAGGCGCAGCCCCACCGCTATCGCGCTCAATGTTTCCACCGAGATCGCCGTGGTGCGCCCCTGCTCGATCCAGGTATACCAGGTGGGACTGACGCCGCAGAGCTGCGCCGCCTCCTCGCGCCGCAAACCGGGCGCGCGCCGGCGGCCCAGGGGAAAGCCGAAGTCCCGCGGACGCAGGCGGTCGCGCCGCGCCCGCAGGAAATCGCCCAGGGAAGGTCGCGCGCCATCGTGCTCGTGCATGCCGTCGTGACTCTATCTGCCGGTGGTGGTTGTAATAGGATAAGTGCTTCCCTTGTACCAGCATACTGCAGCGTCTAGCGTTGCCACACTCACCCATGGAGCACGCCGATGCGCACCCACGAGCAGACCGTACTGAGCCAATTCGATCCACGCGCCCAGGCCTATGTCGCCAGTCCGGTGCACGCCGCCGGCCCCGATCTCGAACGGGCCAAGGCGCTGGTCTCACGGACAGTCGCGGCCACCGCCGAGGCGCTCGATATCGGCTGCGGCGGTGGACATCTGAGCTTCGCCCTGGCGCCGCATGTGGCCCGCATGGTGGCTCTCGATCCTTCGCCGGCCATGCTCGCCGCGGTCTCGCAGACCGCCGCGGCCCGGGGGCTGGGTCGCATCGAGACCGCGCGGGGAAGCGCGGAGTCGCTGCCGTTCACGGAGGGCGTCTTCCCGCTCGTTTGCACCCGCTACAGCGCACATCATTGGACCAGGCTTGAAGCGGCCGTAGGGGATATGGTGCGGGTGACCGCCATGGGTGGCCATGTGCTCGTCATCGACACGCTCGGCCACGAGGATCCGCTCGTGGATACCTTCCTGCAGAGCATCGAGCTGCTTCGAGATCCCTCACACGTGCGCAATCGCTCGCGGGCGCAGTGGCGCTCCGTGCTCAAGGCCGCCGGCCTGGTCGAGCTCGAGCACGCCGACTGGCCCACGCGCCTGGAATTCGCCCCGTGGGCCGAGCGGATGCGCACGCCCGCCGACCGGGTCGCCATCATCCGCTCCCTGGAGGAAGGTGCGCCGCGGGAGGTCCGCGAGGCCCTGGAGATCGGGCCTGACGGCTCCTTCACGATCCGAACCGGACTTTTCTGGCTGCGCAAGCCCGGCTGAGGGGGTGCGCCCTCGAGGGTGCACCCGCAAGCGTCCGGCCGCTCGTATAGGGTATATATGGAAGCCGATCCCATGAGCTCCGCGGCCGCCAGAAGCATGTCCGATCCGTCCGCAGCCGCGGGCGGCGGGACGGCTGGGCCGGCAGTGCTGCTCGAAAGTGCGCTCATCCGCGCCCAGCGCGGTGACCTGGCCGCATTTCGGGAACTGATCCGCGCCCACCAGGACAGGGTCTATACGCTGGCGCTGCGGATGCTCAAGGTGCCCGAGGACGCCGAGGAACTCGCGCAGGACGTGTTCGTGTCTGCGCACCGCCACCTCGGCAGGATCGCTTCGGAGGACCACCTGCGGTTCTGGCTGCGCCGGACGGTATGCCATCGCGCGATCGATCGGCTGCGCCGGCGGCCGCCTCAGCCGCAAGTGTCTCTGGACAGCACCCATGAGATGCCGTTGGCCGACCCGACCCGCGACCCGCTTCTCGAGCGCAGCCTGCGGCAACTGGTCCTGCGGTTGCCGCCCGTCGCGCGTGTCGTGGTGTTGCTGCGCTATCAGGAGGACCTCGATCCCGTGGAGATCGCGCAGACTCTCGGCATGCGGCTCAACACGGTGAAGAGTCACCTGAAGCGGTCCCTGGCATCGTTACGTGCCGGCTGCGAGGCGCTGCCGCAGCCGATTTCCGCGGTGAGCCATCATGACTGACGAGCTCGAGAAGGCATTGCGTCGCGCCCTGCGCCCCGAGCACCCGGGCGAGGATTTCGACGCCCGGGTCGCGGCGCGACTGGATGCGCGCGCCACCCCGTCCGCGCCCGTGAGATTCAGCGCCTTCATACGGCGTCGTGAGTTCCGTTCGCGTTGGTTGCCGGCCGCGCTGGCCGCGTGTCTGGTCGCGGGCATCGGCCTCGTCCAGATACGCCAGCATTCTGCAGATGTTGCGCGCGCAGATCAGGCGCGAGCGCAACTCCTGCAGGCGCTGAGCATCGCCAGCGATAACGTCAACATCGTCCGTGCCGCCGTCGCACACGAAGAGAATCCCGACTCCTGACGCACCACCCTGCGAAGAGTCCCATGACCGCTTTTACTTCCTGGAGACTGTAATGCGATTCCGTGCCGTCACTCTGCTCTGCGCGCTCCTGCTCCCCGGTCTCGCGGCCGCGCAGGACCCCGGCCGCCTGCAGCTGCCCGACTTCTCCGCCCTGGCGAAGAAGGCCACGCAGTCGGTCGACATCTCGCTCGACCCGTCCTTGCTGCGCCTGGCGGGCGGCGCCATCAGCAATGACAGCGGCGGCAGCGGTGCCGCGGTCAGCGACCTGATCCATGGCCTCAGAGGCATCTACGTGCGCAGCTACACCTTCGACAAGCCGGGCGAATACTCCAAGGCCGACGTCAAGGCCGTGGAAGCGCAACTGCTCGCCCCCGGCTGGCAGCCCATGGTCTCCACGCACGACCTCAAGCAGGGACAGGATGTCGACATCTACCTGCGCCGCGTCGGCGATCGTACCGACGGCATTGCAATCATCGCGGCGGATGCGCGGCAGTTGACCATCGTCAACATCGTCGGCTCCATCGATCTCGCCAAGCTGGCGCAGCTTCAGGGGCAGTTCGGGGTGCCGAAGCTCGGGCTCACGGCCGGCGGCGCGGGCCGGAACAGCTCCGCCGCGGGACAGGCTCCGTAGCGTGCCCGCTCAGGGCGGCCCATCCGGCCGGTCATTGCGCGCATCGTGCAGGTGATCGAAGAGATGTCCGTTGGCTGAGATGACGCCGACCCTGCACGCCGGGAAAAGTATTCCGTAGATCACCAGCACGCAACGGTCGTTCAGATTGATGAGCATGCCGCCGGCGGGCAGCAGCTGCAGTCGATGGGTGTGCGCGTAGTCCCAGCCGAACTCCGGTGCGGCGCCGGGTGCCGCTGGCGCCGCCGGCGGAAACGCGAATTGCAGCCTCTTGGCCGCGGACCGTGCCTCCTGTGCCCGCACCTCTGCTCGTATGGCCTGCCGCCAGTCGATCGGAACATTCGGCGCGAGCTTTCCGGCCCGCCCGGAGGTGCTCGGCTGCGTGACGTCGGCGGATGAAGCCGCTTTCTTCCTCCACGTCGCGTCTCGCGCCGGCTTGCGCCGACGAAGTTGCGGAACGGACGTTGCGGGCCTGAGGCGCCTGGCGGTCCGCAGGATCATGACCTCGAGCGGCCTCGTGGTCGGCGGAGCTGCAGGCTCGACGACCTCTTGCAGATTGAACGAGAGAAAGATGCCCTGAAGCGCCGCCGCAACGGCAGCGGCGGCGAGCCGCCGCGCGATGCGCGCGTCCCATGCCGCCGGCGCGAGCGCCATGGCATCACTCGAGCGCGGTCCGTCTCGACAGCAACCAGTGCCTCAGCCAACCCGCCGGAATCAGTGTCATTGCGGTCACGGCAAGCACGTGCGCAAATTCGTGCGGGATGTTCGCGTCGCTCACACCGATGCCCGCGCTCACGGCCCCGGGCGTCGCCCCGCCGCCCAGGACGAACTGCACGTTCATCTGTGCCACAACCATGCTGAGCACGACGATGCCGGCTACGAACCGGCCCGGCGCCACATGTTGGCGTCCCGCCAGCACACCGAATGCCATCGCGACCACGGCCGGAATGACCCACAGCAGTGAGACGCTCACCACGACATCGAGATCGTGGGTGAGCGCGGCCGGAAGGCGCATGTGGTGCAATACCGGCGACAGTCCACTGGAGACTCCAATCAGCACCATGATCGCCGCGACAAACAGGGCGGCAAACCCGAGCAGCGGCGCCAGGACATAACCCACCCTCCAGCGGTGGGCCCAGCTTTGCAGCTCCGTTTGCCGCAGGTATCGCTCCAGCAGCAGCGCGTCGGCGCCCAGCGCCTCATGCGCGCTTTGCTGCGCCTCCTCAGGACTTGCCCCGCGGGCAAGCGCCTGCTGCGCAAGGTCACGATGGTGGGATTCCAACTCCAGCGCGGCCC
>Ga0335075_10015667_pt1 | contig 11351 bp, 14 predicted proteins | sample Lox_Sample_24_FD_206723 | JGI IMG/M metagenome (GOLD analysis project Ga0335075, IMG submission 206723) | Soil microbial communities from Loxahatchee National Wildlife Refuge, Florida, United States - Lox_Sample_2.4 | ecosystem: Environmental > Terrestrial > Soil > Wetlands | place: USA...
AGAGCGGTATCCAGTGGCGAGTCGCCGGCTGTAGCGGCCCGGATGGTGAGCCGGCCAGTGAATGCGCTGGCCCGGTGCCTGCGTGAGAGGCCCGGATCTGGTGGACGGTCACGTCGGAGAACTCGCGGCCGTTGTGGCCGGGCCGGCGGCCGTCGAAGCTGCGCCTGACCGCATGACGGGCGACGGGTTCTGTCCGGGCAGCTGGGAGCGCTGCGCCATGCCAAAAGACGTTAGTGTCAGCACAGCCGAGCCGGGGTCATCGGCGAAGACGGCGGCATACCGGGCTCCCCAGCGGGAGCTGAGCTGTGGCCCGTCGAGGAGGGGAATCACGACGATCATCGGGCCGACGGCGCGTATGACGCTAGCTACCTCGTCGGGCTGGGCGAGGTCTTCGCATACCAGTGAGGCCAGCGTGACCTCATTACCGAGGTCCACGAACTGGACCGATCGGCGGGGCACCTCCATCGCTTCCCACCAGCGGATGTGCGGGTGCAACGCGCCGCCCAGGCGGTACTGGCTGATCTGGGTGTCATCGAGCGACCAGCGGTGGTGCTTGGCTTGGCGGACGTGCGCCCACTGCTCGCCGCAGGACACGCCGATGTGCACCCAGTTGCGCGGGAACTGCCCCGGCTGTGCCGGACGCTCACGGACCCCGGTGATCAGTCCGGTCACTCCGTGCCTGGCCAGGAGCGCCTCCAGATCATCGATCTCGCCGTGCTCCACCGCGCTCTCCGGCAGGACGACGACATCGACGGTCTCGACCTCGTCCTGGGCTGCGACGAGCATCCGGCCCACGAGATCCAGATCGAGCCGCTCGGACGGGACGAACTCGAAGAAGGCGAAGGGGTCATCAGCAAGCTTTTGCAGCGGCCCGGCCACCGGGCGGAAATCTGAGCTTCGTACCCGCAGCGGCCACGGCAAGAGCAGGTAGTTGACCCCCTCACCACAAGGCTGCGGGCCAAGGCAGCGGGCGGATACCTTGTGCCACCGGGCCTCGACACCGGGCACCAGTACCGCGGCGTACCGCGACAGGGCACGCACCGAACTCCCGGTCGGCGGCGTGCGGACCTTGGGCAGCACCCGGACCAGGTGTGCCGGGATGCGAGCCAGGGATCCCGTCCTGGCCAGCAGCTCCCGGCCGCGAGCCCGGTACCTCAAGCCATCGGCACCGGCCGCGTCGAGGGCGGCGCCGAGCCCGGCGCACGCCTCGTCCGCGATCGCGTGCAGGGTCAGCAGCGCCTCGCACAGCCGCCAGTCCCGGGCCTCGGTGAGATCGTCGAGCGAGATCCCGGCTCGCGCGCGGACTACCCCCCACTCGCGGGCGAGGAGGCCCGGGATCGCTCCGTTCCGGTCCCCGGCCCAGCCACCCCACCGGCGGGCCGTGTCGGTGACCGCCTCGGGCCAGTCAGGAAAGCCGGCGGGCGGCCAGGTCGAGCCGGCGGGCGGGGAGAGGGCGAAGCGGCATGCCTCCGAACGCTCGAGGATCACCTCGGTCGCCGCGAGCATATCGGGAGGCCACTCGAGCAGCTCGTCGCCGATCATGGTGCCTGCCACCTCTTGCCACGCCGATCCCGGCGTCGGCGTAGTCGCGACGTGGTCGCAGCCGGGATCGGCGCGGGTGACCACGGTGGCCGCCGGGGGTGCCAGCGCAGCGGACATGACTGCTCCTTATACGAGGGCCGGTAGATCTGGTTTTGGCAGAGGGGGTGCCGCGTGATGGTGGGCTGAAGCTGTCTGGCGCGCTTCAGCGGCTAGGCCAAGGACGAGCACACCGGCCAGAGCGGGAACCAGATAGACGGGCTCGACTACCGCCCCCATGAACACCAGGCCCATCGCGGCCAGGGCGGTCGCCAGCCGGGTAGCCCTGGCCGGCCGGGTCATCTGCGCGGACGGCAGGAAGACGCTGGCCAGCAGGCAGACGCTCACCCCGCCGTAGAGGGCGGCCCTGGGGCCCGACGCGATCGTGCCCGCTCCGTCGGCGGCCAGGATGGCGAGGTGCAGGCCGGCGCTGGCCGCGGCGATGCCCGCCACCAGCGGCAGGTTGAGCGCAGTGAAACGGGCGATGGCCGCCGGGCTGTCCAGCGCGCGGCCGTCGGCGGCGGTGAGCCAGGCCCACCACAGGGCGGCCAGCGTGATCAGCGCCGCCGTGAGCACGATGGCCAGCGGCAGGCTCCACGGACGCGCGGCCGCGGCGCTGATGAGCCGGGCCATCGACTCTCCCAGCACGATCAAGACGAAGATCTGGAACCGGTCGGCCAGGTGTGCGCTGTTCAGCGGCACCCGGCGGCCAGGCGTCAGCATGGCCAGGGCGCCGCCTGCGTCGGTCAGCAACGCCGCGCCCCACAACGCGTACCGGGCGGAGCCGCCGACGGCGAGGGAGGCAAGCCACAGCGCGCCGCCGACGCCGAAGCAAACGAGGTAGCAGCCGTACAGCGGCCTGGTGGCCGGCAGGTGGCGCCAGGCACGCGCGTATAGCAGCATCTGCAGGGCGCGCAGGCACGCGAACGCGATAATGAACCCAGCCGTATGGCCGGCCAGGGCCCTTGGTGCGCTGGCGGCCAGGCCGACGCACACCAAGATCGCCACCAGGATGGAGATCCGGTGTGCCGCGTCTTCGGTCTCGTGCCGGTCGGCGTAGAACGTGAGCTGCACCCAGAGCCACCAGATCGGGGTGAACAGCAAGGCGAAGCGAGCCAGCGCAGCCAGGCCCGGATGGTCTTGGAAAGCGCCTGCGAGCTGGCCGACGGCCCCGGCGAAGGCCAGGTCGAAGAACAGCTCGAGCCAGCTTGCGCGCCGCTCGTCGCGGTCGTGGCCGTCCGCGGTCCGCAGTGCCGGGCTGCCGAGATGCACGACAGGCAGGCCGCCCGGGTGACCCTGGGCCGGGCTGGTCGATCCTGGGCGAACGATGGTGGCGGGCATGGAGACATTTCCTTTCGCGGGTCTCGGCCGGTCATACTGCGAGCCGAGCCTCGTCTGCCGGTGGTAATCCGCACGCCAACCCTGCGCGTGTCAGACCGAACCATTGATATCCGGCACCGCAGCGATATCGCCTCGCCCGTACGGGCCAACTTCATGTCGCCGCCGCAGATGGCCCGATCGGGCCAGGCTCAGACCAGCCCGGTGCGTACGCGGTTCCGGTCTGGGGGATTCCGTCCTCCTGTGGGACTCTTCCTCGCGTCGGCGCTGTTCCGCGGTCCTGGCCCGGGCCTCCTTCAATTCGGCGGCCGCCTCCAACAGGTCCGCAGCCGTCCGGGTCGGCGCCGCCGATGGTGAGCCGTTGGCCGTTCGGAAGCGGCGCAGCAGCAGCGCCTGGACCCTGCGCGCCCTCTCCGGCGGCAACCCGCGCCAGAAGCGCGTCCTTCTCGTCCGCTGGGACAGACCCGACCCACTCCGCCAGCCCGGACGGTTCCTCGATCGACGGGCTCGCGGCTGCCGCCATGGCGATGAGGTCCTCGTCGATGTCCAGGAAATCGGCGATCGCCTGAAGCGACGCGCTCAGGTTGGCCAGGCCGGGCGGCACCGGCGGTTCGGTGTCCTCGTCGGCTACCTCAACCGACTGAAGTGCCAGCAGCCAGGCTAGGCACCGGCATCGGGCCGAAGAGCATCGCGTTCGGCATCGGTAACAACCTGGGCGCACGTGTGGGAGTCCTAGGGACGAGCGGGTCATCTGCGCTGGGAGGCGCCCTGATGAGAAGGCTTCCGGTTGCGCTGTGGGCGGCGATCGTGGCCACTGTCATGCTTGCCGGATGCGGGGCCGGTGCCCAGTCCAGCCGGGTCACGGGCAGTGGTACCTCGCCCGCCGCCGCGGCGCCATCCGAGCGGGCCGGCTCGCCGCGCAGCGTGCCCAGACCGGCCACGACAAGCAGCCCGTCGGCAACGCCCGGGCTGCTGCATGGTAAGTACCAGGCCCTGGCCATCGCGTTCCCCAGCCCCGGCATCGGGATCGCCGCGATCTCCGGGTACGCCGGGCAAAGCACGACGGTCCGGTCATGGATCGAGCGGACGACCGACGGCGGCAGGCACTGGGTGGCCGGCCCGCCGGCCCTGGGCCAGGACCAGCCCGCAGCGCAAAGCGGCCTGGCGTTCGTGTCCGCGAAGCAGGGGTGGGCGTACGGCCCGGGCCTGTTGTTCAGCCGCGACGGCGGCGTGACGTGGCGGGCCGAACACACCCCGTTCCCGCTGGTAGGACCGGTCGCGGTGGCCGGGACCTCGACGTGGGTGGTCGGATACGGCTGCGCGCGAGGCGATTGCCCGGCCGTCATCTACACCGCAGGCCGCGTCGGCGGCGCGCTGCTCCGGCTGGCGGACCAGCCGGCCAGCACCGGCAGCGTCATCGCGATGCAGCGCCCGACCACGCGAGTGGCCTGGCTGCTGCTCGCCGGGCCACACGGCTTGCGCCGCCTGGTGACCACGAGCGACGCGGGCCGGTCGTGGGCGGCCCGGTCGCTGCCGTGTCCGGCCAGCGAGCCCGCCGGGCAGCTGTCAGCTGTCGGCCCGTTCTCGCTGTGGCTGGTCTGCGAAGGGACGCCACAAGCCCAGTTCGTGCCCGGTGTCCTCTACCGGACCGTGGACGGCGGGCGCACCTGGACGCAGATGGCGGCCGAGGACTCGCTGGGTGTGCACGCGGTGAGCGACCGCGTGGCCTGGGCGGTACAGGACGGCCCGTCCGCCTCGGTCATCGTCCGCACCACCGACGGCGGGCGTATCTGGCACACAGTCCTAAGCCGCGCCAACCCCAACACGATCGTGGAGGCACTCGTACCTCTGGCACCGGACGGCGCGGAGGCGGTCGCGCTCGTAGTCAGCACGACCGGCTCGCGTTTCGTCGCCTACACAACAGGCGACTCCGGCCAAACCTGGCAGGCCACAACGCTCCCGACATGAGCGTTGCCCTTAATCGCCGGTCCGCGCCAAGACAAATGGGCCGTTAACGCGAGACTTCCCCCCGGCCAGTTGACGAAATGCGGCGGCCTTACTAGCTAGGAAAGGAAGGCGCGATAGCAGGTCATCTTCCAGCTCGCCCGACCCGGGGACGCCGCTCGTTGTGTCACTTTTGACCCAGAGCAGAAAGTGAGGATCTGATTATCGGCTAGGTAGCACCAGAAACTCCATGCTGTCCCGGAGAGATCAGAGTCGATTTGGGAATAATAACCCCCGACAAGATCCCGTTGAGGGGTATAGGGCTCTTGTATCATTTCTTGCGCCCTAGCCGGCAGATTGCCCAGGAATCCGCAGAATTCGTCACTCAGGTAAGAGGCCAGCGGTGGGGTGGTGGTTTCCTGGCTGCCCGTCGAGTCTCGATCGGGCGTGCCAGAGTCTACGGTTTGCCTCCAAGTGAGCGATGTCAGGGAGTCAGGCATAAACGGGACAGTCTTAATCCGGTGTGCCCGCTTCCCATCCCGCGTGGTAAGCGGATCAGCTTCGCACAGGCCCGCCGTCCCGAGAGCAACCGCGTGGCACTTTCCATCGGAGTTGAGGCTTGCCCACCATTCGATGATTTCCCCGCCGACACGTGACCGTAGAACACGCTGCGCGTTGCTTCCCAGCTTTTCCCAGGCAGTCTCGCGCCCACCGTTGTGCTGGTACTGCAGCTCGCGGGCTTGGTGCAGCCCCGCGTTGCTCCTGTGCGTCGGCGGCTGAGCGGTGCGTCCCACGGCCTCTGTCTGCTTATTTCGCTCTGGCCAACGCTCGACAGGGTTACTTCCCACGCTGCACCATTGTGCCAATCCGAAGCTCGCGTTTCCACTGCAACGTACCCGAATCATAACCTCCCGGACACGCCCCGCATACTGGTCAGGCAGGTATCGCCGCCGCCGCCCGGGACCGGATCAACGAGCGGTCTACGCCCGCCATCGGCATCAACGTCCTCTACCGCCACGTGGGCCTCACCGGCAACGTGGCGCTACCGTTGAGGCGCCCGTGGCGGCGCTTTGATCACCGACCGCCCCTACTGAACTGATGGAGCCCGTCGAGCAGGATCGTCCAGCGCTCGATGCTGATAATAGAGAGCGTCCCGTCCTGTAGCCACGGATCCGGTGCGAGGCGCTGTCGGATGGCGTCCTCGCTGGGCGCGCTGACGATGAGCAGTACCTCGCGATCACCCTCCAGCGGGCCGCCGAGTAGGAGGAAACCCGTCTCGACGAGCTCGTCCATAAACCGGGCGTGGTCGGCAAAGCCCGCTTGCTGCCGCAGGCCAAGCTCCCAGTTCCACGGACCGCCCCGCCGTTCCCTGACCGCGTGCAGTTCCACGCGCCCAGCCTACGGCGGCGTCGCCGTTACACGCCGTTTGAACCGGCGCCGGGTTGACCTCGTTTCACGAGACGGCGGTCGACACCTGACCGCCGGTTGTCGTCCCCGCTCGTCTGCGGCCTACTAGTATGCGACTGATTGCGATAGATAACACACTTTCGGTGACGCCCTGCGCTCCGCGGCGACGGTGAGGTTCCGTGCGAGTCGACCGGCCCGATGACGGCGAGGAGCCGCCAGACAAGCACCCAGATCGCCGGGACGAACAAAACGGCACCGGCGACCAAGCCGCCCGCGCTGGTAAACCCCCGGCCGAGACGCGCCTCAGGCAGGAGGCTTACTTCGACTTGAGGGTGGCAGCAGCCAAGCAAGATTCCGACGTGGCGCGACAGGCCACCGCCGAAGAACAGGCCGCATCCGAGAAGTGGCAGGAGAAGGTAGCAGAGTCCCGCTGGATGTGGAGCGAGTACCAGCGCAAGTGGCCCCCGACCGAACGCCGGCCAGTCGACGGGTCCGCCGACCCGCCTGGATCTTGGCGCGGCGAAGGCAACAGGGAGCTCAACCCCGCCGAGAACAGTCGAGTCGAGGCGCAGTGCGACCGGGTCGCCAAATTGGAGGAAGATCGAATCTCACCCGCGATGCGTGCCATAGAAAGTCAAGATCCGGACCGGCATCTTGTCGGCTTCGCACGTCGTATCAAAGACCGCGACCGAATCAAAGAGAAGGTTGCTAAGAGCATGGATGAGAAAGGTCGCTCAATCGAAAAAGCGATTTCGCTTATGCCTGACCTGCTCCGATTCACCTTGCAGTACGATGATTCTCGCTACACACAGGGTGTCTGGGCAGATATCGCCCGCATGAGGGAGCAAGGTTTTAAGCTGGACATACTCAAGAATTCGTGGTCAGATGATCAATACAAGGGCCTTAACAGCCAATGGATCGACCGTGATAGTGGCCAGCGTATCGAGTTGCAATTTCATACCCACAGCAGCTTCGAAGCTAAGGAGATTACGCATCCTGCCTACGAACGGCTGCGGATTGGCCAGCCAGATGTGTTCGAACACATGGTGCTCGAAGCCTTCCAGAAGAAAGTCACCGCTGACGTACCTGTTCCACCCGGTGCCACAGATATTCCTGACTACCCGTAGAAAGACAGCAGATGCCAGATAAGATAACCTACTATGCCATTATCGACGGTCTGAGCAGCCGTGAACGGCCTGCTGGAGTGTTCCGGCGTACCTACACGGAGGACGGTGGCAGGTCCGACGAGGCGTTCACGCGGAATCTCGTGTGGGAGCACAGTTGGTCGCTTGTTTCCGCTGAGCGCGGTGACCTGGAAAACAAGTTCGTTGAGATCACCGAGGACGAGGCCAACCAGATCGTTGAGCGCATCCGGGCCGACGTGGCCGGCACGAGTAGCACCTGAGGCGCGATCGACGGCACGCTAGCGGTATTGCAGCCTCCCTGGCCTTGGGCAAGGGGCTTGTGCGGAGGGCGAGCCAGCCTGTTTCGAGCAGATGGTGCTCACGGCATTGGACGTCTGATACGCAACCTCGCCGTACGGTCCGGCGCGAACTAATCCCGCCTGGCCTGCTCGGCCTCTACCAGGGCGTCCCCCTCACCAGCCGAACTTCCCAGTACGCAGCGTGCTGCCCGACCACATCACGATCCACCGCCAGGCCTTCTTTTGCTGTCACTGCCTGGTGGCGAACAACTCGAATCGGCATGTAGCCAATCGGGCCAAAGTTGGCAAGTGCATGGTCCGAAAGTTGGTGAACCGGCGGCGTAGGAGGTCATTCAGCGGCATGTCGAGGACCGCTAGACCGATATTCCGTAGAGCGGACGGCCACCTAGCACCCGAGGCCGCGCCGTCCGCTCTGCGTCGCGCCGAAGCTTTTCGACGGTATCGGGACGGCCTCGGACAAGCAGCGGTGCGGCGGCAGGCACCAGAGAGGGGAAAGTCCAGGCCACGGCTCTACGCGGCCGGACAGGTGAGTACAAATGTGTCCCTGGCCAGTCAGTCCGGAGAACAAGACAATGGCCATTCACAAAATAGACGTCCCGCAGTAAACTAGCCCAGAAATGAGCAGTCCACGGACTGACAGGCTTGCGTAAGGATCTCACCGTACTGGTCTTGGGCTGTACCCGCAGCAGTTTTCGCAGGTAGGAGACGTGCGGTACAGCTTTCACGCAGGCCTATTCCATTACGGACTGCGGCCGTCGGAAGGTAAACGCACTGCAGTTGCCTTGGGGGGTAGCTGACGATGAATGAATTCGAGTTTTCCTATCCATCCTGGGACGAGCCCCGCGGAAGCGGACTTCCGGGGTCGCCTCTTGTGGAAGATGAGGCCCGTGGTGATCTTGTAGAGGACGAGGCTCCTAATTATCTCTTCGAGCCAACCATCGAACTAGCCGTCATCGCTGCCATTGGTCAGCCTGTGCCCCTGCCGCCGCTGCAGTGCCCTCTTGGCGAGGAGTGTCCCATGCACGAGAACGGTCTCTAAGGCACCTCGCCCCTAGGAGGGAGGCTTGCTCCGGTAATAGAACGCCACTGCCACTCCGGCAAGCGCGACAAGGGGCGCAAAGATAATCTCGAGCAGCCGGGTAAGGTTGTCAATGCTAGGTTGGGCTCTCCAGAGGCTCACGAAGGATGCCACCACGACGAAAGCGAGAATCGCCATTGAGAACAAAGCGATCCGGAACCGGACTGTGGCCAAGTCAACCGGCTTACCTTCTTTAGGGTTAAGCAGCGGCTTGGGGCTCTCTGTTTCCTCGAGCTGGGCCGTGGCGTTGCCTAGTCCAGCAAGTTCTCCTTGATCCCCCTGAGAAGATGCCGTGAAAGGTGGACCGGCCCTTAGCTGACCTGAGGTTCTGGACCCTCCGCCGTTGCCCCCAGTCCGTCCGTTGCTGGCGGATTTTTCTCTAGGACTCCGAGCGGGGGATCGACGTGGTCGTTGCGGCCGACCCGCCTCGGCGGACTCCTGCACCATAAGGATGAGACCTCACCGTGCTAGAGGAACATTACTTCCCGAACAGTCCCATCCCTTTCCACGAGGATCCTCCCGCCGTCCTTGGTAACTTCATCATCGATAAACTTAAGGGCAGAAACAGCGCGCCGGATGACTTCCGTGATCGACCATCCGTGACGCTCGCGCAGTATACCGATGGCATCGGCGACGTCGTCGGCAACATTCACAGACAACCGGCGCGATCCCGCTGGCGGCGAGGGCCGGGATCGTTCCACACTCTCACTCATACTTCCACTCATATCAGCTAACCTTCCTCGGAACCCGGGCTGAAAGTCGGACTCTTGCTGGCCCGTGCCACAGTCGTCCTCAGTTCCTTACCCCCCACAGCTGGATGCTCTCGAAGCCCTGACGGCGGTACCGCCAAGGATGTTGGCCCTGGTCAGGGATGTCAGTTCTGCCGGACCGGCGCCTTCCCTTCTCCCTCCTACCCAACGATGAGGCGCCTACCCCATCGTGTCAACATCTTATGTGCAATTTCTATGTACAGAGTACGTAACCTTTACGGGTTAATGGATCCTAGCTGCCAGGACGTTCGGCTAGCTACCAGCGAGTAACTAGGCCCTACCGGCAGTAGACGTGCTGAAGTGGTCCGAAACCCCTCATCGCCTCATCGCCTGCGCCAGATTGCCCGCCAGGTGGCAGGCTGGTTCGGCTGCACGCCACGTTGCCCTCTGCCGGAGACCGCGGATGCGCTCATGGCTGGGATATAGCGCCTCGTTTTGCCGCAGTTAATTTAGGGTCTTGCTAACCGAAGTAATCGAAAAGAAATTTGACTTCCATCTTCAAGTTGATCCAGATTGACGACAATGAGCTCGAAAACGAATTTTTGAATGCCGTGCCATTGTGCATGCTCCGCGATTACAGAAGTCTCCCCGGAAATTTCACTTACAGCAGTGCGCGAGACAGTCGGCGAAAGCCCGTTGGCTCCCGTGCAACCGACCCCCGCCGTTCCTGGACCGCGTACAGCTCGACATTCCCCGCTTTGGTTAGCCGGGTATGTGCTTTCGGATGGCGAGGATGTCATCCAGTGCCGGGTCCTGGTTTCGACGGTAAGCCTCGAAGTCGATCGCCTCGCCGATGAAGTTGGGCCGTGATCCGGTGGGCTCTCCGGCGAAGATCGCGCTGGCCTCGTGCTCAATGGCGGTATCGCACACGTTGACCGTCCCCGTGGGCCACCCAAGTGCATCCCCCGCCGTGCCCGCCGTGCCCGCCGCGTCTCAGCTCGGTCGCGGCGCGCGCCAGTCGCGCCGCTGCCCGGACCGCGCAACAGCCCCTTGACACTCAGATACTAACGGTATTAGATACCGTTGGTATGAGATCAGGTCTGAGCCGCGAAGAGCAGGTGGAGCGGAACCGCCGCCTGGTCCTTGAGGCGGCGCGGCGGGTGTTCCTGGCCCGCGGCTACGCCAGTGCCACGGTCGATGCGATCGCCGAGGAAGCCGGTTTTTCCAAGGGAGTGGTCTACTCCCAGTTCGAGGGCAAGGCCGATATGTTCCTGGCGCTGCTCGAAGCCAGGATCACCGAGCGAGCGGTGCAGAACGAGCGGCTCGCCGAGCAGTTCGACGGCAGGCAGCTGGCGACGGCCGTGCCGCAACTCGCCCTTTCGCTGTGGCGGACCGAGCCGCAGTGGATGCAGCTCGTGCTGGAGTTCCGCCTGCACGCGGCGCGGGTGCCGGAACTGAACCGGCGGTACGCCCAGCTGCACGAGTACACGATCGACCGGCTGGCCTCGGTCTTCGCCCGGCTGCACGAGCGAGCGGGAACCACGCCGCGCCACCCGGTCCGGGTCTTGGCCCAGCTGAGCCTGGCCATCAGCCGAGGCGCGTTCCTTGAGGAGCTGGCCGACCCGGCCGCAGCGGGCCTGCCCGCAGCCGAGGTCATCAGCGAGCTCGTGCTCCAGACGGTGCTGCCGAAGACCGGGCCGCCGAAGACGGTGCCGCCGAAGACGGTGCCGCCGAAGACTGTCGGCAGATGAGGAGGGAACGCCATGCGCGCTGATCCCTTGACCCGGCCGGACGTCGGCCCTGCCGCGCTGGCCGACCTGCGCGGCCGCATCCAGGCGGACATATTCGCCGC
>Ga0335075_10015668_pt1 | contig 11351 bp, 6 predicted proteins | sample Lox_Sample_24_FD_206723 | JGI IMG/M metagenome (GOLD analysis project Ga0335075, IMG submission 206723) | Soil microbial communities from Loxahatchee National Wildlife Refuge, Florida, United States - Lox_Sample_2.4 | ecosystem: Environmental > Terrestrial > Soil > Wetlands | place: USA: Florida...
GAGGCGCTGGTCGATCACCTGCTGGCCAGCCCGCACTTCGGCGAACGCTGGGCGCGGCACTGGCTCGATCCGGCCCGCTTTGCCGAAAGCCACGGCTTCGAGCACGACTCTCCACGCCCTTTCGCCTACCACTACCGCGATTTCGTCATCCGCGCCTTTAACCGCGATATGCCCTACGATCAGTTCGTGCGCTGGCAGCTTGCCGGCGACGAACTGGCGCCCAACGATCCCGAGGCGCTGGCGGCCACTGGTTTTCTTGGCGCGGGCGTCTTCCCGACGCAGATCACCACCAGCGAAGCCGAACGCATCCGCTATGATGCCCTCGACGATATGCTTGCCACCACCGGCTACACCATGCTGGCTCTCACCGTCGCCTGCGCGCGCTGCCACGATCACAAGTACGATCCCATTCCCAGCCGCGATTACTACCGCCTGCTGTCCGCCTTCACGACCACGGTGCGCAGCGAGATCGAGTGGGACTTTGGCAGCGAAACGGAGAAAAAAGCCGTACACGATTTTGAAGTGCGGTTGCAGCCGCTCCTAGCCGAACGGAAACGTTTCGAGGAGAAGGAATTGCCGAAGCGCTTCACGGCATGGATCGCGGAGCAGCGGGCGCCGCATGCCCCTGTCCCGAAGGTCGAGACGCGGCTGCACGCTCTGCTCCAGGGATTGTGGAACGGCAGCCGAACGTTCGACAAGCTCGATACCAAAGGACGGACGGAGCTGCTGAACTGGTTCAAACCGCGCGACGACGAATGGAAGAAACGCGATGCCTTGGTGCGTGACTTGGAGAAACAGCGGCCGAAGTCCACACGACTGAAAATGCAGATCTGCACCGAGGGACTGAAGCCGATGCGGCTGTACACGGCCGATGCCTCCATCCCCGATTTCTATCCGCAGACGTACTACCTCAAGCGCGGCGATGTCAATCAAAAGGACGGCGTGGCCGAATTGGGCTTTCTGCAAGTCTTGATGCGCAGCCCAGACGGCGCGGCGCACTGGTCCACGCCGAAACCGGAGGGAGGGCACACTTCCTTCCACCGCGCCGCGTTGGCGAACTGGCTCACCGATAGCCGCTATGGTGCCGGGGCGCTGGCGGCGCGCGTCATCGTCAATCGCCTGTGGCATCACCATTTTGGCCGGGGCATCGTGGCCACGATCAACGACTTCGGACTGCAAGGGGAGACGCCCACACATCCCGAGTTGCTCGAATGGTTGGCGAACGATCTCGTCGAACACGGCGGGAGCCTCAAGCGGCTGCACCGCACGATCGTTCTGAGCCAGGCGTATCGGCTGACCGGGGCATCGAATGCTGCCGGGTTGAAGGCGGACCCGGACAATCGGCTGTGGTGGCATCGGCCGCGGCGGCGCCTGGAAGCGGAGATCATTCGCGATAACCTGCTCGCCGTCGGCGGCCGGCTCGACTCGGCGATGTTCGGCCCAGGCACGCTCGACGAGAACATGCGCCGCCGCAGCATCTACTTCACGGTGCAGCGCAGCAAGCTGATACCGTTCTTGCAGGTGTTCGATTGGCCAGACAGTCTCACCAGCGCCGGGGCGCGTCCGACCACTGTGGTTGCGCCGCAGGCGCTGTTGTTTTTGAATAATTCGCAAGTACGCGACTGCGCCGCTGGGCTGGCTGGCCGGCTGCTGCCCGACGCGCAAAAGGATTTAGCAGCGGCCGTCGATCGCGCCTACCGGCTGGCTTTCTCTCGACCGCCGAGTCCGCGCGAGCGGCAGGAAGGCGTGGTGTTTTTGAGTGCCCGCCGCTCCGCGATGGGCGGCAACCTGGAGAGGGCGTTGAGCGACTATGCTCTCGTGCTCCTCAGCCTGAATGAGTTCATCTATGTCGATTGATGGATAGACACCATGACATCAGCGCTCCGCCATTCATCGTTTGTCTCCACGTCATCGCTGCTGACGAGGCGGCAGCTTCTGAGTCGCTGCGGCGGCGGCCTTGGCCTGGTAGCCCTAAGCAATCTCCTCCAGCGTGACGGCTTGCTCGCTGCGACGCCGGAGACGCCGCTCAATCCGCTTGCTCCACGTTCGCCGCACTTCCGCGCCCGAGCTCGCGCCGTCATCTGGATTTTTATTAACGGTGGACCCAGCCAGGTGGATACCTGGGATTACAAGCCGGCACTGGACCGGCTCGACGGTAAGCAGTTGCCCGGCTTCGACCGGCACACCGGCTTTTTCATCAACGACGTCGGCCCGCTGATGAAGTCGCCGTTCACTTTCCGGCAGTACGGCGAGTGCGGCAAATGGGTTTCCAGCATCTTCCCGTGCTTGTCGAAGCACGTGGACCAGATGGCTTTTCTTCACTCGCTGCACAGCGAATCGAACAACCACAGCCCGGCCCTGTTCATGATGAACACCGGTCTGCCGCGCATGGGTTTTCCGTCGGTCGGCTCCTGGGTCTCCTACGGCCTCGGCTCGGAGAACGAGAACCTGCCCGGCTTCGTGGTGATGTCCGATCCCAAGGGGCGAGGTCTCCCCAAGGGACACTCGCTGAACTGGACGTGCGGCTTCCTGCCTGGCGCATACCAGGGAACCTGGCTCAAGCCGAGCGACGACCCCATCGACAACCTGAAGCGCGTCGCGGGAGAGTCCGGGGCCGACCAGGAAGCACGGCTGGACCTGATGGCCAGGCTGAACCGACTCCACATCGAGCAATCCAACGCCGACCCGGAGTTAGAGGCTCGCATCAAGAGCTTTGAGTTGGCCTATCGCATGCAGTCGTCGGCTCCCGACGCTCTGGACGTCAGCCGCGAGCCGAAGCACATTCTCGACCTCTATGGCGTGGGCCGATCCGAGTGCGATCACGTCGCCCGGCAGTGCCTGATTGCACGGCGCATGGTGGAGCGTGGCGTTCGTTTCGTGCAGATATACTCTGGCGGCATGGAGAACGAACGCAGTTGGGACGGTCACCGCGACATCAAGGGCAATCACACGCAGTTCGCCGGCGAGACGGATCGCCCTGTGGCCGGATTGCTTTCCGACCTGCGCCAGCGGGGTTTGCTAGACAGCACGCTCCTTATCTGGGCCGGCGAGTTTGGCAGGCTGCCGGTATCGCAGAAGGGCAAGCAGCCGGGCCGCGATCACAACCCGCACGCCAACACGGTCTGGTTGGCCGGCGGCGGCATCAAGGGCGGCGTGTCCTACGGCGAGTCGGATGAAGTCGGCTACAAGGCGGTTGTCAATCGGCTGGACGTCCACGATCTGCACGCCACCATCCTGCACCTGTTCGGACTCGATCACGAGCGGCTGACTTATTTCCACAACGGCCGGCGCTATCGCCTGACTGATGTTTCCGGCCGGGTCATCCGCGACGTTCTCGCGTAGACTGGCTGCGGGCCGATCTCGCCCTGCGAACCAGGTATGCCGACAGCGGCAAGCCTGCGAATCGTCAGGCCGCGCGGAATGTGTTGCGTCATTGGCAGCGCGAGACCGACCTGTCTGGTCTGCACGACAAGGACGCTGTGGCCCAGCTGCCGGCAGAGGAGCGGCTAGGGTCCTGAATTAGAAATTCGGCCCGCGTTGGTGAACACACCGGCTGCACGAAGAACCGCTCGAAGCGTGCGCCGTCCTTGGCCAGAGAGTCGATATGCGGCGTCCGCAGGTTCGCGTTGCCGTTCAAGCTCAGGTCGCCCCAGCCTTGATCGTCGGCCAGCACGATGACGATATTCGGCCGCGGTGGGTTCGCGGGCTGGTCGGCCGCGGCAGTCGGACCCGATACCGCGAGGGCGACGAGGACGAGGGTTATTCGACGCATGGCGGTCACTGCTTGTTCTGGACCCGGGGGAGTTCGGGCTTGTTGGCCGTGGGCAACAGCTTGATCAGTCCCTTCTTCACGTCGGCGTACCTCGCGTCCTTCGCCAAGTTGGTCCACTCGTACTCGTCGTTGTCATGGTCGTAGAGTTCCTCGCCGCCATCGGCGTAGCGGATATACCGCCACTTCGCCGTCCGGACGGCATGGTTGTTGCGGTGGAACGTGGTGATCGCGGCTTTGTCCCACTTCGCCTTTGGATCGACGAGCAGCGGCTTGATGTCCTCTCCTTCAACGTGTTTGGGCTTCTCGATCCCGCAGAGGGAACATAGGGTCGGGTAGACGCTCATGAGGTCCACCGTCCGCTCGCACACCCCGCCGGCTTGTGTCACTCCCGGCGCCACCCAGATGAACGGCATCCGGGTCGCCTCTTCCCACAGAGCGAACTTGCGCCAGTGTTCCTTCTCGCCCAAGTGCCAGCCGTGGTCGCCCCAGAAGACGACGATCGTGTTTTCCTTGTAGGGAGACTTGTCGTAGGCGTCGAGGAGTCGGCCGATCTGGGCGTCGCAGTAAGCAATCGCCGCGAGATACGCCTGCACCGCCTCCTTCCAGCGGCCGCTCTTGAGCATCGCGGCGTGGTCGCCGGCCGGCTTGGCAAACCTAATGCCGGCTGGCGGAACATCCTTCAAGTCGTCTTCGTGAGTCGGGGGCAATTGGATGGTGTCGAGCGGGAACAGGTCGTAGTACTTCTTGGGCACGTTCCACGGCATATGCGGCTTGTGTAAGCCGACGGCAAGGAAGAATGGCTTATCGTGTTTGGCCAGCAGTTGCTCGATGCCGTAGTTGACGATGTCCTCATCGGGCAGCTTCGAGTCGTCGGTGAGCGGTTTGAACTTGATACCGCCGACGCCGTCGCTTTTCGCATCGGGGTGGGGGACGGCCTTCTCCTTACCGCCCACCCTATAGTCAGTCCACTCGCCGGGGCGGTGCGCGTTGGCGTGGTAGATCTTCCCACTGCCGTATACGTCGTACCCGGCGTTCAGCAACTGCGTGGTGAGCGTCTTGTCCTTGCCGATGACCGGTTTCCAGTCCTGGCCGTTGTCGTAGACGCCGGTGGAACCCGGCCGCAGACCGGACATGAGGGCCGCCCGGCTTGGGTTGCACACCGGGGCGGCGCAGTACGCCCGCGTGAAGGTGACGCCTCTTGGCAAGGCGGTCGATTTTCGGCGTCTTCGTCTGGGGGTTGCGTCCCAGATGACCGACCCAGTGGTTCAGGTCGTCTACGGCGATGAACAGCACATTCGGCTTCTTGGGCCTGTCGGCCGCCGGTGCCGATCCAGCAACCCCCGCAGCGAAACTCAGCGTGAGCAACCAGCGCATGATGATAGTCTTCATCTGATCTTTTCCGAAGGAATACCTATGGGCCTTGGCCACGAATTCACTAACTCTATTCAACCCCGCGACGAAACCGTTGTAACGATCCGCTGGACCACAACGTTTCTCCGCTATGCACGTCGAAGGCGATGAGGAACGAATCCTGATCGTGGTCCTGACAGAGCAGCACGCAGCCGCCAGTCAAGACGGGAGAGCTGCCAGCGCCGAAGTCGTTTTTGAATGGTCCCATCGCCCGACGCCAGAGGAGCTTGCCGTCGCGGTCGTAACAGACTTGTCTCTGACGGAATCGATCACTTCCCCGGCGCACCGATAGCGTAGAGGTTGTCCCAGCCGCGCAGGTAGATGCGGCCGTTGCTAACGGCCGGCGAGGCGGTGAACGTGTCCGCTAACTGATTCTCTGCGACCTGCTTGAACGTTGGACCGGCCTTGACCACCGTGACCGTGCCGTCGCGCGCTGTCAGGTAGATGTTGCCGGCGACCGCCAGCGGCGAGGCTCGATAAAGCGAACTGTGAATGCGCTGGCTGTAATGCACCTTGCCCGTCTTCGCGTCTAGGCAGATCAGAAAGTCGTTCTCCCGGCACAGGTAGACCAGCCCGTTGTAGACGAGAGGCGACGGTACATCCGGCGTGCCTCGATTCAGGCGCCACTTCTCGTACTTGCTGCCGGGCAGCACAAGCCCCTCTGCATCCGGCTTCAGGCCCACGACGCCGTGGTCCTTGGCCGACGGAATGACGATAAGCTCGGCAGAGGCAACCGGCGAGGCGACAAAGCGCAGGTCGCCGCGGTAGCGGTCCCTGGGGTTGAGGCCGCCGACGCGCCAGATTTCGCTGCCATCCTGAAGACGGTGGGCGATGGCGTAGTCGTTGCCGTGCGTGATGAGGTAGGCGTCCTGGCCATGACGCCAGATAACCGGCGAGGCGTAGGAATGCTCGTTTTCCGCGCGGCCGTCGCTCTCGCGCGTCACCTTCCAGACTTCCTTGCCGGTGACCTTGTCCAACGCGATGACGTACTGGCTGTTCGAGTGAATGAGCTGCATGTAAAGGCGGTCGCCATCGAGCAGCGGCGTGGTGTGCATGCCGTGCTGGATGCGGAATTTGCCGTAGCGGTCCTGCACGTTAAACTTCCACACCTCCTTGCCCTCGAAGTCGTAACAACCCAAGTCGCCGGTACCGACGTAAGCCCAGACATGCTTGCCGTCGGTGCTGGGCGAGGGCGAGGCGTTGTTCCCCTCGCCGCGCATGAAGCGTTGGCGGCCGCTTGCGAGTTTGGACTTCCACATTTTTTTGCCGCTGGTGTCCACGCACATCAGGCAGAGGTCGTTGCCGTCCTCGCTCGTTAGGAAAATGCGCTCATCCCAGATGGCGGGCGTCGAGCCGGCCATGCCGGGCATCTTGAGTTTCCAGGCGATGTTTTTCGACGCGCTCCATTCCGTCGGCAGTCCGGTTTCCTTACAGATTCCGTCGTTTTCCGCGCCGCGCCACTGCGGCCAGTTGTTAGCAGCAGTGAGACCCGCGGCGAGCAAGAGGAGGGAACAAGCAAAGAGAGCACGGAGGACAGGGAGATTGATGAGCATGATGAATGACCTTGATCGTTTCGATTCGGACTGCGAGACTACAGCTTCCCGTATACCACAGCCGGGAAGCGCTGTCCAGTGGCCGGGGGCTTTCTCACAAACCCAATCCAGCAGCCGAGAGCAAAAGTCCTTTGATGTATTGCAACGCTTAACAGACGTTTTCCCTTCCCGCTTGAACTAGCGGACTTGTTTGATGCGCCGCTGCAATTGGCAATAGTGCTCCTCAAACCGTGTTCCTCTCCATTCCAGGTGTTCGTCGTTCATCGGGAGTCGCTGGAGCTTCTCGCCAGCACACCTTCGATTACCTTCCCCGCCACGTCGGTAAGGCGGAAGTTGCGCCCCTGGAAGGGGAACGTTAACCGCTCGTGATCGATTCCCAGGAGGTGCAGTATCGTCGCGTGTAGGTCGTTGACGTGGACTACATCCTCGACGGCGTTGTAGCCGAACTCGTCGGTGGCCCCATAGGTGACGCCCCCCTTGATGCCGCCGCCCGCCAGCCACATCGAGAAGCCCTTGATGTGATGGTCCCGACCGTTGCCCTGCGCCATTGGCGTGCGGCCGAACTCGCCGCCCCAGATCACCAACGTCGAGTCGAGTAGGCCGCGACGTTTCAGATCCTTCAGAAGTGCCGCCATCGCCCGGTCCACTTCCGTCGCCACCTTTTGAATGTCGTTCTTGATTCCGCCGTGGTGGTCCCAGTCGCGGTGATAAAGCTGGATGAAGCGGACGCCGCGCTCGGCCAGTCGCCGGGCCAGCAAGCAATTGGCCGCGAACGAGCCGTCGCCTCCCTGAGTGCCGTAAAGGTCGAGAGTCTCCGTGGTCTCGCCTGAGAGATCCATCAGCCCGGGCACGCTCGATTGCATTCGGAAAGCCATCTCATATTGACTAATGCGCGTGGCAATCTCTGGATCGTCCACCTGCTCGTTGTAGAGCTTGTTAAGTGCCTGGGTGGTATTGACCACATCGCGCTGCTTGTCGGCCGTGACGCCGTCGGGGCTTTTGACGTACAGGACAGGATCGCCCTTGCTATGGAAGTGGACTCCCTGGAAGTTGCCCGGCAGGAAGCCGCTGTGCCACTGCCGTTGGGCGATGGGCTGTTGCTGTCCCGAAGCCCCCGTCGAAGTCAGGACGATGAAACCAGGCAGGTTTTCACTATCGCTGCCGAGGCCGTACCATACCCACGAGCCGGCACAAGGGCGGCCCGAGATGGTCGTGCCGGTGTTCATCAGCGTGTGGGCCGGGTCGTGGTTGATCGCGTTGGTGTACATCGAGCGGATGATGGCGATTTCATCGGCGACACTGCCCAGGTGGGGAAAGATAGACGATATTTCCTGTCCCGATTTTCCGCACTTCTTGAACTCATGCTGGGGTGCCAAGCAGTTGAGCTTCGCTCCCTGAAGCTGGGCGATGGGTTGTCCCTTCGTAATCGATTCGGGCATCGGCTTGCCGTTCATCTTGGCCAAAGTCGGCTTGTAGTCGAAGGTTTCCAGGTGCGATGGCCCGCCGGCCATGTATAGCCAGATAACGCGCTTGACCCTGGGCGCATAATGCGGCGGGCTGACGACCCCCTTCCAGCGCTGCACTTTGTCGCTGGCGCCGCGCAGTAAACCTGGGTCGAGGAGCGAGGCCAAAGCGAGGGAACCCAGCCCGCAGGCGGAGTTGCCGAGGAAGGCACGCCGATTGACGCCGGCATTAAATGAGAGCATGTTGATTTTCCTCAAATAATTGGGCTCAGCCCCTTGCTCAGAACAAGAAAACCACTTCTAAGCGGGCTAATTTCTTGTAATCGTCTCGTGCAGATTCAGGATGACGCGCGTCACCGAGGCCCACGCGGCTAGTTCCGCTGGGTCCACGTCCTTCGACAGCGGCGACTGGCCGATAGTTACCTCTTTCTGGGCGGCAGCCTTGTCTGTCTGGACCCCGGCCAAGTGCTTCTGATAGAGTTCCGTCAGTAGCTTCACTTCGGCCGGCTTCACGTCGTGTGATAGCGCGCGTCGGTAAGCCCAGTTGAGCCGTGTCGCCATGTCGGAACCTCCATGCTTCATGATCTGCTCGGCGAAGACTCGGGCCGCTTTGACGTAGATCGGATCATTCAGGAGCACCAATGCTTGGAGCGGCGTGCTGGAGCGCGTTCGCTCCACGGTGCATTCCTCGCGCGTCGGTGCGTCGAAGACCAGCAGGCTCGGGTGCAGGAATGTCCGGCACCAGTAAGTATAAAGACCCCGGCGATAGGCGTTCTCGCCCTTATCCGTTCTCCATTCGCGCTTCGGGAAATTCAGGAACGACCAGTAGCCCGCTGGTTGGTACGGCTTGACGCTCGGTCCGCCGATCTTCCGCGAGAGGAGACCGCTCACCGCCAAAGCATTGTCGCGAACCATCTCGGCGTCGAGCCGGAAACGCCCCTGCCGTGCCAGCCAGACATTCACCGGATCCTTCTCGCGCACCTCTTTCGATACCGCCGAGGATTGCCGATAGGCGTTCGACATCACCAGCAATTTCAGGAGGTGCTTGACGTCCCAGCCTTTCTCGACGAATTCGACAGCCAGCCAGTCAAGCAACTGCGAGTGCATCGGCAGCGATCCTTGGATGCCGAAGTCATCCAACGACTTGACGATCCCCTGACCAAGGCAGATCTTCCATAGTCGGTTTACAAAGACGCGGGCCGTCAGCGGGTTGTTCGGCGAGACGATCCACTTCGCCAGATCGAGACGCGTGGCCCGTTTGCCCCTCGTGTCCAGAGCCGCCAGGAAGCCCGGCATCGCCGGCTGGACGATTTCGCCGGAATCGTCCAACCAGTTGCCGCGCGGCAGTACGCGCACCACTCGTGGCGCGACCGCCGTTGTCACCAAAGTTGTCGGCGCGTCCTTGAGCAGCGCATCGCGCTGACTCTGTACATCGGCCGCCGCCTTGCGGATCGCTTCTAGTTCCGGTGCGAGGCCGCGGTAGTGATTGGCGATCACCTGCTTTTGCTGCGGCGAGCGCTTCGCTGGATCGACGGCGAGGGCTCCAGCGACCTGCTTCGGCAATCCCTTGCCGCCCTCGGCGCGAGCCTTCTTCTCCCAGGAGGCCTGCAAGGCATCCAACTCGGCGGAGGGTTTGGCCAGTGTCGAGCGGAGTAGCGCCAGTTGCTCGTCGAACAACTTGACTCGCGCCGCGGCCTCGTGCGGTAGGATCGGCGTCTGCTCCTGCCGCCCGACGGCCTTCTCCTGGATGTCCGCGAAGAAGGCGCTAAAGCTGTAAAAGTCCTTAGTCGTGAAGGGATCGAACTTGTGGTTGTGGCACTCGCAGCAGCCCATGGTACTTGCCAGCCAGACCGTCGAAACGTTGCGCACGCGGTCAGCCGCGTATTTCGCCGTATATTCCTTGGCCTGGGCGCCGCCCTCTTCGGTCGTCTGTAGCAAGCGGTTGTAGCCCGACGCGATCCGCTGCTCGTTCGTCGGATTGGGCAGCAAATCGCCGGCCAGTTGTTCAATGGTGAATTGATCGAAGCGTTTGTTCGTATTGAATGCGGTGATGACGTAATCGCGGAACAGCCAAACGTCGCGGTGATTATCGCTATGGTACCCCGCCGTATCGGCATAGCGCACCGCATCGAGCCAGTACATCGCCATGCGCTCGCCGTAGTGCTTGGACGCCAGTATCCTGTCCACCACCTTCTCATAAGCTGCGGGCGATTTGTCGGTGACAAAGGAATCGACTTCATCGGGTGTCGGCGGCAAGCCGGTCAGATCGAACGATAGTCGGCGGACGAGTGTGATCCGGTCGGCTTCCAGAGCGGGAGCCAGGCCGTGCGCCTCGTGTCCGGCGGCAACAAAGGCATCGACAGCGTTGCGGACCCACGCCTTGTTCTTCGCCGGGGGTAGAGCCGGCCGCACCGGAGTGACGTAGCTCCAGTGGATGTCGAATTTCGCGCCCTCATCGATCCAGCGGCGCAGCAGGTCGATCTGGGCCGGATTGAGACGATCTTTCTTCGTATCCGGAGGCATCATCTCGTCGGCCTCGTTGCTACTGACACGACTGATGAGCAGACTGTGGCTGGCGTCGCCGGGCTTGATGGCCTTTTTGATCGCGGCGTCGCGCTGGTCGAGCCGCAGCTTGGCTTTGCGCTTGCCTTCATCGGGTCCGTGGCAGGCGTAGCAATGGGTCGTGAGGATCGGCTGGATTTCGCGGCTATAATCGACGAGCTTCGAGCTGGCATCGGCGGCGGGCAACTGGCCAGCAGCAGCGAACACAGCTACGACTGCAACAAGAGCCTTCCTTTGCATAGGTGGAATCTCTCGGGTTGGCATAAACAGGCAGGAGAAACGACTTACGTGAGGCAAGTAGGCATAATTAATATCTATCACAGGCGGAGGCTGCCGTCCAGCAGTTGGCGACAATATCGTAAGGATCACACGTCGTTCCTGCCGCCGGCTTCGCTGACACCACCAAAGCCGCCGCCGGCATCGGGGCTGGAACTGGAAATCGACTCCGACGCCGTGGCGAAAAATCGCGTTACGTTTCGAGCAGCGGCGATTTCGCTCCCGAACGGTCGCGGCTCGGATACTATCTGAGCCGCGACCGTTCGGGAGCGGTTGGGAAGGAATGGGAATCTACTGCATCAATCGCCGTCGTTA
>Ga0335075_10015669_pt1 | contig 11351 bp, 7 predicted proteins | sample Lox_Sample_24_FD_206723 | JGI IMG/M metagenome (GOLD analysis project Ga0335075, IMG submission 206723) | Soil microbial communities from Loxahatchee National Wildlife Refuge, Florida, United States - Lox_Sample_2.4 | ecosystem: Environmental > Terrestrial > Soil > Wetlands | place: USA: Florida...
CGAACCGTCCCGGCACGTCGAACCCCAGAAGCGTCGAGGAACGATCGAGACAGCAGACAATCCAGCATCCACCGCAGGCACGGCCTGGCTGTGGAAGCGTTTGCGTTGAATTGCAGTGCGGAAATTGAACGCAACAGGAAGTCTCTTGGCCGAATATAAAAATCCTAACCAGCACGGCGGAAAGCAGGACACAAATTCCCTGCTGGTTTTTACCGTCGTGTTTGCGGCAATTTTGCTGGGCATGCAATTTTTCCGGCCGAAGCATCCGGCAACCCCGACCCCAGCCCAGACCACCGCTTCAAAAAGCAACGCGAGCCAGCAAAATGGTGCCGGCGCGGTCAGCAACAACGCTTCAAACGCCACGGCGAACCCCGCAGGCGAGAATGCATCTACCGAGGCAGCGCCCAAAGTAGCAGCCGCAGCCCAGACCACGACCGTCGTCGAGAACGAACTGTATCGGATCACCTTCAGTAATCGTGGCGGCCAGGTGACTTCGTGGATTTTGAAGAAATACACCAACTATCAGGGCAAGCCGCTCGATCTGGTGCATGCCGCAGCCGCCGAGAAATTCGGTTACCCGCTGTCGATCTATACCTATGACGCTGGGTTGCGTCAGCGCCTGGCGCAGGCACTGTATGTCCCGTCCGCCACCGGAACGCTGACAGCGCCGAATCAATTGACGTTTGAGTATTCTGCCGGTGGCTTGGTGGTACGCAAGACATTTCATTTCGACAATAGCTACGTTGTCACGGCGGACGTCAGCGTGACGCAGAACGGCGCGCCCGTCGAGGCGCTGCTTGCGTGGCCCGCAGGGCTGGGCGATCAACGCGAGGCGCGCGACTACTCCACGTATCAGAAGATCGATCGCTCGAGCAGCGGCAAGGTGGAAAGCATTGCGCCGAAAAAAGTGAACGACGGCGAAACGCAATCGGGCTCGCTCGACTGGGGCGGCGTTAGCGATCTCTATTTTGCCGCGATGTTTCTGCCGCAAACCCCGGCCAACAGTACATTCGTGGCGCTGCGCCATTCGCTGGATATTCCCAAAAATCCAGACGAACCGAAGACCAGCGAGACCGAGCCGGAACCGGTCTTAGGGGCCGCTGTCGGTTCGGTCAACGGCCCGACGACGGTGCGGGTTTTCGCCGGGCCCAAGATGTTGAGCGTTTTGTCTTCAATCCGGGCCACGGGACCGGACGGCAAGCTGAACGGACCCAACCTGGTGCCGATCGTGCACTACGGCATGATGTCCATCATCGCCAAGCCGCTATTTTATTTTCTGCGCTGGGTCTACGACCACGTAGTGCATAACTGGGGCTGGGCGATTCTGCTGCTGACAGTGGTTTTGACCCTGGCCATGTTCCCGACCCGCTTCACCATGATGAAGTCATCCATCAAGATGCAGCGCATCCAGCCGCAGATGAACTACATCAAGGAGAAATACAAGAAGTACAAGTTCGACGACCCGCGCAAGCAAGACATGAACCGGGAGATGCAGGAGCTATATAAGAAGGAAGGCGTCAACATGTTTGGCGGCTGCCTGCCGATGCTGATCCAGATGCCGCTGATTTTCGCCTTTTATGAAATGTTGGAAAACGCCATTGAACTGCGGCACGCGCACTGGTTCTGGTTGCACGATTTGTCGGCCCCCGATCCGTATCACATTCTTCCAATTGTGATGGTGTTTTCGCAGTTCTTCTTTCAGCTGTTCACACCATCTCCGGGAGTCGACGCCGCGCAGCAAAAAATGATGGCGTTTACGATGCCGCTGTTCAGCGGATTTATCTGTTGGCATTATGCTTCCGGATTGGCGCTCTACTGGGCGGGAAGTAACCTGATCGGTATCGGACAGCAAATGATCATCAACCGCACCAAGTTAGGCAAAGAGTTGCGGGAGATCCAAGCCAAGAGAGCGTTGAAAAAAAAGGGCGGACGACCGGCAGCTGTTGCCCGGCGTTGACAAACCTGCAGAAGCGAGACTATGGAATACCAATGCCCATTGAAAACTATCAATCTGCCGTAGAAACGATCGATGCATTTCTCAAGACGGTGGTCGGCAAAGGCGGTTTGCGCCTGAAATACAGGATTACCGCAGGCGCAGGCGCAGCCGATCCACACAAGTTCGAGTCACGCGAAATCTACGTAGAAATCGCGGGCCCGGATGTGGACCTGGTGCTGGAACATAATGCGGAATTGTTGCGTTCATTAGAGCACATTGCTGCGAAGTCGCTGCGGCTTGAGCCTTCCGAGCACGACCTGGTCAGCTTCGACGCGCGAGGCTACAAGGCTTTGCGTGCGCAAGAGTTGAAACTTGCCGCTGATACTGCCGCAGAGCAGGTGCGGCGAACCAGCGAACCGTATCATTTCGCGCCGATGAATTCCCGCGAGCGGCGGATGCTGCACCTCGCTTTGAAAAATTATGAAGACCTGCGCAGTGAAAGCAGCGGAGAAGGCATGCGACGGTCGGTCGTGGTCTATCCAAAAAACTGGCAGCCCAGAACTCCGTCTTCCACGGGAACGGGTCGGGCACGCACCTTTGGACGAAGCTGAGCGGGGACAGGTTTGCTTGCGAACCTTCGGTGATGAAGTCTCCTCCAAGTAGAATCTACCCGTGACCGAGTCAGTTCGAGCTGCAACTCTATCGCCACATCAGCACGCGGAAATTCAGTACGATACCATCGTGGCCATTTCAACTCCGCCGGGCCGGGGCGGTATCGGCATCGTGCGTCTCTCCGGCGCAGATGCGGTTCCGATTGCATCGAGTCTGCTGCGGCTGGCGAAGCCTCTGGTGCCAACCCAGGCGCAAGTTGCCGAGATTCTCGATCCAGAGAGTGACGACGCGAAACATGCGACGCGCATCGACGAAGCTGTTGTAACGTACTTTCAGGCACCCAACTCCTACACCAGAGAAGATGTCGTTGAAATTGCCGCGCATGGTTCGCCGGTGGTGATGGAGTTGCTGGTGCGTGCTGCCATCGCGCGAGGCGCTCGACTGGCGCGCCCCGGAGAATTCACCGAGCGTGCTTTTCTTTCGGGCCGCATCGACCTGACCCAGGCCGAAGCCGTGCGTGATCTGATCGAGGCACAAACTCTGTACCAGGCGAAGGTTGCTTCCGAGCAGATGGAAGGCGCGCTGTCGCGCCGCATCCATCCGATCAAGCAGTCGCTGGTGCATCTGATTGCGGAACTGGAAGCAGGCATCGACTTTGCAGAAGATGATGTTGAGGTGATGCCGGCGGATGCGATTGCAAGTCGGGTGACGGCAATCATGGAGCCGTTGCAGGCGCTGGCGGCATCGTTCGCCTATGGCCGGGTCGTGCGCGATGGAATTTCACTGTCGATTGTGGGGCGTCCAAACGCGGGAAAATCCTCACTCTTCAATCGACTTGTACAGCGTGAGCGTGCCATCGTGACGGCCACGCCCGGAACCACGCGAGACTTGGTGACGGAGCGTGTATCTCTCGGCGGAATTCCTCTCGACTTGATCGATACCGCGGGCTTGAGGACTGCGCAAGACGAAGCGGAAAGCATCGGCATTCAAAAATCGCGCGAGGCTTTGGCCGATGCAGACGTGGTGCTGCTGGTTCTGGATGCCTCGGCAGAAGCGCTGACGCCGGAAGAAATCTCGCTGCTGGAACAGATGCGCGCGCGTCGAGCCCTTGTCGTGCTGAACAAGATCGACCTCGCCAGCGGGAAACCTGTACGCGAAATGATTCATCAAGCGGAGGGATTGGGCAGCGCAATTGAGACCTCAGCGCTGACGGGCGAAGGAATCTCCGAACTGCGTGATGCGATCCTTACTCTCATCCGCGGTGAAGGCAAAGAAGTCGAGACTGGTCTAATGACCAATCTTCGCCAGCAGCAGGGGGTAACTGAAACACTGCAAGCCCTGCGGAGTGCGGAACAAGCGATCGTCGCGACCATTCCTCACGAAATGCTGCTAATCGATCTTCATTCCGCCCTGCGCAACCTGGATGCATTGACCGGCGCTACAACCGCCGACGACATTCTGAACCTGATTTTCTCCACCTTCTGCATCGGAAAGTAGAACTGCTTCCGAGAGCATCCCAAGAAATATAGAAATCACATTTCAATCTTTGCACCGCAATACTCATTGGAGTTTGTAAGGGGTAGGGCAATTGCCCTGCTCAAAAGCTGTACGGCAGCCTAATGACAGCGAACGATGGCCGTTATCCAATGCTTTCAAGTTAGCAGTAGCAAAAGCCAGCACCGCCACAGTCTCCGTGTAACGCTTCCTCGTAATTGCTGCGGAAGCGGGCGTTGTGGTGTATCGGTTCATCGGTAATCCCCCCGGCCTCGACCGGTCACAAACAGAAGGGATAGAACGACATGAAACATGTTTCCTTATTTCGTATTTGGTCAGTGGTAGCAGGGATTTTGCTCACAGGTGGCATGTTGCATGCACAGATCGCCAACAATACCGCCCTCGTCGGCAACGTTGTCGACCAATCGGGCGCGCCCGTAGCTGGAGCGAAAGTGACGGCCACCAATGAAGGGACCAAGGTTGCATATCCCGGAACTACTAACTCGGCGGGCTTTTACTCCATTACGTTTATTACTCCAGGGATCTATGACATCACTGTGACCCAGTCTGGCTTCAACAGCATCACAAAGACTGGACGTATTGTTACCATCGACCAGGCGCAGCGCACCGATTTCAGTCTCCAGGTCGGGTCGACAGCAACGTCTGTTACCGTTTCTGCGGCTTCGCCGCCGATCGCGACGGACGATTCAACCTTGGGTGAAACGTTCAACACTAAGGCCGTTAGTGACCTGCCGCTGATGGGCCATAACGCACTGGAAGTTGCTGCTACGGCTTCCAACGTCATCATCGGTCCCACCAGTAGCTACTCCGGCGTTCCTCCTGGCGAAGACTTCATCGGCGCCGGCCAACGTGAGATTCAGAACAGTCTTAGCCTTGATGGCGTGACGATCATGAACAGCTTGATCAGCACGGCGCCGGCGCGACCTAGCTCGGACATGATCTCTGAAGTGCAGATGCAAAGCGGTAACTACTCCGCGCAATATGGAAATTACCTCGGCGTTCACATCAACCTAGTTAGTAAATCCGGCACAAATACCCCTCATGGCGCCGTGTATGACTATATTCAGAACACAGCCCTGAATGCCGCTCCATTCCTGAATCTTCCGGGAACTCCTAAGCCGATCCAGCATTACAACCAATACGGTTTCGATCTGGGTGGACCTGTCTTTATTCCGAAAATCTATGACGGACGCGACAAGACATTCTTCTTCGCTTCGTACGAGAAGATCAATCAGGTTCAGCAGTCCAATCAGGGTCCCGTTTCAACGCTCACTCCGGCAATGGAGGCAGGAAACTTCGGATTCCTGAATGGCGTGCAACAACTGTACGATCCATTCACCGGTCAGCCATACCCAGGCAACCAGATTCCAGCCTCCGAGCTCACCACACCCGCGGCGCAGATCGCAAAGAGCATCGAACAATATATTGCACCGCCGAATCTACCGGGAAGCACGAATAACCTGAACGTAAACTACCCGAACAACCTGTACATTAAGCAGACTCTGGATCGAGTGGATGAAAATATTGGCGACCATGTCCGCCTTTTTTTCCGGTATCACTGGCAGGATCTGAACATTGTGGCTGGAGATCCATTTCCTACAGACGCTTCTTACGGACCGACCAACAGCAGAAATTCGGAATTTGGCTATACCCACATCATTACGGCGAATCTGATCAATGATTTTCGTATTGGCTTGAACACTGTGACCTCCAACAACCTGAACTACTTCGCGGAGAATGGCATCACGGATGCCGGAACCAAGCTCGGGATTCCCGGTTTTAACTCCGACACGATTTACAACAACCCCGGAATTCCATCCTTCGACTTCGATACTTATCATGAAGCGGGCAACGACGCTTCCAACTGGTATCAGGATGACCGCGCGATTGATGGCTATGACCAGGTAAGCTGGGCGCACGGCAAACACAATATTATGGCAGGTGTCGAACTTCGCAAGCTCACCATCGGGCGCGAAGCGACAAACGATCCCCGCGGATATTTCAACTTTATCGGCACGGCTTCGACTGGAGCCGGTTATACAAGCACGGGTTATGGGGCTGCGGACTTCGTTCTCGGTCTCGCCCAGGCTTCGCAGACTCCGGTGCTGCCAGTGAAAGGATCCATCGCTGAATGGCGCGACGGTTTCTTTGTGCTTGACAACTGGGATCCATTCCCCAAGCTCACCCTGAACTATGGCCTGCGCTATGAATTGCCAACGGTGCCTTACAGCTTGAATGGATACGCCCGCATTCTGAACCCGCAGCAGACGGCGCTGATTCCGTTTTCGAGTGCAACCACTGCAGCGGACTTCAAGCCTACGCCCGGATTCAAATTCAATAATCCCAACCATGCGGACTGGGCTCCTCGCTTTGGTTTTGCCTATAGAGCCCGTGAGACGACGGTCCTTCGCGGCGGCTTCGGAGTGTATTACAACGCGAACCAACTCAACACCTATACGCTGACAACCTCGAACTATCCGCTCTCTGCTTCAGTCGATTACTTCTCAACGCCTGGCAATTTGCTCACGCTGTCGAACCCCACTCCAGGAGCTGGAGCAGGATCGCCAGTTGCGGGAATTCCGGGAACCTATGTAAGCGCGTTTACTATTTCACCCTACCTGCCGACACAGACGCTCTATCAATGGAATCTGTCGCTAGGCCAGGATTTGTGGCGAGGCGCCGGCATGGAGCTGCAATACCTTGGCTCGCATGCGATTCATCTGGATCGCGATTTCTATGACAATCAGCCGCAGCCCTCAACCGACAAGGACATTAACGGCCGCAGGCCGAATCAGCTGTTTGGATCGATCAGAATGATTCAGAACGACGAGTATTCCCACTACAACGGGTTCACCGCCATTCTGCGCCAGCGAGCCAGTCACGGTCTGTCAGCCATGCTGAGCTATACCTGGAGCCACGACCTGGATATCTCGGATAACTCCAACGGCACCGGCACAACTATGGATCAGTACAATATTGGCCTCGATTACGGCAATTCCAATTGGGATATCAGGAACCGTTTTGTTGGAACTGTGACTTACGATTTGCCCACTGTTCCGCATGCCAATGCCTGGGTTCGTGAGGGGCTGGGCGGATGGCAGGTAAACGGTATCGTTACCATTCAGTCCGGCGAGCCATTCAATGTGAACCTGGGCTTTGACCAGGCTAACGTTGGATTGCCAAGAGGAAACACGCAACGACCGAACTGGGTACACGCACCCAGCGCTCACTGTGGCCTGAGTAATTACATCAAGAACAACGGCTACACCAACGGCGGTACTTCCTGCATTGACGCTACGGCATACTCCATTCCCGCAGTCGGCACCTATGGCAATACGCGACGGAATACGCTCAGCGGCCCTGGATACAGCAACGTCAACCTCTCGCTCTTCAAAGACTTCGGACTTTGGCGCAACGTCAGGTTCCAGTTCCGTGCAGAGACACAGAACCTCTTCAACCATCCCAGCGCCGGCAATCCCAATTCAGAGATCGAGCAGGGATTCGATCCAGCCAATCCGGTGGCTAGCAGCAACTTCGGCACCGTAACCAACATGAGCTTCTTCTACACCCCGCGCATACTACAGCTCGCCGGAAAGGTCATATTTTGATCCAGCTCTCTTCTTGATGCTGGGCCTCTAGAAGCCGCCGCGCATGCTGCGGCTTCCTTTTTTTGAACAGTAAAGGTTGAAGTGGTGCAGGCTCGATCCGTCACTGAATTCTGAAATATGAGCGGACGGCTGCGCCCTCCTGCGCGTCGGCGAAGCAGCCTTACGGTATCAGCCTTGTGGATTTGTGCATGAAAGAAATTCGTGTCCTCCTCGTAGAAGATCACTTCCTGGCGCGCATGGCGCTCCACTCCTTACTTTCCGTTCATCCCCAGCTTCGTATCGTCGGCGAGGCGTGCGACGGCGAAGAGGGGGTTGCGTTGTACCGCTCATTGCAGCCCGATGTTGTCGTGCTCGACCTGCGGCTTCCGCGTATGAGTGGATTTGAAGTGATTGAGCAACTTCGCCTTGAGTTTCCAAAAACGCGGATCGTCGTCCTTTCCAACTATCAGGGCAGCGAAGACATCTATCGTGCGTTGCGCTTCGGGGCAATGGCGTATCTCACCAAAGACGCCAGCGGCCAGCAGTTGGTTGACGCCATCCAGCAGGTCAACCGCGGCCTGCGCTATCTGCCGCGCGTTGCTCTTGATCGTCTTGCCGAGCGCATTCCATCGGTAGAGCTGACGCCGCGCGAAACAGAAGTGCTGACCTGCATCACCCAGGGAAAATCAAATCGGGAGATTGCGGATCAGTTGTGCATAGCGGAAAAAACGGTGCGGATTCATGTTTCATCCGTACTCGACAAGATGGGCGCTCGCGATCGCACGCAGGCCACCATCTACGCACTGCAGCGCGGGCTGGTGCATCTTGAATAAGCCATATTGACATACCCCGGCGAACACACCGCTACAACCTCGCGAGGCGATGTATGCCGGGATATCTGACCAGTCGCGAAACGATCAGGCCGCCGGATTGATAACTCTGGCGCAGCCGACCATCTCGATCAATGAGTTGCCGGGAATCCATTCCAGAGCCATGCAAGCGCGTGCGGGCGATTTACCTTTGCTGAAGTAGGTGTGGTAGATCTTATTCAACGCTTCATACTGTGCCTGATGCGCGTCAAATCGAGCCTTGCCTGTCGGCATGGTGACCCCGTCGGCCAACGGCAGGCAAAGGAAGACCTCCAGCTGCAGGATGCTGTCCATGCTGCACCCATTGCTCTCCAGGTCCTTCTTCAGCGCATCCATTGTCCGGGTGACATGTTTTTCAAACGGATCGGTGACCGTGATGTGATCGGGAAAACCATCATTGGAGCCGGTACCGTAAAAATAATAGACATCGCCATGAATGTGAGGATTGGGGCCAGGTCGTTTTCCCGCCGCCGGAGCTGGCTCAGCGAAAATCTTTGGCACTCCAGCTACGGCGGCTGCCGCTGCGGCAACCCCGCCTAGAAAGCCACGTCGGGTATTCATCTCCATCGAACTGTCTCCTTTACTACGGTTAGCGATTCTCCTGCAATACGCGCGTGAAGCGATCTTAATCCTTACGCCTGAAAACGCATATGTCATGGGCCGTGCCACCCAGCCGGAACTAGGTCAAATGGCCGGGTGCAATCCGGTCGATAATCTGAAACCCTGCGCAGTCATCCATCGACTTCATTCCGATTACGGAAGGTTCGTCAAAAAATGATAATGAATATCCCATTTCCCCGTTTTGCCCGCCGGAATATCGAGATGAACGTAAGCTTCCGGGCACACTGTTGTGTGAATCGACCACAAATAAAAACGAAATATCGGAACTGTCCCCGTCTGCTCGATACCTGTATGGGTGTTTTTATTTTCCAAGCGTATATCATAATCCGACGCTGTGTTTCCGTAGCCCGTAATGTAAGAAGCCACAGTGTCTCCCGGTTGCAGCTCCTTCAGATAAACAATGTCGTTGCCTTTCACGGTTGCGCCCGGTTCGAGCGGCGTCTGCGGCGCAGGAGCGAAGGCGAGATGCAGCACAAATCCCGGGCCGGTTGGCTGTCCATCCAACATGAAAAAGTCATGATCGTATACGTTCGTCACCAGCGGACTGCCGCCGAGATTCTTGAGGGTGTGATGGAGCGTAAGCATGGAACCATCGTGGCTCAAAATAAGCTTCTTCGTATAGAGATAGTTGATCCCGTTCGGCGAAGTCAGTCGTTGCTGAAACGTGATGGAGCGTTTGCCGAAGTGAACGCTCCAGTGCCCGGTGTCGACGATCGGGAAACTGTCGCCAAAACGGTAGGGAGCATTCGATGTCTTGCGCAGCACGCCGACACCGATCTTTACAAAGGTTCCGCCTGGCCGCGCGGAATCGTAGCCTTGTGCTCCGTCATCCGGACGAAACTCTTCCACCGGACCGGTAATCGAATCATTAACCTCCGGATCATAATGACGGAACCATTGGCCCCAATACGTATGTCCCTTATAAGAAGCGCAGCCGATCACGCCTGACCAGTCAAAACGTTGCGCCCGGTAATAGCCCGTTTTCGCGTCAGGGAGGAAGATGACGAGGTGAAGATTGCCGCTCCTCAGCACTACATGCGGATGATCGAGATACGGTATGTTCGAGCACGAAGCATCTTCCGATGTTTGTGCCTGTGAAGTCGATGCATTCGCAATGATGGTGATGCTCAAAATGGCAAGCAGAGCAACAAACCGAACCCGACAGATAAATGTCACGGATTCCTCCCGAGCGGATTATACGAGACGCAGCGAAGCGCTCCATCAAAACTGGTTGCGGCTATCGTAGCGAATGATCCAGCATTGCGTCTTCGCACAAGCATGAACAAAAGCCAAATCCGTTTTGAAGCCGTCGCTCAGCAGGTTAGAATCTCCACACATGGGCGGCCATATTTCCGTTCGGTTGTATCGTGCTGCAGGAGCCAAGAAAAGCGATGGTTGAGGGGCGGATGCGGGTACGATATTTTTTGTCGATCTGGTTGTTTGTATTGAGTGGAGTGGCGTTCCTGGATCGGACGAATATCTCGATCGCGGGGCTGCAGATCAGCCGGGAGTATGGGTTAGGGAACCAGCGGCTGGGCTGGATCTTCAGTGCATTTCTGATTGGGTATGCGGGCTTTCAGTTGCCGGCGGGATGGCTGGCGGCACGCTTCGGGCCGCGGCGGATCCTGACCCTGGGAGTCTTGTCCTGGGGTGTGGCGACATCGTTGACCGCGCTTCTGCCGTCGGACATCGGGCACGCCATGGCGTTGCTGATCGGGTTGCGGTTTGCCTTGGGCGCGGGAGAGTCGGTGATCTATCCGGCAGCCAATCAGTTTGTAGCGCGCTGGATACCGATGCACGAGCGCGGGGTGATCAACGGATTGATCTTTGCCGGCGTAGGCGCGGGCAGCGGCTTGACGCCACCCATGCTGAACTGGCTGATTACGCATCATGGCTGGCGGGCGGCGTTCTGGTTCAGCGCGGTGGTGGGCTTTGCGGTGGGCATTGTGTGGTGGCTGATCTCGCGCGACCGGCCGGAAGAGCATCCAGGCGTGGATCCGGCAGAGCTGCGGGAGATTCGCGACGGGATGGAGTTTCATGCCGGGGCGGAACGCAAGGGGATCGACTGGCGGGCCATCTTTCATCGCCGGGATCTGCCGGTGCTGATGGCCGGCTATTTCAGCTTCGGCTACATTGCGTGGATTTATTTCAGCTGGTTTTTTCTGTACATGGCGCAGGTGCGGCACGTGGACCTGAAGTCGAGCGCGAATT
>Ga0335075_10015670_pt1 | contig 11351 bp, 8 predicted proteins | sample Lox_Sample_24_FD_206723 | JGI IMG/M metagenome (GOLD analysis project Ga0335075, IMG submission 206723) | Soil microbial communities from Loxahatchee National Wildlife Refuge, Florida, United States - Lox_Sample_2.4 | ecosystem: Environmental > Terrestrial > Soil > Wetlands | place: USA: Florida...
ACCTACGCCGCCTACGACGACCTGCCGGAGGCCGAGAAGAGGCAGTACCAGGAGCTGCGCGTGATGCATTCGGCATGGAACACGCTCTTCTATTACGAGCCCGAGCCGGGCATCGAGATGCTGCGAGCCATGATGGCCATCGGCGACCGCGAGCTGCCGCTGGTGTGGACGCACCGCTCCGGGCGCAAGTCGCTGATCATCGGCGCCACGGCGCGCCACATCGTGGGCATGGATTTCAGGAAGAGCGCCGAGCTGCTGGTGCAGCTGCGCGATTGGGCCACGCGGCCGCAGTTCGTCTATCGTCACCGATGGTCGGTGGGCGATCTGGTGATCTGGGACAACACCGGCACGATGCACCGGGCGACGCCGTACGATCCGAGCTCCGGCCGCATGCTGCACCGGACCAAGCTCGCCGGCGAGGAAGCCTTCGCCTGAACAACAGGCCGATCTCCCTTCAAGCCACCACCTTCGATGCGCGCAACGCCGCAATCTGCCCGGGCGTGAGTCCGAGCACCTCTCTCAAGATCTCATCGGTGTGCTGTCCCAGCACCGGCGGCGCGGCGGGAACCGGTTGGGCGGCGCCCGGGAATTTTATGGAGCGATTGACGATCGGAATCCTGCCGAGGATCGCATGATCCGTCTCGACCACCATGGCGCGCGCGTCGGACTGGGGCTGCGCGAGCGCCTCGCGGATGCCGAGGAGCGGCGCGTGCGGAACCTCGTGGCGCGTGAAGAGCGCCGCGAGCTCCTCCACTGAGCGCTGCCGCGTGAACCCGCAGATCATCTCGTTCACCAGGCCGCGATTCTCGCGGCGCTTCTCGATGGTGTCGAAGCGTGGATCGCGGGTCGAGTCCGGCATCCCGAGGGCTTCGCAGATGCGCTGCCAGAAGCCATTGGTCAGACAGGCGATGATGATCGAGCCGTCGCTCGCCGGAAACATGCCGTAGGGAACCAGATTGGGGTGCTCGGACCCTTGCGGCGTCGGGTCCCGCCCCGTGAAGAACGCCAGCTGCGCGAGATACCCGAGCATGCCGAGCATGCCGTCCAGCAGGCTGACGTCGATCAAGCGTCCGCGGCCCGTGAGGCTGCGCTCGTACAGCGCCGCCAGAATCCCGATCGGGCCGTTGATGCCGCCCACCAGATCGCCGAGCGGAATGCCGAGCTTGGTGGGGGAACGCCCGGACTCGCCGTTCACGCTCAATGCACCCGAGCGGGCCTGCAGCACGATGTCGAAGGAGGGCTGGTCCCGCAGCGGCCCCGTCATTCCATAGCCCGAGATGGCGCAGTAGATCAGCCGGGGGTTGATGGCGGAAAGAGCCTCGTACCCCAGGCCCAGGCGATCCATGACTCCCGGGCGATAGTTCTCCACCAGGATGTCGCACCGGGCGGCAAGGTCCTTGACCAGCGCCACGCCGGCATCGCTCTTCAGATCCACCACGATGCTCTTCTTGCCGCGGTTCACGCTCAGGAAGTAATGGCTCTCGCCGGCGCGGAACGGCGGGAACGAGCGCGTCTCGTCTCCGCTTCCCGGAGGCTCGATCTTGAGCACCTCCGCGCCCAGATCCGCGAGCGCGAGCGAGGCTGCGGGTCCGGCCAGGACGCGCGTGAAGTCCAGAACGCGAATCCCCTGGAGGGGGCCCGCCCAGCCCGGCGCAGCTCGGTCGTGCATGGACGTGATTGTGCACTACCTCGCGAGCGCCCGGGCTCAGCGGGACCCGGAGCGCGCGGGCAGTTCCACGATGGCCGCGCCGGTCGCGGACAGCTCGCCGCGATGCGTGCGTGCGCTCTGGCTGATTTCCACCAGATGCCTGCCCTCCTCCATCCACTTGCGGCTGACCAGCCCGTCGATGAACAGCACGTCGCCGTCGGGATTGTGGCGGCGAACCTGGCTCTTGCTCTTGCGCAGGAAGCCGTCATCGCCCATCCAGTTGGTGACGTGATGGGTCAACCAGGAGCAGCGTTCGGGGCCATAGTCATAAGCGCCCGGCGCACCGACCTCGAGCGCGAAGGCCTCGTCCCAATGGACGCGCTCGGGGCAGTCGGGCACGTTGAAGCGATTGCGGATCCCAAGACCCGGGTGCTTCGCCTGCATCTTCCAGGCGAGCTTGTTCGCGCGGATGTAAAGACCGCCCCAGCCCTGGGCATAGCAGATGAACCCGGTCACCGTCATCGGGCCCTTCATCATGCGCGGCAGCGCCTCGCCCTCCTTGACGTCTTCCCAGTACCTGGGCTTTGCGCCGCGAATCTCCTCGGTCTCGTACAGCTTGTAGTATTCGGCGAGCTGCTCATCCGTGAAGCGCTCGACGCGGCCGCGCGCATCGGTGTACTTGGTGCCGCGCTCGCGCGCCTCGTCGCGATCGGTGCGAAAGACCCAGGAATCGGCCTCCGCCAGCTTGTCGCCGCCCTGGTTGAAGAAATCCACGTGATAGATCTGCTGGAAGCTGCGGCCGGCGAAGCGCGTCTGATGCTCGATGAGATCCTTCAGATGCGCCTCGGTGCTGATCACGTCGTTGCGCAGCACGGGCTTGTGCCAGGTCCAGTCCGCGCCCGCCCACATGGCGTGAACGCCGGAGAGGCCGCCGCAATAGCCCGACACGATGCGGCTGGTCGAGAACAGGAAGCTGGGCAGCGCGACCAGGGTTCCGAACTTGGTCTTCTCGGCATAGGCGGGATCGGTCCAGAGCGGGTTGTCGTCGCCGATGCCGTGCGCGTAGTGGCGAATGGCGTCGCGCGTCGCCTCGTGGTTCCACGGCTCCAGCGTATCGGTGATCGGAACGCCGATGCGCTTGCGCAGGTCCGCGAGCCCCTCCTCGGTGATCTTGGGGAATCGGCTGGTGAGGGCTTTTTGCGGCATCGACATGGCTCGTCTCCTGGAGATATTCAGTCGTGGATTGCGGCGGCGGCTTCGCGATCGCGCAGCGCCTTGCGGTTGACCTTGCCGGCCGGCGTCTTGGGAATCTCGCTCACGAAAGCGACATGGCGGGGAAACTCGTGCTGGCTCAGCCGCTCGCGCGTGAACTTCTTCAGCTCGTCGGCATACTCCTCGCTCGGGGCGCGGCCGCCGACGATGAAGGCCTTGGCGACCTGCCCGCGCGTCGCATCGGGCACGGCGATGACCGCCGCTTCTCTCACGTCGGGATGCTTGAGGAGCGTATTCTCGATCTCGACCGCGCTCATCGTCCAGCCGGCGGAGATGATCACATCGTCGGCGCGCCCGGCATGATAGAAATAGCCGTCCGTGTCGATGCGCGCGAGATCCTTGGTCGTCTCCCAGCGGTTGCGCCGCCACAGCATGAGCTCCCCGACCACACCGGGTGCGGCCGCGGATCCGTCGGGATTTTGCACCTGCAGCTTGAGCCCCGGCACCGGCTTGCCGAGCGCGCCCGGCTTGACGAGGTAGTCGCTCGCTCCCGGATAATTGACCAGCACCACGCCGACCTCGGTGGTGCCGTACATGCTGCACGCCGGGACGTGGAAGGTCTGGTCGATGAATTCGAGCGTGGCCGGGTCGATGGGCTCGCCGGTATAGGACAGCTTCTCGATCAAGAAGCGAAACTCTGCGGCCCTGCCGGAATTCTTCATCATCCGGTAGTGCGTGGCTGCCGCCGACAGGTTCGTGATCGCGTAATCCTGCAATCCCCTCATCAGCCGCACGGCATCGAAGCGGCCCGCGAACGTCCCGGTGGTGACGCCGAGCGCCAGCGGGGCGAGCGTGCCGTGCCACAGGCCGTGCCCCCAGGCGGGCGAGGAGGGACAGAAGAACTCATCGCCGGGCCGGATGCCCGTGCCGTACAGGGCGGCGAACATCAAGGTCACGATGGCGCGATGCGTGTGCTTCACCGCGGCCGGCAGCTCGCGCGTGGTGCCGGAGGTGTACTGGAACACCGCCAGATCGTCGGCGCGGGTGCTCGCCGCGTAGGTGGCGGGGAGGCGCGCCATCTGCTCGAGCAGGGCGGTATCGGCCACGACCACGCGGATTCCCTCGACTTGATGCGCGATCTGCAGCTTTTCCGCGTTGGTGATCAGCAATTTCGGTTTGCAGTCATCGACCCGCAGCCGCAGCCCGTCGAGCCCGAAGAGCGTGAACAGCGGCACGCTGATCGCGCCCATCATCATCGCGCCGAACAGGCTCAGATAGAACGGCAGCGAGGGCTCGAGCATGAACGCGATGCGGTCGCCGGGCTGGATGCCGTTCTCGACCAGCCAGTGCGCGAAGCGCGCCGAACCGGCGGCGATCGCATCGAAGCTCAGGATCTCATCGCTCCCGTCGGCATGCGCGATGCGCACCGCCGCACGCCCCGAGCCATCGGCGTGGCGCGTGATGCACTCGTGCGCGATGTTCAGCCGTTCGCTGTCGCCGCTGAAGAGCTGCCACAGCGCCCGTGAGCCGGCGTGCGCCTGAGCATCTGCGTAGCGGGTGTACTGCGTGAGCTTCGCCATCGTTCCAACGGTGTTCTTGCGCAGGCGCCCGCGCATGCGGGCCCCTGGTTCGCGGGGAAATGACTATGCCGCAATTCAGATATAATTGCAAATATTGAATGACTTTCTATATATTGACTATCCCATGAGCGACTCAAGGCAACGCCTCCCTCGACCGGACCGAGAGCTCGCCCGGGCCGTGGAAGCGAGCAAAGCGCCCGCCATCTCGCGCGCCGCCGCGGTGCTGCGCTTGCTCGGAAAGAGCGATGCGCCGCTGGCGCTTCAAGCGATCGCGCGCGAGCTGGGCCTGGTTCCCAGCACCTGTCTGTACGTGCTCAGAGCCCTGGTGGCCGAGGAGCTGGTCGCCTTCGATCCCGATACCAAGCGCTATTCCCTGGAGGCGGGAGTTCTCACGCTCGCGCGGCACTGGCTCAGGCGCAACCGCTTCAACGACCTTGCGCAGCCGCTGCTCGATCGGATCGGCCAGGAGTTCGGCGTGACGATGCTCGGCGTGCACATCGTCGGCCTCGAGCACATCATCGTGGTGGCGATCTCCCAGTCGGGAAACAGCTTCCAGCTCAGCACGCAGATCGGCAGCCGCTTTCCCGCGCTCATCAGTGCCACCGGGCGGTGTATTGCGGCCTTCGCAGAGCACTCCGAAGCGGAGCTCGAGGCCGGGTTCCGCATGCTTCGCTGGGACGAGCCGCCGACGCTCGAGGAATGGAAGGCGCAGGTCAGGCAGACCCGCGCTCAGGGCTTTGCGGTCGATGCCGGCAACTACATCTCCGGTGTGACCGTGCTCGCCGCGCCCGTGTGGAAGGCGCGCGCGAAGCTCGGTCACGCCCTGGTGGCCATCGGCATCGGCGGCGCGCTGAAGCGCAGCGGGTTGCCCGCCCTGCAGGATGCCCTTCTGTCCGCCGCGCACACCTTGTCGAGTCAGCTCTCGGGAGAGATCGCGGCGGAGTGGGATCCCGCTCGACGGACCGGATGAGTCCCGGGCGCCGCTAGGCGTCGGGAATCTCGCGAGTCACCGAAACGGTGGCGCCGAAGCTCGGCAAGGCCGCCGAATGCTTTCCCTGACCGCCGGCGACCAGGACCAGAATGTCGTCCGGGCTCGGGACCGCGGGAACGAGCGCCTCGGATGCCAGCGCCTCGAGCTGCGGCGGCCAGTCGCGCATGCCGTACATGCCGCCGAGCGCGAGCTCGTCGCGCCTGCGGGCGATCGCCTCGAAGAGGTACTCCCTCACCTGGCGCCGCGACCATCCCGAGCTTGCGATGCTCGCCGCATGCTCCGGCCCGAGGATCAGCATCAGCTCCTTGCGGCCCTGCCAGGCGATGAACCAGGTGTTGCTGCCGAGGGTTCTGAGGACGTCGGCCGCCACCCGCAAAATGCCCGCGGCGTCGCCATGCTCGTGATCGTTCACGTTGTGCGGAGGCTCGGCGCCGAAGACGGTGACGGCGCTCGCCTGCGCGTCCAATCCGCGCTCGGCGATGAACGGTCCCCACGGCGATGCCTCGATGTTCTCGGCCATACAGAAGCTGTACTTGCTCGGCGAGCCCTGCGTGGAGCGATCGACCGTGCCGGGGACGGCGCCGCCGATGTTCCAGAGGATCAGCCGCACGGCACGGCCCATCACGGCATTGGCCATCGCGCTCGGACCGAACGCTCCGGCGCCGGCGTTCATCTCGAGCCGTGTTGCGATCGGTCCGTGCACGATCAGCAGCGGAGCGACCGGGTGCGTGGTCGCCTGCACGGAGGCAAGATTGAAGCGCGGCTCGAGCATCGCCGCCACGGCCGTGAGCAGCACCGGCATGTGCTGCGGCCTGCAGCCGGCCATGACCGCATTGACCGCGATCTGCTCCACGGTCGCCATTCCGCCGCGCGGCGGCACGATGCCGATGAGATCCTGTGCGCCGCGTCCCGAGCCCTCGACCATCCTCGCTACCGCCTCGGGCGTCGGCGCGATGACCGGAAATCCATCGCTCGATCCGCGCTCGAAGAACCAGGCTTGCAGCTCGGCCGGATCGGCCGGCGCGCGCAGGCGCTGCGCCTGCGCGGCCGCGGACGGCTCGGAGCGGGCCGGGGTGCGCGCCAGCTGTTCACGCAGGCTCTCATAGAGTTGCGCGGCACGATCGATCACCTGCGGGTCGGAGAGACCGCCGAGCGGATGCGTGAACACGGCGATGCGCGGATCCGGCAGGCCGAGCGAGCGCCCGTCATGGCGCGCCTTGGCGTAAAAGCCAGAGGAGGTCAGCACCACGGCCGGGACGCCGCGGCGCTCGAGCTCAACGAGGTCGTGGACACTCCACGACGTACAGGACCCTCAGTCGGCGGAGCCCGTCAGCACCAGATGCGCCGAGCGCGCAATCTCGCTCAGCATCTGCGGGCTCGCACCGACCGCCGGATTGGGCTTGCGAAAATGCACGATGTCGGCGAGCGAGCATGCATCGCGCAGCCGCTCGGCCACGAGCATCGCGAGACGCTGAAAGTTCGGCTTGCCATTATCCAGGATCGCGAGCCGGCGGCCCTTCAGCGGCATCACCGGGTTGCATTGCACCGGGGCGAGCTTCTGGAGCTGGCCCGCCGGATCGAGTACGTCCATCGTCGTCATGAGTTCTCCAGTGCGCGGCGTTACTGCGCCGCCTTGCCGTAACCGAGAGTCGCCTTGACCTGCAGATATTCGTGGAAGCCGAACTCGCCCCACTCGCGCCCGTTGCCGCTCTTCTTGTAGCCGCCGAACGGCGCGTTGAAATCGAAGCCATCGTTGATCACCACCCAGCCCGAGCGGATCCTGCGGGCCACGGCCCGCGCCTTGTCCAGGTCCGAGGAGGCGATGTAGCTGGCGAGGCCGTATTCGGTGTCGTTGGCGATCTCGACGGCCTGATCCACGCTGTCGTAGCCCAGGATGGAGAGCACCGGCCCGAATATCTCCTCGCGCGCAATGGTCATGTCGTTGGTGACGTTGGCGAACACGGTGGGCTTGACGTAATAGCCCTTGTCGAGCCCTTGCGGACGGCCGGTGCCGCCCGCGACCACCGTGGCGCCCTCATCGATGCCCTTCTGGATCAGCGCCTGGACCTTCTGGAACTGAGCCCTCGACACCACCGGACCCATCGCGAAATCGCCCTTGGGATCGCCGACCGTCACCTGCGAGGCCGCCTCGCGGGCGATGCGGATGGCTTCTTCCATGCGGGCCTTCGGCACGAGCATGCGCGAGGGCGCGCTGCAGGTCTGGCCGGAATTGACCATCATGCTGGCAACCCCGGCGCTCACGCTCTTGGCGAAAGCCGCATCGTCGAGAATGATGTTCGGGCCCTTGCCGCCCAGCTCCTGCGCCACCCGCTTGATGGTCGGCGCGGCGTTCCTGGCGATCTCGACGCCGGCGCGCGTGGAGCCGGTGAAGGAGATCAGGTCGACGTCAGGATGCGAGGAGAGCGCCACGCCCACCCCCGCACCATCGCCCTGGATGAGGTTGAACACCCCGGCGGGAACCCCCGCCGCCTGCAGGATCTCAGTGAAGATCTGCGCCGAGAACGGCGCGATCTCCGATGGCTTGAGCACCATGGTGCAGCCGGTTGCGAGCGCAGGGAACACCTTGACGGCGATCTGGTTCATCGGCCAGTTCCAGGGCGTGATCAGGCCGCAGACGCCGATCGGCTCCTGGGTGATGAGCGTCGCGCCGCGCTGCTCCTCGAATGGGAAACTCTTCAGCACCTCGATGGCCGTGTTCAGATGGCCGATTCCGAGCCCCACCTGAAAGCCATTGGCGAGCGCCGCGGGCGCCCCCATCTCTTCGCTGATCGCCGCGCCGAGATCCGCCGCGCGCTTCTGGTAGTGCTCGAGGATGCTCTGCAACAGGCCGATCCGCTCCTCGCGGCTGCTCAGCGACCAGCGGGCGAACGCCTTGCGCGCGGCCTTCACGGCCCGGTCCACATCCGCCGCCGAGCCGAGCGCGATCTTGCCGCAAACCTGCTCGGTGGCCGGATTCTCGACGTCGAGGATCTTGAGCTCGGCCGGAGCGACCCACTGGCCATCGATGTAGAACTTCAGATATTCGCGCATGGCTCGCTCCTTTCGTTACTGCGTGCGCTCGGCCGTTGCCGCGTGCTTTCAGCCCTTACTGCGTGCCTTCGGCCGTTGCCGCGTGCCTTCGGCGCTTACTGCGTGCCTTCGGCGTACCAGGTACGGAACTCGTCATAGCTCGGCATCTCTTCGGAGTTCACCTTCGGATCGATCGGCACGTGAATGACGCCGACCTTGCCGCTCGCGTAAGCGCGAGCGATGGCCGGCCCGATCTCCTCCGCACGCTCGACGTACTCGCCGTGGCAACCGAAGCCCTCGGCGATCTTGTCGAAGCGCACGTTCTTGCTCCAGTGCGTCCCGGTTTCCAGCGATCCCTGGCCGAAGGTGCGCTTGTAGACGCCCACCTCGAGACCCCACTGGTAGTCGGTGCCGACGACGCAGACCAGCGGCAGCTTCAGGCGCGCCGCGGTTTCCAGCTCCGCGATGTGGAACATGAACGAGGAGTCGCTGGTGAGCAGCATCACCGGCCGCTTCTTTCCGTCCGCCACCGAGGCACCGATGGCGTAGGGGAGCCCCGTGCCGATGTGGCCGAAATTCTGGTTCCAGATGACATCGCTCGGTTTGCACTGCGAATAGGTCCACTGAAAGATGACGGTGGCGCCGCCGTCGCGGGTCAGGATGCCGTTCTTCGGGAATGCCTTGGTCGCCTCGACCACGAAGCGCGCGGTATGCACGGGATTCCTGCCGCTGGGCGCCGACTCGGCCAGGTCCACGATGCGCGCCGCGTCTTCCTTGATCCAGCGGTCGAGGTCGGCGGAGGGCTTGCGCGGCGAGTCCTTGAGCGCCGCCACCAGCTGCGGCACCACCGCCCGCACATCGCCCACGAGCGCCACGTCGATCTGACGGTTCACGCCGATCGCCATCGGGTTCTGCTCGACGTAGACCCACTTGCGGTTGGCCGCATTCGCAGCCCAGTGGCGGGTCTGGCCGTAGTGAACCGGCTCGCCGAGCTCGGTGCCGAGCGCGATGCACAGGTCGGACTTCACCACCGCCTCGATCGCGGAGGGCGAGAAGCCATAGGGAAAGGTTCGCTCCTCGACACCCTTGATGAACGAGGTGCCGCCGGAGGTCTGGATGATCGGACAGCCGAGCAGCTTCGCGAGCTCGCCGACCGGTTCCTGCGCGCGCGCCGTGTGCACGCCATGACCCACCAGCAGGATCGGGCTCTTCGCCGCGCGAGCGAGCTTCACCGCCTCGGCGATCTCGGCGCCGCCGGCGCTCTGGTTGACCAGGCGATAGGCGCAGGGCGGGCGCACGGCGGGCACGTCGAGCGCTTCCTGGATCACGTGCGAGGGATACTCGATGTAAGCCGGTCCGGGCGTGCCGGACAGCGCCTGGCGCAGCGCCTGACGGATGATCTCGTCCGTCTGAGCCGCATATTCGATCGACGCCGAGTACTTCACCGACGCCGCAACCAGCGCTTCTTGCTGCACGAACTGGATGCGGCCGCGGCGCACTCGCTGCTCGGTGATGCGCGCCCGCTGACCGCCGAGAAAAATGACCGGCGAGTTCTCGACCTTGGCGCACATGATCGCGGGCGCCAGGTTGGCGATACCGGGCCCCAGGGTGCCGATGGCGAGCGCGGCCTTGCCCGTCATGCGCGAGACCGCCTCGGCCATGAAGCCCGCGGCCGCCTCATGATGGGGAGCAACCACCTGCCAGCCGCGCTGCTCCGCGGTGAGGAACAGGTGCACGAAGTTCGGATCGGGAATGCCGAAGAGCGTGTTGACTCCCTCGGCTTCGAACAGATCCAGGATGCGCTCATAAACCTTGACGGACATGATTGGACCTCGCCTTGATGCTGTTGTCGCACCCAATGTGCTGGAATTCGGCTCGCGCTCTTCTCTATTTGTACTTGATCAGGCGCGGTGCACCGCTGCCCATGTACTTGGTGAGATTGCGGTGAAAGTTGGTGACCTTGCGCTCCTGGTGCGGATTGGGCTGGGGTCCGCGGAAGCCGCGCGACTTCATGCCCTTTTGCACCTCGGCCATGTTCGAGAAATCCTGCGCGAGCACGGGACCCCACTTCTGCGCAGTCGCCTCGGCATACACCCATTCGGTCTTCGGCTCCTGCCCCTCCGGAAAGCGCTCGATGGCATAGGATTCGAACAGGCACTTGTCGGGGTCGTCGCCGTAGGGCCGGGAGCGGTAGCACAGGGCAAAGGTGACCCCCTGCAGGATCGACACGTTCGGGAAGATGTGCCAGGCAAGGCCCGCCTCCGACGTCTGCTCCGGCGTGATCGTCGGCCAGATGACCCCGCGCGCCGCGTCGTCGGCCCGAGCCGAGGCGAGCCAGTGCTTGATCACCTCGGGTGCCGGAGTGCCCTCGGGCAGCTCGTCGACCAGCCGCTTCGCCGCATTGACCAGCGTCTCGGTGGAGCTCGCGTGGTTCACCGTCTCATAGTTCTCGCGCACCAGCTCGTAGGTCGATATGCGAGCGTCCAATCCCTTGCCGGCGCGCGTGACGGAAGTGCCTCCCGCCTTTCTGAGCGCGGGATCGCGCTCGTCGAAGCCGCTGACCCCGTGCAGGCCATAGGCCTTGCTGTAAGCGTAGAACTCGCCGTACTTCAGAAGCTGCGGATGGGTGCCCGCCACATGGTAAGGCTCCATGAAGGCCTCGAGCGAGGTCTTCCAGTTGGCGGGGTAGATCACCCACTGACGCCACTTGTAGCGCATCTTCTCGAACTGGAAGGGATCGAGAATGCTGGCGGCAGGCTCCAGATACTCGCGCAGCGGCACGCACTCGGGATCCATGTTGATGAAGATCCAGCCGCCCCAGGTGTCGACCTTGACCTCCGAGAGCGAGGTCCGCTCCTCGTTGAGCGCGCCCTTCCAGTCCTGCGGGTCG
>Ga0335075_10015671_pt1 | contig 11351 bp, 10 predicted proteins | sample Lox_Sample_24_FD_206723 | JGI IMG/M metagenome (GOLD analysis project Ga0335075, IMG submission 206723) | Soil microbial communities from Loxahatchee National Wildlife Refuge, Florida, United States - Lox_Sample_2.4 | ecosystem: Environmental > Terrestrial > Soil > Wetlands | place: USA...
CTTGACGTGTTTTCGCGAGCAGCGGTCGCCATGACGGCAAGCACCGATCTTGTAATAGAACGAACAATTGACCTGCGGATCATGTTAGTTACTGACTCTAGACAGAAGTGGTTTGTCCGTACTTACCTTATCCTGCTCTGTGCCAAAAATGGAAGCGAGGTAGTTAGCCATCTTTGCCGATGTAGTCGTGAGGCTGAGTGTTGGCTCGCTTGTGAAGGATACGATCTAGCGAGTTGTGGTGGTAGGTGGGAAAGTCGGAGGCGAAGCCTTTATGGCAGAAATGTGGCGGCTTCGATGATAGATGCGATGTTTGAAAAGCAGCTCTTCAACGCAAGCCGTTTGGAAATCAAATGTCTTTGCGTACCTTTTTCCCTGGCCGAAATAGTACTAGTGTCAGCTTACAAAACATGATGTTGCGAACGGCGAAGATAATTCTACAGCTGTCCATCGGAAGCTATTTGTTTCGTCCATACCTGTAATTTCCCTTGTCGACGGTGTTCAAGCCGCGTCAGTTCTGAATACAGCCCGAGGGCCACTAATGTCGACAGATCGCTAGAGACCATATGGGGGGACAACTCTCAGCGTTGTATTTATCATACCATTTCCATGTGGACGTAATCAGCTTTACAAGTCTAGAAACCTTGGTGTCTTGAGAGTTCCCCGGGGATGTCTGCCCGTCTATCTAATGTAAATTGATCCTTCTTCATCACTTCTTGATTTCCTCAGCGACTGCTCTAAAACCCTGCAAGAGATCATTCAGCAAGTCTCTTGAGTCCTCTATTCCGATGCTGACCCTCATCAGTGTCTTCTCGACCGTCGAGTCGGTCATTGTCCGCCACTCGATTAGGCTTTCCACGCCGCCTAAGCTGGTCGCGTGGTGAAACAGCTGCAGCTTGCTCGGCAACCTCCTCGCGAGATCCGAAGTCTTCGTCACTATTGAGAACACAGGCCCATATCCATTTGGCATTTGCTTGCGCAACCATGACATGTCGGAAGCCTGTAATGAAGCATGCTTCACCTCCGCTACCACTGCTCTGACGGCCTCGACATCCCCTTGTGAGAGCCCTGTTCCTACCGTATGCCCACTCAGAGCACCTTCAAGCGCGTCCACGATTTGCATTGCCGTCTCGCTCTGTCTTTTGACTCTTAATTCCAAAGTGCGTATCGATCTCACGCCGAGCCATCCTTCAAGGCCACCCATTACACTCCCCAAATAGAGCCTGTCTTCCAGCATCCGCGGCAACCATTCTTTTCTCTTCACTGCTAGGATACCGCATAGCATATCTGAATGGCCACCAATGTATTTCGTTCCCGAATGCATCACCACATCTGCGCCCCATCGAAATGGATCTTGCAACGGCGGCGGCGCGAACGTAGAGTCCACCGACAGATATGCGGCCCGGCTGTGTGCGACGTCGGCGTAGTGTTGAATACTGAAAGCGTTGCCTGTAGGATTGACAGGTGTTTCCAGACATATAAGGTCGCCTTCGCCCAGATCTTCGGGCTTGCAGTCTAAGGGGAGGATCTTGCAGCCCGTCAGCCTTTTGTGTAAGTCAAGCACGCCGTGGCTGCCGTGATAGCCGTCGCCAATTGCTATGGCTTTAGGGTTGAGGAACGTGAGGAGCGCATGTAGTGCTGATAGACCGGAGGAGTACGTTAAACAGGGTGCGCGAAGGAGCGAGGCGAGGATTGCTTCGAGTCGTGTCGAGCTGTGGGTCGTGTGCCGCGAATAGATATGTTGTTCGTAACGGCCATCGTGTTCTTCGTGGAATGGTTTCAGTAAGTCAGGGTCTTTAGGGTATCTGAAGGTAGTAGAGACGTGTATGGGGGGGGCTACGTCTTCAATGGAATTCAAGACATCATCGGCATGAATGGCAAGGGTGGCTGGCTCGACATCCTCAAGGGAAAGGTTGGGTAGCTCTTCCTCCAAAGCTGGTTGTTGGCCGCTCTTGTCGGGGCCGTTGCCGTTGATTGCAGATGGAGACATCACTGTGAGCTCAATGCCTAGCCTATTTGTGCAGAGGTTGTTCGAGAAGAGAAATTGTTCCACGAGGCCTTCTTCAACTTGAAGAAGGGACAATTGGCAGCAAGCACGCCCTTTGAGTCGACAATCAAATTAATCCTTATCGATTAAGCATCGTGGGGCGCTCATCAGCGATCGCCTAAATCACATCAAGGAGATTTCCGCGGCGCCAAGTTCGTGTACAGTGACGTCAATGACCCCCCGAGCGCCTAAACTTCTTAACTGGAAGCAACTTGTAAGTTACGTTAGAATGGCGCTTTTCTAGCTTTTTGACAATGTATGCTCTAGCAGACGTCTCATACCTGCGAGACTTCTATTCATCAGATCTTATCGACTTACAAGATCAATCAGAAGCACCCCCACATCTACAGGGTGCTGAGTCCTTCCCGGCCGTGTCATCTTCCGTAAATCGGTGCTATAATGACGAATCCATCCCGCTCGGGGGGGCTTGCTGTGAGAGCTGACGTTTCAGGTCAAAGCACTAGTGAAAATCCTCCATTTCGAAGTGCTTCTAAGACTGCTTTTCTTTGGTAGTCTTCGTTAATCACTATCTAGCTGTTACAAGCCTTCTACGGCTATGGCTGTTTATAGAGCTCTGCAGATTTCCCTTCCGAATTCGTCCCTCCAGATCTTCGTCGCCGTTGCCGTTCCTCTTATTTTGTGCATTTGCTATCTGTCTTCGCGCACTTCCTTCCCATCTAAAGCACCAAGAGTAGCACCCCACAATTACCCAATTGTTGGTGCCCTGGGCTTCTTCACCGAACGATGGACCTTCTGCCAGCGCGCCATTGCAAACTCCCCCACGGGCAACTTCAGCTTTCACCTTGGCAAACATCCTATTATCGGGCTGAGCGGAGAGGAAGGGCGCAAAGTCTTTTTCGACAGCCGGCAACTTAGTTTCTCGGAAGGGTACGCTTGATTCTCTGAGCCGGGATAGCTTTCCCTAGCTGACTGAAGGGAACAATCGTGAAGCTATGCAGTAATGTTCGGACAAGCTCCTCAAGTTTCATCGCCAGGGAGTGAAAGCGATTTTTCTAAGTGGTTCAATCAGCGCATAACAAGCATGCTCAAAAGAGAAACTTTCGTCCGAGGTATGGCGGATGTGGGAGAGGTTTGTTGTGTGAAATCCAGGCACTGACCTTGACAGGCTTGCCTCAGCTCATTGAAGATGCTAATGCCAGGCTGAAAAGCATTCCATCTTCTCCCAGCGGAATTACGGACCCTTTCGACAGCGTCTATAAAGTCGTCTTCCAGCTGACCATGCGGACGGTGGGTTGCAACGAAATTGCCAACGACCCTCGTTTGCAGGCTAAAACGCTCGGCTTCTTTGAAACGATACAGCGGAGTGCAACGCCTGCTGGAGTCATCTTTCCTTGGCTCCCGACACCGGCAAAGCTCAAACGAACTTATGCTGGCGCAGCACTATATATGATGTTCCAGGGTATCGTCAACAAGAGGGAAAAGACGGGGAGGCGGGAAGAGGACGCGTTGCAATTTATGATTGATCAAGGCGATGACGTGACAAAGATCATCGGTGTAAGTAATCAATCAGTGTTCAGTCTAAAACGACCGTTGACTAATGACTGCAGTTTATCATTGGCGCCCTCTTCGCTGGTCAAATCAACAGCGGTATTAACGCGGCTTGGGTGCTTTGCTATCTGGCCGACAACCCTCAGTGGATGGCTAGAGCGCGCGAAGAGGTTGCGGCTGTTGCCCTGAAATACAACCTGCACTCAAAATCTTCGCTTGTCGATCAGCTCGCCAACATTCCGATCGAGGCTTGGGAAATGGAGTTCACCTTCCTCGATTGCTGTCTCAAAGACTCTATTCGGCTGCAATTGCTAGGCGCTGCTTTCAGACAAAATATTGGGTGTGAAAATGTCCAGATTGGAGACGAGATTATACCGCCCGGTGCTTTTGTCGTGAGTTCTAAAGCTTCCCTACTCCGGTGACGGAATAAGTTCCACTCGGTCTGCACCGGCTAACCGCTCTGTCCTTCCCAGACATATCATCTCGCCGCGACCCATCAAGATCCCACCATCTATCCCAACCCGGAGCAGTGGGATCCTTCTCGCTACTTCCCCGAGCGCGCCGAGGACAAGAAAGCGCCATATGGGTATCTAGGTTGGGGCGTCGGAAGGCATCCGTGCCTCGGCATGAGGTTTGCCAAACTCGAGATGAACATCATCATCGCGCATTTTCTGGCCACGTTCGACGAGTATCATCTATGCGACCGCACTGGCAAAGCTGTTCGCGGACTGCCCAAGATTGATGTTGAAGGCCATGCATCCAGCAAGCCAAGTAGGCCGGTGTATCTCAAAGTGCATCGGAGAGAGAAATGATTTCAGTGGGCAAAAAAAATGTCACAACACTCTCAACGAGGCCCTGGATGAGATAGACCAGACTGCATGTGGTATCAGAGTTTGCTTTTTGCTCTGAAGGCTCGAGCGAGATGTGTGAAATTGGGAAAATCAATGAAGTGATAACACTTCCATGCCACGCTACAATCTTTGTTTGGAATTAAGCTAGTTAATGTCCTTTAGAAGCAACCTTCACCATTTCCCATGCAACAGCACACCCTCTTGACAACCATTTTTCTGGAGCTTTTGCCTGCAATTTCACATCCATAGCAAAACAAACAAGAATGAGGAAGCACTGATGAGCATAATACCGTATGAAGGAGAAAATGAGTGGAAAGAAAAAGAATGGAACAAACACGAGTGGGAAGTCGTTTGAAATCAATTACTCCTATTACTCCAAAACTACCTACTGATTTGTCGAGGCACTTGTGCCTTTCCTTGACGGCTTCGCCAAGCCCCGTTATCCCTGCTCTGTGACCGCTGCCACTCCGGGGGAGTCAAAGATCTAATCGACATTGATCTTGATGTACTCTCCTTCCTCCTCATCAGATGTGGCATACTCTGGCTCCTCAACTGGGTACTCAGGCAATTTCTCGTCGTGATCGAAGTCCATAGTCTCGGACCTCGTGTCACGCATCTCCACTTCACGCTGATGCTCTGCATCTTTCTCCTTTGCACCAGCACTCAAAGGTGTAGCCCTAAGGACGGGAGTTGTGTCGTCAGCATTATCGGCGTCGAGAAGGGCTTCCTTCTCCATATCGACATCCTTCTCTGGAGCTTGCGGTGGCGATGGCGAGCTAGAGCTAGTGATGGGCACATCGCGTTTCTGGTGCTCGACTTCGACCTTAGGGACCTTGACGACAAGGACACCATCGGTCATTTTGGCACTGATGCCAGCGACATCGATGGCAGCTGGATCACGTTTGGTACCGAGTCTGACGCTCTTCTCGAAGACGCCGACCTCACGCTTGCGACCGTCGACAGCAAGATGCTTCAGTAATTCTTCATCGGCACCTGGTCGATGAACCACACCGGCAATACGAAGGACACTGTTTTCACCGTCCCAATCAACACCGATATCTTCCTTCTTGGCGCCTGGAAGAGACAGATGGACGGTGTAGTTGGCGGGAGTATCGAACACGTCAACTCGGGGCTCGAAGTCGACATCGGGGTTGCTCCGCGGGACGTTGAAGCGTTCGAGGCCGAGGCCTTCAACAGCACCGGAGAGATCGATCCCAAGACGGTTACCAAGGTTGTTCAAGAACTCCGCAAGGTTAAAGCCAGAAGGTTCATCTCTCATGCCGCTGCGACCAGGCGGGCAAGAGCCGGGCCCATGGTGACGGTGGGGTGGTCCATGGTGTGGGCCATGGCCAGGGCTTGAAGGTCCTCTTGCCCACCAAGGACCGCCATGAGGGCCGTAAGGATGTGGCCCGTGATGTAGGCCAAAGCCGAAGGGACCGGTGTGATCTCTACCACGACCGCGGCCACAACGTCCACCGCGACGAAAGGGCATGCTACGGAATTCCTCACGTGTCTGCTCTGCGTTCAAGGTGGCAGGATCGACCTCAGGGGGATCTTGGATGTCATCTTCGACGGTTGGTTGTTTCTCCGTTGCTTTCCCGCTCTTTTCGGCGGGCTCCTGCTCCTGCTCTTGCTGGGGAGGAGCTTGTTGATTGGGATTGCCATTACGGCGGAAGGGAAGGTTTTGCGGACCGTAAGCAGCGAAGAAGGGGTGATCTTCGAGATTGGCTACGAAGTCAAAGAAGGGGTGCGGTGGTGGGTTGAGGTAGTGGATCGAAGGCATGATGTCAGAGTTTCTGTACCTGAGCGTAGTCGAGATTGATGAAGGTTTGATTTGTACTTTTGAAAAGGGAAGGATAGAGATAATGGATAGTGGTGGGAAAGTCAAGCCACAAGAGACAACCTTATAGTCCAGAGGCCTTGTGGCAGGCACTCATGAAACGTACGCGGCCATGGAATCGAGTCGTAAACCTACCTCGTAAGCACGAATCAGAATACGTATTGTTCGGTCGAAGCTGCCAGAAGGCTCTATGAGCGCGCCACAGATTGACAGTGGTCTGGAAGCAATGAGGGGCAATAATGACTTGTAGCCATACGCGTCTTTTGTGGAAGCCTGATGAGTTTGCCTATGACGCGATCGGAGAGTCGGGGGTGTGTGCGGCGAAAAGAATTACCAACCCAGCTTTCTGGCTTTTTCTCTAGGTCGGCCCCGAGGACACTCGGGGCCCCGGGAGGCGCTCGGCCAACTCGTCGATTTTGCTTACCTGGCCGCTTCTAGAGCAGAAGTTGGTCATACAAGCTCAAAAATGAGCTTGTGCTCGATGAGTCGACGCTCTTGAAGCGCATATCGCGCTGTTCACCGACTCCCTCACCAGCGAGTGAAAAGAATGAAGTGCAGGCAGATCAGATGTTGTGAACGCATCTCCAAGAAATGTACCGAGGAAATGCTGAATTACTGCCATCGCTGCTGTGGTCGGTGTCCGCACGAGTGCACTACACATCCACCCGGAGGGAGGGGGAATTGGGGCTGTAATGACTGCTCCATGCGAAGCATGGCGGAATACGGCTTGTCCGATGACATCTTTTTCTAGAGCAAGCGGCGAATTGTCCTATTTGATCACTAGCGATGGCAACCTCTACCAACCTCATATATGTGATTTGACAGCGCCAGTGGCCATTACTGACCTACAACTAACGGTAGGCCATCTTTACAGTCTTCCAGAATATTGAATGCAGCGCAATAGTTTCCATGGAGCCTGCAACATCTCATCGGACAAGGCGTTGCTCCTGCCCAGAGCCTGATAGGAGAAAAGAGCCCCATATTCACTTGCGGCTCGCAATGGTGCAACTGGCTAAAGGAAGGCGCTAGGTCAAGCAGGCGAATGCCGTTACATCAGCAGGTTTGCTTGAGCATCTACCTCCACACCGGTGGGAGCATACGATATAGATATCCTTGATATTTTGCTGTCTAGAAGCACCCGACTCATCTGTTACTTGTTTTGTGGACTTGATAGCAATTCCGGTCGCAAAGGCGGAGCAAGTCTCGAAACTTGCTTGTAATCTCCAGCTCTTAATTATTCCTCTTTTTGCTGGCCTAGTGTTGTGTCGGATCCTACGGCTGAGCTACAGGCATTGCTGCGGTGTTTGTGCCAGCTGGGCCTTTCCAGTCAGTGCCATAATTTCTTTGACTCATTAGCCGATCTGACCTCTCATTGTATAGCATGGGCGTCACGGCTCACAGCCCACCAAACTACGGAGCAGTTGCAGCCTCGTATCCCAAAATCTTGCCAGACGCCAATAACCTGCCACCAATCTATCATTCCGCCCTCCTCCCTCATGGGCTACCTTTGGTGACCGGCATCAACGGGTTTGATGCTTGTGGTATTCGCTTTTGGCGGAGCAACGCTCTTCTGTGAACTTATTGCAGAAATGCGTCAACTATCAGTTGTCATATTGGCCCCTACGACTGAGAGCATAATGGCTAACCGCCGTACAGAATGGGCTTTTGGAAAGGCCTCCTCTGCATCGAGCTGCTCATTTACGACTGCTACATGGTCTACGGCGTGTTCGGCTATGCCTTACAAGGACAATATATCTCTAACCCCTCTTACCAGGGCCTGTCACTATATTCCTGGGAAATCTTTGGCAACCCTTTCGAACTTGTCACCGGCATCCTTGACGGCTGCTTGCATGGCAACATCAGCATCAAAGTCTCATACAACGTCGGACATGACATCTTCCGGTTCCCTATCCTAGAAGCAGTAAAGGCAAACTCATTGGGATCATCTTCGCTCCATTGTACTGGATCGTGGCGCTGGTCCTCGCGGCATCGATTCCACAGATTACCAGCTTCCTGTCCTTTGTCGGAGACGCCTGCGCCCTTCCATTCACGTCCACCTTTCCTCCGTTCTTAGTGGTTGGATTCAAGAGGCAGCGCGAGGCTATCCTGCCGGAGAACAAGTTTGACCAAGCAACGGGACGCGTAACGCATGTAGATTCTGGCTTGAAGAAGTGGATTCGGGGGTCCAAGAAAGAATTGATCTGAACCTGTCCGATACCGATTTTCTTCCTTGGGTCGGTTCCTACTGCGGTCTTGGGAATCTATGCTTCCATTGATTCGATCCATACTGCTTACGCTACCAACCCGAACCTAACAGCCTGGCCATGCAAGAGTCCCACGGCTAATAGTGACATGGAATGTGGGTCACCGCCCTAACCAGTTGGACGGATGGGCTTCTACAGCTCGGAACCTAGTTCGATGCAAGCTTCTGTAAAGACAGTGGGCGAATACAAGGATCTCTTAATTTGAAGTACTGTGGCGAGATCTGGCAATGGCAAGTCTTGGTAGCAAAGGCGGACGAATGCTTCATCATAAGGGTCCTGCCTGAAAATCTGCCTTGTCAAGCGTACCGAATCAGTTAACATTTTACTCTCTCACAACAAGCAGTGGTAAACCAAAGATCCTTCTCAGAGGTTTTGTCATGTTTCCGATACGTATGCACTACTTTTGCGAGATGAATGTCCGGCACACTGTACCTCGCGTGGCAAAAGTTGGCACGGCGTGCCAAGACAACAACAGCCCCAACACCTCCAACCTCGGCATCTCTGCAAATTCCAATGGACTTTTGCTGGTCACTAATCGAAATCTATTCATCATCTTTTAGCCGCTGGCGGCTTATGTAAATCTCGTAACATATTACCTGGAACTCCCCTGCCACATCCTCATGATCTCGATCCATTCGACCCTTGAGTGGCCTCTTCATCTGGTACTACAGGCGAGACACTCCTTGAACCGTACCACAAATCCTCTATCTCGGGATTCGTCATGTCCGCCCAAGTCGACGTGCAGCTGAAGGACTTCAGCACGATATTCAGCCTCGAGGGCAAAGTTGCTGTTGTCACCGGTGGAAGCAGAGGCCTAGGGCTGCATGCCGCAAGCGGGTACGTTACTCTTTGCAGCATACCCAAACCTGGCTGTCTGTGGTCTCCGGTCACTGACCCAATCAAACTGAACATTCTGCTCACCCAGCGAAATCCCACTTCCCGATGTTCCTAAATAGGCTAACACCCTTCTTACATAGTTTGATGCAAGCCGGTTGTTCCAAAATCTACATTACCTCCCGTAAGGCCAAAGCATGCGATGAGGCCGTCGCCGCCCTCAACGCCCTCCCCGGCAAGCGGCCTGGCGCTCAAGCGATCGCCATTGCCGCCGACTTCTCCAAGATCTCAGAGATCGAGCGTTTTGCAGCGGAAGTGGCAAAGACGACCGATCACATCGACATCCTCTTCGCCAACGCAGGCGCTACCTGGGGTGCGCCCTTTGAGACCCACCCGGAGAACGCCTTCTCAAAGGTCATGGACTTGAACGTCAAGAGCGTCTTCTACACCGTACAAAAGCTTGAGCCCCTGCTCCGCAAGCGCGGGACAGTTGACGACCCGTCTCGCATCATCATCACCGGTTCCGTGACCGGTCTCGGCGTTGGCACCCTTGGCCCAAATGCCACGTACGCCTACTCTGCCTCCAAGGCCGCCGCCATTAGCCTTGCGAAGAACCTGGCCGTTGAGCTCGGCCCAAGATGTATCTCGTGCAATGCGATTGCTCCAGGATTCTTCCCGAGTAAGATGGCGAGCGGGCTGATGGAGATGCAGGGCGGCGTGGAGACACTAGCGAAGACGACGCCGAACAGGCGCGTTGGCCATCCAGAGGATATCGCAGGGTTGGTGGTGTTTTTGGCCAGTCGGGCGGCAACCCATTTAAACGGAAGTGTCATCACTACGGATGGTGGGTCAATTTTGGGAAGGACTAAGCTGTGAAGATATGTATGAATGATGGAGAAGACATGAAACCAGATAATCAAAACTGATGGAAATATAAACAAGAAGTTCTGCCTTGAAGAACTACCCCGTCAACTGCTCCCGCCTAGTCTTCTCGGCAGGCCGAACCGAGAGGGATACAGCCTCCACCATGTGCTCGTTTCCGGGAAAACAGAGAACTCGTGTGAGGACAACCGACCTCCCCGTCAGGTGATGCGGACAACTGACTATCTCATTTCTAACTAGTTATGCCAGAGTCGTCATCAGCACGCTGTGTCCTTGGCCTTAATCGTCTCCCCTAACCCTCCCCATCCGCCTCTCCTCTCCTCCCCCACCCTCCGGTTCCCACACCATCCGCCAATACTCGTCCCCTTCCGTGTCAAAGAACGCGCCAAACTCCTCCCTCCTCAACCGACGAAACCCGCTCTTCTCATACAGCGCGACGCCCGTCGGGCTCGCTTTCATCACGACGGGCACCTGTTCAGGTTGAACTTGCTGAATCCGCAACTCAGGACTAGCGTTCCCGCGCCCCACCCGTGCCAGCGCGGGTTGATATAGCAGCCGTTTAGCTGCCAGTACTCGGTGAAGATAGCCGGGCCGAAGGCTGAACGCATGATGTGCGTCACGGAGATCTTGTGCCGAAAGTCTACGAGCGGGTCGGCGAGGGTGAGATATTGAGTCAGGAGAGAGTGGAGCAGACCCTTGATCGTTAGAGATGTCTCGTTGGCATGTTGCCAGTTCCGGGCCATGGGTGAGCTGCCGTGGCGGGTCCAGACGGCCCAGCCGATGGCCTGTCCGCCACGCGAAAGGCTCGGTGGACTGGAGGGGACTTCGGAGGCCACTGCTGGAGGGATGTCGTGGGCGTCCGATTCGACTACCCAGGCCTGGGTCCGCGGGGTTCAGTTAGCACCTGGCGCAGGAAATGGAGTCTGATCATGCGGTACGTTGTTGCACATTTGGTCATACCGGCTTCTTTGACGACGTAAATTGGCCAGGGGTCTTCGAAGTCGCAAGCTACTTGAATGGAAGTCATCTAGGGTAGGTCGGATCGATGGTAGGGGTGGAGATGCATCTTTGTCGGGATAGTTTGAGAATACTATTCCTGCCTGGATAAGAATAGCTGTCAAGTTCAG
>Ga0335075_10015672_pt1 | contig 11350 bp, 3 predicted proteins | sample Lox_Sample_24_FD_206723 | JGI IMG/M metagenome (GOLD analysis project Ga0335075, IMG submission 206723) | Soil microbial communities from Loxahatchee National Wildlife Refuge, Florida, United States - Lox_Sample_2.4 | ecosystem: Environmental > Terrestrial > Soil > Wetlands | place: USA: Florida...
GCCCGCGCGACCATCGCAGGCACGGGCGCCGCCGATTTCCTCAGCGCCAATGTCGGCGGCGCGGACCTCGCGGGGCTGGCCGGCAACGACCGGCTTCAGGGCCGCTGGGGCAACGACCTGCTCGACGGCGGCGCCGACAATGACGTGCTGGACGGCGGCGAGGGCGACGACATCCTGCGCGGCGGCGACGGCAACGACATCCTCAACGACAATGGCGGCAACGATCTGCTGGAGGGCGGCGCCGGCGACGACATCATCGCCATCTCCCGCCCGGCGCTGCTGAGCGGCCGGCCGACCCTGCGCGAGACGATCACGATCAACGCCGGCGACGGCAGCGACTATGTCAGCATCGACCGGCAGTCGCGGGAAAGCACGATCTATCAGGAGCTGCGGACGCTCACGCTCCGGGTCGATCTCGGCGCGGGCGACGACCGCCTCGTCATCACCCGCTATTTCGACGACATGCGCTTCACGCTCGGCGCGGGCCAGGACCGCGTCGTGATCGGCGCCCGCTGGGACGAATATACCGATCCGGTCGTGATCACCGATTTCACCGCCGGCAATGGCGGCGACATCTTCGAGCTGGACCGGACGCTGATCGGCGCCTCCGGCTGGAACGGGCTGACCAATCCCTTCGCCGGCGGCTGGCTGGTCCTGCGCCAGCAGGGCGCCGACACGCTCGTCATCTACGATTATGACGGCAGCGCCGGCGGCGACCAGGGCGTGGGCACCATCATCGTCATGGCGCGCCTGCTCAACGTCAACGCCGCCAGCCTCACCGCCTTCAACTTCAACGGCTTCGCGCCCAACGGCGCCGCCTCCAGCTTCACGGTGACCAACGGCACCGGGGGCGACGACACGCTCTACGGCGGCAACGGCAACGACGTCATCGACGGCGGCGCCGGCAATGACTGGATCGAAGAGCGCAAGGTCGGCAACGACACCATCAACGGCGGCGACGGCGACGACGTGATCATCGTCGCCCACCACAATTACCAGCAGCTGCCTGAGGTCATTACCGTCAACGGCGGCACCGGCAACGACCAGGTCGAATATCGCGGCAATTACGGCTCGTTCACCGCCGATCTCGGCGCGGGCGACGACCGCCTGTTCATGACCGCCGGGCCGGAGCTCGGCTCGAGCGTCACGCTCGGGACCGGCTCCGACATCTTGGCGATCGATCCCAGCTTCTTCAGCCAGGTCGGCGGCGGCGTGATCACGGTCGAGGATTTCGCCACCGGCGCGGGCGGCGACCGGCTCGACTGGACGCTCTACGGCCAATATGCGTCCTTCAACACCGGCGTCGACTATCGCGCCCCGTTCGGGCCGGTCCTGAACCCCTTCCTCACCGACAATTTCCGGCTGGTCCAGTCGGGCGCGGACACGCTGCTGCAGTCGAGCGACTATTCGAACGGCACGGCGAACCCGCTCGTCTACCATACGGTGATCCGCTTCCGGAACACCAACGCCGCCAATTTCACCAGCTGGAACATCGGCTTCGATCCCTGGCTCGCCACGCAGAATGGCGGCACCGGCAATGACGTTCTCAACGGCAACGGCAATCGCGACGTCCTGTTCGGCCAGGAGGGCAACGACCAGCTTAACGGCGTGGGCGGCGACGACCTGCTGCGCGGCCATGACGGCAATGACGTGCTCGCGGGCGGCCAGGGCGAGGATTATCTCGTCGGCGGGCGCGGCGACGACGATCTGGCGGGCGGCGACGGCGCCGACTTTCTGCACGATTATGTCGGCCGCAACCGGCTGGACGGCGGTGTCGGCGACGACCTCATCTTCAGCGAATCCCCGTACGACACGATCATCGGTGGCACCGGCAACGACACGATCAACGCGTCGATCTACCAGCCGAGCGGCGGCAGCGGCCCGTACGGCTCGCTCGATGCCGGCGACGGCAACGACAATATCATCATCAGCTCGGACGGCAGCAACGTGCCGTTCACCGTCAATCTCGGCGCCGGCGACGACGTGGTGCGGACCAATCGCGCCTTCGGCCCGCTGACCCTCGGCACCGGGCGCGACACGATCATTTACGCGGCGCCCTTCAGCGTCGATCAGGATTTCGGGGTCACCGATTTCACGCCGGGGGCCGCCGGCGATCTCTTCGATCTCGCCGCCCACATGATCAGCCGCGGTGTCGCCACGACCTATGTCGGGCTCGGCCTCAATCCGTTCGCGCTCGGCTATGCCGAGCTCCGCCAGGTCGGCGCCCATGTCGAGCTCCTGCTCTGGCGGGACGGCTATTCGGACGAGGACGTCTTCAGCAAGCCGAAGGTCGTCCGCTTCCTGAACACGGACATCGACGATTTCACGGCCGCCAATTTCGGCGGCTTCGATCCGCAGGTGGACTCGAGCCACCCGGTCTTCGTCCGGCAGAACATGACCGTCGCCGCCGGGCAGGTCCTGGAAGCCGTGGATCTCGCGACGTCGGTGACGCACCAGAGCGCGGTCCACATCCTTTTCCGCCCCGCCGGGGGCGGTTCCGCGGTGGATTTCGTCAATCACGGCACGATCATCAACCGGACGACCGCCGACTGGCGGGCCAGCCTGACCGGCACGTATATCGATCACCTGACGAGCGGCGGCTCGTTCGTGAACGCCGCGGACGGCAGGTTCATCGTCCAGAACAATTATGAGCCGATCTCCGGCCTGGCCAGCGACGGCTTCCACGCCACCGGCTTCAGGACCTTCAACAACGCGGTCGCGTTCCGGAACCAGGGCCATTTCGAGGTCACCACCCTGGCCGGCGTCGCCAAGGGCGTCGTCACCGGCTGGGACACCTCGACCCGCTATCCGGTCGTCAACAGCGGCACCTTCATCGTCCGCAGCGGCTATGAGGCCTATGGCTTCGAGCTTGGCCCCTATACGGCCTTCAGCAATACCGGCACGATCAACGTGCATGGCGGCGAGTTCGCCGTCGGCCTGTGGTTCCGCGACTATCAGCCCGCCGGGCAGTTCACCAACCAGGGCACGATCACGGTCACCACGGACCCCGCCTCGCCCTACGCCTCGATCGGCATCATTGCCTATCACGGCCTTTCGGGCACCTACAATTTCAGCAACGCCGGCACGATCAATGCCGACATCGCCTTCCTCTCGAACGACGGCAACAGCCCGTCCAGCGGCAACCGGGACAATTTCGTCAATACCGGCACGATCAACGGCGACATGGTGATGGGCGACAGCTTCGACCGGATCACCAACGTCGGCACGATGAGCGGCTATGCCGACATGGGCGGGCTCGACGATGTGTTCGACGGCTTCTCTGGCATCTACAACGGCATCATCGACGGCGGCACCGGCAACGACACCCTGATCGCGAGCCGGGGCGAGCAGGTCCTGTTCGGCAATTACGGCAGCGACGCGCTCTATGGGGGCCAGGGCGACGATCTGCTGATCGGCGGCCGCGGCTCGGATTCCATGGACGGCGGCAGCGGCTTCGACCTGCTCTATTATGTGGAAAGCTGGTCGTCGATCGTCGTCGATTTCCGCAACGGCAGCGTCCGCGAGGCCGGCGGCAATGACCGTTTCCGCAACATGGAGGGCGTGATCGGCTCCGCTTATGGCGACACCTTCATCGGCAGCGACCGCAACGAATATATCCAGGGCGCCGGCGGCAACGACACGATCATCGGCGGCGGCGGCGACGACAACCTGCTGGGCGATACCGGCAACGACCAGCTTTACGGCGGCGCGGGCCGGGACAATTTCATCGTCTCGGCCGGCGACGGCGTCGACGACGTCATGGACTTCAACGTGCAGGAGGACACGCTCAGGATCCACGGCTTCACGGCCGCGCAGCAGATCCTGCAGATCGGCGCCGACGTGCGCATCGTGCTCTCGGCCAGCCAGAGCGTGTACATGCGCAACGTCCAGGCCGCGAGCCTCGTGACCGGGGACCAGCTCGTGTTCAGCGCGCAACCGCTCGCCCCCGCGCCGGCGCCGGAGCTGCCCAAGGTCGAAACCCAGATGCCGGAACTCGAGGGCTTCCGCCTCTATGCCGGCGAGATCCTGCACCTCGTCGATCCGGAGCTGGACGTGCAGCTCGGCCTGATCCGCGTCCGCCACACGGGCGTGAACCTGGTGCACAGGGACGGCGCGTCGAACGCCATCGTCGGCGGCACCTTGATCATGGAGGTCTCCGGCGATTCCAGCATCGCAAGGGCCTTCAACTTCCCGTCGCAGCTCACCATCCTGCCGACCGGCGGCCTCGACCTGCGCACCTCCGGCGCGATCAAGGCGGTCGGCGTGCATGGCGGCTCCGTCCTCAACGGCGGCCATATCCGGGTGACCTCGACCGACAGCGGCCCGTCCGTCCTCGACGATTACGACCTCTACTCGGCTTATTTCGGTCGGCAGGGCACGATGAGCAGCGCGATCGGCATGTGGAGTGCGTCCAGCGGCAGCTCGATCAACAACGGCACGATCGAGGTGTCCTCGACCCGCATCTCCTCGGGCGTGCTCACCTATAACAATTCGGATGCGAACCGGGGCTTCTGGAACACCGGCGACATTCTGGTCACCGGCGCGCTGGGCAGCATGGGCGTGCTTTTCCAGGGTACGGGCCATCCCGCCGTGCAGAACCGGCCGGTCTTCGTCAATTCCGGCGACATCGTCGTCAGCGACGGCACCGCCTTCGCGGACAGTGTCGGCCTCGGCATTTCCTTCACGACCGGCGATCCGGGCGCCGGTCCCTATGCCGGGCTGGGCGCCAAATTGTGGAACAGCGGGCTGATCCAGGCCGATTATGCGGTGAAATGGACTGTCTCCGTCACCCCCGATCGGGGCGGCGTCTACACGCTCTACAATTCGGGCGAGCTGCGAGGACTGGTCGAGCTCAGCGCCGGCAACGAGACCATCTACAATACCGGCCTGATCACCGGCCGGATCGACCTGTTCGAGGGCGACGACCTGTTCGACGGGCGCGGCGGCAGCCAGCTCGCCGGGGTCCATGGCGGCGCCGGCATGGACACGATCTACGGCGGCGGCCTCGCCGACATCATCGACGGCGGCGCCGGCGACGACGTCCTCGCGGGCGGCGCCGGCGCCGACCGGCTGACCGGTGGCTCGGGCAACGACATCTTCCATTTCGAGGCCGGCTTCGGCGCCGACACGATCACCGACTTCACCCCCGGCACCAGCCAGGATTCGATCCGCGTCGCCGGCTATGGCGGCTACCAGTCGCTTCAGCAGCAGGGCGCCGATACGTTGGTGATCTACTCGGCCACCGACACGATCCTGCTGAAGAACGTCCTCGCCACCAGCCTGACGGCGGCGGATTTCAGCCTTTCCGGCATCGTGCCCACCGAGAATATTCCCACGCCGCCGCCGCAGCCGGCGCCGACCGACTTTCCCCTGATCCCGCCGGGCGCGCCCTTGTTCGCGGCCATTCCCGGGCAGACCGTGAACGGCACGGCGAGCCCCGACCGGCTGGTCGGCGGGACCGGCAACGACACCATCACCGGCGGCGCCGGCAACGACATGCTGATCGGCGGCGAGGGCGACGACCGGATCGCGGGCGGCGCCGGCAACGACCGGCTGGAGGGCGGCCTCGGCAGCGACACCTTCGTGTTCGGCGGCGTCGGCGACAGCCGCCCCTACGGCCTCCGCTCGGACGGCGGGAAGCTCATGCCCGACGTCATCCTCGATTTCGCCATGGGCGGCGATGTCATCGATCTCAGCGCCATCGACGCGAAGAGCGGCACGCCGGCCAACGAGGCCTTCACCTATATCGGCACCGCCGCCTTCTCCGGCCAGGCCGGCGAATTGCGCCACGAGCGGGTCGAGGGCGGGGTCAACATCCTCGCCGACGTGGACGGCGACGGCCAGGCCGACCTGCACATCTTCCTGCAGGGCGCGGCCGGGATGATCCCGATGGACTTCGTCTTCTAGAGTGTGATCCAGCTGGGTCGAACCACTCTCCGTTCGCCCTGAGCCTGTCGAAGGGCCTTCCTTCTTGTCGCCGAAAGGAAGGAGAGGGCTTCGACACGCTCAGCCCGAACGGTGGTGAAATTCAAACCCGGTATATTCGGCTCTAGCGGCTCGACAGCAGCTTCAGCGGGTTCTCGATCAAGCCCTTCAGGTCGCGCATGAATTCGGCCGCGTCCCAGCCGTCGACCACGCGGTGGTCGCAGCTGAGCGACAGGTTCATCATTTTGCGGATCTCCAGCTCGCCGTCGACCACGACCGGCGTTTCGCGCAATTTGTTGACCGCGACGATGCCCACCTCCGGCCGGTTGATCACCGGCGTCGAGGTGATCCCGCCCATCGGGCCGAGGCTGGAGATGGTGAAGGTCGAGCCGCTCAATTCCTCCCGGGTCGCCTTGCCTGTGCGCGCCGCGTCGGCGAGGCGCGCGATCTCGGTCGCGAGGTTCCAGACGTCCCGGTTCTGCGCATCGCGGATCACGGCAACCATTAGGCCGTTCGGGGTCTGCGTCGCCATGCCCATATGGACGCTGCCGTGGCGGGTGATGACCTGCGCGTCGTCGTCATAGGTGGCGTTGAGCTGCGGATAATCGGCGAACTTCCGCGCGAAGGCGGTGATCAGGAAGGGCAGGATGGTGAGCTTCGGATTGCTCCCCCGGTCCGCGTTCATCATCGCGCGGGTCTGCTCGAGCGCCGTGACGTCATATTCCTCGACCAGGGTGAAATGCGGGATGCGGCGCTTCGCCTCCTGCATATTCTCCGCGATCTTGCGCCTGAGGCCGACGACCTTGACCGTCTCGTCCTGCCGCCGCGCGCCGGCGCCGTGCGCGAGGCCGCCGCCATTGTAGAGCAGATAGGCGTCGAGATCGGCGTGGCGGACGCGGTCGCCCGCATATTTGACGCTGGCGAGATCGATGCCGAGATCGCGCGCGCGCTGGCGCACGGCCGGCGAGGCCTGAACCGATTGCTTTACCGCCGCCGGGGCTGGCGCGGCCTCGCCGCGGGGCGGCGGCGCGGCGCGCCATTCGCCCTCGCGGCGCTCCTCGGCAACCGGCACGTCCTCGCTGCGCCGGTCCTCGCCCGAGCGGCGCTCCTCGGCGCTGACGTCGGTATGCGGGACGATCGGCTCGAGCGCCTCGGGGATCTCGGTCAGCCCGTCCGCCAGCGGCTCCTCGGGCGATGCGGCCGGGGCGGCGGCGGCCCCCTCGCCTTCCGTCTCGATCACGACCAGCACCGAGCCGATCGGGATCATGTCGCCGACCTCGCCCGCGACCTCCAGCACCGTGCCGGCGACCGGGCTCTCCATCTCGACCGTGGCCTTGTCGGTCATCATGTCGGCGAGCTGCTGGTCCTCGCCGACGGTGTCGCCGACCTTCACGTGCCAGGCGACGATCTCCGCCTCGGCAATGCCTTCGCCGATGTCGGGCAGCTTGAATTCGTAGCGCGCCACCTCAGGCCTCCAGTGCTTTTTTATAGGCGGAGCCGATCCGGATCGGCCCCGGGAAATAGGCCCATTCCAGGCTGTGCGGATAGGGCGTGTCCCAGCCCGTCGCCCGCTGCACCGGGGCCTCCAGATGATAGAAGCAGCGCTCCTGCACGAGCGCGGCGAGCTCGGCCCCGAAGCCGGCGGTCCGCGTCGCCTCGTGCACGACGACGCAGCGGCCGGTCTTCTTCACCGATTCCTCGATCGTCTCGATGTCCACGGGCACGATCGAGCGCAGGTCGACCACCTCGGCGTCGATCCCTTCCGCCTCGGCGGTGGCGATGGCGACATGGACCATCGTGCCGTAGGCGAGCACGGTCAGCTCGCTGCCCTCGCGCGCGATCGCGGCCTTGCCGATCGGGACCTTGTAATAGCCGTCCGGCACCTCGGCCTTGGGATGCTTCGCCCAGGGCGTCACCGGCCGGTCGAAGAAGCCGTCAAACGGGCCGTTATAGATGCGCTTCGGCTCGAAGAAGACGACCGGATCGTCGCTCTCGATCGCCGAAATCAGCAGCCCCTTGGCGTCATAGGGATTGGACGGGATCACCGTGCTGATCCCCGCGACATGGGCGAACAGGGCCTCGGGGCTCTGGCTGTGCGTCTGCCCGCCGAAAATGCCGCCGCCATAAGGCGAGCGGATGGTCAGCGGCACGCTCCACTCGCCGGCGGTGCGGTAGCGGATGCGCGCGGCCTCGGAGACGATCTGGTCGAAGCCGGGGTAGATATAGTCGGCGAACTGTATCTCCGCGATCGGGCGAAGGCCGTAGGCGGCCATGCCGATCGCGATGCCCATGATGCCGCCCTCGGAGATCGGCGTGTCGAACACGCGCTGCGGCCCGAACTTCTTCTGCAGCCCCTCGGTCGCGCGGAACACGCCGCCGAAGAAGCCGACATCCTCGCCGAACGCGACGATATCCTTGTCGCGCTCCATCATCAGATGGTGCGTGTGGTTGATCGCCTGGATCATGTTCATGATGGTCATCGTTTGAGCTTCGCCTCCAGCTCGGCGACCATCTGCGCCTGTTGCTCCTTCAGGTGCCAGGGCATGGTCTCGAACACGTCCTCGAACATGGTCGTGACCTCCTGCGGGAAATCGAGCGTCGACGGCACCAAAGTGCCGGACTTCTCCGCCTCCTTCTGCGCCGCGCGCACCTCCTCGTTCACCTGCGCGAGCAGGGCCTCGTGCCGTTCCTCGTCCCACTCGCCGAGCAGAATCAGATGCTGCTTCAGCCGCTCGATCGGATCGCCCAGCGGCCAGGCCTTGCCCGCCTCCTGCGGCCGATAGGCGCTGGGATCGTCCGAGGTGGAGTGGCCCTCCACCCGGTAGGTGAACATCTCGATGAGCGTCGGCCCGAGGTTCGAACGCGCCCGGTCCGCCGCCCACTGGGTCGCCGCATAGACCGCCAGCGGATCGTTGCCGTCCACCCTGAGGCCGGCAATGCCATAGCCAACCGCGCGCGCCGCGAAGGTGGTGAGGTCGCCGCCGGCAATGCCGGAGAAGGATGAGATCGCCCACTGGTTGTTGACGATGTTGAGGATCACCGGCGCCCGGTAGACGCCGGCGAAGGTCACCGCATGATGGAAGTCGCCCTCCGCGGTCGAGCCGTCGCCGATCCAGGTCGCGGCGATCCGGCTGTCGCCCTTGATCGCGCTCGCCATCGCCCAGCCCACCGCCTGCGGATATTGGGTGCCGAGATTGCCGGAGATGGAGAAGAAGCCCTTCTCCCGGTCCGAATACATGATCGGCAGCTGGCGGCCCTTCAATTTGTCGCCGCGGTTCGAGTAGATCTGGCACATCATCTGCACCAGGGGATAGTCGCGCACCACCAACAGGCCCTGCTGCCGGTAGGTGGGGAAGCACATATCCTCGCGGTCGAGCGCGTGGGCGGCGCCGACGGCCACCGCCTCCTCGCCCGTCGACTTCATGTAGAAGCTGGTCTTGCCCTGGCGCTGGGCGCGGAACATGCGGTCGTCGAAGACGCGCACCAGCGCCATGTCGCGCAGCATCCGCCGGAGCTTGTCCGGATCGAGTCGCGGGTCCCAGGGCCCGACCGCCTTGTGCCCCTCGTCGAGCACGCGGACGAGCGTATAGCAGAGCGGGTGGGTCTCGGACGCGGCGACATGGATGTCCGGCCGGGCGACGCTGCCCGCGGCGGGAATCGCGATGCCGCTGAAATCGGGCTGCTCGCCGGGCCGCGCATTGGGCTCCGGAACGTGAAGGGAGAGCGCCGGCCTGTTGCTTCGGCGCTCGGTCTTGTCGGTCATCCTCTGGCCTGTTTCCTAGATGCTTCGCGCAGCCCGTAGTGGATTTTGCGAGCACTTGCACCCCCTGCGCGCAGCCTGCCCCGAACCATGAGTTTCGCAAGCCCGATCAACGGCATCGGTGCAGCTTCCCATAGAGTCATCCCGGCGAAGGCCGGGACGCATGAACGCCGGCCAGCGAGGAAAAGCGAAGGACTCGACACCTTGTTCTCCTCCGTTTGAGTTCATTGGTCCCGGCCTTCGCCGGGATGATTCCTGGATGCGGCAAACGATGACCTATTTGTTCCCGAAACGCCTGGTTCTTTCACTTTGTGCCCTGCTCATGCCGCTCGCGGCGCGGGCGCAGCCGGTCACCGCCATTATCGGCGCCGACGTGCTGCCGATGACGGGCACGGAGCGGCTGGCCGACCAGACCATCCTGATCCGGGGCGACCGCATCGCCGCGATCGGCCCGCGCGCCGCGACCGCCATCCCCGACGGCGCGCGCCGGATCGAGGCGCGGGGCCTGACCCTGATGCCGGGCCTGGTCGACATGCACATCCATCTCGCGCCAACCCCGGGCCAGCAGGGGGACGCCGCGCAGCGGGCGCTGGCGGTGATGCTCGCCCACGGCATCACCACCGCGCGCGGCATGGCGGGCTCGCCGGCCAATCTCCAGGTCCGCGCCGCGATCGAGGCCGGCACGCTCCCCGGCCCGCGCCTCTACGCCGCGGCGCCGGCGCTGAACCTCAACAACACGACCTCGCCCGACGCGGCCCGCGCCGCGGTGCGGGCGGCGCGCGAGGCCGGCTACGATCTGATCAAGGCCCATCACCTCACCGACGTCGCGGTCTGGCAGGCGGTCCAGGAGGAGGCCCGCGCCCAGCGCCTGCCGGTCGGCGGCCATGTCACCAACGAGGTCGGCCTCGCCCGCGCCCTCGCCGCCGGGCAGCAGGTCGAGCATCTCGACGGCATCCCGATGGCGCTGTTGCCCGAAAACGCGCCGGAGCGTCAGCTGCAGTTCGGCCAGATCCTGCCGCCGCCCGTGCTCGCCGCTCTGTCCCGCCTCACCGACGCCCAGCTCAACGCCTTCGCGCGCCGGGTCGCCGCCGCCCGCAGCTGGCACGTCCCGACCCTCGCTTTGTTCGAGCGGATCGCCGACGTCGGCACGCCAACCGCCACGCTGCGCGCCCTGCCCGAGATGCGCTACGTGCCGGATCCGGTGCTCGGCCAATGGGCGCAGCAGCGCCAGGGCCTCGCCCAGTCCGGCTTCACCGCCCAGAACGGCGCCGATTTCATCCGCCTGCGCCGCCGCATCGCCGCCGCCCTCCACCGCGCCGGCGTGCCGCTCATGGCGGGCTCCGACACCGCGCAATTCTTCCATCTCTGGGGCCCCGGCCTGCTCGCCGAGGTGGAAGCGCTGCACGCCGCCGGCCTCTCCAACATGGCCGCCCTGCGCAGCGCCACCATCGTCCCGCGCGACTATTTCCGCGCGCTGCCCAACGGCGGCTCCAGCCAGGGCTGGCGCGCCGATTTCGGCACGGTCGAGGCCGGCGCCCGCGCCGATCTCATCCTGCTGCGCGGCGATCCCAGCCGCGACCTCGCGGCGCTGCGCCAACTCGATACCGTCATCGCCGCCGGCCGCGTCCACGACCGCGCCGCGCTGGACCGGCTGCTCGACGAGGA
>Ga0335075_10015673_pt1 | contig 11349 bp, 12 predicted proteins | sample Lox_Sample_24_FD_206723 | JGI IMG/M metagenome (GOLD analysis project Ga0335075, IMG submission 206723) | Soil microbial communities from Loxahatchee National Wildlife Refuge, Florida, United States - Lox_Sample_2.4 | ecosystem: Environmental > Terrestrial > Soil > Wetlands | place: USA...
TCGCCGAACCACTTGCAGTCACCGCACGATGCAGGTAAGCGGACAGCGTCGGCGCAACGGATGCTGTCGGAGTCATTTATGCAGGTCAGGGGCATGTGATCGCGCGGGGAGGAGCGGTCTGTAAAACCGTCGGCTCAGCCTACGTTGGTTCGAACCCAACACCTGCCACACCAGCCAAAACAGCCCTTCACCGGCAGAGACGTGGTGAGGGGCTGTTGCGTTCGTGTCCGGCTGTGTCCGGCGAGAACCGGCCGTCTACGGTTGGTCCCGGCGAATACGCGGCGAAGTTTCACCGGCCCTCCTCGCCCTCCTCGTCAGCGCGGAGTGCATCTTCGATGAGCTTCCGGTTGATCCTGTCCCGGCCGTGAATGCACTTGGCGTAGACCCGCAGTAGCACCTCTACACTGTTCCCGGCCCATTCGGCGACCTGGGTCGGGTCGACACCCGCGTTCAGCCAGGTGGACAGGCACGCGTGCCGCAGGTCATACGGCCGCCCGGCCAGCGGGGAGGCCGCCATGACCGGGGTGAACGCCAGCAGCCGGGCCCCCTGCCAGGCACGCTGGTACACGCTCTCGGACAGGTCACCACCCCGTTCACCGCGGAACAGGCGGCCGTCCGGAGCGGTCCCGAACTCTCCGATGTGGCGGCGCAGGTAGCGGGTCAGGGCCGGATGGCATGGCACGGGCCGGACTTCGCCTTCGGCACGGTGCTTCAGCTGGCGGGGGTCCCGGCGCCGCCCCGATCTGGACCAGCCCGCTCCGACAGTGGGTGCGTTGCCGTGCAGGTACAGGGTCCCCCAGCCGTCGTCCACGGGCATGTCAAGGTCCAGGTCTGCACGCAGCTCAACCGTCTCACTTGGCCGGGTTCCCGCGTAGTAGATGCATGCGAAGAAGGCCACCAGCTTGGGTCCAATCCGGCCGTGGTAGCTGACTGCGGTCAGCAGCTCTTCGGCCTGGCGGCGGTTGACGACGACTCGCGGGTCGACTACGCCTTCGGTCGTCTTCGGCGGCGTCCATGCTTTCGCGGCGGCCCGAAGCGGGTTGGCGTCCAGGCCGCGGCCGACGCCGTAGTCAAGCACGTTGCTGAGCACTGCGCGCTTTCTAGCGACCGTGTTCGCGGCAGCAGGCTGGCCGTCGAGTTTGGAGGAGATCGCATCAAGCACGTCCAGCACGAGGTCCCGGTCGGCCAGGTCAGCCAGCGGACGCGAGTGCTCCTCCACCCAGCGCAGGACTTCGGCGACACCTTCGGGCGGGTCATCGTAGCCTCTGAATGCCCAGCAATACAGGGCCTCCCGGATCTGCCTGTCGCCGGGGTGGCCCATGCCTGGCACGAGGAGGACCGGAGTGGCGGTGGCTAGAGTTTCTGCGATCGAGCGCATGGAGTTTCCGGCCAGTCCCTTGCGCCGCCGGGCGACGTAGTTCAGCGCGTGCTGGTACCACGACAGCTCATCCGCCATGGCTGCGTCGGCGCGCACCTGCCTGATCTCGGGCACCGGCAAGCCGGTGTGACATCGAAGGCCATGCCGTTACGGGCGTGGGTGCGTAGCTCAGCGAGACGGCTCTCCGCCAGGGCCTGCGTCTTAAATGTCTCGGGATGCGTGACGCCCGCTACGGTCCAGCGGACCGTGTACGTCCTGCCCCGCCTGCCCTTGTAGGAGCGGATCTTCCAGAAGTGAACGTCGAACGACTCCGGCGGCGCATCGCCGTCGTCGCCAGTCACGCCACCCGGCACGACTCATACCACTCGTCTAGATCCCGGCGGAGGATGCGCAGCTCGCCGTTGGGCAGTTTGCTGCACTTCGGAGCCCGGCCCTTGGCGCCCATAGGCGGGTCAGCGCGCGATTATCAAGAGCTCTTCGCGCCGTTGGCTGCATCGCAGTCCCCGGCTACGGCCGGGCGGACAGTCGGATGGGCTGTATCTTTTGCGTTATCGCGCTCGGGTGAAGCCGTCCGCCGCGATAAGGGTCGTTGGTAAGCAGGCTGGGCGGGTTTCGTCAGGGCGACAGACAGTCGAGTGGGGTCGGGCGACCGCGGCGTACTGCCGGTCTGCCACGGTGAGCGCGAGCGTCGATTGCCTAGTAGGGCTTGGCGCTTCGACTGGCGAAACCCGGTGATCACGGCCCCCGATCACGCCCGCTAGCTCATCTGCCTGCGGAAAGGGCCTCTGAACGCCCAAAATCGCCCCTTCCGGCCCTGGAAACAGGCCGGAAGGGGCGATTTTCCATGTCCGGGCACGCCGAAGCCCCCGCCTGCGGCGGGTTGCGGATCGGGTGGCCCTACGTGTCCCGCGTGAGCAGGAGCGCGGAGGCGAGTTGCGCCAGGATGGAGAGGCTGGCGTGCAGCGCGACCCGCGCGACCCGCCGCACCCGCAGCGGGGTCAGGCCGTAGTCGGTCTTGAGCCGGCCGAACTCCCGCTCAACCGAGGTCCGCTGCCGGTAGAGCGCCTTCCACCGCTCGCTGCCGAGCGGAATCAGCGGGTGCAGACGGGACGCCTTTATCCACTTGGACGCGGGCGCGCACTCCCCGGTCGGGCAACGCCACTTGGTAGCCTGCCGCTTGGCGTCGGCCCCCGCGAACGTCCACTCGCCGTGGTCGCACGACGGGGGCTTATGCTGGCCGGCCTTGACGGCGGGAGTCTCCTTGAGCGCGATGACGGGCCGGATGCCCCGCGACTCGCACACGTCGTGCATCGGCTGGCCGTCGTAGCCCTTGTCCAGCACGGCGACCTGCGCGGCGAACCCGCGCTCCATCACCGAATCGAGCAGGCCGGCCACTTCTCCCTGCTCGGGATCGTTCGCGGCCCGCACGGTCCACGCGAGCGGCAATTCCGTGGCGGTGCAGACGGCGGCGTGCAATTTGTACCCGTAAAACGCGCCGCCCTTCCGGGTGGAAATAGACGACCGGTGGCCCCACCCGGCATCCGGGTCCGCGAACCGGGTACGCAGCGGCCCATTCTTATTGCCGACGTGCTTGTGGCCATTGGCATAGGCGGGCATGTCCGACCCGTCGATCGCGACCGTCTGGCCCATCTCCGGGGGCGTTGCGGGGGGCATCCCGGTCACCGAGTCGGTGTGCCTGTCATGCGAGGGTTACGACTCCCCGGTGTAGTCGTAGACGGGGATGTCGGCGGCGTGCTCCCTGATCCAGTACAGCTCGTTCACGCAGGACTGCTTACTCTCGTAGACCTGCCCGGACCAGCAGACGATCCGGTTGTTGGCCGCCTGAAGGTGCCAGTAGTACTTGCCGTCCTGGTTCTTGTAGATCTTGAACTCGGGTTGTGATGCCACGGTGTGCATCCTTCCTGGACTCAGCCCGCATGCGGGCTGTACCGTGACGGTGCCGCTCTTGTAGGCACGCTGGTCACGGGTCGCGCCCTCGGCGGGACTTGCACCCGCGATGTTCCGGCTCAGTGAGCCGGTGCTCCATCCCAAGAGCTACGAGGGCAGGTAGGGCAGGGGCGGGTGCCAGCCCGTCCCTGCCGTGTATTGTTCCCCGCTGCCGTCAGGCAGCAGGCCGGTTTACCCCATCTGGATCTCCCGTTGGCAACCCGACACGCCCGGATCTGGGCATGACTGTAGAAGCCGCATGTCAAGCGGTACAATGACCGTGGAGGCTGTGGGAATTGAACCCACCGGCGAGAGGGTCGCAATCCGCTGCCGGAACCGATCAGCCCCCGGTGCGGAGCACCGGCCGCCCGTGTTACCAGCACGGACTGCGCGGTCGGCACTCCCTGGGTTTCGGCCCCCCGTCACGACTGGAATCGGCAGGCGGGGGGCCTACTCATCTTCTGGTCATGTCAACCCTTTCGCGTCCCATCAGTACGTTCCAGCAGGAACGGAACCGTTCATGGCTGGAGCGTCAGAAGCGGCTGGCGGGAAATGGTGGCTGGGCGGCGTCGCCGGGGGGAGGTTCCAGATCCCGTAGCCTCCGCTGACGAGCGTGCCCTTCCTGCCGCAATGCTTGGCAGCGCCACGGACCTGCAACGCGTCGTAGTCGTGGCCCTCCCGCCGCAGATACTCAAGGATTTCGCTGTTCTTTGCGGAGCCCCCAAGTTTCTCCACCGCATCGGAAACCAGATCGTTCAGATTCTTCTTCGCTGGGGCCGGTTCGGTGGATGCCGGCTCGGGCGGGGCGGGGACGGGCTCGGCGGTGCGTTCTTGCGGCTCGTCGCGCCTCTGCGGACGGCGCTGCTCGAACCAGTCCAGAACATTCTGCATCCGGGCCACTTCCGCCTGCGTCTCGGGCTTCTTGGCCTGCGCTTGCCTGATTGCGGCATCTACCTCCTCGTCCGCCGCCTTGGCGCGCAGGAAGTCCGCCTTGGCCTGCTCGTACAGATCCTCGGTCATGGCAACCCTCACTCTCACCACTCTCAAGGAGAGGGTATATCCGGAAGCGGGAGCGACGGGGGACGACACGCCCGAACGGGCTAACACGTTTTCCTTATCCTCGGTTCCTGGTAGATGGGGAATGGCGATCACAAAGTATCCCGCGGGCGACCTGCGCGAACCCTGACCTAGCTGGGACCGGGGAAAGATCGCGGAAACTTGGGATAGCCCTACTCGCGGAGCGTGTATCTCCGCAGGTCAGACCCGTTCGCCAACGGCTACTAGCAGTTCCACCCATCGGGCGGGGGCTTTGCATCCTCGGCAGCCAGCAGGCTCCGCAGCCCGGCGCCGCTGCCCGCGCTTACGGAGTAGACCGGGGCGTTCGGCTCGCTCCCGGCCCGGAACCGGCCCTGCCGCCGCGCGTAGTACAAGCCGGTCGGCTCGTGATACCAGACCAGCCAGCGGGGATAGTCGGCCGCGATCCGCACCATGATCAGGTCCCTGAGCGAAGCTGCGGGCTGCGGTTCAGCGGGGGACATGGTGCCACGCTATGCCCATCTTGTACAGAACGTCTATAGACGTATATGACAAGCATGAACGAACCTAACTGATAGAGACGTTCATGCTGGTCAGTAACGTCTATAGCGTGGCCGATGAGATCGACAGGTGGAACCCCGAGCCGGTATACCTCCAGCTCGCGGCCATCCTGCGCGGCCAGATCGAGCGCGGGGAACTGGTACCCCGCCAGCCGCTCCCCTCGGAGTCGTACCTCACCGGGCACTATGGCGTCTCACGCGGGACAGCACGGCGGGCCGTCCAGGTGCTCAGGGATGAGGGCCTTGTGGTCACCATCGCGCAGCGGGGAACCTACGTCAGTGAACGATAGTAGCCTATTCCGACGGGTGAACCTGGGAACAACTGCCGTAGATTCAGGTTGACACGGGTCAACCTATATAGGTCATCGTGTTACGTTGTCAGTAACGACACGCCGCAAGGCTGGTTGACAAACGTTCCTTGGATGGGGTAAGGGGCAGGCGGTAGCAGTGCAGGCAGAGTCGGCAACACCTTGGCAGAAGCTATGTTCGACGCTACGGCGGATCGTGCGCGGCTTCGAGACCGAACGGGGAGACGACCACGCGGAGTGGACTCTTACGGTGCGCGTGGGACCCGATACTCTTGACGGCGGATGGGTTGCCGAGTGCCTGGATCTCCCCGGCTGCTTCTCCCAAGGGGAGACGCGGGAAGAGGCGCTGAGCAACATCTCCGAGGCGATAGCAGGTGTCATCAGCCTGCGAACCGAACAGCAACTCGCGGCCACTCCGGATTCAGACACTACGGAAGAACTCAAAGTGGCCGTAGCGTCATGAGTCACGCAAGGCCCCATGGGACTGTCCGACCTGCCGTTGGCGAGCGGGGAGAAGCACGCCGCCTGCTTTGAGCGCCTGGGCTGGACTCGCGACTGGAAACGGCGTGGACGCGGATCACACATCCTGCTGACGAAGAAGGGGATGCGGCCCACCCTGTCGATACCTAATCACAAAGAGGTCAAGCGCACCATCGTCGCCAAGCTGATCTCTGCGGCGGAGATCACGCAGGAGCAGTACATCAAAAAGTTCTACGAGTAACCTTCGGCGCTGCCGCCTGGGGTAACGATCATGGAATCTTGGGGTACGCCTCTGACCGCAAGGGAACATCCGGGCAGGTCAGGCAAATTCGCCAAGCTCTACTAGGGTGTCTGGCGGCGCCTAGGGTACGAAACCTCCAACTGCGCGCAACTCCGTGACCGGCACGCTAACAGCAACATGGTAGACCGTAGCTGTCACAGTAGGTGAACGGTCGCCGAGCGCCGCCGCCTTGCGAGATCGCGCTGCCGATTCGGCGCCTTCTTCGGCTGACGAGTTCGCCGTGACCTGGCGGCCCGGAACGGCCAGGTCTGGGCGGACTTGGTCGGCACTTCGGGGACGAGGGTGTCATGGGCGCCCGGCGCCGGAGCGCGGGGCGCCCGTCCCTTGTTCAATTCTGGATGCGGCCTCAGTAGCTGAAGGTTGTCGCCCCTTCGTCCCCGATCCATTCCCATAGCTGGACGCTGCCAGCCAGTTCGGCGTTGGACAGCAGCCCGCCCTTGTCCAGGTGCTTGGCGTTGAAGCAGACCGGGCAGACCATGAACCGGCCGCCGGCTTTGTCATACCGGGCCAGCAGGTCGGGCAGCGGCGGGCAGCCCTCGCACGCCACGCCGGCCGCGACGCCGTCCAGTGCGAGCCGGACGGCTTCCTTGGCCTGGAATATCAGGGTCGGCCGCCCTGATTCGGCGGCGCCGACCGCGACGAGGAACGCCACGGTCACCTTCTCCGGGTCCTCCAGGCCGGTGCTGAGACTGATCACTGCCTTTCCCGCCATGACTGCCCCCTCTCCTCCGGTGCCACTGCGGCCGGCCCGGGCCCGCCGGGTGCGTCCGGCCTAGATAGCACGACCGTTCGTACTAGATGAACGTACGACCGGTCGTGCTATCTTGTCAAGACGATGAACCCGACCGCCAGCCAGGAAACCCGCGCCCGGCCTCGCCCGCGCGCCGACGGGGAACGCACCCGCAGCGCGATCTTGCGCGCCGCCGCGTCGCTGGCCACCGTGGACGGGCTGGAGGGCTTGTCGATCGGGAACCTGGCCGCGGCGATCGGCATGAGCAAGAGCGGCCTGTACGCGCACTTCGGCTCCAAGCAGGAACTCCAGCTGGCCACCGTGCAAGAGGCGGGGCGGATCTTCGCCGACGAGGTCGTCCAGCCCGCCCTGGCGGCCCCGGTCGGGCTGGCCCAGCTCGCGGCGGTGTGCGAGGCGTTCTTCGAGCACCTGGAGCGCCGCACCTTCCCCGGCGGCTGTTTCTTCGCCGGCGCGGCGCTGGAGATGGGCACCCGCCCCGGCCCGGTCAAAGACGCGGTCGCGGCGTTCCAGGCCGGGTTCGTGGACCTGCTGCGGGGCTTCGCGACCACCGCCATCGAGCAGAACGAGCTGCCTGCCGGCGAGGACCCGGACCGGCTCGCCTTCGAACTGAACGGGATCATCCTGGCCGCCGACGCCAACTTCGTCCTGCACGATGACCCCGCCGTCCTGGACCTGGCCCGCCAGGTCGTACACCGCCGGCTCGGCCTCGGCAGCGGCAGCAACGCCGGCCGACGGTAAGGTCGCGCCCCGGCCACCGTGCACACCAACGCGCAACAGCCCCGCCCAGGAGCGCGTGCCACCATAAGCCCCGATCTGTGCACGGGCTCGCCAATCGACACCGAAATGAGCTACCCGCACATAGCGGCGGATATCGCGCGACAGCTGCGGCCAGCGATCATCACGTAGCGCGATCGACGTTCCTGAACGTGAGCGAACCGAGCGCCGATTCCGCGCGGTTGGGCATCGCGCGCTGCGCGGCCTCGCGTGCGCGCACATCATGCAGTTCTGCGCGGTGTTTTGGGAGCCGGGCCAGCCCTAAGTGTCAACGGCATCTGGGATCTGACCCAGCCAGCAGGAGCCGTCCATCGGGCACCGTTACCGGATCCGGGATGGGCGCGGGCGTCATTGCGCTGGGTCAAGCCCCGCGTAGGCGCGGCAGTCAGCCTGAACGGCCGGCAGACCCCAGTTACGCAGGATTTCCGTGAAGTTCCCCCAGCGCCAGGTCTCGGACCCCAGTTCGGCCAGGATACGCACGACGCGTTGCTGCAGCTCAGTGAGCTCACCGAGCCGAGGGAGCGGATCTGGCGCCCCGCCGGGGAAGGCCAGCCGCAGCGCCGCACCGGTCATCGGGAACGCCGCGACCTGCTCGCTTCGGGCCAGCCCATGCAGGAGGGGTCGATGACATCCGCGGGCAGATGGCCACCCAGCGCGGCCAGGGCCTGCGCCGCGTAGCCCTTCAGGTTGCCGTCCAGGAAGTGCACCGGCGGTCCCGGCCCAGGCAGCGGCGGGTCTTCGCTGGCCGCGGCCAGCGCGCCGAGCACATCGGGATCGGCCAGGCCGAGCCGGGCCAGCGCAATCGCGGATGCCCAGCGCAGCAGCGGCTCCTGCCCGCTGAGGTAGTCACGCAACCGGGGCTCCAGGCCAGCGTCCCCGAGGAGTCCCGCGGAGATGATCGCGTTCGCGGACACGCCAGGGACACTCTCGCGTGACAGCAGCATCCGCAACCAGGCCACCGACTCCGCCGCCTCCTCCGGGAACCAGCCCGCCAGGTAGCAGGCCGCAGCGCGGACCTGCGGGTCGCCGTCTTCCAGCAAGCCCCGCAGCCCGGCCACCTCAGCCCGGACGGCGTCGTACGCGCTCAGCTCAGCTTGCGCCGCCCGCAGTTCCGTCTCGGGGTCATACAGGTCCCGGCGGATCTCCCGCATCACCCGCTCCCCCTCGCTCCGGGCAGCCTCGACCCACGCATCCAGCTGGCGCAGCGTCTCTGCCGGGTCTGCCGCACGCACCTGCTCAATCCGGGCCCTCCAGCCCGCGATGTTAAGGCTCGCGGGAAGGTACGCCTCGTCGTACCCGATCGCCATCACCGCCAGCATGCGCACGATCTCATCACGCTGCGGCACCTGCGGACCGACCGCCAAACGCGCGAGGAAAGGCACCGCATACGCGGTCGCCTCATAGCGGCTTCCCTGGTGGAAGATGTTGCCGTACAGCGCGCGCCGGGCACGCTCGCGCTCATCCGGCTCCGTCGAGGCCAGCGCCCGGATCAGACCCGGGACGTCGTCTGCCGGGCCATAGGCATGCTTAAGTCCTGCCCAGCCGATCTCATCCAGCCCCGCCAGCACATCGCCACCTCCCATGACCCCTAAGTGTGCCAATCGCTAGCCGGCATAGTGAAGATGCGCTGGTATATCTCCATATCTGAGGCTCTCGGTCTCAGCGCCCGGGTCGCCCAGTCCGCAGAACGCCCATTCCGGCCTGCCCCTGCAGGTTCGCACCTAAGTACCCGCAGCGATTAAGTACCCGCAGCGATGCAGACCGGCGGATACGCGAGCAGCCATGACTGCCGAGTCAGCTGCGGCCTGCGATCAGCAGACCGCAAAGGCGCAGGCCGGCGCTCTGGGGGAGCGCGTCGTCTGGGGCGCGACAGACAGGCGCCCGTTGCCCGCCAGAAAGCTGGTGGACGACTATGCGCAGTTCGCGCAGGCCTGCCAGGACTGTGCCACCGGCACCGCAGATGCGTGCGGCCCCGGATCCCCGGATTCTCACCGGGTGGTCTGGGGCCTCACCTCACGTCCTCCGGTTTCCCCTGCGGGCTTTCCTCCGGTTTCCCGTTTGCCCGCCGGGGTTCTTCCCCCTTCGCCCGCCTTCCCCTGGTTTCCCTTCGTCCGGCGTTCTCCGGTTCGTTCCCTTCGGCCGTTGCCCGGTTCCGGTTCTCCTTCGGTTTCCCTCCGGGCTCCCTTTCCCTTGAGCAATTCTCACGTTAACGCTGCCGCGGGGCGGTTCCGCAGGCATCGGTCCCGAGCGGCAGGGACCAAGGTCACCAGTCCTGCCGCGGCCACCTCGCCCGGATCCCGCGATCCGCCCGCACTGCAGATGGGCAGCGGCTGGGCAGGATCGGATGCCGCCACAGAATCGCCTGTTACCAGCGGCCGCGAGCGCAGGACATCGCCGCGACCGAACCGTCCAGATCGGCGGCTACTTGCGCCTCGGTCAAGCTCGACACCGATCACATAGCGTTAGTTCGATGCGCCGACCCTGCCAGTCCGGTCCGGAGCATAGCGGTGGCGTACTCGCGGCGGCTGTCGTACCACCAGCGGAAAGCCGAAGGGGTCGTCGCTTTCACAGGAGTTGCTCGGCGGTGATCGGCAGGGACCGTATCCGCTGTCCGGTGGCGTGGAAGACAGCGTTGGCAATGGCTGGGGCGACGCCGACGATGGCGACCTCGCCGATGCCCTTGACGCCGATGAGGTTCATCGGGTCTGGTTCGCCGACGAAGATCACGTCGATGTCCGGGACGTCGGCGTTGACCGCGACCAGATAGTCGCCGAGCGTGGCGTTGGCGATGCGCCCGGTGCGCGGGTCGGATACCGCCTGTTCCAGCAGGGCCATGCCGATCCCGCCGGCGGTCCCTCCGATGATCTGGCTGGCCGCGGTCTTCGGGTTGAGGATGCGGCCGCCGTCGACGGCCGCCACGAACCTTCTGACCCGGACCAGCCCGAGGTCCGCGTCGACCTCGACCTCGGCGAATTTGGCGCCGAAGATGCCGGGCTCGGCATCCAGGTCCCTGCGCCGGGCGCTGGCGCCGTCCGCGGACAGTTCGGCCAGCTCGTGCCTGCCCAGGATATCGGTGTAGGTTTCACCCGGCGCCGGGCCGCTGGCGTGGGCCGGGCTGATGCGGCCGCCGGCGGCGGTCACGTCCTGGACTCCGCAGCCGTGCAGCGGCGAGGCAGGGCTGCTGGCCGCCAGCTCGATGAAGGCCCGCAGCAGCTCCCGGCAGGCGGTGTGCACCGCGCCGCTGAGCGCGGCGGTCAGCCCGGATCCGCCCTGCAGCGGCGCCGGCGGCATGGTGCTGTCGCCGAGTTCGAACCGGACCCGGTCCAGCGGCAGGCCCAGCGCGTCGGCGGCGACCTGGGTTATGACCGTGTAGGTGCCGGGGCCGATGTCGGTGGCCGCGCTTCGCACCACCGCCACCCCGTCCAGGCCCAGCGACGCGCTGGCCTGGCAGGGCGCCTGGACGTAGCCGTAGTAGGCGCTGGCCATCCCGTAACCGACCAGCAACCGGCCGTTGCGCATCGAGCGCGGCTCGGGAGTGCGGCGCGCCCAGCCGAACCGCTCCGCGCCGCGCTCATAGCACGCACGCAGCGCCTTGCTCGACCACGGCCGGCCGGTCTGCGGGTGAACCTCGGCGTAGTTGCGCAGCCGAAGCTCGACCGGGTCCAGGCCCAGCTGGCAGGCCAGCTCGTCCAGTCCGCATTCCAGCGCGAACACCCCGGGAGCCTCCCCGGGCCCGCGCATCCAGGTCGGGCAGGCCACGTTCAGCCGCACCTGGCGGGTCCGCCCGGACAGGTTCGGGCAGTCGTACAGGACCG
>Ga0335075_10015674_pt1 | contig 11349 bp, 13 predicted proteins | sample Lox_Sample_24_FD_206723 | JGI IMG/M metagenome (GOLD analysis project Ga0335075, IMG submission 206723) | Soil microbial communities from Loxahatchee National Wildlife Refuge, Florida, United States - Lox_Sample_2.4 | ecosystem: Environmental > Terrestrial > Soil > Wetlands | place: USA...
CCAAGCCCGTCGGGGCGTCTTGTTGATATCGGAACCCGTACCCAAAAGAGGGCCAAAAAAGCCAACGCCCAATTGATAGATTGTGTAGCCACGTTCCTGAAGAAATATCGTTACTGGGGTCGGAAAGTTGCGATGCTCTTCGAAGATGATATGCCGAACCGAATGACTTGATAACAAGTTCTCCGCACCGTGAAAGACCGCAAGTTCTGCGCCTTCGACGTCCACTTTAAGAAGATCGACCCGCTGGTGGCTAGCGAGGACAGAGTCGAGACGTACCGACCGGACTGTTAGAGACGATGAGGTTGGCTGGTCAGCCAGAAATGCAAGTCCGTTGTTGGAGGTGAAATCACTAGGAATCTCGAGGTATGTCTCGCCATCCCGCTCACTCGCGGCCTCTTGCCGAACCTCAATACTGGCTGTTGGAGGGAAGCTTCGATTCCAGAGGCCGACATTATATAACATAGTCTTTGCAAGTGCTGGATGAGGTTCAAATGCGACGATCCGCCCCGAGCCGCCCGACGTGACAGCCATGATACTTGTCATGTATCCTATGTTCGCGCCAACATCAATTACGCTGTCGCCCTTTTTAATAAGTCTACACAGAGCCTCGCTGACCGCGAGATCGTATACACCTAGGCGAATCAACGCACGACCCAACGTTTCGCGGCTGTGCACTACCATGTTAAGCTTCCAGGGTAAATTCACCAGGACATTGTCATTGGTGGTGTTACGTTGTGCTGGGTAGGCGAGGCTAAAGTCCACTATAGGATCATCCCAAAAGACCCTATAAAAATATTCTGGCTTCAAAAGGCGATCGCGAAGGGTCATAGTCGCATATTCTCGTCACTTTAATTAACGCTTGAACCGCGGCACGTAGTTTTAGCCGAGACGGATTCACCCCAATCGTAGCTTTGGATCAGGTTGTCTGCAATTGCCCTTCAGCGCTGCTGCCGCACAATAAAACGCTGCAAGAGCATATATAAATAGACAAAAAGTCCAATTTGCTCTATCCGCAACAGATTCCAACTCATTCGGCAAGGGGCTCGAACACGAATTCGAGCCTTGACCAACTTCGTGACCGCAGTTGGAAGTTAGAGGCCTACTTACGCACAGTTGGTGCTCAAGGCTCAGGCGCTCGGCATCGCGCGGGACTACGGCGCACTGCCGTGAGTAGGATTCATCAATCCGACTAGAACAGTCAAAAACCCGTCAGGCCTTCAGCGAGTGCTGCGAGCGGGTGGCGATGCGGTTTGGACGGGGCTGGAGTTACCCCGATTCGGTGGACGGTGAAGGGCTGCGTAATCAGTTCTGGCTGAATGACTGCTTTCGTGGTTGATTGGCGAGAGATAGTCGAGCGCCGAATGGCGGGGATGCGGATTGTACCAGATACCGTGAGGTTTACTATGCCGTCAATACTGTTTCGGCGCGCCTACCGCGGCCCCCGCCGCCGCAGGCATGGATTGACGCGGATCGCGGATAGCGTCGGCATCAAGAGCGCCCACCTCAAGCGAGCGTTGCCAAGCGGGAGAATGCGCCGCCCCGACAGCCTGCGCTTGCCGGATTGGCGCAAACCGCGGGATCACGCCGGCATAACTCGCCAACGCCTTGACGCTCCCGAAGCGGGCGGGATCACCCAATTCGGCAATGACGCAGGCGGCGGTCTGCGGTCCGATGCCATCGATAGTAGTGAGTAATTTACCTACTTGATGTTTTCCCGAGTTTACTCACTACGTCCGCGGCCTTGGCAGTGAGCCGGCCATTACTCTACTTGGCCACTACCCGACTGCGGCAGCATTGACCAAAGTGTCCGTCAAAAGGCTGGCCGACCTGCGCTATGACGGCCGTCATCGTGTGGGCGAAGCGTTAGTTCAAACGCTCCGCGACGCGGCCAGGCTTTCGGTCGGGCGCCATCACAGCGAGCCGTATCAGCTGCGCACACGCTACGCCTGCGAAGACATCGTCAAACTACAACAGCGCTAGCGGGAACTAGAGGCTGATATCGCACAGCGGCTGTAACGCCACGATGAATTCGAAGATTGCCATGCGCGCTTCGAGCTGAGTTTTGAAGTGACGGCGGCCGAGCAATTCGCATTCGAGAGTGGCAAAGAAACTCTCGCACATGGCGTTGTCGAAGCAATCGCCTACCGAACCCATCGATGGGCGCCCGCCCGACTCCTCGCAGCGTTTGCCGAAGGCTAGCGCAGTTATTGGCTGCCGTGGTCGGAGTGATGAATCACGGCGCCGGGACGGCGCTGGCCGAGGGCCATGTTGAGGGCCGCAAGTACCAGTTCGGTACGCAGATGGGTGGCCATGGCCCAGCCGACGCTGCGGCGGCTGAAGACATCGGGCACCACCGCGACGTAGAGAAAGCCTGCCCAGGCCGGGATATACGTGATGTCAGCCAGCCATGCGCAGTTTGGCGCCGGAGCAGCGAAATCGCGGTTTACCAGATCTGGCATCGGCTGATGGTTTTGCTTACGCACGGTGGTAACCATCCAGCGGCGGCGGCTCGCACCAGCAAGGCCGGCGGCCTTCATCAGGCGCGCGACCCGCTTGCGCCCTACGTGGATAGCCGCCGAGCGCAATTCTTCGTAAATCCGCGGCGCGCCATAAGTACCGCGTGAGTATCGATAGATCGCCCGAATGCGCGCGGTGAGTCCTGCATCCGCGCGGGCCCGTGCTGAGGGCGGCCGCTGGCGCTACGCATAGTAGCCGCTGGCGGAGACAGCCAGGACCCGGCACATCGTGGCAACCCCGGCCTGCTTAAGCCACTTGCGAATAGCATTGGGTGGACGGCTCGAACTCGCGCGCCAGCTCGTTGAAGCTGCGCCCGGCACGCACCAATTCAATGATCCGGCGGCGGTAACGCGATGGCAGTGACTTCAGCACGACCCGTGTCGGTATCGAGGAGGGCGATTTCGAACGCACCACCACTTACAAATATCGACTTCGCCCGAAACCGGCCGGCCGTTTCCCTGCGGCCGGCTGAAAGCGAACACGATCCTTCTCGATGCGATCATATAGTATGAGCGCCTGACCTTTTGTTGACCCGTGGGAACCAAAGCCCAAGAAACCGTCTGGGGCGGCGCTCTCCGCAACGAAATACGGGGCGTAGCAGACCCCGAATGGACGGCTGGGAGATCGCGCGGACGGATCGAAGCCTGGGAAACGTGATCCGCGCTAGTCTTCGTGAGCACGCACCTCAAGGGTCCGCTCACTGCGCTCGCCGGCCGAGCCCCGACCTTGACCTGAGCGCTCACTACGGCTCACTGGCAATTATGGCGAGCGGCCAAACCCCTCGCTTGGAGTCCAAACAAACGCTGAAAGAAAAAAGAACTTCAGAAACCACTGCCCTTGACTTCGTGCCTTCACGGGCGGGTCAACTCCATGAAGCCTGATCCTTCTCGTAAGGATTGCCTCGGCGGCCCATGGAACCACGCAAACCATAATCGGCCAAGGCCTGGCGATATAAATCAGCTGCGTACTGGGTGAATTCAAATGGTCGTCGCAACACCTCGACAGAGGCAATTGCGATGGCTACGCAAAAGCGCCGTTCAGATCGATGCGGGCGACCGCCGTTGAGGTCACCCGGCCGGGCTCCGGCAGCACGGCGAGAGAACTATCAGCGGTTTTGGCGAGCGATTGCGGCCGGCTGTTCAACCGAAGACGCTGCTATCGCCGCCGGAGTGTCGCCCCCCGTGAGTGGCCGGTGGTTCCGGAGGGCGGGCGGCATGATACCGTTCCATTCTTTGCAATCATCAAAGCCCCTGTCGCGCCGCTATCTATCGTTTGCTCAGCGTGAAGAGATCGCCATCTTGCGGGTTCAGAAGCATGGCGTTCGCGCCATTGCCCGCAAGCTTCGGCGGGCCCCTTCGACGATTTCACGCGAATTGCGCTGCAACGCGGCGACGCGCAGCGGCGGACTGGAATATCGGGCCACCACCGCGCAATGGCATGCTGATCGTTCGCCGCGCCGCCCCAAACCAGCCAAGCTGGTGGCGCATGAAGTCCTGCGCCGTTATGTGCAAGAGCGGCTTGCAGGTGCGATCATAGCGCCCGATGGAGTAAAGATCACTGGGCCGAAGGGCGGCGTTTCGGACCCAGGCAGCACCGGCGGTGGGCCATGGCATGGAGCCCGCAACAGATTCCCCGGCGCCTGCCGCTGGATCTTCCCACTGATAATTCGATGCGAATCAGTCACGAGGCGATTTGCCAAGCCCTTTACGTCCAAGGCCGAGGCGCGCTGCGCCACGAGCTGACCGCCTGCCTGCGCATCGGACGGGCCCTACGCATGCCGCGCGTGCGAGTTTGCGGTAAGCGCAAATCGTTCGTTTATCCCGAGAGCATGATTAGTGAGCGCCCGGCGGAAATCGCTGATCGAGCCATACCTGGTCACTGGGAGGACGATCTTATTCTGGGCCTGGGCAGTTCGGCGATTGGCACCTTGGTAGAACGCACGACGCGGTTCACGCTGCTTCTGCATCTGCCACGGATCGCAGTCTATGGCGAATTCGCACGGATTAAGAACGGTCCCGCGCTCGCCGGTCATGGTGCAGAGGCGGTCCGCGCAGCGATCACGTGCACCATCATCACCTTGCCCGAGCAAGTTCGCCGATCTCTAACTTGGGACCAGGGAGCGGAGCGCAGCATGTGGACCTGCGGATTGATACCGGACTGCGGATCTATTTCTGCGACCCGCATAGCCCATGGCAGCGCGGCACTAATGAGAATACCAACGGCCTGCTGCGCCAATACTTCCCCCAGGGGACTGATCTCAGTCTACATGGCGCGGATGATATCGCGGCGGTGGCGATGACTCTCAATTCAAGGCCGCGCAAAAACCCTGGGATGGAAAACTCCGGCAGAAGCCTTGGATCAGTATCTTCGGGTAGCTAAACGTTATGTTGCGACCACCATTTGAATCCAGCCTGGCCCTCGCGGTCCGAGTGGTGAATGCATCCCCATGGCGGCTGGCGTGCCGCCGCTGCGGCGTGCACCGCGGCGAAGGTTACACGGGTATCGAGACGGCGCGAAATTGCATAGCCGACCACCCGCCGCGACCAGGCATCGAGAATCACCGCGACGAAGACGAAGCGCACGGCGATCGCCACATAAGTCAGATCGGCCACTCATAACTGATTGCGTCCAGCCGGGCTGAAGCCTCCGGCCAAATTAGGAAATATCGAACTATCATGATCGCTCTTCGTGGTCCGCACGAAACGGCGCAAAGGCCGCACCTGCAGGCTATTTTCCCGCATGATGCAGGTGACCTTTTTGTGATTGATCAGAACCCCTTCAGCCCGCAGCTGCTGCGTCACTCGCCGATAACCATGCCACGGAAATTCCTCGCACAGGTTAACGATGTGTTCGTGCAGGGCGCCGCGCGGCGCGCGGTAGTAATAGGCCGAACGCGCCAGCTTCATCGTCCGTCATCCTCGCGCGGCGGAGAAACCTTCGGGCCGCTGACAATGGAGTAGTTGTCGCCGCTCGGCCGACGTGCCAGCTGTGCCCCTTTTTTCAGCAGATCGATTTTCATGGTCAATTGGCCGACCTTGCGCTCCAGTTCGGCAAATTTTGCCTTCGTATTGAGCGATAGTTACCTCATCGATGGTCTCTTCGGTGAGCTGGCAGTCTCATACTTCTGGATCCAATGGCGGATGAGACTGCGGGAGACGATGTGCTCGCGTGCCATTTTCGCGCAGGTCCACCCGTTCCTCGAGAACCTCCAGCACCACCTGCCGCTTGAACTCGAAGCTGAATCTCCGATACCGTGCCATTGTCCACCCTCCTACAAGCCGACCCGGCTTGTCCAATCTATCCGCCTTTAACTGTCCAACTGCTGGGGTTCACTCCAGGACGCAATCTCTTTCTGAAGTGGTGTCGGCCCGATCTTCTCGGTACTGGGAGCCTGCCACCAGCGGTTTTTTGCACCGGTTTTCTGCAAGGCCAGATGGCACCTTGCTGCCATACGAAGGGGATGGCGTTACGGTCCAGGAGAATGCTAGATAAATACCTGATCGAGCGGCAAGGGGCCGTGGATAATACGTTGGGATTGAATTCCCGTCCCTAACGCCTGAATTAGTGGAGTCGCATTTTGCGGGTCGCGCATGTGGTGCCGGCGCTGTTCGGCGACGGCGGAATTTACGGCGGCGCCGAACGCTATGCGTTCGAGTTGGCACGCCATATGGCCGATTGCACGCCTACGGCCTTGGTTACCTTCGGCGCGCACGACCGCCGCGAACATATTGGCAACCTAGACCTGCGGGTGATTGGCAAGCCGGTTTATGCTCGCGGCCAGCGGGGCAATCCGATTGCTTTGCGGCTTTTTAGGGAGCTGCGCCGGGCTGATGTCGTTCATTGCCATCAGAAGCACATTCTTGCGAGCAGCCTGACGGCGTTGTATTGCCGGGTCACGGGGCGCCGCGTTTTTGTTACGGAGCTTGGTGGCGGCGGTTGGGATATATCCGGCTATGTACCCACCGATAGCTGGTACGACGCCCATTTGCATATCAGCGAGTACAGCCGCCGAGCCTGTGGGCACGCTGATAAGAACTTTGCTCACGTGATTTTTGGCGGCACTGACATAGAACGCTTTTCGCCAGGTGAGCCTTCCGCGCGCGGAGGCTCGGTTGTATATGTGGGACGGCTCTTGCCGCATAAGGGAATCAATGATTTGATCAGCGCGATTCCACCAGCCACACCTCTGCGGCTGATCGGCCGAGAATCGGACCCTCGATTTCTGGCGGACTTGCAACGGCTTGCCATTGGCAAGCGCGTGACCTTCGAGCATAACCGCGGTGACGCGGAAATAGTCAGTGCGTACCGTGAGGCCGCCTGTGCGGTATTGCCGAGCGTATATCGCACGATGTACGGCCGCGAGACGATCGTGCCGGAATTATTGGGCCAGACGTTGATTGAAGCGATGGCCTGTGCCGCGCCTGTCATCTGCACGGCGGTCGCGAGCATGCCGGAAATTGTCCAGGATGGGGTAACTGGCTTTATCGTCCCGCCGAATGATCCAAACGCTCTACGTAATCGTATCAATTGGCTGCTCGAACATCGGTATGAGGCCGCGGAGATGGGACGGGCGGGGCGTGAAAAAGTATTGTCTGAATTCACGTGGCCCGCAACCGTCCGCCGTTGCCTCGGCATCTATGCCTCTGCGGTTGCGGGGCTTGAGTAAATGGCGTTTGATCACCGGTAAATGTCCGCTTCAGTTTGGCAGTCTCAGTGACTATTCGCGACCGGTGGCTCACGGACTGGCTAACGTCGGCAATGCTCCCCATATCTATGCTCCGCCATTTGTGGTAACGCTTTAGACCATAGCGGTGTTCAGGTTCCTCCGCTGTCCGGACATTTCGATCCGAGATTCTTACGCGAATTAGGCCAATCGTTGTGCGGGCACGGTGACGACCCGGTATTACTCCAATATGTTCCACATGCCTATGGCTATAAGATGATGCATTTGCCCGTTCTGCCCGGGCTGAATGCGCTCTGGCGCCTAATCATCATGTTTCACGAATCTCTATCCCGTTTCCGCGCGCCCAGCCTGTGAGCCACCGGCTGCAGGCGCTAGTCACGACGGTGTTGGCGATACTGATGGCGCGGGCGCCCAGCACAATCTTCGCCTCGATCCCGGCATGGAAGGATCGCTTGATCCGGTTTGGCGTTCGCAAGCCGATCTTATGGCTGCCGGTCCCCAGTGGTGTGCCTGTCGGGGATGACCAAGCCGCGATTGGGGCGTTAGAGCGGAGCCTGCGCGCGGAACTGGTTATAGGACACTTTGGCACCTGTGAAGGGAGTATCGATGACAAGGAAGGGAGTATAGCTGACACGCTCGAACTCGCCTCGGCACGCCTGGTTGCGGCATTCCCCGCGGCGGGCCCCTCTTGCTGTTTGGTGGCGATGGAATTGCGATGAAGCTGTGGTTGTCCATGACTCAGCTTGGCCTCGCCGGCAGTATTCACGCCCTCGGGCGGCAATCCTCCCATTACATATCGATTCCGCTGCCGGCGTGTGATCTGATGGTCCAGCGGTCTGGCGAGGGTGTCGCCAGCCCACGCAGCAGTGTGATGGCGATGCTGGCCCATTGGCGCGCGGTCATCAGCGCGGGCGATTATACCGAGCCTGTCTGGCCTGAGACTGGCGCGGTCGCGATCGCGCCAGCTGGCGGTGACGATACATTTTACAAAGTGCTGCATCGATTGGCGACCGATGAGAAAGAATGCGATAAGATTGGCTTGGTGGGATGGCATCTCTATAACCGGCACTTCGCTTTGCCCCATATGCTGGCAGCACTGCATCGAGTCGCATGAGAATTGCGGTGACCACATCGATGGCGCGGGTTATGGGTGGCGCTGAGACATATGTCGAAGCCGTAATTCCGGCGCTCCAAGCGAGTGGTCACGAATTGGCGATACTATCTGAATATCAAGGTCCCGCGGGACAACGCCAGATTACTAACTCTGCCAGCGTGTCGGCTTGGTGTGCGGAGACGCTCGGAATAGCGGAAGCATTGAGGAAGCTCGCCGAGTGGCATCCCGAGATTGTTTTCGGTCAGTCCGCCCTGTCAATCGAACTTGAGACAAAGATCGTCGAAATCGCGCCGTTGGTATCGATCGTACACGATTATCGCGGAAGCTGTATCAGTGGAAGCAAGTGTTATCAACGGCCTCGCCTGCGGGCTTGCCCGCGCCGCTTTGGCCCCGGATGTCTGGCCTATTTTTATCCGCGCCGATGCGGCGGCTTGAATCCCCTGACAATGATGCGTGATTATCACGCCGCTTCGCGGCAATTCGCCCAGTTGCGGCGCTCTGCGATGATACTGACGGCCTCGGAACATATGCGCAATGAATATTGCAAATATGATTTAGATCCAGATCGGATTAAGTGCGTTGGATGTGTAGTGAATAGCGCACCCGCGCCGCTGTCTCCGGCTGATGATGACCGATTGCCCTCGCGGATTTTATTCGCCGGTCGATTTGAATATCTCAAAGGCGCGGCGATCTTGCTTGATGCGTTGCCTCAGGCCGTGGCAGCCCTAGACCGCAAACTTCAACTGACATTAGCAGGCGCCGGGCGGCAACGAACAGCGCTGGAAAGCCAGGCCTCGCGGATTGCCGCCGCCGAACCGCGGCTGACGATCGAGTTTCGCGGCTGGCTGGATGCCGGCCAAATGCAAAACGCATATCGGTCGGCGGACTTGCTCGTAATGCCAAGTTTATGGCCTGAGCCTTTCGGATTGGCCGGGCCGGAGGCGGGCTTGCACGGCGTGCCCGCCGTGGCTTTCGCAACCGGCGGCATACCGGAATGGCTATGTGAGGGCCGCAATGGTTATCTGGCGCCGGCCGATCCGCCGACGACTGAAGGCCTGGCCGCGGCGATAGTGGCCTGCCTGCGTGATCCGGCGCGGCATCGCCACATGCGAGCCAAGGCGATAGAGCTGGCATCGCGCTTTAGCGTTGAACGCCACATTGCCAAACTCAATGAAATCTTTACCTCGCTTGCTGGGCGGAAAACTATGCCAGCGGCCTCTAATCGAGGTGTCAGCCGCAACTGAAATAGCCGCTTTGGCATGAAGCAATGAAGTCGCGCACGGTTTTGTAGAGGGTGCTAGCGAGAAAAAAACAAGATCCGATACCGCTATCCTCCGCACCGGCAAGATAGTACCGAGTAGGTGGAATCCTTTAAATTGGCCCAAGCGGAGCACAAGATAAGGAGCTACGTGTCGGGATCGAGCTAGTAAGTGCCATGGCTGTTAGGGAAGAATGGTGCCGAAGGCGGGACTCGAACCCGCACGGACCTTGCGGTCCGGCGCAGCCAGCCGGTGCTGCCTACGGGACTCTGGTTATATCTAAAGGCGTAACTCAAGGCTACTGCCAATACCGCGCATGCGCTGTTCGTGCCTTCCAAGTGCGGGATGGGTCGGTCATCAGCCAAACCAAGCCTCGCCATCGGTACCAGGAATTTCTCTCGTTTCTTAATCACAACGACCCCAACGTTCGATATCCATATGATCGCGGGCAAACTGCGCCACCCGTAGACATCGGCGCGGCCACTACCTGCTGGCGTATTCGAGCTGGCACGACCAGGTTGAGCCTGGGCGTCCCGGTTGCCCGTCCGGCAAATAGCATGCTGCCCTAGTCTCGGTGCTGAGCCATATGTGCCAGCTCTTTATCGGAGTAGTTTACGATTCTGTTGTTGCAACCGTTGGGCTCCACTCCGAGGATGGTCCGGCTGAAATATCGGATCCTCCAAATATGATAAGAGGGTACGATGAGACAGACCCTGTGTGGCGAACATCGTTATTACGACCATAAGTCTACCAAATCTTCCATAACGAAACTCGGAGCTTGTCCAGGTGATGTCCGTTCGGTTGTTGGAATTGAGTAGCGGCTTCATGGTCAGTTAAGCGGCTTTTTCGCTTTCGTCAACTCCCTGTCGAGAACGATTAAATTGATTATCATAGGCGCGTAGTGCAGCGACCAGTTCCGGCATCGCGCGATGACCGGCCAGCTTGCGAAACCCGCGCTCAGCCTCAAGTACGCCGGCCGCCGTCCAACGCAGCACCATGCTGCCGCTCTGCCAGTGTTTGACTCATCGTCCGATCTCGCGGACCCGGCTGAACAGATTCTCGATTAAGTTGGTAGACGAGAGCACCCGTTCAAGAGTTTCCGGCAGGCCCAGGCGCATCACGGTAAGCGTTTCCTCTAGTCCCTCGCGAAGTGAGGCGGCCGCGCCAGGATGCTGATGCTCGAGTCGGCGCGCAAGGTTGTCGAGTAAACGGCGCGCCCGGCCAGCATTACGCGTGGCGTAGGCCTGATTCATCGTGCTGCGGACTGAGGCGCGCAGCCGCTCGGGTAGAGCATCGGTGACATTGCGTTTCTTGTGTTCGCGACAGCGCTGAATCAGTGCGTGGGAGCCGAGCACCTCAACCACCGCCTTGTGCAACGGCTTGGCTCCGTCGATCACGATTATCAGCGAACGGTTGGGATCCAATCCGCGTTCAACTAGGTCGGCGAGCAAGGCCCGCACCGCCGAAGCATTCTCGGTCGCACCCTCGCGCAATCCCAGTACGTGCTTGGCGCCGCGCTCATCGATGCCTACCGCCGCCATTACGACATGCTCGGCGAAGTGCACGCCATCGATCAGCAACCCTACCAGAGGGAGGGCGCGCAATTCGCGGCTCATCAGGTCGGCCAATTTACGCTCGGTACCGTAGACGAACCGCGCGCTCACCGCGCTTGACCCAAAACCCGGAAAGTACGCCAGTCATAAGTTGAGAGGACGGTTCGAGGTGTGGTCTTCTGCAGCAGCCTGAGGAGGGCACGGGAATGCCGAAGAAGGGCC
>Ga0335075_10015675_pt1 | contig 11349 bp, 7 predicted proteins | sample Lox_Sample_24_FD_206723 | JGI IMG/M metagenome (GOLD analysis project Ga0335075, IMG submission 206723) | Soil microbial communities from Loxahatchee National Wildlife Refuge, Florida, United States - Lox_Sample_2.4 | ecosystem: Environmental > Terrestrial > Soil > Wetlands | place: USA: Florida...
TGGACCACGGGATGCTCACCCTACCAACGCACGGTGGCAATCCGTTTGCGGCCTACGAGAAAAGCCCGCTGACGCTCGCGATGTTCGGCGCGATCGTTGGATACTATGTTGTGTATTATGCCGGCGTGTTACAAAGAACTCGCGCGGACGCGAGCCCAGCGTGACAGAGCCTCCTCGAGCGGTCGCAAGCTCCACGAGCATCGTCTGCTGACTCACGCGCAGCCGAGCCCGGTCACACTCTAGCGCCCGCACCCGGTCTTGGACGCGGCGACCAAGCGGGTACGCCGATGCGTCGAGCCCATCGGCACAGTACTTGCTTCGCTTAGGACATCGAGCCAACCTCGAGGGGATGTCGCGAGCGTGGCAACAAACGCGATTTCGGTGCCCGGCGACCTGCTTCCGGAGCCCGTATTGGTCGTCTCCTCGCAAGGGGCCGTCGAGGGGTGCAATGACGCCTTCGCCACGCAGATCGGCATCGATCCGCGAGGTCTTCACCGGATGCGCCTCGACTCCCTCGCGACCGAGCCGCGCGCCCTCATCGAAGAGTATCTGCAGGCCTGCGCCGGTAGCGAGCGGCCGGTGCGTAGATTGCTCACGCTGCGCGGCAGCCAGCGCGAATCACGCTATGAGGTCTTCGGCATGGCCGATCGCTCGCGCGACCGGATGAACCCTCGGGCCGTTGTGCTGCTCTTGCGCCCCGCGCGGCAGGCGAGTGGAGCGCCGCCCGATTTCAATGATTCCACGGAGCACTCTGGCAGCGTCGAGCGCCGCAAGAGCGTCGAGGACTTGCTGCGCAAGGAAAGAGAGATGCTCGAAGTCACGCTGCGCAGCATCGGCGATGCCGTCATCGTGACAGATGCCGCTGGCCGCATCACGATTCTCAATCGCGTGGCGGAACGGCTCACCGGCTGGTCGATCGAGGAGGTGAAGGGCGAGCCCTTCGAGCGCGTCTTCCGAATCATCAATGAGCGCACCGGCCGCTCGGTGGAGCACCCGGTAGCGAAAGTCCTCGAGTCCGGAGAGATCGTCGGACTTGCCAATCATACGGTGTTGATCACTCGCGACGAGCGGCGCATTCCGATCGATGACAGCGGCGCGCCGATTCGGCGCGCCGGAGGCGAGCTCATCGGCATCGTGGTGGTGTTCCGCGACGTGACGGAGCGCAAGCGCGCGGAGCAGGTACGCATCTGGCTCGCCGCCATCGTCGAGTCCTCCGACGATGCGATCGCCAGCAAGACTCTCGATGGCATCGTCACCTCCTGGAATCCAGGCGCAACGCGCCTGTTCGGATATCCGCCGGCCGAGATCATCGGCAAATCGATTAAAACCATCATTCCACCCGACCTGCACGCGGAGGAGGATGAGATACTCGCCCGGCTGCGCCGCGGCGAGCGCACGGACCACTACGAGACCGTGCGCCTGACCAAAGACGGGCGCCGGATCGACGTCTCGGTCACGGTCTCGCCCGTCAGGGACGAGAACGGCGCGATCGTGGGCGCATCGAAGATCGCGAGAGACATCACGGCGCGCAAGCGCAACGAGCGCAGCCTGCGCGAGGCCGATCACCGCAAGGACGAGTTTCTCGCGACGCTCGCCCACGAGCTGCGCAATCCGCTCGCTCCGATTCGCACCGCGGCGGAGCTGTTGAGGCGTGCAGACAGCCTCGCGCCCGACCTTCGGGCCGTCACCGCCATTCTGGAGCGCCAGGTGCGGCACATTACGCACCTGGTCGACGAGCTACTCGACTTGTCGAGGATCACGAGCGGGCATATCCAGTTGCATCCCGAAACAGTCGAGCTGACGGAGCTGCTCGCAGGGCTGATCGACATGCACCGTCCGGCGATCGAAGCGGCGCGACTTCGGATCGACTTGTCGACGCCGAGCGAACCGGTCCACGTGACGGGCGATCGCATCCGGCTCACGCAGATCTTCTCGAACGTCCTGCATAACGCGGTGAAATACACACCCTCCGCGGGGCGCATTCAAATCGCGCTGCGCAGGGAGGATGAGGATGCCGTGGTCGGCATCCGCGACACCGGCGTTGGTATTCCTGGTGAACAGCTCGAGTATGTGTTCGAGCTCTTCGCCCAGCTCGACCGCTCCTACGATCGCCCGGATGCCGGCCTCGGTATCGGGCTCACGCTCGCCAAGCGGCTAAGCGAGCTGCACGGCGGACGGATCGAGGCAAAAAGCGACGGCCCGGGGCGGGGTAGCGAGTTTGTGATTCGGCTGCCGGTCGGCATGACGTCCCGCGCGCAGCCGACTGACGCTCCAAGCGCTCCGTCCGAACCAAGCGTCACGCGCCGCGTCCTCATCGCAGATGACAATCGTGACGCCGCGGTGAGCTTAAGCCTGCTGCTGCAGGCCATGGGCCACGAGACGCGCATCGCATACGACGGGCTCGAAGCTGTGGAGAAGGCCGAGGCGTTTCGACCCGAGGTCGTGCTCCTCGATCTCGGCATGCCCAAGCTCGACGGGTACGAGGCGGCGCGTCGGATCGGGACCCGCCCATGGGCTAGATTGACACGGATCGTCGCGGTGACCGGCTGGGGCCAGGACGCAGATCGCGAGCGCGCGAAAGAGGCGGGATTTCATGAGCACCTCGTGAAGCCAGTCGATCCAGAGTCCCTGAGCAAGGTCATTCCGCGGCACGGCGCGCCGCCGACGAATTCAGGATCGAGCTAACCCCGAGGCTCCAGCGCTTCCAGGGCTCGTCACCTACTCTACACGCGGCACCGGCACCCGCCGGACGCCCGTGATGCAGCTATTCCACCGTCGCTCATGTGAGATATGCTGACGTTAAGGAGCGAAGCGGCCCCAGTATAAGTCGCAATCCGTAGCCATCCGACGCCCCTGACCAGGTTTCGATGTGGCAATCAGGTTGGAGCAGGCTGAAGACCCGGATCGGGAGGTCGCAGTCCGCTTACCACGCTTGAGCCGACGCGCCCCGCTGCGAACTCCGAGGCATACGCGAGGTTCACATGTCGGCTGCTACGCTTCGTGCGCTCGTTCTCGACGACAATCCTCATGATCGACAGCTCACATTGAGAGAGCTCCGCAAGGAGTTTCCGGACGTCGAGGCGCTCGAACCGCTGGACGACGGCGAGTTTCGCGAGGCGCTCATCAAGGCGCCGTTCGATATCGTCGTCACTGACTTCAATCTCAAGTGGGCGAACGGCCTCGATATCGTTCGCGCGGTCAAGGAGGCGCGGCCGCACTGCCCGGTGATCATGTTCACCGCGACCGGCACGCAGGAGGTCGCCGTCGCGGCGATGAAGGCGGGTCTCGATGATTACGTGATCAAGAGCCCCAAGCACTATGTGCGTCTGGCCATCGCAGTTCGGTCCTGTCTCGATCGCGCCGAGATTCGGCTGCGCGCCCTGCGCTCGGAAACACGACTGCATACGCTTCTAGAGCGGTTGAATGTCGGCGTACTGCGGACCACCATCGACGGTGAAGTAGTTGACGCGAATCGGGCTTGCAAGGCGTTGCTCGAGCGCTTCGCGGGCGAGCCCGAAGGTTCCGGCAACGCGCTGCTCGGACTGATACGCCAAGAGTTGCCGCAGCTGAAGAACCGCAACGATGCGGCGGAGCGCGAAGTCGAGCTCCAAGCTCGGGACGAGGAGTCGGTCTGCGTCTACCTTTCCTTGCTTCGCGTCCGGGTGAACGGTCACGATGCCGTCGACGTCCTCGTCGAGGATGTGACCAAGATGCGGCGCTCCACGGAGCGGAACGAGGAACTCGAGCAGGCGAACCGCGCCCTCGAGGCATTCGCCTATACCGTGACGCACGACTTGAGAGCACCTCTGAGGAACCTGCAGGGCTATGTTCGTGCGCTCGTCGAGGACTGCTCGGCGGGACTCGACGACTCCTGCCGCGGTTACGTCGGTTCCATCGAGGAGATCGCCATCAAGATGGATGGCATGATCGCGGATGTGCTCGAATTCAGCCGCCTGGCGAGAATCGAGCTTCCGACGCGCAGGCTCGAGGTTCTCGCGGCGGTCGACGAGGCTCTGGCCCTGCTCAAGAGCACCATCGACGCAAAAGGTGCCAAGCTCGAGGTCGCGGTCGCGGTCGGGCCCGAGATCGCTATCATGGCCCATCAGCAGACTCTCGTTCAGGTTCTCATGAATCTTTTCTCCAACGCGCTGAAATTCGTCGCCGAGGGGACGCGACCCGAAGTGCGCATTCACACGGAGCGCCGCAATTTCAACCGGGTCCGCCTCTGGGTCGAAGACAATGGCATCGGCATAGAGCCGGCGCAGCAAGGTCGGATTTTCGAGGTATTTCAGCGTCTTCACGGCGAGGAGAAGTACCCCGGGACGGGCATCGGTCTCGCGCTCGTCAAGAAAGGGGTCGAGCGGATGGGTGGACAGGTCGGGGTCGAGTCTGCGCCCGGCAAGGGAAGCCGGTTCTGGATCGAGCTTCGGGCTGCCGGGTAGCGCGAAAAGGCGGGCATCGGCTAGACTATCGACCAAGGCTAAGAACGGGTCACACCCAGAAAAGTTCGGCCTTCTCCTCCGGGGCATTGGTTATGAGTCGTCACATCATATTGATAAGGGCGGTGCGTCGCCCGGGAGGAACGGTATTTGACTCAGCCAATCCCCAACGCACAGCCGCGCGTGTTGCGGCCGCTACGTTTACTGCTCATCGACGATAATCCGCATGACCGGGCGCTCGTGACGCGAGCGCTGAGCCAGCACTTTGGCTCACTGACCGTCGTGCCCGCACGGGATCCCGACGAGCTCGAACGCGCCCTGGCTCACGGGGAATTCGACGCCGCGGTCGTCGATTACCAGTTGAAATGGACCACCGGACTTGAAGCATTGCGCAGGATCAAGCGCGTCCGTCCGGACTGTCCCGTACTGATGTTCACGGCCTCTGGAGATACGGAAGTCGCTGTACAAGCCATGAAAGAAGGGCTGGACGATTACATCACGAAGACACCCAAGCACTACGCGCGACTGCCCTACGCGCTCGAGGCCTGTGTCGATCGCGTGCATCAGCACCGCGCGCTCGCGCAAGCGCGCGTCGACCGGAATCGTCTTTCGGAGCAAGTCACCGCCGGGCAGCATCGGTTGCGGTTTGCACTGGAATCCGCAGGATTGGTCTCGTGGGACGTCGAGCTGGCGACCGGCCGGCTTCATCTTTCATCGAATGCAGCCGAGCTGTTCGGCATTCATTGGGAAACGCTGTCCGAGGCCGTTGCACAGGCCGCTCCCGCCGACGTATCCAGGGCGAGAGAGGCTTACGAGTCCGCACTCGAGGTGGGAGGGCCCTTCACCTGTGAGTTGCGCATGGCTTGCGGCCCGGACCAGCGCGAAAAAGTGCTCGAGGTTCGGGGCCAGCCTCTCCGCGCGGGGAGCGGTGCGGTCGTCGCGGTGGCCGGAGTGGCTGCGGACATCACCGATCGGCGCATGGCCGAGCGCGCACACGCGGAACTGGCGGCCATCGTACAGTCTTCAGACGATGCCATCATCAGCATGGCACCGGATGGCTGCGTGACATCCTGGAACCACGGGGCGACTCGCCTCTTCGGCTACTCGAGCGAGGAGATGCAAGGCGAATCAATCGAAACAATCATCCCGCAGGAACTGCGGGAGCACGAAGCGTCTACGTGGCAGCGCGTCGCCCGTGGCGAACACGTGGACCATTATGAGGCCTTACGACGGACGAAGGATGGCCAGGCCGTGCCGGTCTCTATCCGGCTATCTCCGATCCTCGATCGCGCCGGCCGGGTCATCGGCATCTCCAAGATCGCCAGAGACGTGAGCGAGCGCAAGCGGGTGGAGGAGTCGCTGCGGCTCGCCGATCAGCGCAAAGATGCGTTTCTCGCGACCCTCGCTCACGAGCTGCGCAATCCGCTGGCGCCGATACGCTATGCGACGCGGCTGCTCGAGCCCGGCGTTCCGCCGCAGATGGCGAGCGACGCGAAGCAGATGATCGATCGGCAGCTCGCCCACATGGCGCACCTGCTCGATCATCTGTTCGATGTCTCACGCGTTACCCGAGGAGTGCTCGAGATCCGCCGCGAGCGGCTCGACTTGCGCGAAGTCATCGAGAGTGCGGTGGCCGCGGTGCGGCCGCTCGCCGAGGCCGCGCATCAGGAGCTTGTCGCCCGCCTGCCTGCCGAGCCGCTTACCGTAAATGGCGACGCCGTGCGCCTAGCACAGATTGTCGGGAATTTGCTCCACAATGCCACGAAATACACGCCCGCCGATGGGCACATCGCCCTGACCGCGTCCGTGGCCGCCAACGAGGTGATCGTGAGCGTGAAGGACGACGGAGTCGGCATCGCTCCCGAGGCGCTTGCGAACATCTTCGAGCTGTTCGTTCAGCTCGATCCGACGGGCACGCGAGCGGCCGGTGGACTCGGAATCGGACTGTCCCTTGCGAGAGATCTCGTCAGGCTCCACGGGGGCGAGATCGAGGCACATAGCGCCGGACGCGGGCTGGGCAGTGAATTCATCGTTCGGCTCCCTCTTGCAGCGGAAGCCCCGGCACTCACCGGGCCGCTCGCGGCACCGGAGAAAGTCACTGCACTCGGCGCCTCCACCGTCCGCGTGCTCGTCGTGGACGACAATATCGATGCGGCGACTTCGCTCTCGTACGTACTTGCCCTTGCCGGCTATCAGGTAAGCATCGCCCATGATGGGATTCGAGCGCTCGAGATCGCGGATCAGCTGCGCCCGAATGTCGTGTTGCTCGACATCGGGCTACCGGGAATATCCGGATACGAGGTCGGCCGGCGCCTTCGCGCGCAGCCGTGGGGCACGGGCCTTCTGTTGATCGCAGTCACGGGATGGGGACAAGACACCGATCGGGCGAAGACTCTGGAGGCCGGATTCGACGAACACCTCATCAAGCCGATCGACCCGGAGACACTGCTGCAGCGCATCTCGCGCGGAACGCTCGGCACAACACACTTCGCCCGCGATGGGCGAAGCTCGGACAATTCGGCTCCCTCGAGTGATTCATCATGAGCATGTCACTACGCGATCAGTTACTGAAGGCCGGCCTGGTCAGTGAAAAGCAAACCCAGGACGCCGAGCGCCAGCTACGGCAGCAGCAGCGACAGCGACAACAGCTGCCGAAGGGCAAGCGGCGCGTGGCGTCCGAGTCGGAAGTCGCCGCTGAGCAGGCGCGGCTCATCAAGGCCGCTCGTGATCAGCAGCTGAACCGCCGCCAAACAGAACAGGCGAACAAAAAGGCCTGCCAGGCTCAGATCGAGCAATGGGTCGAGCACCACCGCTTGCCACGCGCCCAGACTGACGAGTCATACAATTTCGTCGACGGCAACAAGATCCGCCGCATTCCCGCCGATGCCTCCGTACGTGCAAGGATCAGCCGTGGCGAGATAGCGATCGTCCGCTGCAACGGCCGATACGAGCTCGTGCCCGCAGATACGGCGGCGCGCATTCGCGAGCGCGACGAGCACGCGGTGATCATGGATGGGCGCGTCAATGACGGGGCCACCACCGATGATGAGGCTTACCGAAGCTTTGTGGTTCCCGACGACCTCGTATGGTGAGACATCCCTTTCTGCGCGCTCTCCTGTGTGCACCTGTTGACAGAGTATGTCCGATCGTTGATACATTCCGAGCACACCAATAGGTGACACGATTTCAGGTAGGATCCGATCGGGGGGCATTCGGAACGTGCGCAGTCATATCATCGCCGCCTTCGGCGCGGCATCGCTCGGTGTCGTGGCAGGCTTTCTCGCGCCAACGCAGGCTGCCGGCCGTGCGTACGGGGCGGTCGATGCGAGTCGCCTGCTCGCGGCGGATTCACCCGCGAACGCTGGGCAATGGATGTCCTACGGCCGAACCTACAGCGAACAGCGTTTCAGTCCGCTCAAGCAGATCAATGCGAGCAACGTCATGCACCTGGGGCTCGCGTGGTACGCGGGTCTCGCCGAGCGCGGCGGCGCCTACGAGACGACCCCGCTCGTTGTCGGCGGCGTCATTTATGTGACCGCCCCCTGGAGCAAGGTCTACGCGTTCGACGCCAAGAGCGGCCGGCGGCTGTGGAAGTACGACCCGAAGGTCCCCGGTCCGTGGGCGGTGAATCTCTGCTGCGGCATCGTCAATCGCGGCGTCGCGGTATGGAACGGCAATGTGATCTGGGGCACGCTCGACGGGCGCCTCATCGCGGTGAGCGCCAGGACCGGCAAGTTGATCTGGCAGACCCAGGTCACCGATCCGCACAAGCCCCAGTCCATCACCGGTGCGCCCATTGCCGCCGACGGCCTCGTGTTCATCGGCGAGGGGGGCTCGGAGTACGAGCAGCGCGGCTATGTTTCGGCCTACAGCGCCGCGACGGGCAAGAGAGTCTGGCGCTGGTGGGCCGTGCCCGGCAATCCGGCGAAAGGCTTCAGCCGCCAGCCGGAGCTCAAGTGGGCCGCAAAGACCTGGCGCGGGAACTGGTGGACAAGAGGCGGTGGCGGCACGCCCTGGGATGGCCTCACCTTCGATCCCGTTACCGGCCTGCTCTATGTCGGCACGGGGAACGGTGCGCCCTGGCCGGCGTGGCTGCGCTCGCCCGGCGGTGGCGCCAACCTCTTTACCTCGTCGATCGTTGCGCTGGATGCGAAGACCGGCAAGTTCCGGTGGTACTACCAGGAGACACCGCAAGACAGCTTCGACTTCGACAGCACATCGCCAATCATGACGGCGAACCTCGTCATTGACGGCAAACGCCGGCACGTGGTCATGCAAGCGCCGAAGAACGGTATCTTCTACGTCCTCGATGCGGCAACCGGGAAGCTTCTCGCCGCCAAGCCGTTCGTGCCGAGCGTCGACTGGATGACAGCCTTCAAGGCGAATGGCGAACCGATCCTCAATCCGGCGGCCGACTACGGCAAGACGGGCAAAGGCTTCTACGTCATACCGGGGCCCGACGCGCACAGCTGGTATCCGATGGCATTCAACCCGGACACGGGCCTCGTTTACATCCCGACCCACTACGGAAGCTTTCCGCTGTTCGCTCAGGCCCACGCGAAGATGGGCAACCAGCTGGACTGGATCAACATCGCCGTGTGCCCGAAGGCCTCGGCTCCGAAGCTCAAGGACGCCGGCTCGTACCTTCTCGCGTGGGATCCGGTGCATATGCGCGCGGTCTGGGCGCAGTGGCAAGGGGGCTTCCGGTCCGGCGTGATGACGACCGCCGGCAATGTCGTGTTCCAAGGCTCCTCACCGCACAATCTGTCCGCCTATCGTGCCAATACCGGGGAGCGCCTCTGGACGACGGACACGCAGTCAGGCATTGCTGGCGGCCCGGCGACCTATTCGATCGACGGCGTACAGTATGTCGCCGTGGTGTCCGGAACGAGCCACGGCTTCAATCGCGACTACTGGGCGCCGACCTATGCGCGGCTGCTCGTCTACAAGCTTGGCGGCAAGGCGAAACTCCCTCCGGCCGAGCCCTACAAGCCCCCCGTCCTTAATCCACCGCCTGATTTCGGGAGCAAGACCCTGGTCGCGCAAGGGCAGGCGCAGTACGACACGCACTGCGCGAGCTGCCACGGCAACAACAGCAAGGTGAGTACCCTCTTCCCGGATCTACGCTATGCGAGCGAGCTGTGGAGCCCGGCGGCGTTCGACGCGATCGTCATCGATGGCGCGCTCCAATCCCAAGGCATGGTGTCGTTCCGTAAAATGGTCACGCCGGAAAACGCCAACGCGATCCGGGCTTACGTGGTGCACCTCGCAAACCAAGCGAAGAGCTCACCCGACCGGGGAATGGCGACGCCGTTCAAGTTCTGTGGTGGGTCGCCGCTCAGACTCAGCGCAAACTCGCCTCCGCACGGGCCAGATGCGATTGCACATCCCTACGCCGGGATGCCCGCGCGACCGGATTATCGTCAATAGGCCAAGGAGAGTTCTCGTGCGCAGCCGCATCGCAGCACTCAACCGTGTTGGTGTCATCGCGATCACGCTCGCCCTTTCGACCGCAACGAGCTGGGCACAGCAGCCGCAATCGCCCGCATCGCCACCACCGTCGCAGATCGCGCAGGGCAGAGCCTCGCAGGGGCCGGCCGTCTTCATTCCCGCAACGGCTTCAGATCAGCAACTGCGCGCTTTTGCCGAGGCGGCCATTCAGCTTCAGCGGATCGGTCAAAAGGCCCGAGCTTCGCTCCAGGCGGCGACAACGGCGGATGCAAGGCAGGCGGTGGCGCGGCAGCTGGACCAGCGGCAGATTCAAGCCGTGATGGCCACCGGGCTCACGGTCAGCCAGTACAATATGATTGCCAGCGCCATTCGGGCGGACCCGAGCATGCGGATGCGGGTGGACGTCTACCTCAAGCAGTACGCCCCGGGTCTCACGATTGTCGCTGCCTCGATCCCTCAGTAATCGACTCGCAGCCCCTCGACCGAACCCTTTATGGCTTCCAGCCCTTCGGCGGCTCGCTGCCGCCTTCGATCTCGCGCGTCTTATAGAGCCACTCGCCGTTCACCTTGACGAGGGTGGAGTATTCCCGGCCCTGCGTCCTGATGCGCGGCGCTTCGCCCTTCTTCTGGATCACAAATTCCGTGAATATCAACTCAGCGGTTGCTGTGTTGCCATGCACGACAATGAGCGGGTTGCTGATCGTGACATTGAACGAATACGCCTTGCTCGAAGGTCCGGCTTTTCCAGCGCGCGCATACAGCTCGGCGATTGCTCGCCTGCCCTTGAAGGGGGTGGTGCCGAGGATCATCTCGGCACCCCTGGCATAGAAATGGGAAAAGTCCTCGGGACTCGAATGGCCGAAATTGTAATAGTAGCGTGTAATCAGATCGTGGATCTGGGCGCGATCGCTGAGCGCAAGGACTGTCGCGTCTTGCGCCTGCGCGACCGTCAGGGAGATCAGCACGGCACAGCCAACGAACCCCACCGCACCTATCCGGAGACGTCTCGGAACCTTATCGAAAATCTTCACGTTCACCCCCTATGCGCCTTTCAGACCGGCGCTGGCGCAGGCGTGTAGGCGGCTCGCCTGATCAGCAAATGCGCTCGATGCCACGGTATCATAGCTCGGACGGCCGAGGTGTCAGCCCATGCGTCCGCCCTCAGGATAGGCCAAACGGACGTGATAACCTTCGACGATGCAATCCGGTACGCCCAGCCGAACAGCCATGGCCGCTGCAGCTCACCGTGCGGCTCACCAGATCCTCGAGCACGGCTGCATTTTTTCCGATCCGCTCGCCCTCGCGATTCTGGGGCAGGACGGCGAGCGACTCGCCCGCGAGTCGGCCGAGAGGCCACTTAGTCGCGCCATGCGCCTGTTTATCGCCGCGCGCACGCGCTTTGCCGATGATGCGCTCACAGCGGGTCTCGCAAGCGGCGTGCGGCAGCTCGTCGTGCTCG
>Ga0335075_10015676_pt1 | contig 11349 bp, 5 predicted proteins | sample Lox_Sample_24_FD_206723 | JGI IMG/M metagenome (GOLD analysis project Ga0335075, IMG submission 206723) | Soil microbial communities from Loxahatchee National Wildlife Refuge, Florida, United States - Lox_Sample_2.4 | ecosystem: Environmental > Terrestrial > Soil > Wetlands | place: USA: Florida...
TTTGTTGCGATCGTGAGGTTCGCAGCCCGCCGACCGCGCCGGATGGGGAGTACGTTCGCGATGTGAGGCGGGTGCGCACCCTCGAGCTCCCAACTGTCGCGGCCGTCGCCTTCGCTACGATCCTTTTGGTTCCTTCCTCAGCGTCGGGGATTGCAGCCAAGCCCACTTCTTGGGTCGTGACCCACGTGCGGCCGGTTCCCAAGAACGGCGTCCCGGGCGAGATCACGGGCGAATCGTGCCCCGACGCGAACCTCTGCGTAGCTGTGACCGTTACCGGCGACATCCTGACGTCGACGGACCCGACCGGTGGAGCCTCCGCATGGGCGCTGTCCGATGTCGACGGCGCCGTCGCCATCGACGCGGTGTCGTGCCCGAGCACCGACCTGTGTGTCGCCTTGGACGACCAGGGCGACGTTCTCACCTCCACCGACCCTGGTACCTCCGGTGTCGGCAACTGGACCATCACCTCGGTCGGGTGGTCCGGCGTCTCGATCTCGTGCCAGTCGACATCGCTGTGCGTCGCCGGCGACGAGGTGGGCGACATCTACGTGTCGACGGATCCGACCGGTGGGTCCTCGGCGTGGGCGGTTGTGGACGTCGACAGCCGGCCGGTCATCTCGATGTCGTGCCCGGAGTCCTCGTTGTGTGTCGGAGGCGACGACAACGGCAATGTCGTGGTTTCGACCGACCCGACGGGCGAGTCGTGGACCATCGAAAACGTCGACGCCGTCGACCCCATCACGTCGATGAGCTGCACCGGCGCTGATGTGTGCGTCGGCACCGACCTGAACGGCGACGTCCTCACGACCAGCACACCTGCCACCGCGGGCAGCTGGACGGTGACCCAGATAGACACCAACGGCGCCAACGGGGTGCAACTCGAGTCGGGGAGTTGCACCTCTGCCGGCCTGTGCGCCGTGGGCGACGTGCTGGGGCGAGTGTTCGTATCCGCCGACGTCGATTCCACTCCGGAAACCTGGACGTCTAGCCAGGCCACTTCGGCATCGATCACCGCCATCAGCTGCAGCGGTGCCGCCCTGTGCGCCGGCGGCGACGCGGCGGGGGACCTGACCTCCACCACCGACCCGAGCGACGACCCGCCGACATGGACCACCGCCTTGGGCGTGGTGCTCACCCACCCGATCAGCACGATCGACTGCCGCACCACCACCTTCTGTATCGCCGGGGACTCCGTAGCCAACCTGATCACCAGCACCAAGCCGACGGGAGGAAGGTCGTCGTGGAAACCACGCTCGGTCGACGTCCACGACGGCGCGCCCTACCCGTTCGAGGGCATGTCGTGCCCCTCAGCCAAGTTGTGCGTCGCCGCTGACGGCGAGGGTGACATCCTCACGTCGAAGAAGCCGGCCAGCCCGACCGCCACTTGGACCGACGTCGACGTGTCGGGAGGTCAGAGCCTCACCAGCATCTCGTGCCCGACAACGACCCTTTGCGTAACGACCAACGGCTCCGGGGGAATCATCACGTCCACACATCCCGCTGGCCCGGCTTCGGACTGGATCACCGACGCGTTCCTCGACCCGGCAGGGGACATCGCGTCGATCTCGTGTCCGACCGTGACTCTCTGCGTCGGCGTCGATTACCGCGGCGACGTCCTGACGTCCACCGATCCCACCGGTGGTGCGTCGGCCTGGACCGTCACAACCGGCGTCGACAGTAACGGTCTGGATTCCGTCACCTGTACCAGCGCAACCTTCTGTATCGCCGTGGACGACCGTGGCGGGATCGTCACCTCCGCCGACCCGACGGCCGGTGCCTCCGCCTGGAGTTACACGGACGTCGACGGCACCGATCACCTCTTCGCAGTGTCGTGCGCGACGGAGTCGTTCTGCGTAGTCACCGACGACCACGGCGACGTCCTCACGTCCAAGGACCCGGCCAGCGGCGCTGCCAAGTGGACGATCGACCAGGTCGATCCCGGCCGCTGGCTGGTGGCGGTGTCGTGTGCCAGCACAAAGCTGTGCATCGCCACCGACAACCACTACGACGTGGTGGTCGGCTCCACCTGAACCCCGCCGCCGGGACTGCCGCCACTCGCGCCTGCAAGCACGGCGAGGATCTCATCGCCGTAGCGCTCTAGGCGAATCGGGCCCATCCCGCGGCAGGCAGCCAATTCGGCCAGGGTCGCAGGACATCGAGTCGCGATGCCCGAGAGCTCTGCGTCTTGCAGCACGACGTAGGCCGGCACCTTGTCCCGGCGAGCGGTCTCGGATCGCCACGCCCGCAGAACGGTTTCGGCCGGTCCTACCGGCGAAGGGATCCGCTCGGGCTCTGGGCGGGCGATCGTCGGCTCGACGCGCTGGCGTCCAGTGCTGGAGCGGCCACGGGCCCGCCTCGCGGTGGGGCGGTCCTTGGCCCGCCGGTCTCCGGCAAGGACCGATAGCACAGGACCCACCGGCGCGACTCCATCGCGCCGATGCCGGCGCCGGGGAGTGCCCGAGCGTGGCCGGCGTCCGTCGAGCTCTGCCAGGAACTCAGATGGTGCTTGCGCATCGGCGAGGATGACGACCTGGCGCCGGGCCCGGGTGATGGCCACGTGGAAGACCCGGCGCTCGCCTTCCTCGTCGTCGCTCAGACGGTGGGGAATGAGACCCTCGGACGCTCCGAAGATGACGACGTGGTCCCACTCTCGGCCCTTCATCCTGTGAATGGTGGAGAGTTGGACCAACTCACCCTGCGCGCTGGCCCGCCTCAGCAGGTCACGGAGCCAAGGCTCGAACGTCGCAGGATCGCGGTGCAGCGCCGCCACAGACTCGAGCGCCAGCAGATCGTCGGCGTGGGTCGATCGATCGGCCTCCCGCCGCGATGTGTCGAGTGTGTCCATCGTTTCGCCCAGCCCCACCTGCTGCCGGATGACGCTCAGCGCCGACGCAGTCGAGCCTCGGCATGCCTCGGCCACCGCCTCGAGGTCCTCTGCGTACGAACGCAGCTTGCCGGCATCCCCTCCCGACAGCCGACCGGCCAGCCTCCGTACATCGGTCACCGACGACCGGCTCCGCTTCGTGAGCATCTCAACCACGTTTCGCGCAATTCCTCGCGACGGCCGACGGACCGTCTGTGCGAGGTCCTCCACGGGGATGCTCTCGGGCGACAGCCCGATTCGTAGGTACGCCAGGGCGGTGCGGATCCCGGTACGGTTCAGCACCTTCGCATCGAGCGGCATGTTGCAGGGGATGCCGGCCTCGACGCACGCGAGCTGTACGGGCAGCAACGCCGAGTTCACTCTGGCCAGTACCACCATCTGCTGCCATGCGACCCCGGCGCCACGCCACGTCTCCACGACCTTGATGGCCAGCCCGGTCAAGCTCGCTGAGGGTTCGGAGAGCACCTGGAGTGATCCGGCGTCCTGCAGAGGCCCGGCGAGAGGAAGCGGAGCTTCTACTCGACCGTCGGTGGTCCGCATCGTCTTCGTGAGTCGATCGCAGTTGTAGGAGAGCAGGTGCGCAGCCGCGCTCACGATGGCGGCCGGGCAGCGATAGTTGACTTCTAAGGCATGGTGCCCGGCACCGGGGAAGTAGGCCAGGAAGTCGATGAGGAACTTCGGTGTGGCCCCCGAGTAGCCGTAGATGACCTGATCGTCGTCGCCGACCCCGAAGCAGTTGTAGGTCGGGGCCGACAGCAGCCGGACGAGCAGCATGTGCGCCGGGTTCAGGTCCTGGAACTCGTCGACCAAGAGCAGTCGGCAACTCGCCTGGGCGGCAGCCCGAGCGTCGGGGTCGGTCACAAGGATCTCGATGGCGCGGTAGACCTGCTCGTCGAAGTCGAGCATGACGGCGTCGGCCAGCGCCGAACGATACCGATCGAAGCCGGCGGCGATGCCCACCGCATCGGGGAAGGCCTCCTCCGCCGTCTTGGGCGCAGTGAGCCCAAGGCGGATCGCCGAAAGGGCGTCGATGTAGGGCAGCACCGTGTCGGTGTTCATCTGACGCCGGATGTCGAACAAACGTTGGAGGAGATCGCGAACCTCGGTCTCATCGATGGTCCGGAGCTGTCCGGATCGGCCGAACTGGTTGCAGATCCACAACCCGACGCTGTTCAGGGTGCGGATGTTCGGCCCCTCGGGACCTCGGAGGTCGTCACAGCGCCGGCGCATTTCCTCGGCGGCCTTTGTGTTGAAGGCCAGGGCCGTCACGACTCCGGGATGGACCCTGCGGTCAGCGACCAGGTGGCGCAGCCTTTCGGTGAGGACCCGTGTCTTGCCAGAGCCGGCGGGAGCGATGACCCGGGCACCGCCGGCCCTGTGCCTCACCGCAGCGAGCTGATCGGGCGCGAGCTCGGCACCCGGGACCCCATCTCCGACCGGGGCGAGCGAACCCGCCTCGACGTTCCAACGGTGCACGACGGCGGTCCCTGCTATCGGGGCGGGCGGTGCGAACGGTCCGCCGTCGACGAACAGAGGGGTTTCCCCGGCAAGCACCACGTCGGCCGGCCCACCTTCGACAACGCCCATGTGGGCAAAGCGCCGCGCGGCTCTGCGCCCGTGCCACCACACGATCTCGCCGCTCCTGGCGTCATAGTTGTTCGCCCACACCAGGTGCTGCAGGCGCTCGCGGACGAATTCGAACTCCGGCGACAAGCCGTAGACAGGAGCCGTGCAACACTCCGGGGCCCGGAGCGACGCGGGGTCGGCTGCCAGCTCGATGACGACCGGACGGCGCTCCATCCACGTGGTGTGCAGTGTCTCCACCACCGAGCGAGGGTCCGCCACCTCTGCTTCCCCGACGACGACCCGCTGGCAACGCGACCACGCGTCAGGTGCGTTCTGGCCGCTCATGAGCACCAGGCCACGCCCGAGCTGAGGCGGACCGGGCGAGGGCATTCGGCCGAGGTTACCGCTGGGCTGTGTCGTCATGGCAGGTCGCCAGCTATGTTGCCTTGGTGGCGAGGCTCTTAACCTCTCGAGCTTGACCAGGGCCGTGTGTGCCGAAGAAGCCATGGCAGGTCTGGGCACATGAGGTATTCCGGGGCCGGGCTTCGAGTCTCAGCAACTGACCTCTCGAACTTCGTGTCCTGCCGTTATCTCACGAATCTCGACCTGCTGCACGCCAAGGGACTTCTGAAGCCCCCGCGGATGGTCGACATCGGGTTCGAGGACATCGTGGCGCGAGGCGAGCGTCACGAGCGCAAGGTCCTCGAGGCTCTCCGGTCTGCCGGCCACTCAGTGGTCGAGATACCGGAGGATGGAAGGGACTCGATATCCGCGACCTGCCAGGCGGTCGATAGCGGAGAAGCAGACGTCATCTATCAGGGCGTTCTCGTACGAGCCGGTGCGTACGAGGATGCAGAGCTCTACGGAAGACCGGACTTCCTCGTACGGGCCGGCCTCCTGACCGGCCCCCAAGGACATGCATCGAGAGTCGGCGGGTACGAGATCGTCGACGCCAAGCTCGCTCTTTCGGCGAAGGCTCGAGCCGTTTGCAGACCACCTTCTACTCGGGGCTCCTGGCCGACATACAGGGACACCCGCCGGAATTCATGCACCTCGCCCTCGGAAGCGGCGCCTTCGTCGCCTTCTCGGTCCGCGACTTCGCTGCTTACGAACGCCAGACCCGCCTGCTTCTCCGAGAGCTCGTCGAGCAAGCGGCTGGCGACACGCCTCCTTCCGAGCCTTATCCCGAGCCGGTCGAGCACTGCGCCATCTGTCGCTGGTCGTCGTGGTGCGCGACCAAGCGCCGGAGCGACGACGACCTCTCACTCGTTGCGAACATGGCAGCACGGCAGCGGCGAGAGATGAAAAGCACCGGGATTGGGCCGGCCGCTGAGCCGGATCCCTGTTGGTGAATGTCCGGCACGACCCTCCCCACGGTGCTTGTCGTCGGTCTCACAACGACAAAGGAGGAGCAGGTGCAGCAGCTTCGGCTGGGAGTGGACATCGCGTGCCGGACGCCCCATCAGGCGAGCCTGGCGGACGAGACGGGAAGGTTCCTCTGGAGCGGGAGGCGCTTTCGGACCCGGATCGACGAGCTCGAGGCGCTGTGGGCGTCGCTGCCCGCCGACGCGGCGATCACCGTCGTGATCGAGCCGACCCGAAATGCCTGGGTTCCCCTCGCCTCCTGGTTCCGCCGGAAGGGCGCCACGGTGGTGATGGTGCCCTCGGAGCAGTCGGCGGACCTGCGGGACTACTACTCCAAGCACGCCAAGTCCGATCGCATCGACTCGAAGCTCCTCGCCACTCTCCCGTTGCTGCACCCAGAGGGCCTTCGTCCGATCGAGCACCTCGGTCCGGCTGAGCCGCTTCGGCGGGCGACCCGGCTGCGGACGAGCCTCGTGAAGCGCCGCACCGAGGTCGTCAATCGCATCGACTCACTCCTCGAGGTGCTCGGACCGCAGTGGTATTCCGCCTTCGACGGCAAGATCGACCAGCTCACGCCGCTGCGCTTCCTCGCGGCGGGTTATGGGGACCCCAATCTCTGCCGCCGCCTCGGGAAGGCCCGGATCGCCCGCTTCATGCACCGCCACTCCCACGGCCGCTGGAACACCGCGCACGCGGCGGCCGTCCTTGCGGCGGCGAGCGAGAGCCTCGAGCTGTGGGGCGACGAGCTCGACTACGGGGAGCTCGCGGATGACCTCGCGATCGAGGCCCACCTGGCCCTCACGATCACGAGCCAGATCCACGAGCTCGAGCAGCGCATCGACGTCATGCGACGAGCACTCGATCCGAGCGACCTCCTGCGGTCGGTCCCCGGCGTCGGCTCGGTGAACGCCGCCCAGATCCTCGCCCGCCTCGCGGACCCGGGTCGCTTCCGCTCGCTCGCCGGAGTCCGCTCCTACTCAGGGCTGGTGCCCTCGCTCAACGCCTCGGGGCGCAACGGCAGCCACGGAGGGCCGACGAAATCAGGTGATGCGCTGCTCCGTGAGGCACTGTTCAACTCAGCCGACGTTGCGAGGAAGATCGATCCGACGCTTGCCCAGCGTTATCACCGCCTGATGACCGAGGCGGGCAAACATCACAACTCGGCCGTCTGCAGCCTCGCCCCGACGCTCCTCACCCGCATCGTGTCGTGCTGGCGCTCCGGTGAGCACTACGTGATCCGCGACGTCGACGGCCGGGCGATCACTGCCGACGAAGGGCGCCGGATCGTCGCCGAGCGCTACAAGGTCACGCCCGAGCTGCGGTCGCTTCGGCGCACCACCAAACCGAGTGAGTGGACGAGCCGGCGAAATAAGGAGTCGCTGGGCGCTCCGTCGACCGGCCCGTCCGCCGTCGACCTTAGGGAGCGGATGCACTCCACCGCTTGACATCGCTTAGGAACTCAACGGCAAGGAGTTCGGCCTCCAGTACCTGTTCGGGATCGTCGACACGTCGGACTGCTCCGAGAACGGGCAACCCAGATATCACCAGTTCTGGGCGTTCGACCGGGCAGGCGAGAAGACGGCATTCGAGGAGCTCGTCGATTTCATCACCGCTCGGCGCGAGACGAACCCGGGCATGCACGTTTACCACTACAACCACTACGAACCGACATCGATCGACCATCTCACCGAGCTGCATGCGACGAGGGAAGAGGCCGTGGGTCTGCTCATGGGACGCTTCTCGACGAGGGAGGGAGAGGTCGACGATCTATTTCGCCAACGGGTGTTCGTCGACCTCTACCGAGTCGTGCGCCAGGGACTGCGGGCCGGCGTAGAGAGCTACTCGATCAAACGGCTAGAGCCGCTCGTCGGCTTCGATCGGCAGGTCGAGCTGAATGAGGCAACGGAGCATCTCATTGCCTTCGAGGTGGCACTCGACGACGGTCGGGCTGCGGAAGCCGACGAGAACCGAGCAGTTGTCGCGGGGTACAACGAGGACGACTGCCGGGCGACGGTGGCCCTTCGCGACTGGCTCGAGGCGCGACGGGTTGAGCTCGAGCACAAGGTGGGCGTGCCGCTGCGGCGCCCCCATCTCTTCGATGCCCCGGAAGAGGTCGAGAGCTCGGAAGCTGCACTGCTACGCGATAGGTTGCTGGAGAGCGTTCCGGCGGACCCCGTGTTGTACAGCCACCACGACAAAGCGAAGGTCCTGCTCGGCGACCTCCTGGAGTGGCACCGTCGAGAAGTGAAGCCTGCGTGGTGGCATTTCTTCCACCTACACGACCTCTCCGGTGCAGAGCTTGTCGCAGAGCCTGACGCTCTCGGACTGTTGAGCGGTGGCGAGGTCCTATCGACCGTGAAGCGTTCGAACATCCGTCGTTTCTCGTTCCCGGCCCAGGAGCATCGCTTCTCGGCGGGCGATAAAGCCATTGATCCGGATAACGGCAGAACGTGGAGCATCTGGGAAATACACGAAGGTCTCGGCGAGGTCGAGCTGAAGGTCGATCAGCGCTACGACGGTCCGTTGCCGACATCGTTGATCCCTGTCGGCCCCCCCTCCACGAAGGATCACGCCACCCGTCTCTTCGAGCTCGGTCGGCGAGCGCTGGACGACGGTCTCGACGGCAACTCTGCTGTAGAAGCGCTGCTCCTTCGCCGTCGACCTAACGGAGACGGGGCGACGGGAGGACCGCTCCAAGCCGAGGAGGAGGACGTACCGGCCGCCGCGGTGCGACTTTGCCTCGGCTCGCGCCGGTCGTACCTGCCGATCCAGGGTCCCCCCGGCACGGGCAAGACCCACACCGGTGCGCGTCAGATCCTCGCCCCCTGCTCGAAGTCAAACGTACCGTTGGCATCACGGGCCCGTCGCACGCCGTGATCTGCCACCTGATCGATGAGCTGTACCGACAAGCGGACGCGGCTGGGCAGGAGGTCCGGATCGCCCAGAAGTGCGACAAGGACCTCGACCTTCGCGACGAGCGGACGGCTTGTTGTGACACGAACGAAAAACTCGCCACGGCTCTGGTGAGCGGGGAGTTCCAGGTTTTCGCCGGTACGACTTGGCTCTGGGCACGTGACGAGCTCCAGCACAGCGTCGACACGCTCTTCGTCGACGAGGCTGGCCAGCTCTCACTGGCAAGCGTGCTCGCGGTGACCGGCGCCGCAGCGAACCTCGTCCTACTCGGGGACCCTCAACAGCTGGCGCAGCCGAGCCAAGCGGCGCACCCTCCGGGTGCCGACGTCTCGGCGCTCGAGCACGTCTTGGACGGCGCAGCAACGATGCCACCGGACGCCGGTCTCCTCCTCGACCGAACCTGGCGGATGCACCCGACACTGTGCTCGTTCACCTCGGAGACCTTCTACGACGGCCGGCTCGCTTGTATCAGAGGCCTCGAGAACCAGTCGGTCCTTGGTGACGAGCAGTTGGGCGGCTCCGGGCTACGGGTAATTCCGATTCCCCACCAGGCAAACGCCAACTCGTCTCCAGAGGAAGCTGCGGCGATCTCGACGATGATCGGCGAGCTTCTCCAGCTTCGCTGGCGTGATCGTGATCGAAACGTGCGTGCACTCGCGCAGGACGATGTGCTCGTGGTGACTCCGTACAATGCACAAGTCCGGGCTATCGACGCTGCTCTGGCGGCGGATGGTCTGCGCGGCATCCGAGTGGGCACCGTCGACAAGTTCCAAGGTAGAGAGGCCCCAGTCGTCGTGTACTCCATGGCGAGCTCGTCCGCAGCCGACGCACCGCGGGGCATACCGTTTCTTTACGACTTGCATCGCCTCAATGTCGCGACCTCCCGGGCGCAAGCACTTGCCATTCTTGTTGCCAGCCCGGAGCTCATACGAGTGATGTGTGGGACCCCTCGCCAGATGGTGCTTGCAAACGCCCTGTGCGAGGCCTGGAGCGCCGCGCGGTCCGTCCAGCCGTCCTGAGGGTCGAGATCGAGAGCACGCTCTAGGCGACAGCCGCGGCGAAGGCGGTGTAGAGCTCTGCCGGAAGCGGAGTGTCGAGCTCCCATACAAATGCAATCGGTCTCTCGCCCTCGTGGCGCTGGTACTGCGCCGGCCCCAGGCACCAGAAGGCGCGATCGTCGGAGTGGAGACGTGCGAAGAGCACAACCTTTGAACCGCTCCTCTCGTGGTTGATGTAGCGCTGGCCCGTCTCGCTGGCCACGGACGTGACACCCTGGCTCTCCCAGTGAATGCGGTTGCGGCTGATCGCATAGTCGCGGTATCGGGTTGTCGGCGAGAAGCCGCCGGTGCTCTTGTCGAGCGTGAACGCGAACAGATCGACCCGCGCCTCCGGGACGTGAAGGACTCCGGATTGCCAATTGAGTGGGCGGGCGCCGGATCCGACGCCGAACGCTGCGAGGATCTCGAGGCGGGTGTAGCGGGCGTGGGCACACATTGGAACGGACTCGACCGTGATGGCCGGGGTCAGATGCCTGATCCGGCCAACGAGGAGGTCGAGCAACGCGATGACCTCGGCGCGAACTTGAGGCGCCCGCCAGATCTGCTGTAGGCCGTCGTGCACCGATGCCGATGTACCCAAGGTCGTGAGCGACGCCACGAGCATGCGGAGAAGGCGTCTGTGACGCTCGTCGAGTGCCACAATGTTCGGTGGCTGCTCGGCAGCGACAAAGGACCGATACGTGGCGAGACGTTCTTCATCGTCGACGTGGAGCAACCGACCGACGGCCCGTAGTAGCGCCGCCTCATCCGGGCCGGGTGCGAGCGTCGGGAGGCCAACCGTCCGTCTCATCTCGGTCCAGCTGTGGGTGGCCGCATAGATGTCCTCGAGGTCTAGACCTGTCTCTTCCAGATACCGGGCCATCGAAACGTCGCCCAGGGATTGAAGTTCCCGGCACTTCTCTCGCCAGACACTGGGAACCGCATCGCGGATACTCCGGAGCACGATGTCCCGGGCAACGGGATCGAGGTCCAGGCTGCAGCCGGCGGGGAGGAAGGGAAATCCTTGCTCCACCTGGTGCTCGACATCCTTGCGTGATCCACCGAGTAGCGCACGGAACCTCCGGTCGTAGCGGAATTCGGTGCGGTGGTTTCCGACGAAGTCGAGCACGGTACACACGCTCTTACCGGCAGACTTGCGCAGGCCTCGGCCGAGTTGCTGGAGAAAGAGGGTTGGGCTGTCGGTCGGTCTCAACATCAGCAACGTGTCGACGTTGGGGACGTCGATTCCCTCGTTGAACAGGTCAACCGTGAACAACACCGGGACCGTGCCTGCGGCCAGATCGCGAAGGGCCCGGTGTCGCTCATCGGCTCGGCTGTCGCCCCAGACGGCTACCGCCGGAAGCCCGGCGTGCCGGAACCGCTCGGCCATGAACCTGGCGTGCTGGATGCTGACGCAGAAGCCCAGCGCTCGCATGGTCGTGGGATCGGAGATCTTGCGACGAACCTGTTCGATGACCCGGTTGGCCCAAGCGTGATCGGCGGTGAGGAGGTTTGTGAGATTGTCGATGTCGTATCCCCGACCCCTGTGCCACGGGATGCGGCTTAGGTCGAGCCCGTCGTGGA
>Ga0335075_10015677_pt1 | contig 11348 bp, 9 predicted proteins | sample Lox_Sample_24_FD_206723 | JGI IMG/M metagenome (GOLD analysis project Ga0335075, IMG submission 206723) | Soil microbial communities from Loxahatchee National Wildlife Refuge, Florida, United States - Lox_Sample_2.4 | ecosystem: Environmental > Terrestrial > Soil > Wetlands | place: USA: Florida...
ATGCCGGGACGACCGTCTGCTCCGCGTAGCCGCCGATGGCCATCGAGCCCACCGGCTGGCCGGCCGCCGACAGCAGGCCCTTCCCGCCGGGAGGCAGGCCGTTGCCGCTGCACAGGTTCGAGCGCCCGGCCCAGCACTGCGCGCAGTGCCCGCACGGCGCGACGAACGACAGCACCACGTGCTGGCCGGCGTCCAGGCCGGTCACGCCGGGGCCGACGTCGAGTACCTGGCCGGCCGCCTCGTGGCCAAGCACGAACGGCGGGTCGATCGCCACCGAGGGCTGGGCCCACGCGTTGAGGTCGGACCCGCACACGCCGCAGTAGCGGATCGCGACGCGCACCTCGCCGGGCCGCGGGTCGACCAGTTCCACGTCGTCACGGATCTCGAACGGCCCGCCCCGCTCCCGCACCACCGCTGCCCGTATCACGCTGCTCATGGCTGACCACCCTGCCGGCGGATCGTTATCGCGTTCGTTACCGCCACGGCCGGCCCGGCCCCGTTCAGCCGGAGCGGCCGCCGTCGACGACCAGGACCGCGCCGTTAGTGAACGACGCGGCGTCCGACCACAGCCAGGCGATCGCCTGGGCGATCTCTTCCGGCCGGGCCACCCGCCCCAGCGGGATGGCCGCGGCGATGTCCATGGTCGCGGGCCTGACCTGCAAGGACTCGCGGAGCATGGCGGTGTCGGTCAGCCCCGGGCACACCGCGTTCACGCGCACGCCGCGGCGCCCCGCCTCCTTGGCCGCCACCTTGGTCATCGTGACCACCGCCGCCTTCGAGGCCACGTAGGGGCCGAGTTCGGCGTGCACGCCGAACACCGACGCGGACGCGATGTTGACGATGGACCCGGCTCCCTGTTCGTACATCTGGCCCAGCTCAGCCCGCAGGCAGTAGAAGACGCCGTGCACATTCACATCGATCACGCGCCTGAACGTGTCGTCGCGGTAGTCGGTGAGCTCCGCGGCCTCGCCCATGGTCCCGGCCGCGTTGACGGCCGCGTCGAGCGAGCCGAAGCGGTCCACCGCCCGGGTGACGATCTCCCCGGCCGTGGCCGGGTCGGTGACGCTGCCGGTGACGGTCTCGACCTGGCCGCCCGCCGCCGCTACCTCGGCCGCCGATTCCGCCAGCGCCTCGGCCGCCAGGTCGGCCAGCACCAGGCCGCGGGCTCCCGACCGCGCCGCCAGCAAGGCCGTGGCCCGCCCGATGCCGGACGCCGCGCCGGTGACCGCGACGACTTTGCCGTCCAGAATCATGGGACCTCTACCAGGTCGGCACGCCCGCTGACCAGCGCGGTCAGCGCGGCCTCGCGCGTCTGGGGCCCTTCGCAGATCGTGGCCACGGGCAGGCTGTGCCGGATCAGGTCGCAGACGAACGCCTGCCCGGCCAGGCCAACGTCCGCTGCGGCCACCGCCACCACATCGCATCCCCGCGCGGCCAGTTCGCGCAGCAGGGGCAGGGTGGCCGCAGGCTCGCGCGGCGGGGAGATCCGGATCCCGAGCGGCCGCCCATCAGGCCAGATTGCGCGGGCACCCGACACGACCGCACCCACCCTTCCCGCGGCAAGCTCGTCACCCGTTTTCTTGAACGCTGACGAGCCGGACAAGTCGATGACCAGCAGGTCCACCGGGCAAGCGGCGGCCAGGCGCGCCGCAGCCGCCATTTGCTCCACGTCGGACTCGCCGTCGACGACCAGCGCCCGGCCAGCCGCCTTGGCGCCGACGAGTGAGTCGAGGACCGGCGCCGGGTCGCCGCCTGCCAGAACCGGCGCGGTCATGACCAGGTCGGCCGGGTCGGCCTCGGGTCCCTGCGGCCCGTTCAAGATCCTCACTCGCCGGCCGGGGAGCCGCAGGCCTGCGCGCTCGAACGGCACATCGAAGGGTGTGACCGCCACGCCGTACGCCCGCAACGCCGCCTCCGCCAAGATCGGCGCGCGAGATAGCACCGAATCGAAGGTCTCGTCGGTCTTCCTGGTCACGCCGCTGAACGTGAACTGCGCCGGGTCCATGTCCCAGCGCGCGGGCACGCTCTCGAACCACTGCATCGAGCCAAGCGCCCTGGCCTGCAGCAACTCGAGTTGCGGCCGGCGCACCGCCTCGTACCGGGCCAGCCCCTCGGCGATCGACCCGGCCGCAGCCAGCGCCCCGGCCAGCGCCACCGCGTCCTCCATCGCGATCTTCGTGCCGGAGCCGATCGAGTAGTGCACGGTCGCCTTGGCGTCGCCCAGCAGCGCGACGTTCCCGGTCGTCCACCGCTCGCACTGGATCAGCGGAAACCGCCGCCAGAACGAGTCGCGCGCGATGAGCGGCGCGCCGCCGAGGTCGTCGGCGAACACCTGCTGCAGGCGATCCACCGTGGCCGCCTCGCCGGCGTCATCGAGGCCGGCGTTCTCAAAGGTGCGCTCGTCGGTCTCCACGATCCACGTGCCCATTCCGTCGTCGTGCGGGTAGGCGTGCGCGACGAACAGCCCCTCGGGCACCTCGCGGAAGAAGAAGTTCATCTCCGCCATCGGCCTAGTGGTGCCGAGCCAGACGAACCGGTTCGGGCGCTGGACCACGGTGGGGCGCAGACCAGGGAGCAGGGCGCGGTTGTGGCTGCCGCTGCCGTCGGCCACCACCACCACATCGGCCCCGGTGACCTGGCCTATCTCGGCGGCCCGGCCGTGCTCGACCTCGACGCCCAGCTGGGCCGCCCGCCGCTCCAGAAGCTGGATCAGGCGGTGCCGGGAGCAGCCGGCGAACGCGTGCCCGGGAACGCGGTACTCGCGGCCCCGGACGTGGAACGCGACATCGTCCCAGGGCCGGAGGATCTCACTTAGCGCGGCGCGCGACACCGGATCGGCCTCGGCCAGCTTGCGCAGCGTCGCCTCGTGGAAGGCCACGCCGAACCCGAACGTCTCGTGGCCGACGGGGTTGCGCTCGAGGACCCGCACCCGCACCGACGGCCGGGCCAGCCGCAGCAAGATCGCGAAGTACAGCCCTCCCGGCCCGCCGCCGATGACTACGGCCTCGCGCACCCGGCCTCCCTAGGCTCGCCGCCCCGGGCATCAACCTCCGGGCCCGCGGTTACTCGCGTCGTTACTCAGGCCCAGCCGTAACGCGAGCCCAGCCGTAACGTGAGCGGTAACAAGACCGGCGGCAGCATGGCGGCGGATCCTTTCGTCCTGGAGGGCAGTTTGAGCGGCGAACCGGGAACGTCCGGACTTGATTTCGACCGGATGGTCGACAACTTCGACGTCTACGACCACGACACGGCGCAGCACGTCTTCGAGGTGACCAAGCACGCCCGGTCCCGGTGCCCGGTTACGCACAGTAACGCCCACGGCGGGTACTGGCTGGTCACCAGCTACGCCGAGGTCCGCGAGGCGCTGAGCGACCCGGCGACGTTCTCATCGAGCCAGGGTGTGGGCTTCCCGCACCACCAGACGCTGATGATGCCGCCCATCGACTTTGACCCGCCGCTGCAGAAGGAGTTCCGGCGGCTGCTGAACCCCCACTTCTCCCGCGCGGGAATCGCGAAGTACGCCGGGGCCATCCGCGAGATCGCCATCCAGACCGTCGAGGCGTTCGCCGACCGGGGCAGTGCTGACCGAAGCACGGCCGGCCGGGGCACGGCCGACCTGCACAACGACTTCGCGGCGCCGTTCACCGCCGAGGTCCTGGCCCGGGTCATCCTGCACGTCGACGACGAGGACCTGTTCCAGCGGGCCCGGGCGGTGGCGTCGCAGATCTCCCGGCACGACCCGAGCCAGGAAGGCAGCAAGCGCGCCCAGCTCGAGCAGATCGCCGAGGAGGTCCTGGACCAGCGGGCCGCCTCCGGGGCGCGGCACGGCGACTGCATCGACGCGCTGCTCTACGGCCAGGTCAGCGGGCGGCTGCTGACCCGGGACGAGCGGGTCGGAACGCTGATGATCCTGATCCTGGGCGGGCTCAGCACCACCAACGCCGCGCTGACCGGCATCTTCCGCCACGTGGCGCAGACCCCCGGCCTGGAGGAGCACCTGCGCAACGACGACTGGACCCGCCAGGAACTCGACGAGTTCCTGCGCTTCGAGCCACCGGTGGGGTCCCTGTCCCGCACGGTCATGAAGGACACCGTCCTCGGCACCCAGCCGCTCAAGGCCGACGAGGTTGTACTGCTGCACTTCGCCGCGGCCAACCGCGACGGCGCGATGTTCGCCGAGCCCGACGAGCTGCGCCTGGACCGGGGCAAGAACCCGCACCTGAGCTTCGGCCTGGGCGACCACCGCTGCATCGGCTCGAACCTCGGCCGCCTGCAGATCGAGATCGGCGTGGCCGAACTCCTGGCCCGGGTCGAGGACATCAAGCTGGCCGAGGGAGCCGTGCTGGAGCGCGAGGCCGGCACCGGGTCCGGATGGATCTCGCTGCCGGTCACCTTCCGCGGCAGGGCATGACCGCAGAACCGGCGCCATCGCGCGCCCGCGCGGCCGCCGCCCGCCTGGGCCGGATCGGCGCCTGGAGCTTCGGCCTCGACGGGCTCGGAGTTGCCGAGGCCGCCCGGGTAGCCCGCGCCGTGGAAGAACTCGGATTCGGGTCGCTGTGGATCGCGGAAGGCACAGCCAGCCGGGAGGCGCTGTCCCACGCCGCCGTGCTGCTGAGTGCGACCTCCCGGCTGGTCATTGCCACCGGTATCGCCAGCATCTGGGCCCGCGACCCCACCGCCATGGCCGCGGGCGCGCGGACGCTGGCCGACGCGTTCCCCGGCCGTTTCATCCTGGGCATGGGCGTGAGCCACGCCGGGGCGGTCGGCCGGCGTGGCCACGAGTATGCGGCGCGCCCGCTGGGCAAGATGCGCGAGTACCTCGATGCCATGGACAGCGCCCCGCTGTCCAGCCCGCCGCCCGACCCTCCGGTGACCCGGGTCCTGGCCGCGCTGCGGCCCCGGATGCTCGAACTCGCCGCGCAGCGGACCGAGGGAGTGCACAGCTATTTCGTGCCCGTGGCGCACACCCGCCGCGCCCGTACGGCGATCGGGGCCGGCCCGCTGCTGGTTCCCGAACTGGCGGTCGTGCTGGACGAGCGCCCGGATACCGCCCGCGCCGTGGCCCGGACGTACACGTCGCACTACCTGGCCCGGGAGAACTACCGCGAGAACCTGCGCTGGCTCGCGATCCCTGGGGAAGAACTCCAGGGCGGCGGCAGCGACGACGTGGTCGACACGCTCGTGGCCTGGGGCGACGGGGCCGCCATCCAGGCCCGGGTCCTGGAGCACCTGGAAGCCGGTGCCGACCATGTCGTGCTGCAGCCCCTCGGGGCAGCACCCGGCGCGGACCAGGCGATCGGGCAGTTCACCCGGCTGGCGACGGTACTGGCCACGCCCGGGAACAGCCGGCCACGCCGCTAGCGCGCACCACCTGCGGTTATCCTCATCAGGCCACGTCTGCCGACCTGCCTGTTCGGCACGCGGCAGGATGGAGCCAGTTGATGCGGTTTCTCGCGGGCATTGAGCCGACGTGGAAGGAGCCCAGCCAGGAGCGAAGCCGGGAACGGGTGGCGGCCATGCTGTCGGCCGCCCGGGAGCTGATCGCCGAGGGCGGCCTGGCCAGCCTGAAGATGGGGTTGCTGGCTGAGCGGGCCGGGGTCCCGATCGGCACGATCTACCAGTTCTTCCCGGACAAGGACGCGGTGATCGGCTGCATCTTCGCCAACCAGATGGAAGAGGCGCTGCGGGACGTCTACCTGGCCTGCCATCCGGAAGGCCAGCTGGATGCTCCGGCCGCGGCCGCCACCAGCGTCCTGATGGCCAAGTACACCGAGTGGCGGGCGGACCCGGTGATGGCCGAGATCTGGTCGATAGCCCAGGCCAACCGGGCCTTGCACGGCCTCACCCGCGCGGCGACCCGGGCGACGGCCGAGATCAAGACCCAGGCGCTCAAGCCGTTCCTGAAGCCGGGCGTATCCGAGGACCGGCTGCGGCGGGTCCTGTTCATGGTCAGCGACCTGTATGACGCGGCCATCTACGCGGCGCTCGACTTTCCCGAGGATGAGGCCTCGGAATTCATGGACGAGTACGCCACGATGGTGAGCAGCCACATCGACAGCCTCCTGCGTACCTCGGCCGCGCGCCGCTGAGCCGGTGATCTTCGCCCCGGGGCGCGGCAGTCTGGGCTAGTAACATGAATGATGTTCACGTATGGTGCTGCTGCGCCCCGGTCGCCGGGCGAGTCGGCTGGCCCGGGTCATCAGGTGCTTCCCGTTCTGTCCAATGAATTGTGTGCGTGTGTTCGCTTGAGGAGATCTCGTGGGACGAGTGTCCTTCAGCGGCCTGACGCCGGCGCGCGGTGAGCGCAGCAGCGGCATGGTCGCGGTGCCCGGAGTCGAGCCGGCCTGGGAAATGCCGGCCGTGGTCGTCCGCGGTCAGCAGGACGGCCCGACGCTCGTCGTCACCGGGGGCATGCACGCCGCGGAATATGTCTCGATCGAGGCGGTCACCCGGCTGTCCCGCTGGGCCGATCCGGCCACGCTGCGCGGGACCCTGATTGCTGTCCTCATCGTCAACACGCCTGGCTTCTTCGAGCACACGATCTACGTGAACCCGGTGGACGGCAAGGACTTCGGCGGCTCGTTCCCCGGCAACGCCGGCGGAACCGCGTCCGAGCGGGTCGTGGACTTCCTCGTCAGCGATCTCATCGACGGCGCCGACGCCTACATCGACGCGCACTGCGGCGACATGATCGAGGCGCTGGTGCCGTTCACGCTCTGGCCGAGAGTCGACGACGCGGACGTCTCGCAGCGATCTCACGCGATGGCCATGGCGTACGGCCTGGACCGGACCCTGGGCATGGACTTCAAGAACGTCCCCGGCCGGTCTTACGCCGAGGTCGCCGCGCGCGGGGTGCCCGCCATCGTGGGCGAGGTCGGCCAGCAGGGCATCTGCGACGAGAACTTCGTGCAGATACACCTGCGCGGATTGCAGAACGTCATGGCCCACCTCGGCATGGTCGACCCGCTCGGGCCCGAGCCCAGCCCGCCGCGCGAACTGCAGGGCCTGGCCTGGACCCGGAGCTCGGTGGCCGGCACCTACCACCCGGCGGTCGCCGTCGGCGACCTGGTGCAGCGCGGGCAGCCGACCGGCGAACTGCACGACCTGTTCGGCAACACGATCGAGCAGCACCTGTCGCCCGCCGATGGCGAGGTGGTGTTCCTGGTCACCGCGCTGGCCGTGGCGGCCGGCGGCCCGCTCATCGGCATCGGCGTCTACGAGCGTGACCAGGCGCGGGACGCCCGGGCACTGGACGGGCCGTCAGCCGTGGCGGCGCCCGCGGGATAAGCCCCAGGAGGGGGGAACGATGCGCAATTCTCGACGGACCAGGTGGGCGGCGGCTTCCGTGCTCCTGGCGGGCGCCCTGACCCTGGCCGCGTGCAGTGGCAGCAGCCAGTCCTCGGGGCCGTCCTCCGCCAAGCCGGTTAGCGGCGGCAGCGTCACGTTCGCGACCGCCTTCCCGCAGACCTGGATGCTGCCGATCTGGAATGTCGGCACCGGGATCGCGAACGCCGACACGCTGCAGTCGTGGCTGCCGCTGTACTGGTTCGGCGAGAACGGCAAGGCCCAGGTCAACTACGCGCTGAGCATCGGCAAGCCGCCCGTCTACTCCAACGGGGGCAAGACGGTGACGATCAGCCTCAACCCCGAATACAAGTGGTCGAACGGCCAGCCCGTCACCACCCGCGACATCCAGTTTTACATCAACGTCCTGACGGCGTCGGATAAGGCGTATCCGCAGAACTGGATCGGCTACTCGGCGAGCGGGTTCCCGTTCAATGTCACGTCGATCAAGTACGAATCCGCGACGCAGTTCAGCATCACGTTCAGCAAGGCGTACAACCACTACTGGCTGCTGTACAACGAGCTCAGCCAGATCTACCCGTTCCCCACCTACGCCTGGGACAAGACCTCGGAATCGGGCCCGGTAGGAAGCTACGACCTGACGCCCGCCGGCGCGCTCAAGGTCATCAACTTCCTGAACAGCCGGAGCAAGGACCTGGCGGCCTGGAACACCGATCCGCTGTGGCAGGCGGTCGACGGCCCGTACAAGCTCAAGTCGTACGCGCCAGCCAGCGGCGTGCAGGCATTCGTCCGCAACGCCCGGTACACCGGCGTCGACCCCGGTCACATCGACAGCTACACCCTGCAGCCCTTCACCAGCGCGCAGACCGAGGTCTCCGCGCTGCTGGCCGGCAACTCGATCACCTACGGCTACCTGCCGCTGACCGACCTCCAGGTGGCGTCGCGGCTGCAGGGCATGGGCTACACCATCGCGGCCTGGCCGATATTCGGGTTCGCGCAGCTCCCGCTGAACCTGACCAACCCGCAGGTCGGCCCGATCTTCCAGCAGCTGTACGTCCGGCAGGCCATGCAGCACCTCATCAACCAGAACATCCTGGTCCAGGAGGCCTTCCACGGGTACGCGGTCCCGACCTACGGGCCGGTCCCGACCGCGGTCCCGAATCCGTTCGCCGATTCCTACGAGCGGCACAACCCGTATCCCTACAGCCCGTCGGCCGCCCGGCAGCTGCTGACCAGCCACGGCTGGAGCGTTCCCCGCTCCAGCGTCGCCACCTGCGCCAAGCCGGGCACCGGCGCCGGCGAGTGCGGGAAGGGCATCAGCCAGGGGGCGCGGCTGTCGTTCAACTTCCTGTACGCCAGCGGGGTGCCCACCGTGAACGAGGAGGCGGCCGCCTTGCAGACCGACTTCTCGCTGGCCGGCATCCAGCTCAACCTCAGCTCGGCCCCGATCGACACGCTGTTCTCCACCGAGGTAGCGTGCGACCCGCAGACGGGCGCCAACTGCAAGTGGCAGATGATCGACACCGGCCAGGGGTGGGTCTACTCCGCGCCGCAGTTCGCCCCGACCGGGGAGTCCCTGTTCCTGACCGGGGCGGGATCGAATTCGTACAGCTACAGCGACCCGAAGGCCGATGCGCTGATCAACGCGACACTCACCCGCAGCGGCCTGTCCGCGATGCAGGCCTATGAGGACTACCTGGCTCAGCAGCTGCCGACGCTGTGGCTCCCCTGGCAGGTCAACCAGGTCTCGGTGATCAGCGACAAGCTTCACGGCGCGCTGCCGCAAGACCCGTATCAGCAGATCTACCCGCAGTTCTGGTGGCTGTCGAGCTAACCGTGACCGGAGGCTGATTCCCATGGCGAGCTTACCCGCGACTCCCCCGGCCGGCTCGCGCCTGGCCGTTTTCGGAGCGCGCGTGTTCGACGCGAGGGCGGGGCGGTGGGCCGCCGGCACAACCGTGCTCACCGAAGGCCGGGCCATTGTCGGCGTGACCGACGCGGCGCCGTCCGGCTGGCCGGTGATCCACCTGCCCGGTGCCAGCCTGCTGCCCGGCTTCATTGACGCGCACACCCATGTGCTGCTGCGCAGCACCCTCGATCAGCTCGACCTGGCGCGGCAGATGATCGAGGAGAACCCCGGCCACCGGGCGGCCAGCGCGGTGCAGGCCATGTCGATTGCGCTCGCACACGGATTCACCACCATCCGCGATCTCGGCACCGAGGGCGCCGGGTATCTCGACGTGGGCCTGCGCGACGCCGCCCGGGACGGCATCGTGCCGGGGCCGCGGATGCTGGTCGCCGGGCCGGCCATCCGGTCCACCGGCCGGTACCCGGTGCCGGGATACCCGCACCAGCTCACCTTCCCGGTTGGCGTGGACAGCTGCACCGGCCCGGACGCCTGCCGGGAGACCGTGCGGACCGAGATCGCGTACGGCATTGACGTCCTGAAGGTCTACGCCAGCGGTCGCGTGGACCCGCCCGCGGACGAGCGCGGCTACCCGGACGGCCCGCTGGTCTGGTCGGCCGAAGAGATGGCGGCGCTGGTCGACGAGGCGCACCGGCAGGGCATCCGGGTGGCCGCCCACGCCCAGACCCTCAGCGGGACCTGGCTGGCCGTAACGGCCGGGGTCGACTCGATCGAGCACGGGTTCGCCATCTCGCCCGAGCTGGCCGCCGAGATGGCCACCCGCGGAACGGCCCTGGTGCCGACGCTGCTGGTCGCCCGGGAAGCCGCCGAGCGCGGCTGGTACGTCAAGGAGCCGGTGCGGGCGGCCCACGACCGCTCGTTCGCGAACTGCCTGGCCGCCGGGGTGCGCATCGCGCTCGGCACCGACGTCGGCGGGTTCGAGTGGACCGGCATCTCCCAGGCCGAGGAGTTCTCCCTCATGACCGGGCTCGGGATGCCGCACGCGGACGCGCTGCGGGCCGGCACCGTCGTCGCCGCTGACCTGCTGGGGCTCGGCGGAAAGGCCGGGGTCATCGAGGCGGGCGCGGCGGCCGACATCGTCGCCATCGCCGGTGACCCGCTGCAGGACATCGACTGCCTGCACCAGGTTGAGCTGGTGATCCAGCACGGCCGGGTCGCGTTTGACGGACGGCCGGGGCCGGCATGACGTACTCGGTTGCCGCTTTCTGGCCTGCCAGGCTCACGCTCATCGGCTACCCCAAACGTGACTTCCGTGGATGTGACGTTGCGGGATCAAGCTCTCCGTCGCAGAACTGGGTTCTTCCGTAGCCAAGTGACCAGTCTTCACTCTCGTTCTCGGTGACCGAGACGACCAGGTCGGACGGATCTAGGCCGCAGTCACGCTCCAGGTGCTGGGCTAGCAGCGTGTAGAGCTTCTCCTTCTGGGCGGCCGATCTCTTTCCCTGCCGGTTGATCATGTGCATGATCACTATGTTCTGCGAGCGCTCGATACCAAGCCCGTGGTCCTGGATGATCATGTCGCCGGGAGAATGTTCCGTGACTAGCTGGTAGCGGTCCCGTTCGGGGGTCTGGAAGGCCTCCACGATCGCGGCCTGCGAGCTATCGAGCAGAGCGCGGATCTGATCACGGGACCGGCCACGGACGATGTCGTAGTACACCAGTGGCATGATTCGACCTCCCTATGTGACCTCGGGAAACGTGCAATTCAATGCTGGCAGCCGGGCCGCCGGCCTCACACCGTCAGGTCTTGTAGTTCGGTGCCCGCGCCGGGCAGCGGTCGGCCAGGCTACCGCGATGCTGGCCTATGCCGGCGCAACTGCTGTGTACTGGGCGAAGCGGGCCAGCAGGACCGGGCAGGAGGAGACAAGCGATGAGCGGTGTGCTTCCCGGCCAGGTGTTCCGGTCGGAGCTGAATCCGGTCGACTTCCTGCACCGGGCGGCGTACATCTACCCGGACAAGACCGCGGTCGTGCACGGGGAGCGGCGGTACTCCTACCGGCAGCTCGCCGAGCGCTCGTGGCGCCTGGCCAACGCGCTGCGGTCAGCGGGCCTGAGCAAGGGCGACCGGGTCGCCACGCTGCTGGTCAACTCTCCGGCGATGCTGGAAGCCCATTTC
>Ga0335075_10015678_pt1 | contig 11348 bp, 8 predicted proteins | sample Lox_Sample_24_FD_206723 | JGI IMG/M metagenome (GOLD analysis project Ga0335075, IMG submission 206723) | Soil microbial communities from Loxahatchee National Wildlife Refuge, Florida, United States - Lox_Sample_2.4 | ecosystem: Environmental > Terrestrial > Soil > Wetlands | place: USA: Florida...
CCCACCGGCGAGAGCGCCTGCACCAAGCTCACGAGTACCCGTATGGAAACTCAACCGGCTCCTTCGGGCTCTCCTCATCGTTACTCCACGGGACCGTGGGTGGGTTGCCACCGACGATCTGATCGCTCTCGCCAGCCACCCTCGGGCGCCTCTCCCAGCACGCTCTCCACCTGCTCCCGCGGCGTGCGCGGAACGTCTTCGTCAGTCATCGGCATCCCCCATCTTCCTAGTCCCGAGCCACCAGCGGCACGCCCACCGGCGGGCGGAATCGTCAGGTCCAGCGACCCCTCGCGCTAGCGTCGCGACGGTCTCGTAGGCGGTCGCCTTCATCTGTCGCGAGCCAATCGAGACGCGACCGAGTAGCAAGCACTTCGCGGGCCCAACGGTCGCCGCGGGCCGGGCGTCCCGAAGGACCGGGGCGGCCGCGTTAGCGCGACGGCGCGCTGGACGGGGCGCTGTTCTCGACACGCATGAGGTAGACCATCGCTACGAGCAGCGCCGGCGCCAGGGTGTCACTGGGAATCGGGGAGCCGTGGATGATCCCGCCGGCCAGGAACGCGACGAACATGATCACCGCGAGGACGAAAGCGGTCGGCACGATCAGCACCCGGCTTGCGAGAAGCACGCCGCCAGCCGTTTCGAGCACGCCCACGAGTGGCTCCATCACGCCCGCCAACGGGATCCCGAAGTCTCGGAAGGCATGCAGCTCCCAGTGGTAGAAGGCGAACTTCACAAGGCCGGCGATAACGAAGATCACGCCGCAGATGAGCGCGACCCGGTCTGCGCTGAGCGACGGGATCCGGGATCGCACCAGCTCAGCTTTCTGACCAGTAGCCGGGACCGCGGCCCGCTGGGCGGCAGTTTCCGGTCGCGCAGTCGCTGGTGCGAGCGCGGTCGTCGGCCAACGTACCGAGAAGACCAACCGCCCAGCAAGTCGGGCAGCCGCGCCAGGCGAACGCGGTGAGCGTCAGCAGCGCAAGCGATATTGGGCCGACGCTCCCCACAAGCGCGATAGCGAGCACGGCGACGAGTAGCCCGCCGGCGCCTCGTAGCAGGTGTCCGTGTATGGAGCCGCTCGCCAACGGCGACCTGCCCGGTCTCCTGTCCTTGAATATGTCGCGAGGAACCGGCACTAACGGGTCTGCGTAATCAGACCACGCGTGGATCACACCCTGGGTGCACACCACGCGCCCGCCGTTGTCTATCCGATCCCGCGAGCCGAGTCCGAACGGGCCACCACTGCTGTGCCGAACCACTCGTCCCGCGCCGAGGACGCCCGAGCCATGGATGGTCGCCCAAGTGATCGCGTGCCGCAGCGGCGTCTCGGAGACGGGGCCACTTGCATTTCCGTACCGCTGGAGCGTGGGATCATCGGGCTCTCACACTCACGACCGGGAGGGCCGATGCCACGGCAGATCATCACCACCGAGGATGCGCCTAGTTCGCCGCTGTTCAGTCAGGCAATCAAGGCTGGACCTCTGGTGCTGGTCTCGGGCATGGTTGGCAGCGATCCAGCGACGGGCGTTCTCGCCGGAGACACAATTCAGGTTCAGACCCGCCAAGCGCTGCGTAATTGCGAAGCGATTCTGCGAGCGAGCGGCGCCAGCCTCGACGACGTGGTCGAGGTGGGGATCCTGCTGAGCAACCCAGAAGACTTCGCAGGGATGAATGAGGAGTACGCGCGTTGGTTCCCGGCGAACCCGCCCGCTCGTTACGGTGTCAAGCTCGGCGTCGAGGTACCGGGGCTATTGGTCTCGATCCGGATGACCGCGTACGTCGGATGATCCGACGGTTTGGCGCCGAGCGCGATCATCCAGCGCTCGCCCCCGGTTGACATCACGCTCGCACCGGAGACCCGCGGATCGACTAAAGCATGACGCAGATGCTTCGGGGGCGACCAGTCATCGCCGGCCCGGGCCGATCGCCATAGTCCAGATGTCGCCGAAGCGCTCGCGTGGTACGACCAACCGGAGCGCGTGAGAGCGTTTGACGCTCCGCGGCGCGATCCTGCCGTCCGCCGATGGCGGGCGCGATCCGTCAGCGGTGTCGGTGAGGAGGTCATGGTTCATCCCGGAGGTGCTCATGTCCTGTGACACCGGTGGACTCACGGGGAACATGTCGACCGGCAGCGTGTGCCAATGCCGCCGAACGCAGACCACCTTGACGTGCTCGAGCGGCCCCGGTGCGCCGCCGAGCGTGAAGCGGTCCGAGATCTCGGCGGGACGGCCGCACGTCGGGCATCCCACCAGTGAGCATGGCGCCAGTTCCGTATCACCTGGCTTTTGCGACGCATTCGCCGGCGTGTTAGACCGAAACAGGGATCTCCGATATAGCGCTGCGTGAGGGGTGGGTTGACAAACGCAGACTCGCAGAGATCATCGCGGCAGTCCGCGAGTTCGGGACGGATAGCTCGAACTGTATGGCGCTCGCCTGGGCAGAGGCGGTCGCGCACAAGTCTCCATGACGGACCCTAATACCAGCATGCCAGTCGCATATCGAGCAGCGCCTCCGCTGCGCGGCTGGAGCCGAGGGACTAGCGTCTACCGTGTATCACTGCACGTGCGACGTGACCAGGCCACCATGACGAGGAGCGGAGAGATGGCTGAAACCGAGAAGGCGATTCTTGCGGGCGGGTGCTTCTGGGGTGTCCAGGATCTGATCCGCAAGCTCAACGGCGTAGTCGACACTCGCGTTGGCTACACCGGCGGCGATACCCCCAACGCGACCTATCGCAACCACGGCTCGCATGCGGAGGCGATCGAGATCTCGTTCGACCCGGAGCGCATCTCCTACCGAGATCTGCTCGAGTTCTTCTTTCAGATTCATGACCCGACGACGAAGAACCGTCAGGGCAACGACGTCGGGGCGAGCTATCGCTCCGCGATCTACTACCTCGACGGCGAGCAGCTCCGCGTTGCGGAGGACACGATCGCCGATGTCGACGCCTCGGGCTTGTGGCCCGGCAAAGTCGTTACCGAGGTGGCCCCCGCCGGGCCGTTCTGGGAGGCAGAGCCCGAGCACCAGGACTACCTCGAGCGCTACCCCAACGGCTACACCTGTCACTTCGTCCGTCCGGGCTGGAAACTGCCACGACGAGCTCAGGAAGCGGCGCGCTGAGCTAACCCGAGCCACACGGACGCCGTGACTAGCCCCCGACGGCCCGACGAGTAGGCAACCCGTCCGGTTATTGGAAGGCGTCGATTACAGTGCTGTCGCGATCGCGTCGGCGCGGTGATTGTCACTACAGCACGTACTCGACTGCCTGTGTCCGCGTCATGGCGGCGCCCACCGCGCGGGCTTGCTCGAGTTCCTCGGGTTGCAGCGCTTCGAGGCGGACGAGCGTCTCGTTGTACTGCTCGAGCTCATCCGGGGGCCACTCGCCCCCACCGCGTTCCAGCGTCGCCGCGGCGGCGCCGAGGACGGTCGCGGCCCGGATCAAATCCCCCTCCGCGGCCATCACCGCCGCGAGACCGTTGAGGGTCCAGCTGAGGTAGACATCGTGGCCACGTGCGGTCTCGGTGTCGACCGCCTGACGCGAGAGCTCGTGGGCCCGGTCGAGGTTGCCGAGTTGTCGCTCCACCATGCTCAGGTTTGCTGCCTCGGACCAAACGACAAAGCCCAAGCCCTGTCGCTCGGCCATGGCGAGCCGCGCTTCGATCACCTCGCGGGCGCCCTCGAGGTCGCCCGACATCTGCAGGGCGGGTCCGAGCACGTGTATCGCGCTTGACCTTCCGGGGTCGTCGTCGGCGAGATCTCGGGTCAGGTGGAGGGCCTCGCGAAGCAAGCGGACGCCCTCGGATGGGTCGGTGTAGAGCGCCACGCGCGCAAGACCCGCCAGTGCTAGCGCCTGAAGGGAGACATCGCCCAGGGAGGACGCCAGGTCAAGCGACTCGCGAAAGCGTTGGTCCGCCCGCTCGTGCTCCCCGGCCCAGAAGATCAGGTACCCGTGCTCATGCAGCGCCAGAGCGCGGGTGAGGTCAGCCTCGCCCGGAGCAGCAAGCAGGCGCCCGAACCAGGCGTCGCCGTCCGGAATGCGATTGGTCCCCAGCCAGAACGTGACCAGCGCGGTAGCGAGCCGACACCCCGCGTCGACCTCACCGCGGTCGAGATGCCACTGCAGCGCAGCGACGGCGTCCGGGTAACGCGCCTCAACTGGCTTCTCTGCGTCGGGCTGGTGCGTCCGGGCCGCGATCCGACCTGCCTCGGCAAGCTCGAACAGCCCCTGCGCCTCGGCGGCGTTCACGTTCACCATCATCGCTGAGACTGGGCACTCCGTCAAAGATCGGCGCGCTTGGCGGGATCCGACGCGTACAGACGTCGCGATCGCCTAGGGCGTCGCCGGGAGCGGAGCGAGTGGCTCCCGCTCGAGGATTTCAGAGCAGCTTGTCCAGCGTGATCGGAAGGTCGCGCACGCGGCGACCGGTCGCGTCGTAGACCGCGTTGGCGACGGCTGCGGCGACGCCGGTGATTCCGATCTCGCCGATTCCGCGCGCGCCCGCGGGAGCGTATGGGTCGGGGATGTCGGTCCACATCAACTCGATGGTCGGCACGTCGAGGTGGACGGGCACGTGATATTCCGCGAGGCTCGGATTCATGATCCGAGCGGTCCGTTCGTCGAAGTTGGTGTCTTCCATCAATGCGAGGCCGAGTCCCATGATGATCCCGCCGCGGAACTGGCTGGCGGCAGTCTTCGCATTGATGATGCGGCCGCAGTCATAGGACCCGAGCACGCGGTCGACGCGTGTCTCGCCGGTGGTCGCGTTGACTCGGACCTGACAGAAGATCGCGCCGCAGGAGTGCATCGAGTACGTCTGCATTTCCTCCGGGTCAGAGGCCGAGGCCTCGACGGTCACCTCGTCACGGCCCGCCCGTCCGAGAATCGCTGCGTAGCTCTCCCAACGGCTGGGGTCGGCGAGCTCGCACAGCCCCTCGTCGCGTCCCCCGACCTCGTCTGCCCTCAACCCGGCCAGCGGCGAGTCGCCGCCGGCGAGGGCGAGCAGCTCCTCGATGAGCGCCCGCTGGGCCGCGATCACCGCGCCGGCGATCGAGGCCGTCTGTGACGAGCCTCCGGCCAGCAGGTTGCCGGGGAACGCCGAGTTGCCGTAGGCAACGGTCACCCGCTCGAGCGGCAGACCGAGCCGGTCGGCGGTGACGATCGTCTGGGTCGTCGAGGTCCCCATGCCCATGTCGCTCGCCGGTACCTCGATCGTCGCGTGGCCGGTCTTGTCGACCGTGATCCGCGCTGCGCCGCCCGGGAAGCGGTGGTAGGGATAGGTCCCCATCGCGCAGCCTGTACCGATGAGCCACTCTCCTTCTCGGTGCCTCCCCGGACGCGCCCGCTGCTCCCAACCGAAGCGCTCGGCGCCAGCGCGCCAAGCGTCGACGATGTGCCGCGAGGAGTACGGCAGTCCCGTGCTCGGATCCTTCTCGGGCTCGTTGCGGATCCGCAGCTCAATCGGGTCCAGGTCGAGTTCGATCGCCAGCTCGTCGATCGCCGACTCCAGAGCGAACGTGCCAACCGACTCGCCGGGTGCCCTCATGAACGAGTTGGCGAGCATGTCCATGTCGACGACCTGCTGGTCGGTCTTCAGGGTCTCGGTCGCGTACATGTGCCTCGCCGGGAACGTGAACTGCTCGGCAAGCGCGTTGTAGGGGGTCATCGCCGAGAGCCCGGTATGGATCAGCGCCTTGAACCGGCCATCATCGTCGGCACCGATGGCGACTCGCTGCTCGGTGTTCGTGCGGCCGCCAACCAGTCGGTAGACACCCTCCCGCGAGAGCGTGATCCGCACGGGACGCCCGGCGAGCTTCGACGCGGCCGCCCCGATCAGATGGTGCGACCACAGCGTCTTGCCGCCGAATCCACCACCGACATACGGGGAGGTGACGTGCACCTGCTCCTCGTCGATGCCGAAGACCTGTGCGAACGTCCAGGCATGCCCCTTCACCCCCTGGCTGGCGTCGTGGACGATAAGTTCATCGCCATCCCAGGCAAGTGTCACGGCGTGGGGTTCGATCGCGTTGTGATTGTGGCGGGGCGTCCGGTAGTTGAGATCGACGGAGTGGGGAGCGTCAATCAGTGCGGCCTCCGCGTCGCCGACGAGCACCTCGACCGACTGCCCGACGAGGCTGTCGGGTGTCCGAGTGTGCTTCCTAGCCTCCTCGAAGGTTCGCGGCGATGATGACTCGTACGCGACGCTGATCAACGACGCCGCGTGATCGGCCTGCTCCTGGGTCTCGGCCAGGACGACCGCGACCGGTTCACCGTTCCAATGGACGTTGCCGTCCTGCATCACGGGCAGGTCGGCGCCCCCTGCTGCCTTAGGCCCCGTCAGGAACAGCGGCGGGGGTTGCATCCGCGGGGCGTTGCGGTAAGTCATCACGAGCACGACGCCAGTCGCTGCCTCGGCGGCGGCTGTGTCGAGCGTCGTGATGTGACCGCGCGCAATCGTGCTGTAACGGAGTGCCGCGTACACCATGCCCTCCATCACATACTCGGCGGCGAACCGCGCCTCGCCCTGGACCTTGAGCGGCCCATCCAGTCGCGAGACCTGCGCGCCGATCAGCCCATGCTTAGCGCGCGCCAGCGGGTCGGGACCCGCGGCCGGAGTCCAGCCGTCGGGGACCGGCGGGATCGCGGGTGAGGGTTGTCCGGCGCTCACGAGCGGGCTTCCTCGGTCAGTTGCCAGAGGACGGCGGTGAGCGTGCGACGGGCAAGCTCAACCTTGAACGCATTCCCGGCCAGCGGGCGCGCATCGGCGAGCTCGGCATCGGCCGCGCGCCGGAACGTGGCCTCCGTCGCCGGCTGACCTCGCAGCGCCGCTTCGACGCGTCGCGCCCGCCACGGCTTCGGAGCGACCCCGCCCAGAGCGACGCGGGCAGCCACGATCGCGCTGTTGTCGAGCTCGAGCGCAGCGGCCACCGAGACCAGCGCAAACGCGTAGCTAGAACGGTCACGTACCTTCCGATAGGTCGAGAACGCGGCCGGATTCGGAGCAGGCAGCTCAACCGCGGTGATCAGCTCGCCGGGCTCGAGCACCGTCTCGATATCGGGACGATCCCCGGGCAGCGTGTGCAGATCGCAGAGATCGATGGTGCGCTCGCCTGACACGCTGCGAACGTGAACGATGGCGTCCAGCGCCGCGAGCGCCACACACATATCCGACGGATGAGTCGCCACGCAGGCGGGCGACGCACCCAGGATCGCGTGCATGCGGTTGAAACCCTCGAGCGCGTCACATCCGTCGCCGGGAGCCCGCTTGTTGCAGCGCGAGCCATCGGTGTCATAGAAGTAGGTGCAGCGGGTGCGTTGCAGCAAGTTGCCGCCGACCGTCGCCATGTTGCGAATCTGCGCCGAGGCGCCCGCCACGATCGCGCGGGCGAGCATCGGGTAGCTGGATCGAACTACCTCATGCTCGGCCACCGCGGTGTTACGCGCCGCCGCCCCGATCATCAGGCCGCCCTCGGCGGTCGGAGCTATCGCTCGTGACAGACCCGTCACGTCGACCAGCTCGGAAGGCTTCTCTACGGTCTCGCGCATCAGGTCGACAAGGTTCGTGCCGCCGCCGAGGTACCGGCCCTGTCCGTCCACCGCTCGGTGAACCGCGTCCTCCGCGTCTGACGCGCGCGTGTAAGTGAGCTCAATCACGCCTGCTGCTCCGCGTACACGTCGGTGATCGCCTCGACGATTCCGTTGTAGGCACCGCAGCGGCACAGGTTGCCGCTCATCCGCTCCCGCACCTCATCGTGGCTGAACGCGACGTTCGTTGCCGCAAGGTCGTCGGTGACGTAGCTAGGCACGCCGCGACGAAGCTCATCGACCATCCCCACCGCCGAGCAGATCTGGCCCGGCGTGCAGTAGCCGCACTGGAACCCATCGTCGTCGATGAACGCCTGCTGCAACGGATGCAGGCCGCCGCCGGAGGCCAGCCCTTCGATCGTGGTCACCTCACGCCCCTCGTACTGAACCGCGAGCGCCAGGCAAGAGAGGACCCGTTCGCCATCGACCAGCACCGTGCAGGCGCCACAAGCCCCCTGGTTGCAGCCCTTCTTCGTGCCGTACAGCTCTAAGTGCTCGCGCAGCAAGTCGAGCAGAGAAACACGAGCATCGCCGGGAACCGGCGCCTCGCGGCCGTTGATCATCATCGGCACTGCTGACCCTCCTTTCAATCAACTCCACGGAAGCGCATTTCCCGCGTCCATACCCACCAAGCTACAGCCTGACCCGCTCGGAGTCATTTGGTCGCTCAGCTGCCGCCTGTCGCGAGCGCTTGCTCGAGCGGCGTGCCGGCGCATCCTCGCTCCCCAGGCTTACGGATGCCGGCCGCCAGCCGGAATTAGGGGTCGCGGTCAGAGTAGACAGGCCCTGCTGCTGCCGCCGCCGCGTTTCGCGTTCGGTAGCGTCTCGCGTCGCGGCGTTGCGTGACCGAGGTGGGTAGAGGCGCCCTCGGGCGCTGATCCCTCTCCGGGGCTACCCCGGGGACACCTTTGTGACCATGCCAGTGCATCGCGAGCCCTCTACTGCGTCCGTTTGGAAGCAGGTGCGGGCACGCACGACGGAGTGCAGTCGGCACGCGACGTCGCGATGATTGGGCGATGTACGACGCGCGCACACGCGCCCATCTGTCCCGTTGCTTGGCGGACGCGTTCCTGGCCGGAGTGTGGAACGAGCGCGCATTGGTCGACCGGGCCGGCCGTGCTCTCGACCGGCGGCCTCGGTGGGTCCGACACGTTGCGCGCGAGGTCCTCGCGGCGTACCACCGTCCGCCGGCGGACGCGCCGCGCGAGCTCGCGCGGTTCATCGCTCTCGCGATGCAGGAGCTCAAGCCGGCCGGCGACCGGCCGCCGACAGTCCGTAGATGGCTGCTTCCCGAGCCAGAGATGGGGCGGCGGCGCTGGCCCGTGCCCGAGATCGCCTCCCTCGGCGCCCTGGCCAGCTTCCTTGGCGTGAGCGATGGAGAGCTTGCGTGGTTCGCGGACGCGCGCGCGCTCGAGCGTACGGTCGAGGAGGAGCGGCTCCGGCATTACCGGTACACATCGCTGCGCCGGCCGGGTCGGCCGGTGCGGGTGATCGAGCGGCCCAAGCGACAGCTGAAGGAGATCCAGCGCCGGGTCCTGCACGACATCCTCGACTGGATCCCCGCGCACGACGCATCGCATGGGTTCACCCGGGGCCGGTCGGTACGTAGCCACGCAAGCGAGCACACCGGACGCTTCGTCGTCATCCGGCTGGACCTTGAAGACTTCTTCGCCTCGATCGCCGCGAGTCGCGTCTACGGCATCTTCCGGACGGCGGGCTACCCGGAGTCCGTCTCCCATTCGCTCACGGCCCTGACCACGAACGTCGTTCCGGCGGGGCTGTGGACGTCGGTCCCGTGCCCCGCCGGCTCGGCCCAGATCGATGCGCATCATCGCCTCGGCCGGCGACTCGCCACGCCGCATCTTCCGCAAGGGGCTCCGACCTCGCCCGCGCTCGCCAACCTCTCCGCGTTCAGGCTCGACAAGCGCCTGACTGGACTGGCGGTCTCACTTGAGGTCAGCTACACGCGCTATGCGGATGACCTCACGTTCTCCGGTCCGACACGACTCGTCCGCGCCGCGAGCACGCTTCGTCGTGCCGTCGCCGAGATCGCGCGTGAAGAAGGCTTCGCGGTCAACGACCACAAGTCGACGCTCGCGACCCGGGCGGGCCAACAGCGCGTCTGCGGGGTCGTGGTCAACGACCGCCTCAACGCGCCGCGCCACGAGTACGACGTCCTGAAGGCCATCCTGCACAACTCTCGCGTGCACGGACCGGCATCCCAGAACCGCACTGCTGTTCCCGATTTCCGAGCACACCTACTGGGGCGGGTCTCCTGGATGGAATCGCTCAACCCCAAACGAGGGGAGAAGCTGCGCCGTGAGCTCGGGAGTATTGCCTGGCCCCATGAGGACTGACGGAGACAGTCTGTCGCCCGCGGCGATCGCCCTCCCCGTGTGTTTCATGCAGCTTTGATGCCTCTAGGGGAGTGTACCGTCGTCTAGCGCCTGCCAATTAGTGGCATTTGCAGGCAATTAGCGAATCGGGGAGACAGGATTTGAACCTGCGACCGCCCGGCCCCCAGCCGGAACTCGCCGTGTGTCATTGGGTCTGAATCGGCTGATTTACTGGGCTTTTCTGTCCGGGAGATCAGGTACGATCCGGTCAAAATGGAACATGAAACAGTACATGACCTCTGGTGGACGATTCCGCGGAATCATCTCTCGCCAGGCTTGCGCGACCGCCCGGCCGTTCTTGGGGCGGTCGGTTCTGCCGTGTTCCATCATGTACCGATCGGCCGACGGGACGGTTCGTGAGCGCGTCTTCTGGGTCGCCCCGCCGCGCGTACGGGACCGGCACGCTCCAGGTTGTCGGCCGCTCCTGGATCGGCGCGTGGTACGGGGCCGACGGCCGGCGAGTGCGGCGGAAGGTCGGTGACGTCCGCACCGAGGGTCGAGCCGACGGGCTCACGAAGGCGCAAGCCGAGCGCGCCCTGCGCCGGATGCGGGAGCTCGACAGCCCGCCGGCGGCGCCTGATGCTGAGCGGGTGACGATGGAGCAGGCGGGGCGCGAGTTCTGCCAGCGCCTGGAGCTGAAGGGCCGGCGCAAGTCGCATCGGCTGACCGTCGCTTCCGATCTGCGCAACCACATCGCGCCGTTCTTCGCCGGCAAGACGCTCGATCGGATCCGCCCGACGGACATCGAGCGCTACGTCGCCGCGAAGCGACGGACGCTCGCGATCAAGACGGTTCGCAACCACGTCAACACGATGCACTCGATCTTCGACCTCGGGCTGCGGAAGGGCTGGTGCTCCTCGAACCCGGTCAAGCTCGCCGACCGGCCGACCGTGAAGAAGACCGAAACGCGGATTCAGTTCCTCGATCAGCCAGAGCTCGAGCAGCTGCTCGCGGTGCCGTACCCCGACGATGCGTTCGGCCGGATCGAGCCAACGCTGTACCTGACCGCCGCGATGACGGGACTCCGCCAGGGCGAGCTGCTCGGGCTCCGCTGGCGGGACGTCGATTTCGATGCCCGCAAGATGCGGGTCGTCTCGCCCTACGTCCGCGGCGAGTTCGGTGATCCGAAGTCGGCTGGCTCGGGCCGCTCCGTCCCGATGGCCGAGCGGGTCGCGGCGGCGCTCCGGGAGTTTCGCTCGCAGTCCGTTTACTCGCGCGACCGCGATCTCGTCTTCTGCCACACCGACACCGGCAAGCCGCTCGACCGCTCGAAGCTCGTGCGACGCTTCAAACAGGCGATCGACCGAGCCGGCGTCCACCGGATCACGTTCCACGAGCTGCGCCACACATTTGGGACCCGGATGGCGGCGGCC
>Ga0335075_10015679_pt1 | contig 11347 bp, 11 predicted proteins | sample Lox_Sample_24_FD_206723 | JGI IMG/M metagenome (GOLD analysis project Ga0335075, IMG submission 206723) | Soil microbial communities from Loxahatchee National Wildlife Refuge, Florida, United States - Lox_Sample_2.4 | ecosystem: Environmental > Terrestrial > Soil > Wetlands | place: USA...
TCGGCCAGCTCCTGCACCCGGATCTGCAGATGCCCGTAGGCGACAGCGCCCTCACCCGGGCCGGTGATCACCACCTCGACCGGATCGGTGACCTGCGTGTTACGCGCAACCGTGACCAGCGTCGCCGCGTTGAACGACGAAAATGCTTGCGCGGCAACACGGTCCGTGGGCACACCAGCGTCGCCAAGACGGTGGTCGCCGCGCCGCACGGTTTCAACTCGCACCCCGGGCCGTTCGCTGACGGTGATCTGCGCGCTTCCGGTCGGATGCGCCGAGCCGTCGTGCAGGCCACGCAGCCGCCGCAGGGGGGTGAACCGCCAGATTTCGTCGCGGTGTCCGGGCACCTCGAACGCGTCGACGTCGAATGACGCGAACTGCTCACCCTTATTGGCAGCGGCGAGGGACGAACCCTCAACCGCTTCAGTCAATCCCGTCACTAGTCTGATTCCCCCACTACCCGACCGCGCCTTCCATTTGCAGCTCGATCAGCCGGTTGAGTTCCAGCGCGTACTCCATCGGGAGCTCCTTGGCGATCGGCTCGACGAAGCCGCGCACCACCATCGCCATCGCCTCGTCCTCGGTCAGCCCGCGACTCATCAGGTAGAACAGCTGGTTCTCGCTGACTTTGGACACCGTCGCCTCGTGGCCCATCGTGACGTCGTCCTCGCGGATGTCGACGTAGGGATAGGTGTCGCTGCGGCTGACCGTATCGACCAGCAGCGCATCGCATTTCACGCTCGAGCGTGATCCGTGCGCGCCCTTGTTGACCTGGACCAGGCCGCGGTACGACGCGCGTCCACCGCCGCGCGCCACCGACTTGGATACGATGTTGCTCGACGTGTTCGGGGCCAGGTGCAGCATCTTGGCGCCGGTGTCCTGGTGCTGGCCCTCGCCGGCGAATGCCACCGAGAGCACCTCGCCCTTGGCGTGCTCGCCGGTCATCCAGACCGCCGGGTACTTCATCGTGACCTTCGACCCGATGTTGCCGTCGACCCATTCCATGGTGGCGCCGGCCTCGGCGCGGGCCCGCTTGGTGACCAGGTTGTAGACGTTGTTCGACCAGTTCTGGATTGTGGTGTAACGGCAACGGCCACCGGGCTTGACGACGATCTCCACCACCGCGGAGTGCAGCGAATCCGACTTGTAAATGGGCGCTGTGCAGCCCTCGACGTAGTGCACGTAGGCGCCCTCGTCGACGATGATCAGCGTCCGCTCGAACTGGCCCATGTTCTCGGTGTTGATCCGGAAGTAGGCCTGCAGCGGGATGTCGACGTGCACCCCGGGCGGGACATAGATGAAGCTGCCGCCGCTCCACACCGCGGTGTTCAGCGCGGAGAACTTGTTGTCCCCGGCCGGGATCACGGTGCCGAAGTACTGCTGGAAGATGTCCGGGTGCTCACGCAGCGCCGTGTCGGTGTCCAGGAAGATGACGCCCTGCGCTTCCAGGTCTTCGCGGATCTGGTGGTAAACCACCTCTGACTCGTACTGCGCGGCGACACCGGACACCAGCCGCTGCTTCTCGGCTTCCGGGATGCCCAGCCTGTCGTAGGTATTCCGGATGTCCTCTGGCAAATCGTCCCAGGTGGCGGCCTGCTTCTCGGTGGAACGCACGAAGTACTTGATGTTGTCGAAGTCGATGCCCTCGAGATTGGACCCCCACTTCGGCATCGGCTTGCGACCGAAGATGCGCAGCGCCTTCAGCCGGTTCTCCAGCATCCATTCCGGCTCGTTCTTCTTGGCCGAGATGTCACGGACCACCGCCTCGGACAGCCCGCGCTGGGCGCTGGCGCCCGCGATGTCGGAGTCGGCCCAGCCGTAGCCGTACCGGCCCATCGAGGCGATGGCCTCTTCCTGGGAGAGGGATTCCTTGGCCAAGGGCACGGCCAGCTGCTGAACCTCGGGGGTGGTCGTCATGACGACGCTCCTTGCTTGCTCGTGGTGGCTTCGACGCGGGCTGGGCGTCGAAGGGTTAGCGGCTTCTCCGCGGTCGTCAGCGGGACGTGGGTAGTGCAGGCGCAGTCACCGTTGACGATGGTCGCCAGCCGCTGCACGTGGGTCCCGAGCACCTCGGCCATGGCCTGCTGCTCGGTTTCACACAACTCCGGGAACTCCTCGGCGACGTGCGACACCGGGCAATGGTGCTGACAGATCTGCACGCCGTTGATCGGGCCGCGCACCTGCGTGGTGGTCGCGACGTAGCCGGCCTTGGACAGCGCGCCGGCAATTCGGTCGGCGGTGGCTTCGATATCCGCGTCGGCGTCTGAACCGGCCGCCTCGACACCGGACAGGATCGCGTCGATGCGCTGCCGGGCGAAGGTGCGCACCGCGTCCTCACCGCCGATCACACGGAGTTGACGCATCGCGGCCGAGGCCAGGTCGTCGTAGCTGTGCTCGAGCTTGGCGCGCCCGCCCGCGGTCAGCCGGTAGCGCTTGGCCGGGCGGCCCCGTCCCTCCTGCTGCCAGGCCGCCGCGGGAACCGATTCCGCCTCGCCGGCGTCGATCAGCGCGTCCAAGTGGCGTCGCACCCCGGCGACAGACAGGCCTAGACGGTCGCCGATCTGCCCGGCAGTGGTCGACCCGGACTCCAAAAGCAACCGCACGACGGCGCTTCGGGTCTGCCCGTCGTGCGTCGAAGCTGCGGGTGCTTCGACAGCTTTGGCGTCCGGGCTGAATTTCACAACACAAGTGTGACAAAATTCCGGCGGCAGGTCCAGCGAGCCTGGTCCGGGCGGCGGCTACGCTGCTGTGATGGCAGCCCGCCACCACACGCTGAGTTCGTCCATTGCCCGCTTGCATGGCGACGAACTGGCGGTGGGTCCGCCGCTCAACGACACCGAGCTGGTCGCGCTTCGTCGCACCCGGGTGTTTGGCGCCACTGGCACGGTACTGATGGGCATCGGCGCGCTGGGGGCCGGGGCTCGGCCAGTGGTCCAGGACCCCACCTTCGGGGTTCGACTGCTCAACCTGCCGTCGCGGATCCAGACGGTCTCGCTGACGATGACCACCACCGGCGCGGTGATGATGGCGCTGGCCTGGCTGATGCTGGGCCGCTTCGCACTGGGCCAACGGCGGATGTCCCGCGGTGACCTGGACCGCACCCTGCTGCTGTGGATCCTGCCGCTGCTGATCGCGCCGCCGATGTACAGCAAGGACGTCTACTCCTATCTGGCGCAAAGCCAGATCTGCCGGCTGGGGCTCGACCCCTACCGGGTGGGCCCGGCAACCGGACTGGGCCTCGACCACGTCTTCACATTGTCGGTGCCCAGCCTGTGGCGCGAGACCCCGGCGCCCTACGGGCCGCTGTTTTTATGGATCGGCCGCGGAATTTCGGCGTTGACCGGGGAAAACATCGTCGCCGCGGTGCTGTGTCATCGGCTGGTGGTGCTGCTCGGTGTGGGGCTGATCGTGTGGGCGACCCCGCGGCTGGCCCGTCGCTGCGGGGTGGCCGAGGTCAGCGCGCTGTGGCTAGGGGCAGCCAACCCGCTGCTGATCATGCATCTGGTCGCCGGCATCCACAACGAGGCACCGATGCTCGGACTCATGCTGGCCGGCACCGAGTTTGCGCTGCGGGGAATCGACTCCGCGCGTCCGCTGCTGCCGCGGCCGTGGCCCAGTTTGCGGACGCATTGGCCGGACTGGGCGCCGCTGGGGATGCTGCTGGCCGGCGCGATTCTGATCACACTGTCCTCGCAGATCAAGCTGCCGTCGCTGCTGGCGTTGGGGTTCGTCGCGATGGCGCTGGCCTGGCGTTGGGGCGCCAACCTGCGGGCGTTCCTGCTGGCCGGTGGGCTGATGGCGGCGCTGGCGTTGGCGGTGATGGCCGCGGTCGGCTGGGCCAGCCGGCTCGGCTTCGGCTGGATCTTCACGCTCGGCACCGCCAATGTGGTGCGCAGCTGGATGTCGCCGCCGACGCTGATCGCCCTGGGCACCGGGCAGGTGGGGATCCTGCTGGGCCTCGGCGACCACACCACCGCGATCCTGTCGCTGACCCGTGGCATCGGCGTGCTGATCATCGCGGTGATGGTGAGTTGGCTGCTGATCGCGGTGTTGCGCGGCCGGCTGCACCCGGTCGGCGGGCTCGGCGTCGCGCTGGGCGGAACGGTGCTGCTGTTTCCCGTGGTGCAGCCGTGGTATCTGTTGTGGGCCATCATCCCGTTGGCCGCATGGGCCACCCGCCCCAGTTTCCGGATAGCTGCGATCACCGTCACGATCGTCGTCGGCATCTTCGGCCCAACTGCCAACGGCGACCGATTCGCGCTGTTTCAGATCGTGGATGCCACCGTGGCCAGCACCGTCATCGTGGCGCTGCTGATCGCGGCGACCTATAACCGGTTGCCGTGGCGGCCGCTGCCGGGCGCCGAGCCGGTCCCCGGCGCCAAGACGCCGGATCCGGTGCCCGACAGCCAGACCCGGCAGCCCACCCCGGTGCCCGGCGCATACGCTGAGACCTCGTGAGCCAGCCGCCTGACATCCCCGTACGGCTGCGCGGGGTGTGCAAGCAGTACGGCTCGGGGGCCACCGCTACCAGGGCCGTCGCCAACCTCGACCTCGACGTGCATGCCGCCGAGGTGCTCGCACTGCTCGGCCCGAACGGCGCCGGCAAGACGACGACGGTCGAGATGTGCGAGGGGTTCGTCCGGCCCGATGCCGGCACCATCGAGGTGCTCGGGCTGGACCCGATCGCCGACAACGCGCGGCTGCGGGCCCGCATCGGTGTGATGTTGCAGGGCGGCGGCGGCTATCCCGCGGCCCGGGCCGGCGAGATGCTGAACCTGGTGGCCTCCTACGCGGCCAACCCCTTGGACCCGCAGTGGCTGCTGACGACGCTGGGCCTGACCGATGCGGCGCGCACCACCTATCGACGGCTCTCCGGTGGCCAGCAGCAACGGCTCGCGCTGGCCTGCGCATTGGTCGGCCGACCCGAGTTGGTGTTCCTCGACGAGCCGACCGCGGGTATGGACGCTCAGGCCCGGCTGCTGGTGTGGGAGTTGATCGACGCGCTGCGCCGCGACGGCGTGACGGTGGTGTTGACCACCCACCAGCTCAAGGAGGCCGAGGAGCTGGCCGACCGGCTGGTCATCATCGACAAAGGGGTGACGGTTGCCGCCGGGACCCCGGCCGAGTTGACGCGCAGCGGCGCCAAGGACCAGCTCCGGTTCAGCGCACCGCCGCGGCTCGACCTGTCGCTGCTGGTTTCCGCCTTGCCGGAGGACTATCAGGCGTCCGAGGTGGCCTCGGGTGAGTACCTAGTGGAAGGTCCGGTGGACCCACAGGTGCTGGCGACGGTGACGGCGTGGTGCGCCCAGATCGACGTACTGGCCACCGACATGCGCGTGGAGCAGCGCAGCCTGGAAGACGTGTTCTTGGAGCTGACCGGCCGGGAGCTGCGGACGTGACCGAATCGACCTTCCCGGTAGGAACTTTCACGCCCGACCCGCGCCCTGCCGCGGTCCCGCGGATGCTGGCCGCGCAGTTCGCGTTGGAGTTGAAGCTGTTACTGCGCAACGGCGAGCAACTGCTGCTGACCATGTTCATCCCGATCACCCTGCTGGTCGGGTTGACGCTGCTTCCGCTCGGATCGTTCGGGGCCAACCGCGCAGCCACCTTCGTCCCGGTCATCATGGCGCTGGCGGTGATCTCGACGGCTTTCACCGGCCAGGCCATCGCGGTGGCGTTCGACCGCCGCTACGGCGCGCTCAAGCGGCTGGGCGCGACCGCGCTTCCGGTGTGGGGCATCATCGCCGGCAAATCGCTGGCGGTGGTCACGGTCGTGTTCTTGCAGGCAATCGTCCTGGGCGCCATCGGGTTTGCGCTGGGCTGGCGGCCACATCCGGCGGGCCTGGCGTTGGGTGCGGCCATCATCGCGCTCGGAACCGCCGGCTTTGCCGCGCTGGGTCTGCTGCTGGGCGGAACGCTGCGCGCTGAGGTCGTGCTGGCCGTGGCCAATCTGCTGTGGTTCGTCTTCGCCGGCCTCGGCGCGCTGACGGTGGACACCGACATGATCGCGGCCCCGGTCAAATGGGCGGCGCGGCTCACCCCGGCCGGGGCGCTGACCGAGGCGCTGTCGCAGGCGATGAGCGTGTCGGTGGACTGGTTCGGTGTCGCAGTGTTGGCCGGCTGGGGCGGGCTGGCCGCCCTGGGCGCGCTGCGCTGGTTCCGGTTCAGCTGATTTGTGCGGCGCCCGACTCAGCGGCCGCCCTACTACGTGGCGTAGTTCTCGTCGCCCTACGATTGGGCTGTGCCTGTCGGACGGTGGCTCTTGCGGCTAGTGGACCTGCTGCCCGAGCCGAGCCTCCGCGCGCAGCGCGTCATCGCGGCCCTGGTCATTGTGACCCAGGGCGGAATCGCGGTCACCGGTGCGATCGTCCGCGTCACCGCATCGGGTTTGGGCTGTCCGACCTGGCCGCAATGCTTTCCCGGGAGCTTCACCCCGGTCGCCCACGCCGAGGTGCCCCACATCCACCAGGCGGTCGAATTCGGGAACCGGATGATCAGCTTCGCCGTCGTCCTCGCCGCGATACTGGCGGTGCTGGCGGTCACCCGGGCCCGGCGACGCCCGGAAGTGTTGGTCTACGCCTGGCTGATGCCGGCTTCGACCGTGCTGCAGGCGGTAATCGGCGGCATCACCGTGCTCACTGGCTTGCTGTGGTGGACGGTGGCGATCCATCTGCTGGCATCGATGGCGATGGTGTGGCTGGCGGTGCTGCTCTATGTGAAAATCGGAGAAGCTGACGACGGCGAGGCGACGCACCCGGTGGTCCGCCCGCTGCGCTGGCTCACCGCGCTGAGCGCGACGACGCTGGCCGCGGTGCTGCTGACCGGCACCCTGGTCACCGCGGCGGGCCCGCACGCCGGCGACACCAGCCCGAACCGCACGGTGCCGCGGCTGAGGATCGAGATCACCACGCTGGTGCATGCGCACTCGTCGCTGCTGGTGGCCTATCTGAGCCTGCTGTTCGGTCTGGCTTGCGGGCTGCTGGCGGTACGGGCGCCGGGCCCGATACTGCGGCGGCTGGGCGTGCTGGTGCTGCTGGTGTTCGCTCAGGCCACCATCGGCACCGTGCAGTTCTTCACTGGAGTGCCCGCCGCGCTGGTGGCGGTGCATGTCGCGGGCGCGGCGGCGTGCACGGCGGCCACTGCAGCGTTATGGGCGTCGATGCGAGAGCGGACCAAGCCCGAGCCGGTCCAGGGCTGACTCGACGCACAGCGCGAATTGCCGCTGCCCATCGTCGCGCGCGGTGTCGTCGAACAACCGCCAACCCAGCTCCGGCGCAACCAAATCCAGCCCGACCAATTCGGCGTGACCCGGTCCGCCGATCACGTCGGCGCGGGCGTAAAGCAGTTCGTCGGCGCCGATGCCCAGATGATCGGCCGCCGCTTGCAGGGCAGCCTGCCCGAGGTCCCACAGTTCGAAGTCGGCGTCCACTGGCGCGCCCGCCGCGAATGCGTGCGACTGGATGCCGCCGAGGTAGACCAGCGCCGTCTCGGTCCTCGTCGATCGGCGGCGCCTGATCGGCACCCCGGCATGCTTCAGGTCGTGCAGGTGGCGCCGACCCGCGTTCCAGGCGACGACATCGGCCGCATTGAGCAGGTTGGGCACTCGGTTGGCCCAGGCCAGGAACTCGTCGAGCCGGTCGGCGTAGTCGGTGACGGTCCGCAGGATCACCAGATCGGTGTGCAGCGTGTCCGGGTCGTCCCAGGACAGCCATCGGGCGTGCAGACCCCGCTTGCGCAGTGCGGCGACCAGACCGGCGTCGTCGCCGTCCTCCGACCCGACCAGCACGATGCGCGGATGACGAATGTCGGGCCGGGCCAAATTCATGCGGACTCCATGGTTGCGGATGATAGTCACCATGCACGCAATCGAAGTCCCCGAAACCGGCGGTCCGGAAGTCCTGAGCTACGTCGAGAAGCCACAGCCGTCCCCCGGCCGGGGTGAGGTGTTGATCAAGTCCGAAGCGATCGGTGTCAATTTCATCGACACCTATTTCCGCTCCGGGTCTTATCCGCGCGAGCTGCCGTTCGTGCTGGGCAACGAGGTGGCCGGGACCGTGGCCGCCGTCGGCGACGGTGTGACGACGCTGGCAGTCGGCGACCGGGTGGCGACCGCCGCGGCCGCCGGCGCCTACGCCGAATTCGCCACCGCGCCAGCGCAATTAGTCGCGCGCGTGCCGTCGGCTGTCGGTTTGGAAGTGGCGGCGTCGGCGCTGTTGAAGGGCATGACGGCGCATTACCTGATCAAGTCGGTGTACCCGGTGCAGGCGGGCGACACCGTGCTGGTGCACGCCGGGGCCGGCGGAGTGGGGCTCATCCTGACGCAGTGGGCGACCAGTCTGGGTGTCCGGGTGATCACGACAGTGTCGACACCGGCCAAAGCCGAGCTGTCCCGGCAGGCCGGCGCGACGGACGTTTTGGACTACCCGGGTGACGATCCCGACGAGTTCGGGAGGGGCATTCGCCAGCTGACCGCGGGGGCAGGCGTGGCCGCCGTGTACGACGGCGTCGGCGCGAGCACCTTCGACGCCAGCCTGGCCAGTCTGGCCGTGCGGGGCACCTTGGCGTTGTTCGGCGCGTCCAGCGGCCCGGTTCCGCCGGTCGACCCGCAGCGACTCAACGCCGCCGGCTCGGTGTACCTGACCCGCCCGGCGCTGGTTCACTTCACCCGCACCGGCGATGAATTCGCCTGGCGCTCAGGGGAATTGTTCGATGCGATCGCCGCGGGTTCGCTCAGCGTGACGGTGAGCCGGAGCTATCCGCTGTCCGAGGCCGCCCAAGCGCACCGCGACTTGCAGGGCCGTCAGACCGTCGGCTCGATCGTGCTGACGCCCTAGCGACTAACGTCTAGCAGGCCGCGGCGGCTTCTGACGATGCGTTGCGACTCTAGGAGAGCTCGCAACACTGGGCGTCGCCAGCACGGTGGCGATGGCCGTGGTCAGCGGCACCGACAGCGCCAGCGCTATGCCGCCGACCGCCGACCGCACGATTTCGATCGCCACGCTCTCGCTCGTCAGCACATCACCCAGCGAGCGGGTCGCCACCGAAAACAACAACAGCAGCGGCAGCGCGCTGCCTGCATACGCGAGCACCAGCGTGTATACGGTGCTGGCGATGTGGTCGCGCCCGACCCGCATCGCGCCGACGAAAATTGCCCGACGAGAACGACTTTCGCCCAGGTTGGCCAGCTCGAAGACCGTCGAGGCCTGCGTGACGGTGACGTCGTTGAGCACACCGAGCGAACCGATGATGAACCCAGCAAGCAGCAGGCCGGTGATGGACACCCGGCCCAGGTACGCGGCGACCTCGTTGTTCTGCTCCCGACGGCGTCCAAGGTTTGCCGAACCTGGCGTCGTTGCGCCGCGGTGACGGGACCGAACGCCCAGCGGTGACCGGTCAAGCCCAGCAGTACGGCGTCGAAAGCCCGGATCGCTTCTCCAGCGCTCGCCGCGTAGTCCTGAGGGACATAGCCGACCCGGTTGCCAGCACCGGGTCGCCGGCCGAAAACCCGCAGCTGCCCCGATGGCACGGGAAGCAAACCGAGAATCATCTGGAGCAGAGTTGTCTTGCCCGACCCGTTGGCACCGATGACCGCAACGATGCCGCCGGCGGGCACCTCGAAGGAGGCCTGCGACCAGATCAGCCGCCCGCCACGCACCGCGCTGACATCACTGAACTGCAGCGCGGTGCGATCGGCGTGGACCTTAGAGCGGGACACCGAGCGCCTTCGCCAACTTAGTGAGTTGGCTGTCCTGCCAGCCCGCAAATGTCGTCTGGTCTTGTGGAACGGTCTCCGTAACGGTGACCACCGGGACATTGGCTCGCTCGGCGGCGGCGCGGATCTGGTCGGGTATTGAGCCCTCGGTCTGCGGGTTGTAGATCAGCACATCGATCCGGTGGCCGGCCAACGCGTCAAGGAACGCTTGAATGTCAGCTGGAGACGGATCGGATTCGCTGGCCGCGGCCTGTCGGTAGCCCTGCGGGGTCTTGTTGACCAACCCGAGCGCGTCGGCCATGTAGGTGAAGATTCCCTCCGTGGCGGCGTAGGTCTTGCCCGCGCCGTGCGCCTTGATGGTGTTGATCAGGCGGGTGTAGGGCTGCAGCGCCGCAGTGAACGCCGTGCGACGGTCGGCGAAGTAGGCCCGCGTCTGGGGGTCGAGCTTGCTGAGCTCGGCAGTGACGGCGTCAGCGACAGCGGTGACTGCCGACGGGCGATACCACAGGTGCGGGTTAGCCCCGTCGGGGGTTTTCGTCACGTCGGCGGCGTTGATGACCGGTGCCACGTCCGCAGAAATTGCGGCCAGTTTTAACGCCCAAGGGTCATAACCCGCGCCGTTGATCACGATCAGTCTCGCCCCGGAAAACGTCGCGGCATCACGCGGCGACGGTTCGTAGTCGTGCGGGTCCACCGTGGAACTGACCAGTACCGTCTTCACCACCGCGCATGCGCCACCGAGCTGCGAGACCAGGTCGCCCCACTGATCGACGCTGACCGCCACGTCGACTGGTGCACCGGGGCACGGTGGGGGGGCGGCACTAGCACCGGCCGCTGATGCAGTACCAGCGCTCGTGCTCGATCTCGATTGACTGCTCCCGTCTGAGCCGCAGGCGACCAGGCCCCAAGTCAACGCCAGGACCAGTGCTGCGGTGAGCCGAAGGTGGCGCCGGCAAAGGGTCATAATGCAAACGATAATCGGTCCCAATAAGCCCGTCTCTTTGATGAAGCCACGCGTACGCCTACCAGGCGTCACCGTCGGCCGCTTTCCGGCCATCCGACAGCCGCTGGCCGTAGCGGCGGTGGAATTTTTCGACCTGGCCTGCGGTGTCGAGGACCCGACGCCCGCCGGTCCAGAAGGGGTGAGAGTCCGAGGTGACCTCGACGACCATCAGGGGATAAGTCCGGACACCATCGGGCGTCGGCCAGTCGACAACGCGTGAGCTGGCGATCGTCGAGCGGGTAAGAAACGACTTTCCGGTGGTCGCATCTTGGAAGACGACCGGATGGTAATCGGGATGAATGCCGGGCTTCATGACGCCTCGTCGTTTCCGTGCGCCGGTGTTGCGTCGGTGACGACGGGCGCGGCGTCGTTGCAAGGATCTTCGTGCCAATCGCCGAACGGGTCGTCGTAGTACACCCAGCTCGCCGGTTGGGAAGATTCGTCGTCGGTCAGCAGTGCGCCGCGCAGGGCGTCGAGGATCTCGTCGGGATGCGTGCCACACACCAGAACCGTCATCGAGGTGTGCCGGTCGCCGAAGTCGTCGTCCCACATCAGGTTGGCAAAGGCACGCCGCTCCGGATCGATGTAGGCGGCCTCGGACGCGCTCATCGCGGCCACCCACTTGCCGGCGCTGG
>Ga0335075_10015680_pt1 | contig 11347 bp, 8 predicted proteins | sample Lox_Sample_24_FD_206723 | JGI IMG/M metagenome (GOLD analysis project Ga0335075, IMG submission 206723) | Soil microbial communities from Loxahatchee National Wildlife Refuge, Florida, United States - Lox_Sample_2.4 | ecosystem: Environmental > Terrestrial > Soil > Wetlands | place: USA: Florida...
GGCCAACCCGGGGGGCTACGTGCCAGCAGGCGCCTTCGCCGCCGGCATCAGGTCGGACGGCGTGGTCGGATTGACGGTGGGCAACGTCACAGTCGACGACGTCTACGGCGACGGGGTCGAGCTCGCGCCGCTGCGCGGTTCGGGCGACACCTCGAACGTCATCGTCAACCCGTCCGAGAACGTGAGCCTCTCGAACCTTTCCATCGACGGCGCGGGCAGGCAGGGGATCACGCTGGCCAGCGTGGACGGCGCCACCATCGACTCGGTCCGCCTCGGCCGTGTCGGGTTGAACGTCTTCGATGTCGAAGCCGACCAGTGGGGCGAGGGCGCGCTGCACGTCACGATCAACGGCTGCACCGACAGTGGCGGCGACGGTGGGTTGTTCTTCGCCAACGCGGGTCTGAGTGACGGGGCGGCGTACACCGGCGACATCACGGTGGAGAACTGCACGATGCTCGCTCCCGACGCCGGCGATGCCGTCCTCGTCCAGGCTCCGCAACTTGTTCCCCACCCGCGTGGCCCCATCACCTTCGTCAACGACGCACTCCGCTGTGGCGCGAGCGTCTATGTCGCGTGCGTCATGGCCACCGACGCCAGGGTGTCGATCAACGGCTCGACCCTGAGCGTCCCGGGTGGGACGGTCCACGAGTCGATCTACCGCGCCACCGAGGAGAGTGCGCTGACCTTCGGCGGGGACACGGTGAACGGATACGGCCAGGCAGGCTCAGCCGATGCGACGAGCTCGGTGAGCATCAGTGGTGGCGTCTGGGCGCCGTGGGGTACGCCGGTCGGCCCAGTCCCGGTGTCCCCTGACGCGCCGCAGGCCGCACCGGGCGCGTCGAATGGCGGAGCGGATGCGGGCATGCCCGCCTCGACGGCCAACCGGACCGCGGCCCAGACGCCAGGGCCGAGTGGCGGTCACCCGAGTACCGCAGGTCGGGCGGCCGGCGCATCCGTTGGCGCAACCGGTGCCGGCGGCCGCGCCGCGTTGGCGAGCGATGCTGCGCCCTTGGCTGCGACGGCTCCGGGGCACACGTCGGGCCTGATGGAGCTGACACCCGTGCTCGCACTGTTGGGCGGGCTGGGTGCGGTCGTGCTGGGCCTCAGCTACCTGTTCGCGCGCCGCAGACGGTCGTCGGCTTCGGCGTCGACCACACGCCCGTCGCGTCCGCTCTCGGTGGAAGAGCTCCTCGTCGGCCCCGTGGCGTCGGCGGTGCGAGTGCCGGGCACCGGCGCCTCCGCGTACCCCGGGTCGGTCGTGCGGGTCCCCGTCCCGGCACTCTGAGCGGCCCCGGCCAGAACGCGCTCGGCGCGACGGGCTCGAGGGCCGCGCCTCGAGGTGCTGCCATCCGCCCGGGACAGGAGGCGCCGGTACGTGTCGAGCGTGGTCCGCACGACACGCTGGTCGTCGAACTCGGTTTCGGCGCGCGCACGCGCCGCAGCGCTCATGTCCCGCCGGCGGCCCGGGTCTGCAGCGAGCTCTTCAATCGCACCCGCGAGTGCAGCGCCGTCGCGCGCGGGGACCAGGAGGCCCGTGTGCCCGTGGTCCACGACCTGGCGGCAGCCACGGATGTCGGTCGCCACGACGGGGATCCCGCACGCGGCAGCTTCCATGGCCGCGCGCGGGAAGCCTTCGCGGTGCGAGGGCAGGACGAACAGGTCGAACCCCGGGTAGAGGTCTTCGACGTCGCGGCGCTCGCCGAGGAACACGATGTTGCCCCGAGCCTGGGCGTCGTCGAGGTCTTTCTGGCGGAGCGCCGACTCCTTGGCGTGATCGACCGGGCCGATGACCGCGATCCAGAGGTCGGGCCTGGTGCGCCGCAGCCGCGCCGCAGCATCGAACAGTTCGGCGAACCCTTTCTCCCAGACCAACCGCCCGACGACGCCCACGACGGTGCCCGTCTCGGGGAGGCCCATCGCGACACGGGCCTTGGCCGCGTCCGCCGGCCGCGCCCGGAACCGCCCGAGGTCGATGCCGTTGCCGAGGAGCACGAGCTTGCGGCGTGGCACCCCGATCCTCTCCAGGGTGGCCACGTCCTCGGGATTCTGGACCAGCTCCGCCTGCGAGCAGAGGCTCATGGTGCGCTCGACCCCGTAGACGAGCGCCCGGCGGGCGAAGGGGTCGTCGCGGGTCGCGTAGAGCCCGTGCACGGTGTTGACCACGACCGGCACGCCGGCGAGGCGAGCCGCCGCCCGCCCGTAGACGCCCGGCTTGGGGTTGTGCGTGTGGACGATGTCGGGCCGGAGGCGGCGGAAGAGCCGCACCAGCTCGGGCAGCGCCAGCGCGTCGTCGCGCACCGACATCGACCGCGTGGCGTGGCGGACCGGTTCGTGCCGCACGCCCCAGGCGGCGAGGTCGCCCGACCACGGGCCCGGAGCGGAGGCGCCGATCACCTCCATCCCGGCGGCGCCGAACGCCTGCAGCTGGCGGCCGAGGAGGAGGCCGAGGCTGATGTCCGTCGTCGTGAGGTGGACGATGCGCCGGCCCGCGAGGACGTCGTCAGTCATGTCGGCTGGAGGCGATGCTGCGGGCAGAGCTCGTCGTAGACGGCCTCGACCTCGCGCGTGCAGCGCGCCACGTCGAAGCGCGTCGCGAGCTCCGATCCGGCGGTACCCAGTCGCTCGCGTCGCACAGGATCCGCCGCCAGCGTCTCGACGGCGGCCGCGAGCGCCTGCGGCGACTCCGGCGGCACGAGCAGCGCGTCCACCCCGTGGTGGAGCAACGCCGGGATCTCGCCTACGGCGGTCGCCACTACCGGGAGCCCGGCGCTCAGCGCTTCCATCAACGCCAGCGGCAGACCTTCGAAGCGCGACGGAAGCACGAAGAGGTCGGCGGCGGCGAGGAGTTCTGGCACGTCGGCTCGTTCACCGAGAAACAGGAACCTGTCGCCGAGCCGAAGGCTCGCGTGCAGCTGCGCCAACTCGCTCTTCTGCGGACCGCCTCCCACCGCGACGAAGCGCACGGGCGTCTCCCGGCCCACGGCGTCACTCGCTGCCTGCAGGAGGACGTCGTAACCCTTCTGCCAGCGCAGGCCGGCCACGGTCAACGCCAGCAGCTCGCCGTCGCGCAGGCCGAGCTCGCGGCGCACCGCCGGGCGCACCTCCCGCTGCCGCGCGACGGCGTCGCGGATGGCGTCGAGCTCGATCCCGTGGACGACCACCTGGGAGCGGTTGCGCACCACCGCCGGCATCGAGCGGTGCGCCGCCTCGGACACGACCAGCACCCGGTCGTCGAGCCCGACGGTGGCCCGGTTGAGCGCCTTGACCGCCACCGCCATCTTGTCCCAGTGGCAATGCTCGGTATAGACGAACGCCGGCCGCCGCCCCGGCGGGAGCGTGCGGGCGACGAGCCGTCCGAGCGTGGCGGCGTAGGGCAGGTGCGCGTGCACGATGTCGAAGTCGCCCCGCTCGAGCAAGGTGCGCAAGCGCGCGGTCCAGCGCAGGTCGAAGTCGCCGCGCGCGCCGAGCGAGTGGACGAGCACGTCGGCCTTCTCGAGGTCGGGGACGAGCGTGTCGCGCTCGTCGAGGATGTAGGCGACCTCGTAGTCGAAGCGCGCCCGGTCGCGCTGGCGCACCATGTAGAGCAGCAGTCGTTCCGCGCCCCCGTAGCCCATGCACTTGATGAGGAGCAGCACGCGGCGACGGGGCGGTGCTGCGACGCCCGGGCCGTCGATGTCGAGTTGCTCCATGAGGCCTCCGTTGCGCCGCGGCCGACCCTACGCCATGCCGGCTGAGCCCGTAGTAACAGAAGTGAACGTTGGCTGACGCGGACATGAAATAAACGTGTCCCCTGATCGACGCGGCGCCGCGGCCGCTGCGATTCGTTCGGAGCCGGAGTAGTTTTGGCTTCGTCGGAGGGCGCCGGGCGGGTCCCTTCGGACGCCGATCGAATACGGGTCGCCGCTTGGGTGGCAGTCACGGCGTGGTGCACGCAGAGAGATGAGGGAGATGGCTGACACAGCCGAGGGGGTCGGCGGGTACCCGATGACGCTGCGCGTCTTCGATCCGACCGAGATCCCCGACGAGCCCGATCCTTCGCTCCTCCATCATCACCGCTACAAGATCGGCAAGTCGGTCCGCGACCTCTGGAACCGGCGCGAGATCATCTACACCCTGGCCGAACGAGACATCCGGGCCACCTACAAGGAAGCGACACTGGGCATCTTGTGGGCGGTCATCACGCCGCTCGTCACGCTCGTGGTCATGGTCTTCGTCTTCAAGCGGATCAAGTCGTTCAACACGGGTGACGTGCCCTACGCGCTGTTCGCCTACTGCGGCATCCTCGCCTGGGGCTACTTCTCCTCTGCCTTCTCGTCCGGCGCGAACTCGTTGCTGTCGAACAAGGGCCTGCTCTCCAAGATCCACTTCCCGCGCGAGTGCTTCCCGCTCGCCCAGCTGCTCGAGTCCGGGGTCAGCAGCGCGTTGGCCACGGCGGTGCTCGTCGTGCTCTGTCTGTGGTTCCACTTCGTGCCGCACGTCCAGGCAGCCTGGATCCCGCTCTTCTTGGTGATCGAGGTCATCTTCACGGCCGGGGTCGCGCTCGCCGCTTCGGCGCTGATCGTGCACGTGCGCGACCTGGCGCAGGTGACCGGGGTGATCATCTCCCTCGGGCTCTTCGCCACGCCGGTCATCTGGCCCTTCTCGAAGCTGCCGGTGCGCTTCCAGGCCGTGTACAGCTTCTTCAACCCGATCGGGCCCGTCATCGACAACATCCGGCGCACCTTCTTGTACGGGCAGTCGCCGGCGTGGGGCCTGCTCGCCATCGCGCTGGCCGGGGCCCTCGTGTACCTGAGCATCGGCTTCTGGACCTTCAGGCGATTGGAGGCGGACCTTGCCGACATTGCCTGAGGGCGGCATCCGCGTCGACAACGTCTGGAAGCGCTTCCGGGCGGACCGCGCCCATCCGAATCTGCACGATCAGGTCGTCGGGTTGACCAGGCGCATCCGCGAGTCGGGGCCGAAGTGGCGGTGGGTGCTGCGCGACGTCAACCTGCACGTCGAGCCGGGGCAGACGGTGGCGTTGATCGGCCTCAACGGCTCGGGCAAGTCGACCCTGCTCAAGATCATCAGCCAGGTCACGCACCAGAACGCGGGGTCCGTCGAGTCGCGCGGGCGGATCGGCGCCCTGCTCGAGGTCCGCAGCGGCATCCACCCCGACCTCAGCGGGCGCCAGAACGTCTACCTCTACGGCGCCATCCTCGGGCTGACGAGGAAGGAGATCGCGGCGCGCTTCGACGCCATCGTCGACTTCGCGGAGATCGGCGACGCGATCGACCGCCCCGTGAAGTTCTACTCGAGCGGCATGCAGGTCCGCCTCGGGTTCTCCATCGCCGCCTTCTTGGAGCCGTCCATCCTGTTGGTCGACGAGGTGCTCGCGGTCGGCGACGCCGGCTTCCAGCAGAAGTGCCTCAACCGCATCAACGAGGTCGTGCAGAGCGGCACCACGCTCCTGTTCGTGTCGCACGACCTGGCGGCCGTGCACGCGACGTGTGACCGCGCCCTGTGGCTGGCCAACTCGGTCGTGCGGGCGGACGGACCGACCCGCGACGTGCTCGCCCTCTACCGCTCCGCCGTCGAGGGCGACGCGGCGCTCTCGGTCGTGCGCGACGGCGACGGCGCGACCGTGGTGAAGGCCATCGTCGAGGGGCCCGACGGCGGGCAGGTCGTCTCGGGCGGCGACGTGCACGTCACCCTCGTCCTGCGCATGCCCGAGGCCGGCTGGGGCCCGCTCTACCTCGGCGTCTCCGAGGGCACCGCGATGCCCGTGTTCGTGCTGCGCCAGGTCGTGCACTACGGCGCGAACGAGGTGCGGATCCACTGCACCATGCGGCACCTCCCGCTGTTCCGGGGCCGCTACTCGCTCTGGATCAACATGCGGGGCCGCAACAGCGAGGGCAAGAAGCGCCGCTACCTCCCCTGGCAGCCCATCACCAACTTCGAGGTCTTCGGGCCCTTGCCCACCGAGGCGCCCGGTGGGGTCATGGTGCTCTCGCCGGTCCACGTCGACGCGTCCTGGGAGATCGACTGAGGGTGGCCGGGCGGGCGGCACCGGTCCGGCCCCGGCGGGCGGCCCGGCGGCGCAGCGAGGAGGACCCCCCGATTGGGACCCCACCCGTAGCGGCCCGTAGCATTCCGTCCATGGCAGAGCTCATCCGCATGGGCGACGACGGCACGCTCGTCGTCCCCGACGAGCCGATCATCCCGTTCATCGAGGGTGACGGCACCGGGGTCGACATCTGGCCCGCCGCCAAGCTGGTTCTCGACGCCGCCGCGGCCAAGCACGGCCACCGCGTGGCGTGGAAGGAGGTGCTGGCGGGGCAGAAGGCCTTTGACGAGACGGGGAGCTGGCTCCCCGACGAGACGGTCGAGACGTTCCGCAGCCACCTGATCGGGATCAAGGGGCCGCTCACCACGCCGGTCGGTGGCGGCATCCGCTCGCTCAACGTCGCGTTGCGCCAGATCCTCGACCTCTACGTGTGCCTGCGCCCGGTCCGCTGGTTCACCGGCGTGCCCTCGCCCGTGGTCCACCCCGAGCTCGTCGACATGGTGATCTTCCGGGAGAACACCGAGGACGTCTACGCCGGCTACGAGGTGCAGTCGGGCACGCCCGAGGCCGAGAAGCTGGCCACGTACCTGCGCGAGGAGATGGGGTGGCCGATCCGGGAGGCCTCGGGCATCGGGATCAAGCCGATCTCGCCCATGGGGTCCAAGCGGCTCATCCGCGCCGCCATCCAGTACGCCCTCGACCGCAAGCGCCGCTCCGTCACGCTGGTGCACAAGGGCAACATCCAGAAGTTCACCGAGGGCGCGTTCCGCGAGTGGGGCTACGAGCTCGTGCGCGAGGAATTCGCCGACGTCGCCGTCGGGTGGGACGACTGCGACGGCGACCCCGGCGAGAGGCTGCTGGTGAAGGACACCATCGCCGACATCACGTTGCAGCAGGTCCTCACGCGCCCATCCGACTTCGACGTCATTGCCACCACGAACCTCAACGGGGACTACCTCTCCGACGCATTGGCGGCCCAGGTCGGCGGGATCGGCATCGCACCTGGCGCCAACATCAACTTCGTCACCGGCCACGGCGTGTTCGAGGCGACCCACGGCACCGCCCCCAAGTACGCCGGCCAGGACAAGGTCAACCCCGGGTCGGTGCTGCTGTCGGGCGTCCTCATGTACGAGCACCTCGGCTGGAACGACGCCGCGTCCGACATCGTGCACGCGCTGGAGGCGACGATCGCGGACAAGGTCGTCACCTACGACTTCGCCCGGCTCATGGACGGGGCGACCGAGGTCAAGACCTCGGAGTTCGCGTCGGCCATCGTCGACCGCCTCTGACGCACCACGCCGGCGGGCCCGGCCCGGACCCGCTCCACGAGCCGCACCCTGTCTCGATACCACGAAAGGACGAATCGCTCATGGCATCGAAGCCCCCTGTCCATGTCACGGTCACCGGCGCCGCCGGGCAGATCGGGTACTCCCTCCTCTTCCGCATCGCTTCGGGACAGCTCCTCGGCGACGACCAGCCGATCGTGCTGCGCCTGCTCGAGATCGAGCCCGCCATGAAGATGCTCGAGGGCGTCTGCATGGAGATCGACGACGGCGCGTTCCCCCTCGTGCACGACATCGTGCCGACCGCGGACCTCAAGACGGCGTTCGACGGGACGTCGTGGGCGCTGCTCGTCGGCTCGATCCCGCGCAAGGCGGGCATGGAGCGCGGTGACCTCCTCAGTGTGAACGGCGGCATCTTCAAGCCCCAGGGCCGGGCCGTCGCGGAGAACGCGTCCGACGACGTGCGCATCCTCGTCGTGGGCAACCCCTGCAACACCAACTGCCTCATCGCGCGGTCCAACGCGCCCGAGGTCCCCGCCGAGCGCTGGTTCGCCATGACGCGGCTCGACGAGAACCGGGCCAAGGCGCAGCTGGCCCGCAAGGCGGGGGCGCTCGTGCGCGACGTGACGAACGTGGCCATCTGGGGCAACCACTCCGCGACCCAGTTCCCCGACTTCGCCAACGCGAAGATCGGCGGGACGCCGGCGCCCGAGGTCATCAAGGACGAGGAGTGGCTGCGCGGCGAGTTCATCACGACCGTCCAGAAGCGGGGGGCGGCGATCATCGACGCGCGCGGGGCATCCTCGGCGGCCTCCGCCGCCGCGGCTGCCATCGACACCGTCGTCTCCTTGCGCACCAAGACCGAGAAGGGCGACTGCATCTCGGTCGCCGTCGCGAGCCAGGGCCAGTACGACGCGCCCGAAGGGCTGCAGTTCGGGTTCCCGGTCGCCTCCGACGGCAAGGGCGGCTGGTCGGTGCTCGAGCACTTCAGCCGCGACGCGTTCGCCAACGAGCGCATCGGGATCACCACCGACGAGCTCCTCGCCGAGCGGGACGAGGTGAAGGCGCTTGGGCTCATCGGCTGAGGCGGGCCGGTGACGGCTGCGTGAACTGGCGGTGACCAGGACCGCTCGCCGGCACCGGTCCCGTGGCCTGTCCGGCGGGCCCCTGGTTACCATCGCCCGGTGTCGATGACACCCCAGAGTCTCGGCGTCTTCTCGTGCGTGGTCGACGGCGACCGGCGATTCCACCTCGACGCGCTGCGCTGGTACGCGACGTTGCACCGCATCGTCGGGGTCGACCCGAAGGACATGGTGGTCTGCGCCGTCGACGGCACCGACTCGGACGTCCTGGGCTTCTTACGCTCGGAGGGCGTGGCGGTGCTCGACGTCGCTGCGTTCGACGCCAGGTCCCCGCACTGCAACAAGATTTCGGGGGCGCTCGCCCTTGCCGCGCGCGGCGTGGACGGGCTCGCCGTCCTGACCGACACCGACGTGGCCTTTCTCGACGACCCGCGCCGGGTCCGTCTGGAGGCCGGAGCCGTCGGCCTGCGCGTGGTGGGATCGGGGAACCCACCGCTCGAGGTGCTACAGCTGGTGTTCGACGCGGCCGGGGTCGCCGTGCCGGGCGTGGTCGAGCTCGATCTGGTGCCCGGCGTGTCGACCGTACGCGGCCACGCCAACGGCGGCCTGTACCTCGTTCCGGGCGGCATCCTGGCGAACGTCGCCCGCGGCTGGTCGCGCTGGGCGCGCTGGCTGCTCGAGCATCTCGACCTGCTCGGGCAGTGGTCGACTTTCGTCGACCAGACCGCCATGACGCTCGCGCTGGCCGACGAGGGCATCGGCGCGCACTCGTTGGGCATCCGATGGAACTTCCCGTCGCAGAAGAACCCGAAGCGTTTTCCCGACGGCCTCGACGCCCCCTCGGCCATCCACTACCACACCGCCCTCACCGGGAGGGGACTGCTCGAGGCGACGGGCGTCGTCGTGGTGGACGAGCGCATCCGGGTCGCCAACGCCGCCATCGCCCAGGTGTGGCACGTGGCACTGCCGGGCGGTGGTGGTGCCGGCGCCGCATCGTCCTGACCGCAGCCGAGCGGCCGGAGCTCGAGGCACCCCGGTGATCCCGGGGCGCCACTCGTCACGGGCTGTTCGCGGTCGTGAAACGGCGGCGAAACACAGCACTGAGAGCCTTCGTTGTGATGGGAGATCTCTTTGACGGGTACGGCGAGTCCGCCCACGGCCTGAGCGAGGTTGCCTTCGACGAGATGGTCGGCGGTGGCGGTGTGGCGCGGCTCCCGTACGCGGGGGTTGCGACGTCGCTGGCCCAAATGGGCCCCGACGACGTGTCGTCGCGCGCATCGCGCCTGGCCCGGGCTTTCATGGACCAGGGTGTCACGTTCGACCTCGACGGGGAGGAGCGGCCCTTTCCTCTCGACGTCGTTCCAAGGATCTTCACAGCGGACGAGTGGACCCAGGTGTCCGATGGCGTCGCCCAGCGGGTGCGGGCACTCGAGAAGTTCTTGGCCGACGTCTACGGCTCAGCCCGGATCGTGAGCGATGGCCTAGTGCCCCACGAGCTCGTCACCAGTTCCCCGGGGTTCGTCCGTGCTGCGCACGGCTACACACCCCCGAACGGGGTTCGCATCCATGTGGCCGGTATCGACGTGGTGCGGGACGAAGCGGGCGAGTTTCGCGTCCTCGAGGACAACCTCCGCAGCCCTTCGGGGGTGAGCTATGTGCTCGCCAACCGGGCGGCTATCGCCCGCGTGCTGCCCGAGCTGTTCTGGGGCCAGCCGGTGCAGATGGTCAACGACTATCCCGCCCGGCTCATCAACGCGCTGCGCTGCGCCGCCCCTGCATCGGTTCAGGATCCGACGGTCGTCGTCCTGACGCCCGGGGTCCACAACTCCGCGTTCTACGAACACGCACTGCTGGCGCGTCTCATGGGTGTGCACCTGGTCGAGGGCCGCGACCTCGTCTGCCACGGCACGGACGTCTTCCTGCGGACGACCGAGGGGGAGGTCCCCGTCCACGTCATCTACCGCCGAGTGGATGACGACTATCTCGACCCATTGCAATTCCGGCCGGAGTCTCTCGTGGGGTGCCCGGGGATCGTGAACGCGGCACGCGCTGGACGCGTCACGATCGCGAACGCGCTGGGCAACGGGGTCGCCGACGACAAGCTCGTCTACACCTACGTGCCGTCGATGATCCGTTACTACCTGGGTGAGGACCCGATCCTGCAGAACGTCGAGACGATGCACCTCGTCGACGCTGGCATCCGGGCCCGCGCGCTCGCCCGCCGCGACGAGCTCGTGTTCAAGCGCGTCGACGGCTCGGGCGGCAAGGGCTTGGTCATCGGCGCGAAAGCGACGGGACGCGAGCTCGACACGCTGGCGCACGAGGTCGAGGCCGACCCCCGTCGCTGGATCGCCCAGCGCCTCGTCGCGCTGTCCACCTCCCCGACGTGGGTCGACGAAGCCATGGTCAGGCGCCACGTCGACCTTCGGCCGTTTGCCGTCAACGACGGTGAGGACGTGTGGGTTCTGCCCGGTGGCCTGACGCGTGTCGCGCTCGACGAGGGCGGCCTCGTCGTCAACTCGAGCCAGGGGGGCGGCTCCAAGGACACCTGGGTGACCGGTGGCGGCCCGCCCGGGCCGGTGCTGCCGCCTCGTCAGATGACGGCGCCCGCAGCGGCGCGTCCACAGGACGTCGGGCCCCTCGAAGAGGAAGAGCTCGGCGTGCAACAGCAACAGCAACAGCAACAACAGGAACGTCTGCTCCGGTGACGCGCGCTCTGCTCAGCCGGGTGGCCGAGTCCATCTTCTGGGTGGGTCGCTACGTCGAGCGCGCAGAGGGGACCGCCCGCATCCTCGACGTCTCCGTCTACCAGGCGCTCGAGCAAAGCGACGTCGAGGGGTCGCAGGCCGGGCGCAGGCTTCTGGCCGTCATGGGACTGCCCGACAGCGGGACCGAAACGCTGCGCCAGGCGACCGAACGGCTGGCGACCGATCCGA
>Ga0335075_10015681_pt1 | contig 11347 bp, 7 predicted proteins | sample Lox_Sample_24_FD_206723 | JGI IMG/M metagenome (GOLD analysis project Ga0335075, IMG submission 206723) | Soil microbial communities from Loxahatchee National Wildlife Refuge, Florida, United States - Lox_Sample_2.4 | ecosystem: Environmental > Terrestrial > Soil > Wetlands | place: USA: Florida...
ACATGCCAGCACGATACATCATTGTATTGAGTCGATACATCCATGAATCGAGTTGCACGGGGTGAGCAATGACTGATGCCACGGTCGAGGAACAGTTCTTCATCGGCGCCATGGCGCCGGCCGCACGTGAGGATCCTTATCCGCATTACGAGGCCTACCGCGGCAGCGAGCCGCTGATGCGGGCCGCTGACACGATCTGGTTCTGCCTCTCACATCCGCACGTGGCGGCCATGCTCCGTAATCCTGTCCTGTCCAGCAACGAGATGCGGGCGACCACCGAGATAGGCATTAACGAGCTGTCAGCCGTGCGCACCCAGAGCTTGCTGTTCATGGATCCGCCTGATCACACAAGGCTGCGCGGCCTGGTGTCCCGCGCGTTCACGCCGAGGCGGGTGCAAGGGCTGCGCGAGACCATCGAGCAAGTGTGCGCCGCACTCCTGGACGACATCCTCGCGGGTGCCGGGCCCGGCGAGCCCTTTGACCTGATTGAGCGACTGGCCTATCCACTGCCGGTGCAGGTGATCTGCTCGTTGCTCGGCGTGCCAGCCGCCGACGAGAGCATCTTCACCCGCTGGTCGCGCGCACTGTCACGGTCGATTGATCCGTCCGTGCTCCGGTCGCCTGAAGACGACTGGGCCATCGAGGAAGCCGAAGCCGGCTTGCACGGCTACCTCACGGATCTACTCGCGGCGCGGCGCACCGACCCAGGTGACGACTTGCTATCGGATCTGCTCGCCGTTCAGGACGGCGGTGACCGTATCTCGCCCGCAGAGGTCGTGAGCCTGGCAATGCTCCTTCTTGTGGCGGGGCATGAGACAACTGTGAACCTGATCGGCAACGGAACGCTCGCCCTCATCCGGAATCCGAGCCAGCTAGAGCTCCTCCTGGCTGCTGACGAGCTCGTCCCCGCAGCCGTCGAAGAACTGCTTCGGTTCGACAGCCCGGTGCAGATCAGCCAGCGAGTCGTGACGGACGATATGGAACTGGCTGGCCGGAGAGTTCGAGCCGGAGACGAGATCGTCCTGATGCTCGGTGCCGCGAACCGGGACCCGGCGGTGTTCGCCGATGCGGCCACCCTGGACGTCACCCGCCCGGACGGGCACCGGCACGTAGCGTTCGGCGGCGGCATCCACCATTGCCTGGGCGCGGCGCTCGCGCGCATGGAAGGCCAGGTAGCGTTTGCCGCGCTGCTCTCCCGTGTCGGGCGGCTCGAGCTAGCCGGGGAGCCGGTACGGCGCCCAACTTTCACTCTCCGGGGTCTGGAGGCACTCCCCGTGCGGGCCGCGCTCGGCCAGCACTGACCGCTAAGCTTCCAGGGCGTCGGTCGGCAGCTCGGCGAACGGCCGTACCCAGCGCAGCATCGCGATGTCTCCGCCTGGCGCGTGGTTCCGCGGGTTGTAGATCCCGAGCACAAGGCTGAAGACCGCGGCGATGCTCATGAGCATGCCCGAGCCGACAAGGCGTCACCGTTGTCCGTTGCATATGGCCACCTTCCCCGCAATGGCCGATCGCTGATCATGCAGTTTGCGGCACGGTAATGCAACGCCCGATGCAGCTCGCGGGTACGGATTCCGTTAACGGGCAATCGCGAGGGCATCGACCGCGACGGCTCCGTGCGGTCCGCAGATCAGCGGGTTAATGTCCAGCGCGTCGAGCTGATCGCCAAGCTCGCCGGCCAGTTCAGCCAGGCCGCAGATGGCCCGGCTCACGGCAGCCAGGTCAGCGGGCGGCGCGCCTCGGACGCCAGCCAGAAGCCGGGCAATACGCAGTCCGGCCAGCATGTCCTTAGCCTGGGCCGGACCGACCGGTGGCAGCGCCACTGCCCGGTCAGCCAGCAGTTCCACCAGCACGCCCCCGGCGCCGACGACAACGAGCGGGCCGAGCTCACGGTCACGAACGATTCCGAGGGCCAGTTCTACACCGGGCTTGACTGTCTGGCACACCAGAGCGCGGGGGCCGAGGCGTGTCGCGAGGTCGGCGTAGGCAACCGCGAGCGCGTGCGTGTCAGCGATCCCGAGCGCCACACCGCCGACATCGGACTTGTGCAGGATCGCAGGCTCGTCGGTCTTGAGTACGACCGGGTAGCCGATCTGTTCCGCGGCGGCCTGCGCCGCGCCGAGGTCGTTGACGGCGAGAGTGCGGGCTACCGGGATCCCGTACTCGGCGAGCATGGCGAGCAGCGCAGTCCCAGTCGCCTCACCGGCAGCCAGCAGCGCGGCCGCTCGCGCCTGTCGGCGACGAGCATGATGGGTGCCGAGTTGGCGGGCTCCTGACGCCACTAGATCGGCACCCATGCTGCGGGACCGCCCGTGATCGAGCAGGTGACGCAGGGCCAGCAGGCCTGAGCGCGTGCCTTCGAGCACCGCGATGCCCCGGCTGCGAAGCTGCCAGGCGAGCTCGGAATCGATCGCGCTGGACAGGTTGCTGAGCACCGCGAGCGGCTTGGCTGTCCGCGCCGCGACATCCGCCAATGCGAGCGGGTACGAATCGTCGCCGTCGTACTCGTGCACCAGGTCCACGGCGAGCGCCACCGCTTCTACCGCCGGGTCGTCGGCCAGCGCCTGCATGCAGCCGCCGAACAGGTCCCTGGTGTCAGCGCCGGTGCCCCAGACATCCAGCGGATTGGCCGGGACCAAGCCGGGGTCGAGCAAGCTGGCTAGCCGGTCACGCGTCGCTTGACTGATCTCGGCGAACGGAACACTGAGCGCCTCAGCGACATCGACGACATGCGCCCGCTCCAGGCCAGAGTCGTGCACCGTGGCAATTCCGGCAGGCGTCGCCGACACAGCCCCGTGGTGGAGCCCGGTCGGAACCCGGCGGCCTGCCGAGAACAGCTCGAGCGTGTCAGTGAACTCAGCGAGGTCGTTCACGCGGTGCACCCCGTAGGCCCGCGCCAGTGCCTCCCAGCCGCCGTCCGACCCGGCCAGCGCGCCTGAGTGCGCCGCAACCATCGCACGACCGCGGTTCGAACTGCCGGCCGTCAGCAGCACCACGGGGATGTCCGCCTCCGCCGCTCTGCCCAGCACCTCCCGCAGCGCCGCGCCATCCCGGATGGCTTCCAGCACGAGTCCGAGTACCCGGGTTCCCGGCAGGCTGAGCGCATAGTCCAGGTAGGCCGGGGCAGCGGTCACCAGTTCCTGGCCGGACGACACCGCGACCGTGAAACCGATCCCCCGGCGCGCGCGCAGCATCGCTGAGAACACTGAACCCGAGTGCGTCACCAGCGCTACCGGCCCGGCGGGCAGCGGATCGGGCTCGGTGTAGCCGAGGGCGCGCAAGCCGAAGCTGACGTTCGCAAAGCCCATGCAGCCCGCGCCGCACACCGCCAGGCCGGCATCGCGCGCGATTGCCGCGAGGCGCTCACGCAACCCGGGCCGGCCCGACTGCGCGGCCGCTTCGGCCGCAGCGACGGCTTGCGAGCGGCCCTCCAGACCGCGTCCTGCGTAGCCGACCGTCGCCTGGCCTTCGTGCGCGTTCCCGAAGATGACCGCCGAGCGACAACCGGTCTCGGCCACCAGAGACAACTGCTGTTCCAGCGCCGCGTCCGGGACTGCAAGCAGCGCTAGATCGGGTGCCTCAGGCAAGTCAGCTAGCGATGGATAGCAGCGAGTGCCGGCCAGCTCGGCGTACCTCGGATTGACCGGGTAAATCCGAGGCCGCGCGCTACTTTTGCTGACTTCCTCGAGCATCCGGCTGCCGAAGCTGGCTGCCCGCACCGACGCGCCGACCAGGGCGACACTGCGCGCCTCCAGCATGGTCCTGACAGCATCCCCGACCGCCGAGCTTGGTGCGCTCGGCAGCCGGGGTAGCTGCCCGTTCCCGCCCTGGTGGGTTATGTGGTCAGGCAGCGCCGTCATGACCGCGCGCGGGCCCTGCGGGACCCGCCGCGGACAATCGCCTTGCGGTCGGCGATCGCGGCCCGTGCGGCCTGCCAGCCGGGAATGCCGCAGACGCCACCGCCGGCGTGCGTGGCCGAGCTGCCGTAATACAGCCCGGTGACCGGCGTGCGATAGTCGGCGAAGCCGGGCGCGGGTCGCATATGGAACAGCTGCTCTAGCGACAGCTCGCCGTGGAAGATGTTGCCGCCGATCAGCCCGTACTCGTGCTCCATCTGGTACGGGCCGACGATGTCCCGGTGCAGGATCGAGCTCTTGAAGTTCGGCGCCAGCTCGTTGTAGCAGTCGATCATCCGGTCGGCGTACGCCTCAAGTTCCTCGGTGTGCGGCTCTTCGTTCCAGTCGGCCGGGACCCACTGGGTGAACAGCGACATGATGTGCGTGCCCTCGGGCGACAGCGTCTTGTCGAAGGCAGTCGGGATGACGCCGTCGCTGAACGGCCGGACGGCCGGCTTGCCATCGCGCGCGTCCAGGAAGGCACGCTCGATGTAGTCCATGGTCGGCGCCATCTCGACCGAGCCGGTGTGATGCTCCTGCAGCGCAGTGCCAGGGTCAGCGATAAAGTCCGGCAGTTCGGCCAGTGCGAGGTTGATCTTCACGACACCGCTGCGAGACTTCCAGTGCTCGATATCGGCGGCGAAGTCGGCCGGCAGGTGTTCCCGCCCGACCTGCTCGAGGAAGGCAGTCTTCGGGTGCAGCGTCGACACGATGACCGTGGCGCGGATCTCGTCTCCATTCGCCAGGACGACACCGACTGCCCGGCCGCCTTCGACGATGACCCTGGCGACGGGCGCGTTGAGCCGGATCTCGGCGCCGTGCTCGCGCGCAGCGGATTCGATGGCGCTGGACACCGCGCCCATGCCGCCCTCCTGGAATCCCCAGTTACCGAGGTGGCCATCGCCGACGTCGCCGATCGAGTGGTGCGCCATGACGTACGCCGTGCCGGGCTCGTACGGGCCGGCCCAGGTTCCGATCACGCCGTTGACGGCGAGCGCGCCTTTGACTTGCGGCGACTCAAACCAGTCGTCGAGCAGGTCGGCGATGCTCATGGTCATCAGCCGGGTGACGTCGGCGATCGTCCTGACGTCGAGGCCGCGGTGCCGCCAGGCCAGCTTGAGCAAGCTCGACAGTTCCTTCGGCTTACGCGAGCCGATTGCCGGCGGCACGGTGAGCAGCAGCGGGCCAAGCACGTCCGCCAGGCCTGCCAGCCACGCGTCCCATTTCGGCATCGCGTCGGCGTCATTCTTGGACCACTTCGACACCGACTCGTGGTTGCGCTTGGCGTCGTCCGCGTACAGCTTGATCGAGCCGCCTTCAGCGAACGCCTGGTAATAGGGCCCCATCGGGTAGATCTTGTAGCCGTGCCTGGCGAGCTCAAGGTCATTGATGATCGTCGGCGGCAGCAAGCTCATCACATAGGAGAGCCTGGTTACCGAGAATTCGGGCGCCTCGGGCCACGGTGATTCGGTCGTCGCCGCGCCGCCAATTTTGTGCCTGCCTTCGAGAACTACGGTTCTCGCCCCGGATTTCGCCAGGTATGCGGCCGCTACCAGGCCGTTATGCCCTCCGCCTACTACAATGGCGTCGTATGTTTGGGCCATGAGCCAGCCTTCCGTAGTTGCGGGTCACGCGCCCGCGAAGGGCTGGTGAGACGTGTCCGCGCATGTTTGACTGAATGTTCAGTTTAGAAAACTGCTAGCCTGTAGGCAAGAGAGACTGGCAAAGCTTAGGTACTGGACCTTGTCAGCGTCGCGGGGCCGCACGGCTCGTGAATCGCCTGGCGGCGATCGGGCACGGAAGCCAATACGCAGACAGACGGCGCCATGAGCAGGAATTATTGCCGTCATGAGAGGAACTGCCGCGATGACAACTCGCGCACCCGACGACACTGACGTGCCGGGGACGGCTGATCAGCGGCGAGAGCAGATGCTGCACGCGGCGCTCGAGGTCATCTCGGCGCGGGGATATGCCGACACCAGGATCGCCGACGTGGCAGAGCGCGCCGGCGTCAGCCCTGCGCTCATCATCTACTACTTCAAGACCAAGGACCAGCTCCTCACCGAAGCCATCAGGTACTACGAGGACACCTGGTACGCCGTCGGCCAGAGCAGGATGGCCGGCCTGCCGACCGCGGCCGCGCGCATCGAAGAGATCGTCGCGATGACCGTCCTGCCCGAGGCCGACCCCGAGCCGGATAGCTCATGGCAGTTGTGGCTGGACTTCTGGGCCCAGGCAGCCAGGAACGCGGAGGTGGCGGGCGTCCGGCAGAAGTCTGACGAGCGCTGGCGGGAGCTCATCGGAGCGCTGGTCCTTCAGGGCCAGGAAGCCGGCGAGTTCCGCCCGGTGGACGCCGGGAGCTTCGCCATCTACCTGTCGACCCTGATGGACGGGCTGACTATCCAGATCGCCCTCGAAGATCCGGTAGTTGACTCAACGCGAGCCTTTGAGCTAAGTATGCATTTTGTTGCTGATCAGCTCGGCTTCGACTGGAAACCTGGCCGAGGCCGCAACTCATCGAGCCGGGCGGCAATGACAGAAGGGTAGGTGGCCCAGGTGGCAGGTGGTCGCATCGAGCTTGTCTCGCTGACGAAACGCTTCACCGAAGTCGCGGTCGACAACGTCGACCTGCAGGTCGCCAGCGGCGAGTTCTTCTCACTGCTGGGGCCATCCGGTTGCGGCAAGACGACTACCCTGCGCCTGATAGCCGGCTTCGAACAGCCCAGCTCGGGCCGGATCCTGCTCGACGGCGTCGACGTCTCCGCCGTGCCGCCGCACCGACGCAACGTGAACACCGTCTTCCAGAGCTATGCGCTCTTCCCGTTCCTTACCGTCTTCGACAACGTCGCGTTCGGGCTCAGGAACAAGCGGCTGCCAAGGGCCGAGCTGGAGCAGCGGGTTTACACCGCCCTCGAGCTCGTGAAGCTGAAGCAGTTCGCCAAGCGGCGGCCCGGACAGCTGTCTGGCGGCCAGCAGCAGCGAGTGGCCCTGGCCAGGGCACTGGTCCTGCAGCCGTCGGTGCTGCTGCTTGACGAACCGCTCGGAGCGCTCGACGCCAAGCTCAGGCGGTCGCTCAAGGTCGAACTGAAGGCCCTGCAGGAGCAGGTTGGCATCACGTTCCTCTACGTCACCCACGACCAGGAGGAAGCGCTGACCATGTCGGACCGGCTCGCGGTCATGCGGGATGGCAAAGTCGTCCAGATCGGCCCGCCCGCAGAGGTATACGAGTCGCCCGCCGACACGTATGTGGCCGACTTCCTCGGCGTCTCCAATCTGATGCCAGTCGACGTTGTCTCCCGTGGTCCGGGCTCACATTGCGAGGTCCGGCTTGGCGAGAGCGTGCTGACCGTCGAGCACGGCGGCCTGGACGCGCCGGACCAGTCGCATGCCGTCATCCGGCCGGAACGGGTGCGGATCGAGGAGTACGGCTCGCCCGGCCCGAACCGGGTACCCGCCATGGTCGAGCGGCTTGTGTACCTCGGGTCCGCGACTCAGGTCTTCCTCCGCCTGGCCGCAGGCACCGACGTGCAAGCATTGCTGCAGAATGACGGCGGGCAGACCGGGCTCGCGCAGGGCACTCCAGTTCACGCCTACCTTGCGCCGGACGCCCTCCGCGTGCTCAGCGGCGGCACTCCGGTTGCGGACCTGACGGCCGTGGACGAAATCCCGCAGGCAAGCTGACCCGCCGCCACTGGGCGGGTGGCAGCGAAGCGCCCGCGACGCGAAGCGCCCGCGACGCTCGCAAAGAGCAGCTGACCACCGGGACACCTGAATAGCGGCAACTGAGCGCTCGCCCCGCCGCCCGGGACCTGGAATCCCGGCGGGGCGAGCGCTCAGAAGACCAAATCCCGACAGCCGAGGAATGCGCTGGCTGAATCCGGTAACAAGTGCGCGACGCCGGCGCGGTGCCATTGCCAATATCGCGCTTTATCCGGAGGGCAAGGTCTATTGTCGGGCCGTGAATAACTCTCTTCGGGGGATCCGTCCCGTCGCGGCTAGCCTCATCGCAGCCTGCACCGCGCTCAGCGCATCACTCGCGACCGCGACAGTGGCCACTGCCAGCACCGTTGCCCGCGCCAGCACTTCGGTACACGCAAGCACGTCAGCACGCGCCACTGCCAGCCCGGCGAGTCGCGCGCCAAGCCTGGCGCAGCTCGCCATGCTCGAGCAGCGTGCCCGCGGGGCCGTACCCGGTCAGCCGGGCCAGCAGGGCACCATCACCGGCAGCGTGACCGGGCCTGACGGACAGCGGATCGCCGGCGCATGCGTCACCGCCGTCAGCGGCAGCCGCAGCGTGACGACGGCGGCCGCGCCCGACGGTACTTTCCGGCTAGCCAGCCTGGCCGTCGGCAGCTACGCGCTCGAGTACCGGGACTGCGCGGCAGCCGGCCGCTATCAGACCGCCTGGTCCGGCGGTTCGGCCGCGCTGAGCAACGCCGCGCGGGTGCAGGTTTCCGCTGGCCAGGCTCGGCACGTTCCCGCCGTGATGCTGAGGCCGGTCAACCCTGCAGCCGCCATCGCAGCCCGGCAGGCCTCGTTCCAGCGCGCCCTTGCCGCCGGCAGCCGAAGCCTCAGCGCCGCTGCGGCAGCCAAAACCGGCCAGATCAGCGGCAAGGTCACTGGCAAAGGCAAGCCGCTGGGCGGCATCTGCGTGCTGGTGGCGGCAGTCAGCGGCCCGCACGCCTACGGTGCGCAGACTGCGAAGAACGGCGCCTACACGATCCGCGGGGTCGCGCCCGGCCGGTATGACGTGATCTTTGATCCGCTCGGCGAGTGCCCCACTCGCGCGAACTGGCTGCAGCAGACCTACAAGGGCGACAACAGCCCGTACGGTGGCAAAGCGACCGCAGTGCGGATCAAGGCAGGCCACAAGACGTCCGGCATCAGCGCAAACCTCCGCCTCGGCGGCGAGATCTCCGGGACCGTCACCGGAAAATCTGGCACCAAGCTGCGCGGCATCTGCGTCTTCGCCGACGCCAAGGTGGGGCGCGGCCAGTACGTGACCTACCAGGACCACTCCGCTGCGAACGGCAGCTACCAGCTGCACGCGCTCTTCCCGGGGAAGTACACGCTGTTCTTCGAGATTGGCTGCGGCTCGCGCGGCGCCAACTACGCACCCGCGACGCACCGGGGCGTCAAGATCGGCCTCGGTCAGCACCGGCCCGTAAACGAGAAGCTCGCACCGGGCGCAAGCATCACCGGCAAGGTCACACTGACCACCAGTTCCGGCACGTCGCTCGGCGGCATTTGCGTGGGAGCAAGCAATGCCAGCGGAACCGTCGGCGACTTCACGTCAACCAATAGCAAGGGCGAGTACCGGGCCATCGGGCTCACCGGTGGCAGGTTCCAGCTCTATTTCTCCCCCGGCTGCAACAACAACGGGAACTACACGTCGGCGTCGCTCACCGCGGACACCACTGCTGGCCGGCAGACAAGCAATGTCGACGCCATCCTTCAGGTCGGCGCCACGATCTCAGGAACGATCACCGACAGCGCTAGCCAGCCGGTGTCCGGCATGTGCGTCGAGATCGTCGGCAACGACAATGCATCCGCCAACGTTGGTCTCGACAACGGCGGTAACTACGTGATCAATCAACTCGCAGCGGGCACTTACCAGGTCGGCTTCATCAGCGGCTGCGGCAACTCCGGCAGTTACGCGCCGAACTGGTATGACAACCAGCAGAGCGAGAACACGGCGACGCCGATCACGCTGGCCACCGGGGCCACCGACGACGAGGTAGACGCCGTGCTGCAGCCCGGCGCGACGATCACCGGGAAGGTGACCAACTCCGCCGGGCGTGCGCTGTCCGGCGTCTGCGTCTCCGCCAGCACACCGGGCGCGGCCGACTTCGGCCCGGTCAGCGAGGCACAGACCGGCCGCAGCGGCACCTACACGATCCCTGACCTCGCACCAGGCCAGTACCTGATCAACTTTGGTTGCGGTCTCGAGCAGCGGTACGCGAACGAGTGGTTCCCCGCAGCCCCGGACGCGTCGGTTGCGGAACAGGTGTCGGCCCCGCCCGGCCGGACAGCCAACATCAACGCCGCCCTGCCGCCCGCCGGCTCCATCAAGGGCGTGGTGACCGGCAAGGCCGGGCATCCACTGTCCGGTGTTTGCGTGTTCGCCGTCAGTACCAAGGACACTGCTGTGACTGGCAGCAGTTTCGCCACCATCTCCATCGTCGGCGGTGGCGGCGAGCTAGGATTCACCGGGTCGCGCGGCACCTATCAGATCCAAGGGCTCGAGGCAGGAAGCTACCGGGTGTTGTTCGAACCGTGCACCGGCTCGCTCGGATACGCCGAGCAGTGGTACCGGCACACAGCCTCAGCGCAAGCTGCGACAATCGTCAAGGTGCGGGCGGGTAAGACGACGCCCGGAATCGACGGCCGCCTGGTCGCAGGCGGCAAGATCTCCGGCCGCGTGGTCAACGCGAGCGGCACGCCGGTGCGCAACATCTGCATCGTCGCGATCGCCGGATCTACCGTCGGCGAGGCAGTCACCGGTAAGGCAGGCACCTACACCATCCCGGCTCTGGCCTCCGGCCGCTACACAGTCGAATTCGCACCGTGTGCCAACCAGAACCTGGTAACGGTGGTGACACATGTCCGGGTGACCGCACCGCACGCGAAGACTGGCATCAACGCCACGATGCATGCGGGCGGTTCGATCGCCGGAACCGTCAAGGCGGCGTCCGGGCAGCCGGTGTCCGAATCCTGCGTCGAGATCTACAGCGATAACTCGGCAGAGCCGGTTGGCGGCGCTATCACCGGCCTGGACGGCACTTACCGGGCCACCGGGCTGGCCGCGGGCACCTACCAGGTCTTCTTCGGCGACCCGCAATGCCTGGTCGGCCCTTCCGGACTCGCCCCTCAGTGGTACGACAACGAGTCCACGCAGGGAAGCGCGACAGGGGTCCCCGTGACGGTCGGCGCCACCACGCCTTCGATCGATGCGACCCTGCAGCCGGACGGGCAGATCACCGGCACGGTCTCTACCGGGCCGTCGGCGAGCCCGCTCGCCGGCATCTGCGTCACGGCGATTCCGCAAGCCAGCGGATCGCTGCCGGTGGTCGCCGTGACCGGAACTACCGGCGGCTATACTCTCGCGGATCTGCTCCCCGGCGACTACACGGTGCGATTCTCATCGGGCTGCGGAACCACCGGGTATGCAACCCAGTGGTATGACGGCGTCACATCGCAGACGTTGGCGACGCCCGTTCCCGTTGGCGCCGGTCTGACGCAGTCCGACATCAATGCCACGTTGAGCAAAAGCAGCTGACCGCCAGAACAACTGAATAGCAACCGCCCGCCTGGCACCACGTCTGCGTGGTGCCAGGCGGGCGGTTGCAGCTTTGCCGGCAGAGCTGCCGCCTGGCACCTGGCATTGGCTTCAGAGCACCGCATCTGTATTTGATGATGTCTGCCATGCCGCCGGCCTGGCGGAGGACTTCTCA
>Ga0335075_10015683_pt1 | contig 11346 bp, 12 predicted proteins | sample Lox_Sample_24_FD_206723 | JGI IMG/M metagenome (GOLD analysis project Ga0335075, IMG submission 206723) | Soil microbial communities from Loxahatchee National Wildlife Refuge, Florida, United States - Lox_Sample_2.4 | ecosystem: Environmental > Terrestrial > Soil > Wetlands | place: USA...
GAGGTTCGCGGGTGACCCCGAGTACGGCTGAACGTTGGCGTGGTCGGCGCCGAACAGTGCCTCCGCCCGCCGCGCCGCCAGGGTCTCGATCGGGTCGATGAATTGCTGGCCCTCGTAGTAGCGGCGGCCCGGGTAGCCCTCCGAGTACTTGTTGGTCAGCACGGTGCCGGCCGCCTCGAGCACCGCAACGGAGACATAGCTTTCCGACGGGATCAGCCGGATCTTCTCGAACTGGCGCCGCGCCTCGGAGTTGATCAGCGCCGCTACTTCCGGGTCTTCGCTGGCGATGTGCGGGACGGGCGGCTGATGCATGAGTGTCCTGCCTCCTAGATTTCGCCCGCAGAATCCAGGCTGCTGCCAGGATAGGAGCCCGCCGTGTCCGGCGGGAATGGCGAGCCGCAAGCCAGAGCCAGAATGGCTGCTACCGTCGGCCCACCGACGTCATCCCCACTGTCCGGGCTGGTAGTCACCGGCGAGCTGCCTGGTGATGACGTTCATGCGGTTCCAGGCGTTGATGCCGGCGACGAGCGCCATCAGTGCGGCGAGCTGGTCCTCGTCGTAGTGCTTGGCGGCAGTTGCCCAGGCCTCGTCGGTGACACCACCGGCATCGGCGAGGCGGGTGCGGGCCGGACGACCGTGAGTGACACCACGCCCGGCGAGCTGCCTTCATCAGGCCGAACGTGATCGCGTGCGCACATCCCGCCGCCCCGGGGTGACAGCAGGTCCCGGCGACCCCTGGGGCGCCGGCATCCTGTGGACGATGATCATGCGCTCGGCCGCGGCCCACGCCGTCGTGGTCAGCAGGTAGAGGCCGGCCGCCAGCGGCATCACCGCGGCGATGACCACCGTTGTGAACGGGAGCACCCTGGTCAGCCAGCCCATGGCCGCCCCGTTCGGGCTGGCCGCCGACGCCGCGGCGTTCCCGGAACGGCCCCGCTGGCCGGGCGCCGACGCCACGGCCGCCCCCGGCGCCACGGCCGGCCGCGCACCGGTCGCCGACAGCGCAGCAGCGGATTTCCTGCTGGCCCGCGTGGCCAGCCACCCCACCACGCCCAGCAGCGCGAACAGCCCGAGGAACACCGCGCCCTGGGCGCTGAACGGCCCCGGACCGCTGAGCCAGTGGCTGCCGAGCGGCGCGCCCAGCAGGGCGTGGCTGAGCAGGGCGTTCCGGTGGCCGCCGATCGTGCCCGACCGGAAGAGCCGGTACATCACGCTGAAGAACGGCAGCTGCAGCAGGGCCGGCAGGCATCCGGCGAACATCCCGGTGCCCTCACGCTGGTACAGCGCGGTGAGCTCGCGCTGCAGCCGGTCCGGCTGCCCGGCATGGCGCTGGCGCAGGGCCTGAACCTGCGGAGCCAGCCGGGCCTGGCTGGCCTGGCCGCGGATGGCGTAGTAGCTGAGCGGCGCCAGCAGCAGCCGCACGGAAATGGTGAACAGGACAATGGCCGCGGCGGTGGCCAGGCCCAGGGGCAACGGGCCCAGCAGGTGGGCCAGGGCGAACACGAACTGATAGGCGGCGCCGACGGCGTCGTCGAAGAAGCTGAACATGACAGGACCCTCCAGCGGTTCAGGAAACGGATGACAGCTGGAGACGGCCGCACGAGCGAACCGCGCCCGGCATACGGGCACCGGGCATGCGGGCACCGGCAGCGGTGCGAAAGGCGGGTGGAGCAGGGCAAACCGACGAAAGTGACTCTGGTGCGGTCAGGTGTAGGTCAGGTGTGGCCCAAATCCACTTTCACACCGCGTCCGGCCCGGGACAGGCGGAACGTCAGGCGGCCGCCGGGACCGCCGACGGGGCCCTGGGCCGGGTCCGGCCCGCTGCGTCGGGATTAAGCTGCCGCTGGAACGCCGCTGACCAGGACTTCTCGCGTAGCGTGGCGGCGCGGACCAGCGGGCGCGCGGTGACCACCGCCGCGATCCTGGCGCCATGCGCGAGGAAGGCGACGAGCAAGCCGGTCAGCGCGATCGCGGCCACGGCCATCAGGCCGGACGCGGATGGGGTGGCAGCGACGTGGCCCGCGGGCAGCCAGTAACCGGTCAGCTGCGTCAGCGCGCTGACAAGCCAGGCAACCATTTCGGCCTCCGCGGAGTACCCCGGTGAACCAGGCACAACCCGGATTTAGGGGTTGGCGGCTCCAGTGTAAACCGGCCGGTCCATTCATTCGCAGCGGCACCGGCAGCGGGTGGGTCCCACGGCGCGTCACAAACGCGTGTGGCAGGCTGACCGTGGAGCAAGTGACAGTGGCGGTGGGCCGGAAGGCCGACGGCATCGGCGAGGAGGTACACCCGGTGAAACTCGGCTTCCTGCGACCGCTGTACGACCAGATCGGCGACTACGTCTCCGTGTACCTGAACACGGACCGGGTCCAGGAAAAGGCACTGGAGGCCATCGACGCCCGGTGGCGGGCCGCCCGGGAGGGCCTGGCCGCAGCCGGGGCCAGCCCGGCGTCACTCGACGCGGTCGCGGCGGCGATCGGCGGCGCCGGCCAGGCCGCCCGGGGCCAGGCGGTGTTCGCACGCGACGGCGCCGTGACCTTCACCGGCGCCCTGGACGGGCCGCCGCGGCGGGAGATCGCCCGGCTGGCCGCGCTGCCGCATGTGATGCCGCTGCTGGCCCAGCACCGTCCGCCAATTCCGCACCTGCGGGTGTCCGCCACCCGGACCGGCGGCGAGATCGTCGCCATCGGCGGCAGCGGCGCCGAGTGGCGGGACTGGGTCGCCGGGCAGCAGTGGCCGGTGCACAAGACCTCGGTCGGGGGCTGGTCTCAGGACCGCTACCAGCGCAGCGTCGAGGAGACCTGGAGCGCGAACGCCAAGCAGCTGGCCACCGAGATGGTGGCGGTGGCAGGCCGGATCGGCGCCCAGCACGTCATCGTGGCCGGTGATGTCCGGGCCCGGACCCTGGTGCTCGAGCACCTGCCCAAGCTGATGGCCGAATCCGCGGCCGTGTTCGAGGAGGAAGTGGCCGCCGACAGCCCGGCATTGGCCGACGCGGCGGACCGGGTGCTGTCGCAATGGGCCGACCGCGACGTCCACCAGCGCTTCGATGAGTGGCGGACCCACGCGGCTCACGGCCGGGGCGCAGACGGACTGGCCGCCACCATGGCCGCGCTGCGCGACGGCCAGGTCTCCGACCTGTTCCTGGTCGACGATCCCAGTTCCACGGCGACCGCGTGGATCGGCCCGGCTGGTCATGACCTCGCTGTCACCAAGCAAGATCTTCTTGAACGGGACGTCCCGGCGCCGGTCACCGACCGCGCCGACGCGGCCATCGTGCGGGCCATGGCGAGCACCGATGCCGAGCTGCACTTCCTGCCCGAGGATCTGGTGGAAACCGGCGACCCGGCGGCGTGCGGCGGCATCGCCCACCCGCGCGACGGGGTATGCGCCACGCTGCGGTTCTCGGAACACGGCTGATCCACCACGGGGCTAACCGTTCAAGATCAGCCTTGTCGTGGCGGAAATCGGCGAGTTGCCCTCCGTAGATGTAGCTGCTGGTCAGATAGCCGGTAATGTGCCCGGCGTCGTGCTGGAGCGGACATCACGGATCGGAGCGGCATGCGCATCGGGCAAATCGTCATCGATGTGGCGCCGCTGCGGGAAAGCCGTGATTTCCGCTGGCTGTACACCGGCCGTTTCGTCGCGTCGGCCGGGGACGTGGTGGCCACGACCGCGGCCAACTGGCAGGTCTACACGCTGACGCACTCGCCGCTGGCGGTCGGCCTGCTCAGCCTGACCTCCAGCGTCGGCATGCTGGTCAGCCTGCTGGCCGGAGGGGTGCTCGCGGATCGCCACGACCGGCGCACGATGCTGGTGGTGACCGCGCTGCCCCAGGCCCTGCTGGCCGGCGCGCTCCTGGCCAACAGCCTGGCCCGCCATCCGGCGGTGTGGGCGATCTACGTGATCGTGCTGGGCATCGGGCTGCTGGCGGGCATCGGGGCGCCCGCCTCGACGGCCGCCACGCCGGCGCTGGTCGGGCCGACCCGGCTGCCGGCCGCCGCCGCCCTGAACGGGATGGGCGGCCAGCTTGGCAACCTGGCCGGCCCGGCGCTGGCCGGCCTGCTGATCGCCGGGCCCGGCCTGGCCACGTGCTACGGCGTGGACGCCGCGTGCTTCGTGCTGTTCGCCGTCGCGTTGCTGTTCGTGCGGCCGCTGCCGCCCACGGAGCGCATTGCGCGGCCGGGATTCCGCGCGCTGGCCGAGGGCTTCCGCTACGTGCGGCACGACCGCGTGCTGGGCGGGATGCTGCTGATCGACACCAGCGCGATGATCTTCGGGATGCCCGCCGGGCTGTTCCCGGCGCTGGCCAGCAAGCACTTTCACGGCGGCTCGGCCACGTTCGGCCTGCTGGCGGCCGCTCCCGGATTCGGCGCGATCGTCGGCGCGGCCAGCAGTGGCTGGACCGGCCGGGTCAGGCGGCCCGGGCTGGTGGTCATCATGGCGGGCATGGTGTGGGGCGCCGCCATCCTGGGTTTCGGGCTGATCCACAGCCTGCCGCTGGCGCTGGTGTTCCTGGCCGTGGCGGGCGGGGGCGACATGATCTCTGAGATCCTGCGCAACGCGCTGCTCCAGATCTACGCCCCGGACCGGCTGCGAGGCCGGCTGAGCAGCCTCTACCTGGCCCAGGTCAACACCGCACCGGCGCTGGGCAACACCGAGGCCGGGATCGTGGCCCAGCTATTCTCGCTGACCGCCTCGGTGGTCAGCGGCGGGCTGGCCTGCCTCGTCGGCGGCCTGGTGCTCGGCGCGCTGTTCCCGGCGCTGCGCCACGCCACCCTGGCCGGACCCGGGAACGAGAACGTGCCGGACGAGGCGCCCGTGGTGGAAGCCACCGACTGACGCGCCGTGGCGCGGCGGCGTGGCGGGACGGCGTGGCGCACCAGATCCGCTTTCACCGGTGCCAGCGGGCCCCGAAGTCCGCGGAGCGGCGGCCTGGCCTTCGCCGCGGCTCACCAGTCGCACGAGTAACAGGCGGGGCGTCAAAACGACGGGGTTAATCCGATGTCAACCCGGTGGGCAGCTCGGGTCAGCACTCGTGCAGGCGGTTTGCGCCCGGTGCTGGTCAGGGCGCCAGGCCGGGACGCTCCATCCAGCGTTCCGGCCGGGCCAGCGGGCCGAAGCCGTACCTGGCGTACAGGCTGCGCCCCGGCTCGGCGACCAGGACCTGGCGCAGCCCGCGCACGTCGGGATGACCGACGGTGGTGTCGACCAGGAACATGCCGAGCCCGCGCCCGCGATGGGAGGTATCAACGAACACGTCGCACAGCCAGGCGAAGGTGGCGTAGTCGGTGACCAGCCGGGCCACGCCGACCTGCGTGCCGTCGGCCGAGTAGACGCCGATCACCAGCGAGGTGTCGAGGGCCCTGACCATCACGTCGCGGCGCCGGCCTTCCGCCCAGTAGCTCTCACCGCTGATCCAGGCGTGCACCCGGTCGACATCGATCAGTGCGCGGTCGTCGCTGGCCCAGTAGCCGTCGGGGCCTGTCCACTTCATAGCCGGGTCCTTGTCTTCATAGCCCGGTCCTTGTTCATGGTCGGCCTCCATTCATGGTCGGCCCCCCAAGTTCACGGTCGGCCCGCTCATGGCCGGCCTGCGCGCCCGGCCGGCGGGATGACCGGCAGCCCCGGCGGCGGTCCCTCGCCGATGAGCCGGGTCAGTCCTTCGGTATCCAGATGCTCGGCCACCAGGTCGCCGAGGACGTCCAGCCGCGCCTGCCGCACCGCGGCGAAGTCGGTGTCCGGCGACACCGTGAAGTCCCGTCCGGCCAGCGCGGCGACCTCGGCCAGGAACGCGCGCCGGAACGCGTCGCTCTCCAGCGTGCCGTGCCAGCTGGTTCCCCAGACCGCGCCGACCCGGCAGCCGTCCAGGAACGTCTCCGCTCCCGGCTCGGGGGTGGCGATCCCGTGGTGGATCTCGTACCCGGCCACGTCCGCGCCGTAGGCCCGGCCGGCCGGACGGGCCAGCTGCTTCTTCTCCCCGAACTGGGTCCGGGACGGGAGCAGCCCGAGCCCGGCCACCCGGCCCGCGCCGGACTCCACCTCGTCCTCGATCTCGCGGCCGAGCATCTGGTAGCCGCCGCAGATCCCGAGCACCGGCAGCCCCTTGGCGGCGCGCGCCTCGATCACCTCGGCGATGCCCTGATCGCGCAGCCAGGCCAGGTCCGCGATGGTGGCCCGGGAGCCGGGCAGCACGACGAGGTCGGCATCGGCCAGCTCGGCCGGCCCGGCGGCGAACCTGACCAGGACGCCCGGCTCGGCGGCGAGAGCGTCGATGTCGGTGAAGTTGCTGATCCGCGGCAGCCGCACCACGCTGACCCGCAGCACGTCGGTGCCGAGCGGAGGCCTGGCCGTCGCCGGGCCCCCGGCGTCCAGCGCCAGCGAGTCCTCCGCGTCGAGCCACAGGCCGTCCGTCCAGGGGATAACCCCGAACACGCCGCGTCCGGTGAGTTCACGCAGCATCCGCACTCCGGGCTCGAGGAGCTCGGGGGCACCGCGGAACTTGTTGATCACGAACCCGGCGACGAGCGCCTGGTCGGCCGGCTCCAGCAGCGCGAGGGTGCCGTGCAAGGCGGCGAACACCCCGCCCCGGTCGATGTCGCCCACCACGATCACCGGCAGGTCCGCGGCCCGGGCCAGCCCCATGTTGGCGATGTCGGTGGCACGCAGGTTGATCTCGGCCGGGCTGCCCGCTCCCTCGCAGATCACCACGTCGTACTCGTGCCGCAGCTGGGCCAGGCTGTCTACGGCGACGTCCAGCAGCCGGGACGCGTGTTCCCGGTACTCGACCGCGTCCACCTCCCCCACCGGGCTGCCGAGCACGATCACCTGGCTGCGCCGGTCGCTGCCCGGCTTGAGCAGCACCGGGTTCATCCGAGCGTCGGGCTCGGCACCCGCCGCGGCGGCCTGCATGGCCTGCGCCCGGCCGATCTCCGCGCCGTCGGTGGTGACGAACGAGTTCAGCGACATGTTCTGCGCCTTGAACGGCGCGACCCGCACGCCCTGCCGGGCCAGCCAGCGGCACAGACCAGCCGTGAGCACGCTCTTGCCCGCATCTGACGTCGTCCCCGCGACCAGAAGCGCCCCGCCCACCTCCCCATCCCCTTTCATGCTTTGTCCTCGATCGCCGCACCTGTACCAGCCACAACTGCCGCCGCAACGGTCGTAGCGATCGTAACTGTCCGGCACAGCCGAACCGCACGGCGGATGTCCGCTGGCTCCGGCGCCCGGCCGTCGCCCAGCATCGGCCGGTGCTCGGTTGCCCCGGCGTAGGCGTTGGTTCCCCCGAGCCGGACGCCGAGTGCGCCGGCGAACGCGGCCTCGCACCAGCCCGCGTTCGGGCTCGGATGCTGGGCGCCGTAACGCCGCATCACCCGCCAGGCCCGGACCGGGCTGCCGCCCACGACCGGCGAGAACGCCACGGTCAGCAGGCCGGTCAGCCGGGCCGGCGCCCAGTTGGCCACGTCGTCGAGCCGCGCCGAGCACCAGCCGAACCGTGCGTACTTCGCCGACCGGTACCCGACCATCGCGTCCAGCGTGTTGATGGCCCGGTAGCCGGTCAGGCCAGGAAGCCCGGCGACCGCCCCCCACACCAGTGGCGCGACGACTGCGTCGCTGGTGTTCTCCGCGACCGACTCGACGACGGCCCGGGCCAGTTCGCCGGCGTCAAGGTTGGCCGGGTCTCGCCCGCACAGGTTCGGCAGGGCGGCCCGGGCGGCCGTCAGGTCGGCCGCCTGTAGAGCTGCTGCGATGCGTTCGGCTTCGGTCACAAGAGAACGGGCACCGGTCACGGTCCACACGGCCGCGCCGGTCGCGGCCAGACGCAGCCACGGCCGCCGGCGGGTCAGCCGGGCCACGATCGCTCCGGGCACAGCCGCGGCCAGGACACAGCAGGTCGCGTAGCCGGTGCCGCGCAGCCTGCTATCCGCGTATGCTCGGCCCTGTACGGCCTGTGCGGCCCGGCCGAATAGCGCGACCGGGTGCGCGCGCCGCGGGTCGCCGAGCAGTGCGTCGGCAGCGGCGCCCGCCAGGATGCCCGCGGCTACTGGCCAGCTCTGTGACCTGGAGCGCCCCGGCCGTGCAGCCGAGCGAGAACCACCGGCCATAGCAGTCATGGACACGACGATAGGCAACCCGCGCCGGGTCCGGGCGGCAAGCTCTCCCGAATGCGACCTGGGCTCAGCCGCAGCGTTGCCAGCACGTGACCTTGGCCGGGAAAAATTGCAGACCCGGCGCCTGTAGCTCAGCCGGATAGAGCAGCTGCCTTCTAAGCAGCCGGTCGGGGGTTCGAGTCCCTCCAGGCGCGCACGGAGAAACAGCAAGTTAGAGCGCTCATTAGTGATCAAGCTCTTGATCGCCGGCCTCGCCCGTGCCGGTTCGTGCCACACTCGTGCCACACGGGTTCGGTTCGCCCAGTTCTTCGCGGGCGCGATCTGCCACCGCATCAGCCAAGGTTCGCTGCAGGTCGCTCGTGGAGTGCAGGTAGATCAGAGCCGCTCGGCTGCTGGAATGGCCCAAGCGGTCCATCAGCTCACGCAGGTTGGCCCCGGCGTGCGCGATCAGGAGGTTCCCGGCACGGCGCAGGTCATGGAAGTGAACGCCGGTCTGGCCGGTAACAGCCAAAGCAGGCAGCCATACTCTTTTGCGGAAGTTGCTGTGCCGCAGCAGCGTGCCAGTCGGGCTCGTAAATACCAGGGACTCCGGCTCGGGCCTGACCTGACTGCTCAGATGATCACGGATGTCAGGCAGGATCAGTGAGGGGATGACAACGGTGCGCTTGCCAGCTTCGGTCGGCGCGCCATCGGCGCACGTCGGCTTCGGTGATGCCGCCGACAGACTGCGCGGCAAAGCCGGGGCCCAGGTGACAGCGCAGCAAATAACGGTAGAGCTGGACGGTCTTGGGCCGCAGGCCCGGCCGCTCGTCGATCCAGGTGGCGGCATAGTCGGTGAACGGGACGCGCCCAGCATCAGGATCGACCCACCCGCCGCCGAGCAGCTCAGGCTCGGTCAGTGCCAGCCAGCGCGCGGCATTGCCCTTGCGGGCGAAGGTGGACGGTGCCGAGCGCAGCAGCCCATCCGGCCCCCGGTAACGGGCCTGCCATCGGCCCGATGGAAGCTTGCGGATGGTACCGAAGCTGCGGGTCTTGCGGCGGGGCATGTCAGGCTTGTCGCCTGCCACGCTCATGGGACCGTTCAGTGGGGGTTTTCTGCCACGAGCATGGCTGGCAAGCGACACAGGGCCTGATCCCAGGTGGGAAGAATCTCGCCGGTGGCCGGGTCCAGGTAGCCGCCGGTGGGCTCGTGCCAGACCGGCAGATGGCCGCCGTCGAAGCGCACAGTATCGGTGGGAGGCCACCAGACCTGGTGATAGGTGGCCGCGATCACCTGGCGCAGATCGGAGCGGGACACGGTGCCGCGCAGCGCGATGTGCGCGTGCGGGGCGAGGCGGCGCTGGGGTTCGATGGCGGCGAAGTACTGCACCTCGTAACCGAGGAACGGCGAAGGTTACGACCGTGCGTTGCACGTCTTGCTTGCGGCCTGGAACTGCGGCGAGTTCACGTCCGCGCCAGACGGCTGCTGCTGCATGACACCGCCGCCAGCCGGGAACTGTGGGTCGGGGTACGTCGGGTAGCCGTGCACCCGCATGCAGGCGGCGAACTGCAGCATCTGTTCCTTCTGTCGCTGCGTTATGGGCTGCGGCGGGCCCCCCGGGAACAGGTAGTTGCACGCCTGCGCCGCCGCCTGGAACTGCGGCGAGTTCGTGTCGGCCTGCGCCACGTATGGCCCGAGCTTGATACCGACGATGACCTGACTGGAGGTCGGCGTGATTCGGGTGAAGTAGAAGTTCGGCACCCCGTGGCTGCGTATGCAGGCAGCGAAAACGTCCACGCTGTGGGAGGTGAGCTGACTGGAGCCGCCGTTCGCCGCGGCGGGGTGGGAGCCACCTCCGCAGGCGCCAACCAGCAGCACGACCCCGGCGAGGGCAGCCACAATGGCCGCGCGCCGCCTGCCCTTCTTCACCTGACCGTTCTCTTCCCGGAACGCTTGGCCACACTGGCCAGCATGGCGCATCCGGCCGCCAGGCGCAGTAGCGCCAAGTCCCGGATCCGGGGTGCAGCCAGCTGCAGCGAGCTCCGCGCCATCGCCCCGCAAGGGTGAGGCTGCAACGCAGGTCACAGCACGTGCAATCTCAGCCGTCCAAGCTGGTGGTACATCAGACAACCGGGATACCGTCCAAGTCTTGGGCGCCCAGGGTCGCCAGGCTTGTAAACGGATTTGTAAACGAGACGCTGGGAGACAGGGGCAACACCTCATAACCCAGCGACCTACCACGTGCCCGAAGCGTGCCCGATACAGCGGTAAGAAACGGGTACTCACGGTCACTCGCGGGGCACTCCCGTGGCTGAGTAGATCGCGAAGCCTCCTCATGTCGGACAGGCAATCTTTGAGGCAGCTGCCCTTCAAACGGGCCCATTCGGACCTACTTCCGCGGCGAGTGGGCTGGTGCATCGGCCGCCTGAGCCGGTGCTGTGTTGTGGCCCCAGGCCGTCACACCACGTCGATACCATGGCCCTCATGAGCGAGTTGCCCGCCAGTGACAGCCATGACGTGATCCATCATGGCGGGGAGGTCGTCGCGGTTGTGGTACCGATCGCGGAGTACCAGCAGTTGCGTCAAGCGTTGGAGGAGCAGCGGGTCAACGAGGAGTTCGACGCTGCTCGCGGTAGCTACCTGGCCCGCCAGGAGGCCGGATCGATCCGCTATGTCTCCCACGAAGAAGCGCGTCGCCGCCTGGGTATGCCTGCCCGGTGAGTTACCAGGTCGACTGGGAGATCCGGGCGCTCGACCTGGCAGCGGGCTTCCTCGGCGACGATCCAGCCGGTGTCGCTGAACTCTGGGAAAGCGTCAGCCGGCTCGCCAAGGAGCCACGGCCGCCGGAGTCGTTCCCTTACGGATCGCCGGATCTGCGGCGCCTGCGGGCCGGGCGGTACCGCGTGTTCTACACGATCGACGAGCAACGGCAGGCAGTCGAGATCGACCACGTAGCACGTCTGCCGGGGTCGGCCTGACGGAAGCGACCGACTCAACAGGCGGTACCGGGTGAGCAGATAACTATGGCTATGACGCTCAGCTGCGAGCTGGGTTTTCGCCGGTGGCTACAGCGCTCGGGCGGGGAAAGCTTCTAAGCAGCCGGTCGGGGGTTCGAGTCCCTTCAGGCGCGCACGGGAGGTCTTCACGTTTCGGTGAGGCCTATTTTCACGTTTGGGTCTGACATTCTGGTGCGGCTCCTGGCGTGGCTGGGGGTAGTGCTGTTTCGTGCGCGGTTGATGGCTTCCTGAGTGTCTG
>Ga0335075_10015684_pt1 | contig 11345 bp, 8 predicted proteins | sample Lox_Sample_24_FD_206723 | JGI IMG/M metagenome (GOLD analysis project Ga0335075, IMG submission 206723) | Soil microbial communities from Loxahatchee National Wildlife Refuge, Florida, United States - Lox_Sample_2.4 | ecosystem: Environmental > Terrestrial > Soil > Wetlands | place: USA: Florida...
TCCGCCAGCCCCGCCCGGTCGACGTCGGCCAAAGCCAGCCCGAGCGCCCCGCGCCGACCGAGCTCGAGCGCCACCGCCCGCCCGATCCCGGACCCGGCTCCCGTCACCGCACATACCTTCCCGGCCACAGCACTCATGGAACGCGAGCGTACCAGCGTGCGCCGGTGGGGGTGTGACATCCGTCCTGAGATCGCCGAGTCGAGCGCTCACCTCCGCCTCGGCCCCACAACGACAAACGCCGGCCCCACCCGAAGGCGGGACCGGCGTCTGGTCACATCCGGATCCGACGAAAGAGCGTTACGCCGCCCGGCGCAGATCCTCGAGCGACGCGCTCTTGGCGAGGCGGCTGAGGCCCTGCTGCTCCAGCTCACGGGCCTTGCTCAGCGGAATGCCGAGCTCGATCCCGGTCTGACGGAGGTTCAGGGGCTCCGCGCCGGCCAGTCCGAACCGAAGCCGGATCACGTTGCGCTCGGCCTCAGGCAGCTGCGCAACCGCGCCGCCGATGAGTTCCTGGCGCTCACGCTCCTCGACCTCTTCGGTCGGCTCGGGCCGCTCGGACGCGAGCAGATCGCCGAAGGCGGTCTCGCCGTCCTCGCCGACCGGCTGGTCCAGGGAGGTCAGACCGCGGGTCAGCTCACGCAGCTCCGCGACCTCATCGACGTCGATCTTGGCCTCGGCCGCGATCTCCTCGTCGGTGGGCTCCCGGCCGAGCTTGGTCGACAGCTCGGACTCGACCTTGCGCACCTTCGTCTGACGCTGGGCGACATGCACCGGCAGCCGGATCGTCCGGCCGTGGTTCTGCAGGCCGCGCTGCAGCGCCTGGCGGATCCACAGGGTTCCGTAGGTGGAGAACTTGAAGCCGCGACGCCAGTCGAACTTCTCGACCGCGCGGATCAGGCCCAGCATGCCCTCCTGGACCAGATCCTCCATGGGGAGGCCGTGGCCCTGGTAGCGGCGCGCCTGCGAGACGACCAGACGGAGGTTGGAGTTGATCATCCGCTCCTTGGCCTCCAGATCGCCGCGCTCGATGCGCTGGGCGAGCTCGACCTCTTCCTCTGCGGTCAGCAGCGCGTGGGCACGCGCCGCCCGCAGGAAGAGATCCAGCGAGTTCTCTGTCATGGAGCCAGTGGCTCCGGGGGTCAGCCGCGGGTCAGCCGCCGTCGCACGCCGCTCGCTCGCGCGGGCAGCGGGACGCCGGCGGGTCTGGCGACGGGGCGAGGGCGCCGAACTGGCGGCACCGTGCTCGCCGCGCGCCCGCGGCCGCTTGGCGTCATCGTGATGCTCGTGCGCCGTGGGGGCGCCGCGACCATCGTTGTCAGAAGATTTCAAGGCTGTCTCCGTGTCACGCATGGGTTTGCTCCGTCACTAACGGTACCAGATTGTTCGACGATTGTCGAACTTCTCTTACGGAGCGCTTCATTCCGCCGATCCGCGCGTCCGTGGCGGGACTTCATACTTTCGGTGATTGCCACCGAATGCCCTTCATCAAACACGATCGGGCCCAATTCCGACCCGTGTGTGATGAATTACCGCCCAAACCGTATCCGTGCTTACCGATTCGGCGCGTGTGCGACGTGTTAAGGTTCGCTGGCTGCGCGTTGCTCGCCCTCCCCGAACATCTCGAGGGCAAGCTCCAGGAAGGCCGCGGTCGCCGGCGATTGGCGCCGCCCGGCGCGCCACGCGAGCGTGATGTCGCGCCGCAGGACCGGATCGACGATCGGTGCCGCGACGATGTCGGCTCCCGGAACCATCGCGTCGGAGCGCGGCAGGATGGCCACGCCCAGGCCGCGGGAGACGAGCGCCCGGATGCGCTGGGCTTCGTTGGACTCGAGCGTCACCCGCGGCTCGAACTGCGCGTCACGGCCGGCCGAGAAGAGCAGCTCTCGCAGGCGAGCCCCCTGACGGAAGCTGATGAAGTGCTCCTGAGCGAGCTCGGCCATGCGGACCCGCGCGCGTCCGGCGAGCGCGTGGTCGCGCGGCAGCAGCACCATCAGCTCCTCGGAGATCAGCTGGTGCAGCGCGAGCTCGTGCGACTCGACCCGCTCGGTGACCGACAGGAACGCCAGGTCGAGCTCGTCGCCCCGCAGCAGTTCTGCGCACTCCTCGCTGGCCTGCTCGCGCACGGTCAGCGCGACTCCCGGATGTGCCTCGTGGAAGACGGCAAGCGCGAGCGACAGGTCGATCGGGCCCATCGTGTGGATCGCCCCGATCGTCACGTGGCCGACATCGACGCCGCGCAGGGCCTCGAGCTCCTCGCGCGCGATCTCGAGCTCGGCAAGGATCCGCCGCGCCCGCACCGCGAGCAGCTCGCCCGCCTCGGTGAGCGCGACCTTGCGGGTGGTGCGCTCGACGAGTCCGACCCCCACCTCCTCCTCAAGCCGGCGGATCTGCTGCGAGAGCGCGGGCTGGGCGATGTGCTCGGCGGCAGCGGCGCGCGTGAAGTTGAGCTCTTCCGCGAGCGCGACCAGGTAGCGCAGCTGCCGCAGATCCATGCCGCGAGCTTATAGATCCCAACGAATAGTCGTCTTGGACTTCTGAAGTCGTCGTGTCATCATGATCGGCGTAGTACCTCTCCTCCCTCGAGCGCGCCCCGAGTCCGGCCTCATATCCCGCCGGTACCGGGGCGCTCTCACTTTCTGGACTCAGTCCGAGCGCAATCCGTAGTCTCCACGCCGAGACCCGGTGTGATTACGGGGTCGCTGCGGCGGACGGCGCACCGATACACCGGTGATGGCCTCTCGCCCTCATCACCAGGCCCCTGCAGTCGACCGATCGGTCGGCGAGCACTTCTCCTGCTCGCTGTCGGCGGTCGTCATCGCGCGCGTGCACGACTTCGGTGGGGATGTCGCCGTCGAGTCGGTGCTGCGCCGGGCGGGGAGCACCCACGGCCGCGCGTACCTGTGCGACATCGCCAACTGGATGGCCTACGACGAAGCGGTCGCCCTGCTGCGGGCCGGCGCGCTGGTGACCCATCACCCGGCATTTGCGCAGGCGGTCGGGGAGGACTCGGGCCGCCGCCTCTCCGCATCGCCCGTCGCTGCCCTGCTGCGCTCGCTCGGCTCACCCGAGGCCGTCTATCGCACGATCGCGGCCACCGCACAGAAGTACTCCACCGTCAGCACGCTGGAAGCCGGCGAGTGCGCTCCCGGCCAGGCGGCGGTGGTCGCCCGGCAGGTCGACGGCTTCGACCGCAGCGCCGAGCACTGCGCCTGGACACGCGGCCTGCTGGCGACGGTGCCCCTCCTCTTCGGGCTCGAACTGGCGGTGGTCGAGCACGAGACGTGCGCTGCCTACGGCGCCGACGCGTGCCACTACCGCGTCCGCTGGTCTGCGGGCGCCGCCGCGGCGCAACCCACCACTGACCAACAGCTCGACATGCTCCGCGATCAGCTCCACGCGATGCACGAGCGGTTGCACAGCGTGTTTCAGACCGCCGCAGACCTGATCAGCGGCGGGGACGTCGACGAGGTGCTGGCGCGGATCGCCGACCGGGCCGCGACCGAGGTCCGGGCGCCCCGGCACCTGCTCGCCGTCAGGCTCTCGTCCGAGGGTCCGCTGCATCGCCACCACCGAGGGTTCTCGGCCGAGGAGGCCGACGCGGCGGTGTCGGCTGTGCTCTCACGCCCTCCTGAGGAGCTGCCGTCGTCGTGGCTGGCGGTGCCGATCCGCTCAGGGCGCTCGGACTACGGGATCCTGCTCGCCGCCTATCCCGAGCACTCCTGCTTCCTGCCCGGTGAGCGCGAGCTGCTCGAGGTGTACGCCCGCTACGCGGCAAGCGCCCTGGACGGCGCCAGCGCGTTGCAGGAGGCTCAGTCACGATACGGGCAATCCAGCGCACTGCTCGAGCTGGCGCGCGTCCTCGCCGAGGCCGGCACCAGCTCGGAGATCGCGCGCCGGCTGGCCGAGTCGGTCCCCGTCGTCGTCGACTGCGACCAGGTCGCGGTGTACGTCTGGGATGAGATGAAGACCGAGCTCGTGCGCGCGGCGGTCACCGAGCATCGTGACGGGCCGCCGCCGGCGGTCGAGCTCGCTCGCTGGGCGCCGGACCGGGGGACGACCCTCGCAGCGCTGATCGCCGATCCGAACACCGAGCCGATCTTCATCGACGAGACGACCGGACAGTCCGCCCACCGCGAGGCGCTGCGCAGGCTCGGCTTCGAGGCGACGATCATGGTCCCGCTCGTCTCCTCCGGCGAACTGCTCGGGATGCTGACCGTGGCGGTGCGCGACCGCCCCGAGCGGCTGGCCCCCTCCTCCGACCTGCTCGACCGCCTGTCGGGCGTCGGAGCGCAGGCATCGACCGCACTCGGCAACGGCCGGCTGGTCGACGTCATCACCCATCAGGCGCTTCACGATCAGCTGACCGGGCTGGCCAACCGAGGTCGATTCACCGCGGAGCTGCGGACCGCCGTCGGCCACGCGCACGATTCGCAGCGCCTGGCCGCCCTCTTCTACCTCGACCTCGACCAGTTCAAGCCGGTCAATGACGAGCTCGGCCATGAGACCGGGGACGCCCTGCTGGTCGCGGTCGCCCAGCGGCTGCGCCACTGCACGCGGGCCGATGACGTCGTCGCCCGGCTCGGAGGCGACGAGTTCGCTGTCCTCGTCTCGGGCGTCACCGAGGCGGAGATCGACGGGGTCGCCGAGCGCCTCGCCAGCGGCTTTGACGAGCCGTTCGAGGTGGGCGGCAGCCGACTGCGCATCTCGGCCTCGATCGGCCGCTCGACCTACCCCGCCGACGCCCCGGACGCCGACGGCCTCCTGCGCCGGGCCGACGAGGCGATGTTCGCCCACAAGCGCGGGCGTACGGTCGCACGCCACTCCCCGGCGCCACCGGTCTCGCGCTGACCGGCGCCCTGAGCCGGGGCGGTGCGATCGGGGCCCGGGCCTATACTGGCCTCATCCCGACGAGGAGCGCAGCGTGCAGGAAATGGTGATCTACGGCGTGAGCTTCGACATGGTCGGAAAGCAGCCGATCGTGTTGCTCAAGACCGTCGAGAGCAACAAGTTCCTGCCGATCTGGATCGGGCATCCGGAGGCGGCAGCGATCCTGATGAAGTTGCAGGGTGCCTCCACCCCGCGGCCGATGACGCATGATCTCCTGTCCGAGATGCTCGGTGAGCTGGACGTCGAATGCACGCGCGTCGCGGTGACCGAGCTGCGCGAGAACACGTTCTACGCGTCGATCAGCCTGCGCGCAGGCGGCCGCGACCTGGAGATCGACTCGCGGCCGTCCGATGCCCTCGCGCTCGCCGTGCGCTCGGGCGCGCCGATCTTCGCCGCCGACGAGGTCATCACGGAGTCCGCCATCGAGTTCGAGCACGAGGTCGAGGACACCGAGGAGGTCGTCGAGAAGTTCAAGGACTTCCTCGACCAGGTGACCCCCGAGGACTTCGCCTCCGACGAGTAGAACGACCGAGCGTCAGCTCGCGCGGCGCTGCCCGGGGCGCATCCGCACCACCGGCGCCAGCGGCTCACCGCCGGGCGGCGTGCGCGGCGCACCGCGCCTGCTCGGACGCTTCGCGCCCGAGAGCGTCCCGTACATCGCCACCTGCTCGGTCGCGATCGCGCCGATCCGCCGGATCCCCTCGCGGATCTGGTCCTCCGCCACCCCGGAGAAGTTCAGCCGCATCGAACTGCCACCGCGCCCGTCGAGATACGCGGCCCGGCCCGGGACGAACGCCACGTTCTGGCGGAGGGCGAGCGCGAGCAGGTCGGTCGTGTCGATGTAGTCGGGAAGCGTGGCCCAGATGAACAGGCCGCCCAGCGGGTGGGTCCACACCGCCTCGCGCGGGAAGTGCTCGGCCATCGCGTCGAGCATCACGTCGCGCCGGCGGCGGTAGATCTCGACCAGCGAGCCGAGGTAATCGCCCCACGGCCCGGAGTCGAAGTAGGCGGCGACGAAGTACTGGGTGATCGGCGAGGAGCACAGGTCGGTGCCCTGCTTGCCGCTCTGCATCTGGTCGAGGATCGGCGCCGGCGCGGCCGCCCACCCGAGCCGGACGCCCGGGGACAGGATCTTGGAGAACGTGCCCGTGTAGATGACGAACTCGTCGTCGAGTGAGTACAGCGTCGGCAGCGGCTCGCCCTCGTAGCGGAGCATGCCGTATGGGTTGTCCTCCATGATCAGCAGCTCGCGCTCGCGTGCGATCTGGATCAGCGCGTGGCGGCGCTCCAGCGACATCGTCACCCCGGCGGGGTTCTGGAAGCTGGGGACCGTGTAGAGGAACTTCGGGCGGCGGCCGTCGCGCTGCAGCGCGTCGAGTGTGACCTCGAGCTCCGCGATCCTCATCCCGTCGTCGTCGAGCGCGATCTGGATGACGTCGGCCTCGTAGGCGCAGAAGGTCGGGATCGCTCCCGGGTAGGTCGGCGCCTCGGCGATGATCACGTCGCCGGGGTCGATCAGCGCCTTGCAGACCAGATCGATCGCCTGCTGGCCGCCGGTCGTGACCAGCAGGTCTGAGGTCCCGATCCGCATCCCCTCGGCGGCCATCACCTCGACGATGCAGTGCTTGATCACCTCCGAGCCGTCGGTCGGCCCGTACTGCAGCGCACGCGCACATGACTGCGCCGCGACCTGCCCCATCAGCGCGGCGTAGGAATCGGCGGGGAACGTCGAGGTGTCGGGCAGGCCACCCGCGAGCGAGATCACGTCGTCGCGTTCGGTGAGCGCCATCAGGTCGCGCATTGCCGAGGACTGCATCGCCCGGGTGCGGGACGCGAACAATCCGCTGTAGCGCTCGAAGTCCCGCGTGCGAGATGCCCCGCGCGATCGGGGCGAGCCGGATTTGGACTGGGCGGAGTCCGTCTCCTCTATCGTCACGTCTGTCCACGGTACAGCACGCGTTGCGTGCGGTTACCCGCCCGACCGTCCGCCGGACGGACCTGCCATGCATCTCGTGTTCGACATCTTCCAGGGGCTCGGGGTCGCCGCCGCGATCGGCGTGCGCCCGTTCTTCCCCGCGCTCGTCACCTCGGTGCTCGCCGGCGCCGATATCGAGCTCACCTTCCACCACACGAAGGTCCACTTCCTGCAGCAGCCGGCGTTCCTGATCGTGATGGTGGTGGCGATCGTGCTGCTGGCGCTCGTCGAGCGCCGCATGAGCGGTCTGAAGGGCAAGCTCGCGGAGCGTCCCCTCACCGTCGTGTTGGGGCTGTGCGCCCTTGCGCTGGGGGCGCTGTTCTGCGGCGGCGCGTTCGGCCGCTACCACCATGGACACCACCACCTGCTGTGGGTCGGCGTCGTGGTCGGGGTCGTGTGCGCGGCGATCGGCGTCGCGGCGACCCGTCCGCTGCTCTCACGGGTCCGTGGCCGCCTCGACGACGAAGCGGGCGGTGTGCTCCCGTTCCTGACCGACGGCGTGGCGGCGCTGGCGGCCGCGCTGTCGGTCGTCGCACCCCCGGTCGGGCTGATCGTGGTGCTCGCGCTGCTGTGGCTCTTGATCGCCGGCCGCGGCCGCTCGGACCGCAAGTACGCCGGCCTGCGCATCCTCCGTTAGCTGTGTCGGATTCGAGCACGCGCCAGAAGCTCGTGCTCATCGTGGTCGACGCGATGAAGCCGGCGATGCTCGAGCGGGCGATCGCTGCCGGTCGCGCGCCGGCAATGGCCGAGATCATGCGCCGCGGGCACTACGTGCCTGAGTGCGTCGCGTCCTTCCCATCGGTGACGCCGGTCTGTGCCGCGACGATCACCACCGGCCTCGGCCCCGACCGCCACGGGATCCCTTCGATGAACTGGTACCACCGCGAGGAGGGGCGCTACGTGGAGTACGGCTCGAGCTTCTCCGCCTCGCGCCAGTTCGGAGTGCTGCGCTCGCTCACGGACACCGTCTACCGGATGAACTCCGAGCACCTCTCCGCCGACGCGCTCACCGTGTTCGAGTCGCTCGACGACGCCGAGGTGCGGACCGCCGGCACGACCTACCTGATCTACCGGGGCCGCCACGATCACGAGGTCGCCCAGGACTCGGCGCTCGCCCGGCTGGTCACCTCGACGCTGTTCCGGCGCACGATCAAGGGCCCGCTCGAGCTCTTCTACTCCGACCTCTACGCATCGCGCCGGACCGGCTGCCGTGGCCAGATGGGCCTGCCCGGCGCGCGGGACCAGCACACCGGTTGCGTCGGCTCCTACCTGGTCGAGCATGACCTGTTCGACTTCCTGCTGTTCTCGCTGCCCGACAACGACGCGTACTCGCATCGCAACGGTCCGCACGCCCAGGTCACCTCGCTGGCGGCCGCCGATCGGCAGATCGAGCGCCTGATGCACGCCGGCGGCGGTCCGGACCGGTTTCTCGATGAGCACGCGGTGATCGTCTGCTCGGACCACTCGCAGGCCGCGGTCGAGGCGTCGATCCGACTCGACTATGCGTTCGCAGACTTCGCGGTGGCGACTCCGAGCGCACGCGTGGCCGGCTCGGGCGGCGAGGTCGCGCTCAGCCCAGCGCAGCGCTCGGCGATGATCTACGCGCTCGACGGTGACGATCACGACGAGATCGTCGCCCGGTCGCTGGAGGCGGTCCGCGACCTGGAGGGCGTCGACCTGGCGATGTGGATGGACGGGGAGGAGGCGGTGATCCGCGGGCATCGCGGCGAGCTGCGCTTCGCCCCCGGCGGTGGCGTGCAGGACGCGCGCGGGCACGGCTGGGATGTCGACGGGCCGCTGTCGGTGCTGCGCGCAGAGGTGCAGGACGGCCGCCTGCTCAGCACCGAGTACCCGGACGCGCTGATGCGGGTCTGGTCGGCGCTGCACTGTGAGCACGCCGGGGAGATTCTGCTGTCCGCCGCACCCGGTTACGAGTTCGTCGACTGGGGCGGAGCGGACCACATCGGCGGCGGCTCGCACGGGTCGCTGCACCGCTCCGATTCCTACGCCACGTTGCTGTGGTCCGGCGAGGGATTGCCCTCGCGTGAGGCGCGAGATCAGTGGTCACTGCGAGACGTCGCGCCGATGATCCGAGACCACTTCGGAGTGGCCGCACCACAGCCGTGAGATCCCGATCTTCGAATGCGTTCAGCCTCTAAGATCTGGGTAAGCCACCGATTAGCAGCCGGTTATGCGTGTCCCGTCTGCCCAGGCTTCGCATGCCCGCCGATACCCTGACCGACATGGCCACCGATGAGATGACCGCTGACGAGCTCACGACCGCGGTCGTCGAACTCCCCTTCCACCACCGCGTCAAGGCGGGGGTATCGAAGAGCGAGAACTGGCTTCAGCTGGTCCGCTTCGGCGTCGTCGGGGTCAGCGGCTACATCGTCAACACCGTCACGTTCTGGTTCTGCCTGCACGTGGTCGGGCTCGACTACAAGATCGCGCTGCCGATCGCGTATCTGGCCGGGGTTGTCAACAACTTCACCTGGAACAGCCGCTGGACGTTCACCCACGAGCGCGAGTCACATACCGCGGTGCAGGGCGCCAAGTTCCTGGTCGTGTCGACGATCGCGTTCGGCTGCAACTACGGCCTGGTCGTCGCCGGTGTCCACTGGGTCCACTGGTTCTCGCAGCACAAGGTCATCATCAACGCCCTCTCCAACATCATGGTGATCCCCGTGAACTTCCTCGGCCAGAAGCTCTGGAGCTTCAAGAAGTAGCCGTGGGGATCGCCCGGCGGACCGGGCCGCGATCCGCGCGGGCGCTGCTCGTAACCCTGCTCCTCACGCTCCTCCTCGCCCCCGGAGCGCTCGCCGCGACCAGCTCGACCGTCGCCGCGAGCTCGACGGCTGCCGCGACGAGCTCCTCGGTCACGACCGTCACCCAGACCCAGACGGTGACCACGACGGCGGGCACCCCGGTGCTCGTCACCAACAAGACGACGCCGCCGGTCGGCTACCACCACACGGCGCTCGAGGTGCTCGCGATCGCTCGCCAGAGCCCGGTCGTCAAGGCCGAGCTGCGCAAGCACCCCACGCTCGTCCCCTACGAGTACACGAAGGGCGCGCCGGAGTGGCAGGTGAGCTGGTTCACGCCGCCGCCGAAGAAGGCGGGCGGCCCCAGCCAGCGCGAGCTCGTCCAGGTCTACGTCAACGACGACACCGGCAAGGTGACGCAGGCGTGGACGGGCTTCCAGGTCGCCTGGACGATGGCCCGCGGCTACAACGGGGCGTTCGGGCGGATCGTCAACGCCTGGTACATCTGGCTGCCGGTCTGCCTGATGTTCGTGCTGCCGTTCGTCCCGTGGCGCCGGCGACCGACGCTGCTGCACCTCGACCTCCTGATGTTCCTGTTCTTCTCGGTGTCGCTGGCGTTCTTCAACCACGCCGACATCGGGCTCTCGACGCCGCTGTTCTACGTGCCTTTGGTGTACCTGCTCGTTCGCCTGCTGGCGCTCGGCTACGGCATCGGCGTCCCGCGCGAGCCGCTGCGGACGATCGTGCCGGCCGGCTGGCTGATCGTCGGGATCATCTTCCTGATGGCGTTCCGGATCGGGCTCAACGTGCTCGACTCGAACGTGATTGATGTCGGCTTCTCGGGGGTGATCGGGGCCGACAAGCTGATCCACAATGTCCCGCTCTACGGCCACTGGCCGTCCAACGACGCGTATGGCGACACGTACGGGCCGTTCAACTACTTCATCTACGTGCCGTTCCGGCTGGTGCTCGGGTGGAGCGGCGCCTGGGACAACCTGCCCGCCGCGCACGGCGCGTCGATCTTCTTCGATGCGGCCACCCTGGTCGCGCTCTACGTGCTCGGCCGCCGCTGGCGCGATCACACCCTCGGGGTTGTCCTTGCCTACGCCTGGGCCGCGTACCCGTTCACGATGTGGTCGCTGTCCTCCAACACGAACGACAGCCTCGTCGCGCTGATGGTGACGCTCGCCCTGCTCGTGCTCGGCTCCGCGCCGGCCCGAGGCGCGATGGCGGCGCTCGCCGGCCTGACCAAGTTCGCCCCGTTCATCCTCACGCCGTTGCTGTTGCGCGGCACCGGCGAGCGGCCGCGCCGTCGCTCGGTCATCGCCTTCCTGATCAGCTTCGTCGTGTTCGTCTTCCTGTCGATGCTGCCGGTGATCGTCAAGCACAACCTCGGACCGTTCTGGCACGACTCGATCAAGTACCAGTCCGATCGCGACACGCCGTTCTCGGTGTGGGGGCTGTGGGGCGGCCTGAGCTGGTTGCAGCACGTGCTCCAGGGCGCGGTCGTCGCGCTCGCCCTGATCGTCTGCGTGGTTCCGGCGCGGCGCACCCCGGTGCAGGTGGCGGCGTTCGCGGCGGCACTGATCATCGCTCTGCAGATCGTCACCAACTACTGGCTGTACTCCTACGTCGTCTGGTTCTTCCCGGCGGCGATCGCGGCGCTGTTCGCGAGCCACCCCGCGCCGGGTGAGCATCTCGACGCCGCCTGGCGCGAGCTG
>Ga0335075_10015685_pt1 | contig 11344 bp, 11 predicted proteins | sample Lox_Sample_24_FD_206723 | JGI IMG/M metagenome (GOLD analysis project Ga0335075, IMG submission 206723) | Soil microbial communities from Loxahatchee National Wildlife Refuge, Florida, United States - Lox_Sample_2.4 | ecosystem: Environmental > Terrestrial > Soil > Wetlands | place: USA...
CCTCAGCCGAGCTGGGCATCCAACGCCGCGGCGAGGACCTCGGCTAGCCGGTGCAGTTCGGCCGCTGAGATGACGAACGGCGGCGAGATCTGCAGCGCGACTCCGCGCAGCAGCCTGGTGATGACGCCACGTTCACGAGCGGCCGTCACGACTCGTGCGGCCAGTCCGGGGTCGGCCTCTCGGACGGACGGCGCGATCTCGATTCCGGCGAGCAGGCCGGCCCCGGTCCGCACCTCGCTGACCAGCTCGTGGCCGGCCAGCGGTGCGAGCGCCGCCGCCAGGGCGGGCTCTAGCTCGCGCACCCTGGAGACGAGCTGCTCGCGCTCGACGATGTCGAGGTTGGCCAGGCCGACCGCACACGCCGTGGGGTGGCCGGAGTACGTGTAGCCGTGCCGGAAGATCTCGGCCGATCCGGCGCGCCAGAACGGCTCGGCAACCCGCGGGCTGGCGATAACCGCTCCGAGCGGCAGGTACCCGGACGTGAGTCCCTTTGCGACGGTCATCATGTCCGGCTCGATCCCGTAACGCTGGCTGCCGAACCAGGCGCCGGTGCGGCCGAAGCCGGTAATGACCTCGTCGGCGATGAACAGTACGCCGGCGTCCCGGCAGATCTGCAGCACGTCGGTCAGATAGCCCTCCGGCGGGAAGTACACGCCGCCAGCGCCAACCACGGGCTCGCAGATGAAAGCGCCCACCCGGTCGGCGCCGATCTGGTCGATGACCTTGGCGAGCGCGGCAGCGTCGTCCCACGGAACGTGCTCGACTAGCGGGACCAGCTGGCCGAACGGCTCGGCGTTCAGCGGGATCCCGCCGAGCGAGGTGCCGTAGGCATTGACACCGTGATAGGCGTGCGAGCGGCCAATGATGACCTGCTTGGCTGGCTGCCCGACGGCGCGCCAGTAGGCGCGGACCAGCTTCGCCGCGGTGTCGACGGCGTCCGAGCCGCCGCCGGGCGTGAAGAACACCTTCGCGTCGTGAACCGGGCACAGGGCGGACACCCGCTCAGCGAGCGCCTCCGCGGGTGCGTTGGAGAACACCTCGTAGGTCTGGTACGCAGCCAGCTGATGCATCTGCGCTGCAGCGGCATCGCCAAGCTCCACTCGGCCGTGCCCGATGTTGCAGTACCAGAGGCTGGCGATCGCGTCCAGGTAGGCGCGGCCAGCCGCGTCGTAGACAGTGGCCCCCTGGCCGCGCACAATCTGGGCGGCGTGGCTTGCCACAGTCGGCATGCTGGCGAACGGATTCCACATCGCGGGCGTGGTCGATGGGCTGTCAGCTGGTGGCATGTGTGCCAATCTATCGGCGCACCGGCGCGGCATACTGACTGGGTGACTAACGCGCTGGCCCGAGGGCAGCTAGCGGCCGTGCGGATGCGGTTAGCGGCACTCAGCACGTGGGTACTCGGCACAGCCGCGGTTGCCCTGGCCCTGGCCGTGGCTGGCTGCGCGAGCTCGGCCGGTGCCGGTGCGGACGCTAGCCACGGACGGCATACCGTCACGCTCGCCGCAACCGGGCACCGGCAGGCCACCTTGGCGGTGCTAAGCGGCGCGGCGGTCGTCACCGTCAGCGCCACGGCGATGCCTGGAACGCTGTTGCGCGTCTCGACACCGGCCGACTCGGAGATCCGGCCACAGCTGACCGAGTCCGCCGGCCGAGTGGAGCTCTTCCTCGACGGCGGGCGAATGGGGCCTGACGCGGTCTCGATCCAGCTGAGCTCGGCCGAGACCTGGCGGCTTCAGTTCAGCGGCGGGGCCAGCCAGACGATCCTCGACCTCGGCACCGGCAAGGTCTCCGGCATCGACTTCAGCGCCGGCTCGAGCCTGATCCAGATGGGGCTCCCACGCCCGGCCGGCACCACAACGATCACGCTGGCCGGCGGCGCGAGTCAGGTCAGCATCACGATGCCAGCAGGTGTGCCCGCCAGGCTGCAACTCGATGGCGGAGCGTCCACCGCGACAATTGCCGGAGTCACGCACACCGGCATCGCGGGCGGCACCGTACTGACGGGTCCGGGATGGGCGGAGGCGGTCAACCGCTACGACGTCTTCGCTCCGGCCGGCGTCAGCGACATCGCCGTCTCTGGTTAGTAGCGGCGCCGGCCAGTGAGCGGCACCGAAAGCTCGGGTCGCTGGTGATCGGTACGACTTAGAACTGCGCCTTAAGCTCGTCGATCTCACGCTTCTTCGTGCGCAACTGCTCGTACGCTGGGCGCTCTCTGATGCGGGCCAGGGCCCATCGGACCGCGTCCGCTCGGTTGCTTGCAATCCCGGCGGTGATCAGAGTGTCCAGCGTCTCCAGGTCGGCCGGCCCAAGGCGCGCCATGACGGGCGTCAGCTCCGCGCCCGCGAGCGCACGCGCCTCAAGCGACCGCGGCCCGCGCCCCAGCCGCACGTGCGGGCCGCCCTGGCCCTCGCCCGCCATGAACTCGAGCGTCCTCGCCTCAGGCAGCCTGCGGGCCAGCTCGTCCCAGAACTTCTCCACCTCGTCCTCGAAGGCGTTGTGGAAGTCGTGCAGCGTCCGCTCACGTACATCGCGGTCATCTGCAGCGGCGTCGGTTGCCAGATGCACCCTGACAACGAGCTCGCCCGGCTCGACAGCCGGGTCGTCACCGTACTGCAGCACCGCGACCCGCTGCACCGGCGCGCCGGGAAAGCGTGCTCTTACCTCGTCCTCAACCAGCTGCCGCACATGCTCAAGCGCTGCCTGCTCCACCGAAGCTCGCCTCTCTGATTGCCTCTGTAATCAGAGTAACTCCAGTAATAGCAGCAGCCAAGCCATCACCCGCGGACCGGCGCACGCTGGCGCGACGACATCGTCAGCTGCCGGTAGAGCTCCTCGGTTGCGGGGTGCGGCTCACCACCCGGGCTGATGTCTTCGATCGCGTCGAGGCAGCGCCGCCAGGCCTCCGTCACGCCGGCCAGGTTGCCGGCTGCATGCTCGGCCCGCATGACCGCCCGCCACAACTGCTCCGCGGATGGCTCGGCTTGCAGCCCGGCCCGGGCCGCCCGCGCCGCCGCGCGTGGCGAGCCGGTCGCCAGCTCGAACTCGGCGAGCATGTCGGCAGCGTCGACGACCTCCGCCCGCACTGTCTCCAGCAGCGGGATGTCGATCCACCAGAAGTAGCCGCCGGTGAATGGCGGCGCAGTGATCATCGAGACGGCGGTGCGCAGGTCGTCGGCCTGCCCGGACGCGACAAGAGCGCGGAACTGAAGGAGGTCAAGCGAGGCAGCAGGATGGAGGAAGTACTGCCCGCTGCCCGCGTGAATGATGTACTCCTGACCGTCGCCAGCGAGCCCGAGCCGCCGCCTCGTCCTCGTGATGATCTGCCGCACCGCGTCGCCGGGCTTGGGGTGGTCAGCGTCGGCGCCAAGCAGGCTGCACAGGGCGGAGTTGGACAGCCCGGCGGGTGCAGCTAGCGCGAGAGCGAGCACCAGCTCGGCCTGCTTCGGCTGGAGCTGCTCGGCCGAGCCGGTGATGCTGAACGGGCCGAGGATCCTGATCTGCACGTCCGGGCCTGGCCGGGCATCGGGCTCGGCGCCGTAGTCCTCGCTGCTGTCCTCGTCCTCGCTGCTGTCCTCGTACTCTCTGCTGTCCTCGTACTCGGTGAAGTCGGATGTCCCGGGGTCTGCCAGCTGCATCGTCGCCGCCTGCGGGATCAGCGGCGGCGCCCCGTACAGCGCGTACGGCTCGTCCGCGGCGCTCACGTCGGTCAGGTCTGAGGCAACGGCGAACAACGTCGAGATCGCGTCGTAGTCATCCGCCGACAGGGCACGCGGCCGGACAGTGATCTGGAGCGGGACGACATTGGCGATGATGCCGTCTTGCACGCTCGGGTCCGGGGCGAGCTGCAGCACAGTCGGTGCCATCCGGCTGTCCGGTGTCTCGGGATCGCCTGCCACCAGCGCGGCGATTCCGCCCGCCCCGGCCCCGGCCAGCTCCAGCAGGCGAGCCAGCTGCTCCGGCTCCGGCTCTGTCCGGCTCACCAGGACTGTGAGGCCGAAGTCCTCGTCGTCGGGCTCAGCCAGCCGCAGTTCGCGCAGGTCGGCCGGGCCTAGCGCCGCGATCCGGCGGCGCACGGCGGCGCCCCGCGATTCGAGTAGCGACAGCGCCTCGTCCAGACCGGTGCAGGACTCCGCGCGGCCGAGCGCGTCAAGGTCGTCGAAGCCGACCAGGATGAGGTCGTACCAGCCGCTCCACTGCCCGGTGGCCAGCTCGGTCGCAACCGTCGACACCACCTGATCGACGAGGTCAGGCGGTCCGTCGCAGCCGGTTACCGCGAGCGCCTCCAGGTCGAGCATCAGGTAGCCCTCGCTGGTTTCACCCGCGGTCACGAGACCCGGCAGCAGGTGACACGGCAGGCTTGCGCACTCGTCGCCGCCAGCGTCGCCACCGGCCGGGAACGCGATCTCCCAGCACATCCCCTGCCGGCCCGGGCTGATCACGAACGGCTCCGGCGGGGCATCAGCGGCTGGCGCCGCAAGCAAGACCTCCAGCTTCTCCGGGGTAACGTGCAGGCCGACAATCTCGGGCATCGCCAGGCCGCCGCCGACAATGCCAGCCTCTAGCGAGCCCAGCGCGTCCCGAAGCGTGCGCAGCGGCTCGCCTTCTCGTCGCTCGACGGACGAGGCAGACCGGAGCCGCATCTCGGCCGCCAGCACGTCGCCGTCGGCGGGCAGCGCAATCCGCCGACCGCGGCGGCGTTCCTGCCGCTGGCGCCGTCGCAGCCGGGCCAGGCTGGTCAGGACCGCGCCCGCGAGCGCGCCGGTGACGAACACCACCGCTTCCGGCATCTGCTCGCTCGGCTGACTGGCGCGAGTGGGCGAGTCGGCGGCCGTGTCCTCTGGTATCGCCGCCGCCGCGGGACTGCTGGTCGCGTCGCCGTTCGCGGCGGGTGCCGCACCCTCGCCCGCAGCCCCGGAGTGCTGGCGGGCGGCCGGGTGCTGGCGGGCGGCCGGGTGCTGGCGGCGGTAGTGCGCGTCTTCGGTCGCGTGACCAAGATGCGTCAGCTTCCGGCCAGCCTGACTGGTGTCAGCGGCGCCTGCCGGCGCACCCGCGGGAACGATGAGATGCCAGCCAGGAAGAATCAGCGACGCGTTCGCGAAGGTCTGGCCATCGCCCATGTCACGGCCGTAGTTCAGCCGGGCGATCTCGGGATACCGGTCGCCAGCGCCTAGGTATTGCTGCGCGATCAGCCACAGGCAATCGCCCCGGCGGACAGTGACGATCCGGGTGATTGTCGCCGCGGCAGCGTCGGACTCGGCCGGGTGCGCTGCGGTGCTGACTGCAGCCGTCGCAGCGGTGCTGCGGTCCGCGTAGTCCGCGAGCGAAGGCGACGCCAGGTAGTCCGGCGCAGTGTCTAGCGGAGCGGCCGGCCCGAGTGCTGGCCTGGCTGCCGGTGCTGTCAGCGAGACGGCCGGCGGAGCCACCGCCGGCCGGGCAGTCGCCGCCACAGCTGCAGAGAGCGTGACGGCCGACGGCACGGTGAAGGCGAGCGCCGCAAGCGCGACAAGGTACGCCGCGGCACCTTGCATTCCGCCCAGCGGCAGGCGCGGAGGGCGACCGCCGCGGATCGCCGCCTGGGTCTCGGCCAGGACGCACCCGGTGAACAACAGCCACGCCAGCCATGAGCAGTCTCGCACGACGCCGAGCAGCAGGCTTGAGTCGTTGTGGCTGGACAGCGCTGCCGAGGCGGCGTCCCAGCCCAGATGGCGCGGGAACGGCGACCCGCCAAACCGCATCAGCACAACCGGCAGGCCGACCACGACGAGCGCCAGCACCGCCAGGGCGAACAGGCCGGTAAGGACAGAGCGCGCGCGAGTGGTCATGTTCCTCCTGTCACGCCGGTCACGAGAGACGCCGTGGCGGTGCCCGTGCAGCTGAACGAGTCCACGCCGATGAGGGAGAGGAATCTGGTGGGCTCGCTGATGGTCACGCTGACCCGGATCGCGCGGGTGCCAACGGCCGATACCTGGTAGTCGTCATAGCCAGCGTCGCGAAGATAGCTGGCCGCAGCGGCCAGCGCCTGCTGCTCACCGACGATGAACGTCCCGGACGAGTACGCGGCCGACTGATCGACTGTGGTGGCACCCGCTCGCGCAGCCTCCTGCGCGAGCGCGGCCGCGTTCGCGTCCGCAGTGAGCTTGGCACCGCCGTCGACCACGATGCCGGCCAGCGCCGCGAGTGCCGCGAACAGGACGACGACCATCAGCGACAGCCCGCCGCGCTCTCGCTCTACCTGGCCTGACCTGCCGATCATCCGGTGCCCCGCTCGCGATAGAGATCGAGCGGGCTGGTGAAGCTCGCGTGCAACATCACGCTGCCGGGCAGGCCAGGCAGCGCCAGGTCTGCGAGCGGGACGCTGCAGCGCACCTGCGCGGTCACCTGCGCTGGCTGGCCGAGCGGCGCGCCGAACTCGGTGGTGTCGATGAACACGTGCGGCACACAGTCGAGACCGTCCTGGCGCAGCGCGGCGAACGCGCTGGCCTGCCCGTTCGCCTCCGCCTCGCTCTCCGTCAGCGCGATCGACGCCTGCCGGGCCGCGTCGCGCGCAGCCGCGTCGACTGCGCCCTGCGCGATCGTGGTGCGGCCGGCCGCGATGACCAGCATCAGCAGGGCCAGCAGCACAGGAGCGAGGACCACCAGCTCCAGGGCTGCGTTGCCGTCCTCCCGGTCACCTGACAGGACCGGGCCGTCGCGCCCGGTCATGACTCGAACTTCTCGACCGGCGCCTGCACTGTCTCGCTCACATGCACGACCAGCCCGGGCACAAAGCTGGGAACGCGGCCGGTCACCGTCACCGAGATCGTCGAGCCGCTTGTCTGCACGCTTGGAACCGGGTCCTCCAGGTAACCGCGGCCGGCCTGGCGCGCGAACGCCATTGCTGCTGCAGACCCGGCTGCCAGCGGAGCGTTCAGCGCACGTGCGGCATCCGCGCCCTGGCGCGCGGCGGTCAGCGCCGCGTCCCTCGCCAGGAACCAGAACGACGCCTGGATCAGCACCATGATGAACAGGAACACGAACGGCAGCACTGCTACATAGCTGAGCGTCAGCGCGCCCCGGTCGTTTGCAGTCCTGAGCCTGCGAGTCGCGAGCACCGGATCAGCTCGGGATCAGCTTCTCTAGATCGCTGATCTTGCCAGTCAGGAAGGCGGCCAGCGCGAGCGCTGCCGTCACCAGGACGATCGCGATAGCGACCCACTCCAGGCTGAGCGCGCCAAGCTCCTTGTCGGCCGACCTGAGCGCGTGCGCGCGGACGCGCAACCGCGTGATGAGGTAACGGAGCGCCAGCGCCCTCGGGTCCGTCTGCATGGTTCCTGCCTTTCGGGTTGCGCGCGACCCGGCTCCCTAGCCGAAGAGCCGGTAAAAGTCCGGGAAGATCAGCAGCACCAGGAAGCCGCCCGCCAGCAGCGCGATCGGCAGCACCATGGTGGTGCTGCGCGCGCCCGCCTGTGCCTTCGCGGCCGCGAGCGCCTCCGCTCGCATGGACTCCGCCCTGGCGCTCAGGGTCTGCAGAATTCTGGCGCCTTCCTGGCCAGCCACGCCGGCGATCTCGGCCAGGTCCGCGAGCTCGGTGATGCCGATCTCGTCGGCCAGGCCAGCGAGCCCGTCCCACGGCGGCAGACTGGCTCGGCGTGCTTGCTGGAGCGCACCGCTGATGCGCTCGAACGCCCAGCCGTGGCCTACCTCGGCAGCTGCTTCAAGCGCCTCGGTTGGTGCCGCGCCGGCGCCGCGCTCCAGCGCGACCAGGTCCAGGTAACTGGTGAGAGCGTGCCGGAAGTCGGCGCGCTTCTCTTTCGCGTTGACCTGAGTCACTAGGTCGGGCAGGAAGAACATGGCGGCGCCGAGCAGCAGCGTGCCGCCCACCGGAATCGTCCATGGCAGCGTCCGGCCGCCGAGCGCGAGCAGCCCGGACAGGACCGGGACGAGCGCGAGGCCGATGAAGCCGCAGCTGACCTTGCTGGCCAGCCAGTCTGACCGGTCCTGCCCGAGCAGGCGCAGGTCGCGGGCAGGGACCGGCAGCCAGGGCAGCGCCGCTGCAAGCCGACGGCCGACCCTGGCTGGCAGCGGTACCTCGCCCGGCCCGCTGCCGCCTGAGTCGAGCCGGTCAAGGGCCGCGCGCAGGCTCGGCCCGGCCGGGGCCAGCTCGCTCATCGCCAGCCAGCATCCGAGGCCGGTGACCAGGCCCGCCACGATCAGCCAGAGGCTCATGCCGGCCGCCCCGGGCTCCCGGTACCGTCAGCGGACCAGGAGCCGGTCCCCCGCGCGAGGCGAGCCGGCTCCTCGCCTGCGCTGACATCGCCTGCCCGCGCGGCCGGCCGGCCCTGCCTGGCGAAGAGGCCGCGCTGCGGCTGCAGATCAGCGCTCAGGAACCGGCCTGGTGCCGGCACCGAGCCGAGCTGGTGCAGCCAGGCGAGACCGCCCGCATACAGGCAGAGGACGAGCGCCATGACGACCTGCCCGGCTACTGTCCCGTACGGCGCGGAGTACGAGCGGTTCAGGACCGCGAACACGGTGAAGGCGAGCACGAAGATTGTCAGCCACCTGACCGTGGTCCGGTGCTGCGCGCGGTCGGCTTCAATCTCGCGGCGAGCGGCGACGTCACGAGCGAGCATGGCTGCGAGGGCGTTGAGGACATCGCGCACAGCGCCGCCCCGCCGCCCGGTCGCGATGATGAGTGCGGCCGCGATCCGGTCGCCTGCCGGGTCGTTGATGTCCGCGGCGAAGGCGCGCAGGGCCGCTTCGGTGCCGGCCCGTGCAGCGAGCCGACGTCCCAGCGCGCTGACAGCCGGCTCGACCGCGGCAGGGGCCTGCCGGGCGGAAGCCTCCAGCGCCTCCTCCAGGCCGCGGCTGGCAGTCAGCATGTCGGATAGCCGGCGCGTCCACTGCTCGAGGCCCTCGAGCACCGCGACCCGCTGCTGTGCGGCCTTTCCTGAGGTAATCGCAGGCAGGAACAGCACCGCCAGCGCAGCCGCGATCATCGCCACCGGCCACCGGGTGAGAAGCAGCGTGGCTGCGGCCGCAGCGGCTGTCACCAGCAGCCGCCGCCGGCCTGCCCGTCCCAGTCTGGGCCAGGGCAACGGCGGCGTACCCGGCGCGGGAGCGCGCCGGGTCAGCTCGAGCACGAGCAGCGCGAGCCCGGCGATCACCAGCCCTCCGGCCAGGCCCGCCAGCACTGTCATCGCGACCACGTCCCGGCCGGAACGCGGTGATCGAGCAGGTGTGCGTCGAAGCCCGCGCCGGTCAGCCTGGCCAGCAGCCCGTCCGACGGCGTGTGTGCGGGCGACGCCATGCCGGTGCGCGGGTCGGGCAGGAACAGCCGGTTCACCGACGGTCTCTCGGTGTCGCCCGGCGGCATTACCTCAAGTACCTCAGAGACGTACCGGACCGTTCGGGTGCCGTCGTAGCCACGGCGGATGTGCACGATCAGGTCAACCGCCATTCCGACCAGGATGTGGATCGCGCGCTCGGCCAGTGCCAGACCGCCGCGCAGCCCGAGAATGAGGATGCGGTCAAAGGCCTCGGCCGGGGAGTTCGCGTGCAGCGTGCACATCGAGCCCTCCTGGCCCGAGTTCATCGCCTCCAGCATCGGCATGATCTCGCCGCGCCTGACCTCGCCGACGATGATCCGCCGCGGATTGTGCCGAAGCGCGTGCGCGATCAGGTCGTGCAGGCTGATGCTGCCTGCGCCCTCGGAGTTTGCCTCCCGCGCCTCGAACGCGATCACGTCCGGATGCTGCGTCAGTTCGTGCAGGTAGAGCTCGTATTCAGACTCCAGCGTTGCGACCCGCTCGGCCGGCGGAATCTCGCCTGCCAGCGCTCGCAGCAGCGTGGTCTTGCCGGCGTTGACGCCGCCGGTGACGACGATGTTGCACCGGGCGCGCACCGCGGCGGCAAGGAATGCGGCCAGTGCCTCGTCGATCGTGCCGAGCTGGATCAGCCTCGCGAGGCTGACGTCGAGCTGCCCGTGACGGCGCAGCGACACGCACGGCCGCGGCGTCACCGACATGGTGGCCGTCAGCCGCGCGTTGCCGATCAGCGCCACGTTCACCAGCGGCGCGGCGGCGGAGAAGTCGCGGGCCGTCTGCCCGCCGCGGGTCGCCCAGGTTCTGACCATTGAGATCAGCGCATCGTCGCTGGCCGCTACGGGCGGCCCGGCTACCCGCTCCCCGCTGGCGTAGGTGACCCATACCTGGTCGCAGCCGTTGATGTCGACGTTCTCCACGTTCGGGTCGCGCAGGTAGGCGGTCACCGGTCCGAGTTCGTACCGCTGGTCGTGCACGGCTCTGGCAAGGTCGCCCAGCGCCCCGCCCGCGGTCGCTGGAAGCTGTCCGGTGCGCACCTGCCGTTCCAGCCAGCGGCGTGCGGTGTCGCGGATCGCTGGCATGACCTCGGCCGCGCTCGCGCCGTCGTCGAGCTGCTCGGCGATCATCGCGGTGATCTCAGCGATGCCGGCGATCAGCCTCGGATCGGTGAGAACGCCGCCCGCCAGTCCGTCGTCTGGCCATGATCGACCAGGACCGGGGCTGTGGTCGCCGACAGCCAGATCCAGCTGCTTAGGCTCGCCGTTCGCCGGCGTCGTCGTCTCCTGGGGCGGCGGCCAGTTCAGCCTCATCGGTCTGCGCCCGCTTCGGCGAGCTGCCGGGCGACGACAGTGTTGTGGTCGCGCAGCGCGCGGCCGGCCACGACTGCTGCTCGCAGCAGCGCGCCAGACATCAGCTGCCGGTGGGTGCCGAGGCCGTCCGAGAGCAGCGCCGCACTGCGCGAATCGTCTGGCAGCGCGGCCGCGACCGGCAGACCGAGCGCGTGCGCGACGTCCCTCACCGAGTGTGTTCCCGGCCCGGTCAGCAGCAGCGCGAGCTTGTCGCTACTGCCGCCAGCGAGCTGGCGAAGCATGTCGATCCGGGGGCGGGCGGACCAGACCTGGCGCAGCGTCGGGCGCAGCACGAGCGCGACTGTGCGCGCCGCAGCCAGGACGGCGTGCGGCTGGCCAGGACCCGCGTCTAGTCGTCCGCAGTCGGCGATCACATCGGCGGACTGACCCGCGAGCGTCGCGGCCACCGAAGGCCACGCCGGCGCCAGTCCCGCCGCCTGCCGGGGATCCGTCAGTCCTGGCAGCACCATCCGGGTCCGGTCCTCGTCCAGCGGTACCAAGATGCTGCGAAGTCCATCGGCAGCAGCGGCCCCGTTCCCGCCCGCTTCGATCGCATGCTCGGTGATTCCTCGCTGGGCCGGGACCTGGCCGGCCAGCAAGCCGGCCAGGATGTCGCCGCCGCTCGGGTCGCACTCCGCCACGATCGCGGGGCCTGGCCAGGCCAGCGCGAGCGCGACCGCCGCCGTTGTGACG
>Ga0335075_10015687_pt1 | contig 11343 bp, 9 predicted proteins | sample Lox_Sample_24_FD_206723 | JGI IMG/M metagenome (GOLD analysis project Ga0335075, IMG submission 206723) | Soil microbial communities from Loxahatchee National Wildlife Refuge, Florida, United States - Lox_Sample_2.4 | ecosystem: Environmental > Terrestrial > Soil > Wetlands | place: USA: Florida...
CAAAGCGCGTTCCGCGCTTTGGCCAAACCGCCCGCAGCCGCCGCCAAGCAAATGGATTGCAAAGGCTCCGCCTTTGCCAGGGGGTCCAGGGGGACAGCGTCCCCCTGGTCACTCGGTTCGTTTGCGGAATTTTTGCAGGCAGCGGAGCGTGGGGGGCGGGGGTTCGTTCGGGTGGAGGCCGCGCCAATTGGTCCAGGAAACCTCGCCCACGTAGATATCGCCGTGAGAATCGACGGCGATGCCGTGCGGGGCGTGGAACTCGCCGGGTCGGGGGCCGGCGTGCAGGCCGCCGATGCGGCCGAGGCGTTTGCCGGTATGGTCGGTGATGGTGATGCGCGGGCCGAGGTTCGGCACCTCGAGGTTCACCGGCATGCCCGGGCCTAGTTCGCCGATATAGCAGACCGGGTGGTGGCCGTGCGGCATGTAGAGCCCGCAGGGCCGGTGGAGGTTGTTCCACTGGGCTTCGTAGCGGCCGCCGGCGTCGAACACCTGCACGCGGTGGTTCTCGCGGTCGGCGACGTAGACCCAGCCGTCCGCATCGCAGCAGATATTATGGACGATGTTGAATTCGCCGGGATCCGTGCCGGGTTCGCCCCACGAGAAGAGGTGGCGGCCGTCGGGCGCGTATTTGTGCACGCGGGCGTTGCCGTACCCGTCCGAGATGTAGATATCGCCGTCCGGCGAGAGGGCGGTGTGGGTGCAGCGGTGGAACGGTTCGCCACTCATGAAGGGTGCGGGCTTGCCGGGGATGCCGATCGTCAGGAGCACTTTGCCGGTGAGCGTGCATTGGCGGACCGTGTGGTCGCCGTCGTCGGTGAGGAAGAGCGTCTCGTCCGGCCCCATGGAAAGCCCGTGCGCGCGGGGAAAGACGCCTTCGCCCCAGGAGCGGAGGAAGTTGCCATCGCGGTCGAAGACGATCATCGGGTGTTCGCCGCGGTTGAAGACGTAGACATTGTCGTTTCGGTCGGTGCCGACGGCGCCGATCTCCTTGAACGACCAGCCGGGCGGGAGTTTCGCCCATTCCTCGACCACTTCGTAAGTGTATTCGCCGCTGCCGACGATCGTGGCCACGGGCCTCTCCTCCATCTAGATATCGATGTCGGTCACGCCTGGCGCGTGCTCCTGGATGAACTGAAAGCGCAATTCGGGCCGGCGGCCCATCAGGCTCTCGACGAGGTCGCTCGTCGCGGCGCGGAGATCGGTGGGAAGCGTCACGCGAAGGAGGGTGCGGCGCTTGGGGTCCATCGTGGTTTCGCGCAGCGTCGCGCTCGGCATTTCGCCCAGGCCCTTGAAGCGGCTGACCTCGACCTTGGCGTTGGCCTTGAATTCGCGGGCGAGCAGGCGCTCGCGCTCGGCGTCGTCCATCGCGTAGAGCGTTTTTGCGCCCTGGGTCAGGCGGTAGAGCGGCGGCTGCGCGAGATAGACGTGGCCGTGGCGGACGAGCTCGGGAAGCTCGCGGTAGAAGAAGGTCATCAAGAGCGAGGCGATGTGCGCGCCGTCGACATCGGCGTCGGTCATGATGATGACGCGGCCGTAGCGGAGTTTTTCGCGGCTGAACCTTTCGCCGACGCCGCAGCCGAGCGCCTCGATGAGGTCCTTCAGCTCCTGGTTCTGGCGGAGCTTCTCGGCCGAGGCGCTGGCGACGTTGAGGACCTTGCCGCGGAGTGGAAGAACGGCCTGGGTTTCGCGGTCACGCGCCTGCTTGGCCGAGCCGCCGGCGGAATCGCCCTCGACGAGGAAAATCTCCGTCCCCTCGCGGCTTTCGCGCGTGCAGTCGGTGAGCTTGCCGGGCAGGCGCAGCCGGCGCGTCGCGGTCTTGCGCGCGGTCTCCTTGGCCTCGCGGCGGCGCGCGCGCTCCTCCGCCCGTTCGATGGCAAGTGCGAGGAGGTTGTCGGCCTGGGCGGGATCGGCGGCGAGGAAGTGAGAAAAACGGTCGCCGAGGGCGGTTTCGATGAGGCGCGCGGCCTCGGGGCTCGCGAGCCTTTCCTTGGTCTGGCCGACGAATTGCGGTTCGCGGAGGAAGAGGGAGAGCTTGGCGGCGACGGCGCCGAGCGCGTCCTCGGCCTGGACCTGGCCGGCGCGGCGGTTGCCGCGGCTCTCGCCCCAGGCGCGCAGGCCGCGGAAGAGCGCGGTGCGAAAGCCGGCCTCGTGGGTCCCGCCCTGGGGGGTGGCGATGGTGTTGCAATAGGAGTGGAGGAAGCCGTCCTCGGCCTCGAGCCAGGCGAGCGCCCATTCGACGCGCCCGTCGCCGTTGGGAAGCTCCGCCTCGCCCGCCCAGAGGGCGGGGATGGCGCGGGAAAGGCCGGCGATTTCCTCTTCCAGGCTGTCGGCGAGGCCGCCGGGGAAATGGAGCACCGCCTCGGCCGGCACGTCGGTGCCGCGGACGAGCGCGGGCGGGCAGGACCAGCGGATCTCGACGCCGCGGAAGAGATAGGCCTTCGAGCGGCAGAGCCGGTAGAGGCGGGCGGGGTTGAAGCGGGCGGGGCCGAAGACCTCCGGGTCCGGGTGGAAGCGGATCAGCGTGCCGCGCCGGTTGGGCGCCGGGCCGGCATTGGCGAGCCGCGCTGCGGGCTTGCCGCGCCGGTAGCGCTGGCGCCATAGCACCCGCTCGCGCGCCACCTCGACCTCGAACCATTCGGAGAGCGCGTTGACGACGGAGCTGCCGACGCCATGCAGCCCGCCCGAGGTGTTGTACGCCTTGCCGCCGAACTTGCCGCCCGAGTGGAGCGTGGTGAGGATCACCTCGAGGGCCGAGAGGTGCTTGAACTTGGGATGGGGATCTACGGGGATGCCGCGGCCGTTGTCGCGCACGGCGAGCACGTTGTCCGCCGCGAGCGAGACCTCGATGAAGCTCGCATGGCCGGCCACCGCCTCGTCCATGGCGTTGTCGAGGATCTCGGCGGCGAGGTGATGGAGGCCGGTCTCGTCGGTGCCGCCGATATACATGCCCGGCCGCCGGCGGACCGGCTCGAGCCCCTCCAGGACCTCGATGTCCTTGGCGGTGTAGCCCGCGGCGGCGCGGTCACCGGTGCCGCCCTGCTTCCCGTTGGGCGACGGTCGCCCGCCAGGCTTCCCGTTGGGCTTGCCCTTGGGCGGCGGGTCGAAGAGGTCGTTCATGCGATGTTCCCGATTCGCGGCGCTCAGGGTACGCCCGGCGGCTACTTGTTGGACAGAGTCGGCCGCGCCATGCCCGGCTTGCGGCCGCGGCGGGGCGGCACCGGCTCGACCGCGATGTAGCGGCGCGGGCGCTCCGGCCCTTCCGGGACCTGGAAGGCGCGGGCCTCGGCGAGCAGCGCGCGGTCCGCCTCCGAGAGCCGCTCGGCCTCCCGAAGATGCTCGGTCCAGCTCGGCGTCGCCCAGATTTCGAGCCACCCGTCCCGCCGCGCCAGGTCCTTGTAGAGCTGCCAGAAGCGCGCGCCGGCGCGCCCGCGCACGTGCTCGATCTCGGCCATGGCGGCGAGGAAGCGCTCGCGGGCCGGCGGCGGCACGAGGTAGTGCTGGGTCTGGAGGATCTGCCCGCGGGTGCGGGCCAGCGCCACGGCCTGAGGGGCGGCGGGATCGGCCGCCTGGCCGGTCCGCGCGGCGGAGCCCGCCGCCGCCTGCTCGAGCACGAAGCGGCCGGCGCCGAGTGCGAGCCCGATGCCGAGCACGGAAGCGGTCGCCATCGTCCAGGGCAGGCCGACGCGGGTGCCGAGCCAGCCCCAGAAGAAGGCGCCGAGGACGAGCGCGCCGTTGGAGAAGAGCTGGTAGATGCCGAGCGCGCGGGCGCGCACCCAGGCGGGTGCGGCGAGCTGGGTCGCCGTCTGGGTGAGCGAGCCGGCGACCACCCATCCGGTGCCGAAGAGCACCATGGCGACGGCGGCCATCTCCCAGGCGCGCGAGAGCGCGAGCAGCAGCATGCCGAGGCAGGAGATGAGGCTCGCCGCCATCGTCAGGTCCCCGCGCGGGAACCAGCGGTGAAGGCTCGGCAGCAGCATCCCGCCCGAGACCGCGCCCACGCCCATCAGCCCGAGCAGCAGGCCGAACACGCCGGCGCCGAGATGGAGGTCCTCCTTGACGACGAGCGGGAGCAGCGCCCAGGGCGCGGCGGCCGGCAGGTAATAGACCGAGACCTGGAGGATCGCCGCCTGCACCCGGGGCGTGTGGCGGACGAAGCGCAGGCCGGCGCGCATCGCCTCGAGAAGATGCTCGGGCGGGAGGCGCGAGGCGCGGTCGGGCCGGCGCCAGGCGTAGAGCGCGCGCACCGGGGAGAGGAACGAGAACGCGTTGAGCGCGAAGGCGATCGCCGGGCCGAAGGCCGCGACGAGCCCGCCCGCGATCGCCGGGCCGAAGGCGCGCGCGATGTTGAAGCTCACGCCGTTGAGCGCCACCGCCTGGCCGAGATCGGCGCGCGGCACGCTCTCCGGGATCACCGCCGACCAGGCCGGCCCGTTCATCGCCGTGCCGACCCCGATCGCGAAGGTGAAGAGGAGGAGCAGGGCCGCGTTGGCGAGCCCGGCGAAGGTGACCGCGGCGAGGAGCGCGGCCGCCACCAGCATCTCGATCTGGGTCGCGATCAGGAAGCGGCGGCGGTCGACGATGTCGGCGAGCGCGCCGGCGGGCAGCGCGAGGAGGAAGTAGGGCAGGATCGTCGCCGCCTGCACCAGGCTCACCATCAGCGCGTTCGGGCGGAGCGTCGCCATCAGCCAGCCCGCGCCCGTGTTCTGCATCCAGGTCCCGAAGGAGCTGATCAGGTTGGCGATGAAGAGCGAGCGGAAGACCGGATGCTGGAGCGGCTTGAGGGAGGGCGGCAGGCGCATCGACGAATCTCTAACGCGCCTGCAGACGGTGGGAAGTCCGGGCTACTCCTCCAGCCGGTGCACGTCGTGCACGACCACGCCTTCCTCCTCGCTCGGAATCTCGAGCCAGGTCTTGTGGCGGAGCGTCCGTTCGGTGTCGCGATAGCCGGCGTCCCAGTGCTCGCGCATCGAAAGCGCACTGAACTCGTAATCCTTCGCCTGCCCTTCGTACGCGGCCTTCTGGTAGATCATATGGATCAGCGAGATTTCGGGGAGGTCCGCGAGCTTTTCCTTGAGCTCCCGCTCGGCGGGGCTGAGCTTCTCTTCGGGCACCTTGGCGAGCAGCGCGCGGAGCTGCACGTTCTTCCCATGCAGCATCTGGAAATACTGGGTCATCAGGCGGGTGCGGCTGGAATACTGGATGTCCTTCTGGCGGGAGAGGACGTCGGCGAAGTCGCGCGGCGTTTCGCCGCGGGAGCTGAAGAGATCGACCTGGAAGACGACCAAATTGTTCGCGCCGCAATGCTCGAAGAGATGCTGGAGCGGCGTGTTCGAGACGAGGCCGCCATCCCAGTAATAGTCGGTCCCGATCGGGACCATCGGCAGCGCCGGCGGCAACGCGCCGCTCGCCATGACGTGCTCGGGGAGGATCTCGGTCTCGGTGTTGTCGTAATAGATGAAGTTGCCGGTCCGGACATTGACGGTGCCGACGGCGAGCCGCGTCTTGCCGGCATTGATGAGGTCGAAATCGACCAGGCGGAGCAGGGTCTCGCGCAGCGGCGAACTGTCATAGAAGCTGGTGGCGCCGGCGGCGCCGCGCGTGCGCATCCAGGGCGGCGGCACGTTCGGCTTGAAGAAGCCCTGCTGGCCGAGCGCCATCGTCATCCACGCCGACCACATGTTGTGGAGCCGGCGCGGATCGTCCCCGTCGGGCGACATCAGCCACACCGGACGGTCGGTGATCATCTGCCAGAACTCGCGCAGCCGCTCGAGGCGGCGCTCCGGCGGGTTGCCGGCGATCAGCGCCGAATTGATGCTGCCGATCGAGACGCCGTTCACCCAGTCCGGCTCGAGCCCCGCCTCGTGCAGCGCCTGATAGACTCCCGCCTGGTAGGCGCCGAGCGCGCCGCCGCCCTGGAAGACGAGGGCGATGGCGTGGCATCCGGGAGGCCGCCAGGCGGAAGGAGGCGTGCGCGGCGGCGGCAGGGGTCCGGCATCCATGCGATGGCCTCCTGATGAATGGCTGGGTCTTGAGAATGTGGTGTTCGCACACGGGTTGCAACCGCAAGTTCGCGGAGCGCGGGCTTTGCAGCGCGCGTTTCTTCGGCCAATAGTGCGAAGCGGCGGCAACCGGCAAGGGGAAGTGCGATGAGTCTCAAGGGCAAGGTGGCCCTGGTCACCGGATCGACGAGCGGCATCGGCCTCGGCATCGCACGCGCGCTCGCGGCCGAGGGTGCGGCCATCATGATGAACGGCTTCGGTCCGGCGGATGCGATCGCCAAGCTGCGCGCGGATCTCGCCTCCGAGTTCGGCGTGAAGGTCTCCTACAACGGCGCCGATATCAGCAAGGGCGAGCAGGTCGCGGCAATGGTCGCGGCTGCCGAGAAAGAGCTCGGCAGCCTCGATATTCTGGTCAACAACGCCGGCATCCAGTACGTCGCCGACCTCGTCGATTTCCCGCCCGAACGGTGGGACGCGATCATCGCGATCAACCTCTCCGGCGCCTTCCATGGGATGCGGGCGGCACTTCCCGGGATGAAGAAGCGCGGCTGGGGCCGGGTGATCAACATCGCCTCGGCGCACGGGCTCGTCGCGAGCCCGCAGAAGGCCGCCTATGTCGCGGCCAAGCACGGGCTGGTCGGGCTGACCAAGGTGGCCGCCGTCGAGACGGCGAACGATGGCATTACCGTGAACGCGATCTGCCCGGGCTGGGTGCTGACGCCGCTCGTGCAGAAGCAGATCGAGGACCGCGCGCGCGAGAAGGGGATCAAGGTCGAGGACGAGATCGCCGGGTTCGTCGCCGAGCAGCAGCCGATGCACAAATTCTCGACGCCCGAGGAGATCGGCGCGCTCGCCGTGTTCCTCTGCTCGGAGGGCGCGAAGACGATCACCGGGGCGCCGCTCTCGATCGACGGCGGCTGGGTCGCGCATTAGCTAGCGCGCTCGGCTGAGCCGCTCCGACGCTGCGCCCTCCTGGGCCTCTGAAAGCCAGGCGTCGCCGGCGCGGGCGAGAATGTCGAGCCGGTATCCGTGCTGGGCGAGCCAGGCGGGCAGGAGATCGACCGCGCTTTCGTCGCTGAAGACGAGGAACCTTCGATGGGCGCGCATGAAGGCGCCGGTGCTCACGACGGGGAGGTCGGGCAGGACCGTCTTCCAGCGCTCGAGGATGTGCTGGTTCGTGGGATCGGGGCTCGCGATTCCCGGAGGCGCCTTCACGAAGACCAGGCGGCGGGCGATCGCGGCGCCGGCGCCTTCGCGGATCTCGAGGAAGCGGAGCCCATTGCCGGTGGCGATGGACAAGCCGGGCGGCGCGGCGCGGACCAGCGCCAGGACGCGCTCGCGCTGCCGCGCCGAGGCCGCCCAGGTGTCCGGCATGATCATCAACCCCGCCGAGATCACGAGCAGCGCGCAGCAGAGAAGTGGCGCGCGCGGCAGGCTCGCGACGTAACGGGCGATGAGGATCGCGAACCCGAGCGCGGCGGCGATGACGTAGCGCGTGTTGAAGGTATGAACCGCGACCAGGGTCACGAGATAGCCGGCGAGCGGGAGCGCGCAGGTCACGGCCGCGATGATGTCGAGATTGTCGGGCGCGCGGCGAGGCTGCGGAGGCGACACCTTGGCGCGCGCCGCGATGATCCGGCGCGCGATCAGAACGAGCAGCAATAGGATCATCGGCGAGACCCATACCGGGCGGTGGCCCACCATCACCTCGACGTAGGCGAGCACGAGGCGGGCCGGCAGCGGGCGCCCGTAGAACTCTGGTGCGGCCACATCGCCCCGATTGAACGCGAGCACATGCCGCATGATCGGCAGCCAGAGCAGGACCGAGAGGCAGGCGACGGCGGGCGCGGCGAGGTAGAGAAAACGGATGCGCCGGTGCGCCGCCGTCCAGGCGAGCTCCATCGCGCCGACCGAGGCGGCGAGCAGCACGGCGTAGAAATGGAGCCCGACGGCGGCGACGAGCAGCAGGAGCATCAGCACGGCGCGCCATGGCGGGGGATCGCGGTCGGGCGGGAGATCCCAGAGGACCAGCGCGAGCGCGAAGCAGGCGGATACGCAGGCGTAGGGTCGCGCGTCCAAAGCGAAGGGATAGAGGCCGCCGACAAGGCAGAGCGCCATTGCAAGAAAAGCGACAGGCGCCGGATGTCGCCGGCGGACGAGCACGAACGAGGCGAGTGCCACGACCAGCCCCGCGATGATCGAGGGCATCCTGACCGCGAGGTCGCCGCGCGCGCCGGAGAGGACGATCGCGTGGAGGAGAAAATGATAGAGCGGCGGATCGAAATCCGCGCCTTTCTCGAGCGCGCTCCAGATCGCGCCGACCGAAGGAAGGCGCGCGGTCCAGGCCGCGAGCACCTCGTCCATCCAGAGCGGCCGGCGCGCGGCGGCGGAGCAGGCGAGGACGAGATATTCCGCGATCAGGAGTAGCGCGAGGAACAGCCCCGAGCGGGCAACAAAGTCCGCCGGCCCGGGAGGACCGCGATCGCGCTCGCGTTCGGCCGTCATCGCCCTCGAAGCCTCCCCGCCGCGCGGCAAGGCTAAGGCGCGCGGGTTTAAGGAGGCGTTAGAGCGGGGCGGGCGGGCCGGCTTAACGGTTCGGCAAAGCCTTCTCCCTTAGCCTTCCGCGGACGTGGCCCCGTACCGCGTACGCGCGGGCCATTCGGAGAAAATTCCGAGCGTCCTTTCTTCGCGACTTACTTCCGCCGGGCGGCCTCGCCGCCGCGCGGCGGCAAACGGGGACAGAGCAATGTTGGATTTTCTCAAGGTTTGGCTGGCGCTCCGCTCGGACGCGCGCGGCGTCACCGCGCTCGAATACGGCCTGATCGCGGCGCTGATCGCCGCGGTGATCATCACCGCCGTCGCGACGCTCGGCAACGACCTTTCCAATACCTTCAACAGCATCGCCAACAGCTTCAGCGGTATCGGATAGACGGGCGCCACGCCGGCGCCGCGCCGGCGCCGATCACGTTCCCACAACGGGTGCATCGATGCTCCAAAACTGGACGCGGGTTCCGGAATCGCCGCTGATCGCGGCCAGCGCGGCGCTGCTGCTCGCCGCCGCCGCGGCCGATCTCGCGGTGCGCCTGGTGCCCAACGCGCTGTGCGCGCTGCTGGCGGCAGCGGGCCTCGCGCTCCGCGCCGGTTCGGGGACGCTCGCGGCCGGCACGCTCGCCGCCGCTTGCGTCTTCGCGCTCGGCTTCCTCTGCTGGCGGCGCGGCTGGATGGGCGGGGGCGACGTGAAGCTGCTCGCCGCCGCCACGCTCACCGTGCCGCCGCTGCTTGCGCCGCGTCTCCTGCTCGCGGTGGCGCTCGCCGGCGGCGCGCTCGCGGGCCTCTATCTCCTGCTCGGCGCAATGCTGCCCCCGGTCCGTCCGGACGCGGGGCACGGTGCGCGGGGGGTCGTCGGCATCCTCCGCCGCGAGCGCCGACGGATCGCACGGCGCGGGCCGGTGCCCTACGCCGCGGCGATCGCGGCGGGCACCGTCTTCGTTTTGATGCTGCACTGACGCCGAGGCCGCCATGGCCGTGAGGATCGCCCTCTTCGCCCTGATGGCGCTCGGCCTCGCCGGGTTCGGGACCGTCGCCTGGATCGCGACGCGGCACCCCTCCGCCGCGCACCGCACGGCGGCGCCGGAGAAGGTCGCAATCCTGGTCGCCGCGCGGCCGCTCCAGGCCGGACGGCTGCTCGAGCCGAGCGATCTCGCCGCCGCCGATCGGGCGCAAACTTCGGTGCCGCGCGGGGCGAGCCGCGACACGCCGGCGGCGCGGGCCGGCCTGATCGGCGCGATGATCCGCCACCCGATCGTCGCGGGCCAGGCGATCCTTCCGCTCGACGTGATGCGCCCGGGCGATCACGGCTTCCTCGCCGCGGTGCTCGCGCCGGGGATGCGCGCGGTCACCGTCGGCGTCGATGCGATCAGCGGCAGCGCCGGCCTGATCTGGCCGGGCGACCGGGTGGACCTCGTGCTGACCCAGGAGATCGCCGATGCAAGCCTGCCGCTCGGCAAGCGGCTGGCGGCGGAGACCGTGCTGACGGACGTGCGCGTCATCGCGATCGACCAGCATCTGGTGGAGGGCGCCAACCCGAACGGCCTGGCCGCCGACCTCAACCGCACCGTGACCCTCGAAGTGACGCCGCGCGAGGCCGAGGACGTGGCGGTCGCGACCCGGCTCGGGCGGCTCTCGCTCGTCGTCCGCGCCGCCGACGGGGCGAAGCCGGGCGCGCCGGCTGCCGCCCCGCCGGGCATCGCCTGGGCGAACCAGGTCTCCCCCGCGCTCGACATCGCCCGGCCGGCACCGGCGCACGGAGGGGCGACGATGCACGTCTTCCGCGGCGTCGCGGGCGCCGAGGTGGCGCATTTCTGATGCGGTCCGCGTCCCTTGCCCTCCTTCTGCCGCTCGCCCTGGCGCCGGCAGCGGCGCGCGCCGGGGCGGACGCGGCGGCGCCGCCGATCGTGCTGATCGCGAGCGCCGATGACTGGGTGAGCGTCGCCGACGCGGCCGGGCATATCGTCCTCGCCCGCCTCCTGCACGCCGGCGCGCGGGTGACACTGCCCTCCGGCCCCGGCTTCACGCTGACCGCGGGCAATGCCGGCGCGACCACGCTGATGGTGGACGGCAAGGCCGCCCCGCCGCTCGGCGCGCCGACGGAGGTCGCGGCCAACCAGCCGCTCGACCCGGCGCTGATCGAAGCCGGCCGGCTGCCCGCGCAGATCGCCGCCCGGAAGGCGGCGCTCATTCCCGCGGCGTTCTCGGCGGGCGGGGCGTCGGCGATGGAGCCGCCGCCGCAAGCGGCCGCCGCGCCCGAGCCCGCCCAGCTCGCGCCGGCCACTCCCGCGCCCGCCCCAGCACCCGCCGATCCCGCGGCTCTCGGCAGCACCATCGCGCTCGCGGCCGGCTCCGGCGAGGTGATCGCGCTCCCTTCGCCGGCAGCCAGCGTCTTCACCGCGGACCCGAGGGTCGCCGATGTCCGCCCGGCGAGCCTCACCAGCCTCTTCGTGCTCGGCGTCGCCCCCGGCGAGACGACCATCGCCGCCCTCGACCAGCAGGGCCACCCGATCGCCCAGTACCGCGTCATCGTCTCGCCCTCCGCCTATGGCGCGGACGCGGCCCGCGCGGCGATCGCGCGGCTGGTGCCCGATGCGGCGGTCTCGCTACACGCCGAGCCGAACGGGCTCGCGGTTTCCGGCACCGTGCCGACGCCGGCGGAGGCCGCGCAGGTGATGGCGCTCGCCCGCGCCTATGCCGGCCCCAAGGAGACGGTGGACGACGAGATGAGCGTGCTCTCGGAGGTGCAGGTGATGCTGCAGGTGCGGATCGCCGAGATGGACCGCACCATCACCCG
>Ga0335075_10015688_pt1 | contig 11343 bp, 9 predicted proteins | sample Lox_Sample_24_FD_206723 | JGI IMG/M metagenome (GOLD analysis project Ga0335075, IMG submission 206723) | Soil microbial communities from Loxahatchee National Wildlife Refuge, Florida, United States - Lox_Sample_2.4 | ecosystem: Environmental > Terrestrial > Soil > Wetlands | place: USA: Florida...
AACGATCCGCCCGTCGGATGAATGGGGAGGAAGGGGCCCAATTCATCGGATGGAACGGGTCGTTCCCACCTGCCTCTGAGAGGGAAGCTAGGATGGATGACCCCAGGTCCGGTCACGCCTAGGCCGGGCCACCGGAACGCGGCCTTTGGGGGCGCTCGATCCCAAGCGAGCGCCCCCTCCTTTTTTCTTCCTTAAGGCCTCGCCAACGCTGCGATCTCTTAACTAATTCTTGTCTACGGTAGGCCAAGGAACAAATGCCAAGACCCAGAGCGCAATTATGTTGACGATAGGAATCCAAGCGATCAGGCACCACCAACGGCTGTGTCCGGTTCTTCGCAAAATACGGGCGATCGGAATCAGCAGAAGTGTAACGATAATGATCAGAGGAATAAAGAACGCAATCCCGCTGTGTACGGCCTCGTCCATACCTGCGGCCTATATCACGAATCGTTCACTCCATTCAAGCGTTACCCTTTGAGCTGCGACTGAAATCGCGCTGGCGCGGGCTTCCGCGAGCCAAATTGCGGCAATCGCCAGGCGTGCGTGCGATAATTGCGGCAGCGCATGCGCAACATCAAACTTACGATCGCGTACGACGGGGCGGATTTTCATGGCTGGCAAACGCAGCCGGGTGTGCCGACGATACAGGGCGCGCTGAATGACGCGGCGCGCAAAATCACGCAGGAGAAAATTGTGGTGCACGGCGCGAGCCGCACCGACGCGGGGGTTCACGCGCTGGGGCAGGTGGCGCATTTCCGCACGCAATCGCCGCTTTCGGCGACGGAGATTCAGCGCGCGCTGAACGCGCTGCTGCCTCCGGCGATTCGCATCGTCGAGGCGGAGGAAACCGGGCCGGAATTCCACGCGCGCTGGCTGGCGCAGGGAAAGACATACCGCTACCGGATTTATCGCGGGCGCGTCCTGCCGCCATTCGAGCACCGGCGCGCGCTGCACTATCCCTGGCCGCTCGATGAGGACGCAATGGCCGCCGCCGCGCGCCGATTCGAAGGCGAGCGCGATTTCACATCGTTCGCGGCGTCGGCAGGCTCGGAAGAGGACGATCGCGACCGGAACATGGTGCGCGTGATTTATTCTTCGGAAATCGTGCGCGAGCCTGAGCGCGACGAGATTGCGTACGTCGTGCGCGGGCAATCATTTTTGCGCTACATGGTGCGCAAGATCGTTGGCACGCTGATCGAGGTCGGGAAGGGAAGGCTCACGCCGGAGGATATTCCCCGCATCTTCGAGTTGCGCGACCGCTCGCAGTCCGGCCCGACGATGCCGCCCGAGGGGCTGTACCTGGTATCGCTCGAGCATCCCGACCCGACGGACTCGCTGGCGTCGGCCGCATCGCGGCGCACGAAAGCGGCAAACATTCAAACGTAACGCTAAGTTATTTAGCCCGGACGGCGACATTTCTCCCCGTATCGGAAGCCGCGTTTAACACAGAGGACGCAGAGCAAATCGGAGGGCACAGAGAACCGCTGCATCGCGCGCCTTCGAGCCCATGGCCAAGGAGACATCAAGAGAGATCCTTCGTCGCCTGAACGGCAGGCTCCTCAGGATGACGGCTCCAATTGAGGATTTCGGGTAGAATCGCGGCACGACGATGGGTACGGCGCGCACGAGACTCGCGGATGCAAATTCCCCGGCGGGGAACTCTGTGGATTCGATCGATCCTGCAACCAACGAAGTGGTCGCGCGATTCGAATGCGCCGACCCTGCTGCAATGCCCGCCATCTTCGAGCGCGCGCGGGCCGCGCAATCTGCGTGGGCGTTGCAATCCATTCGCGACCGCTGCGCGGCCCTGCGGCGGCTGCGCGATGCAATCTTCGATTCGCGCGATGAAATCGCGGACACGATTTCGCGCGAGACGGGCAAGCCGCGCGTGGAAGCCGTCTTCGCGGAAATCATTCTCGCGCTCGACACCGCGGATTTTCTCGCTCGGCGCGCGCCGGGATGGCTGCGTCCCGAGCGCGTGCCGCATCACAACATCGCGGTAAAAGCGAAATCCGGCTGGCTCGCATACGAACCGCTCGGCCTGATAGCGATCATTTCACCGTGGAACTATCCCTTCGCGATTCCGACGGCGCAAATCATCCCGGCGCTGGCCGCGGGCAATGCGGTGGTGCTGAAGCCGAGCGAGCTCACGCCGGCCACCGGCGCGCTGATCGGAGAAATCGCCGCGCGCGCCAAATTGCCCGAAAATCTGGTCCAGATCGTGCAGGGCGGGGGCGAAATCGGCGGCGCGCTGATCGAGGCTGCGCCGGACAAAGTGTTTTTCACAGGCAGCGTCGAAACCGGCCGCAAAATCGCGGGGGCCTGCGCGGCGAAACTGATTCCGTCCGTGCTGGAATTGGGCGGCAAGGACGCGATGATCGTGCTCGCGGACGCCGATCTCGAGATCGCGTCGAGCGCCGCCGTGTGGGGCAGCTTCATGAATTGCGGGCAGGCGTGCCTTTCCGTGGAGCGCGTGTACGTTGAAAAATCGGTGGCCGCGCAATTCACGGGGCTGTGCGTGGTGAAGACGAAAAAGCTGCGCCTCGGCCCGCCCTCCGATCCCGACGCGGAGATCGGGCCGATGATACGCGCGCGGCAGGTGGAGCGCGTCGAGCGGCAGTTGCGGGATGCGGTGGCCCGCGGCGCCAAGATTCTGACGGGCGGCGAGCGGCGCGCCGAGCTGGGCGCGAATTTCTTCGAGCCGGCAGTGGTGACCGGCGTCGATCATTCGATGGAGCTGATGCGCGAGGAGACATTCGGCCCGGTTCTGGCGATTCGGGCGGTCGCGTCGGCCGCGGAAGCCGTGGCTCTGGCCAACGATTCGCCATTCTCGCTTAGCGCAAGCGTGTGGACGCGCGACATGCAGGCCGCGCGAAAGATCGCGTCGCAACTGCGCGCGGGCGCGGTGACGATCAACGATGTGACAAGCTACTACGGCATCTCCGAAGCGCCGCACGGCGGGCGCGGGGCAAGCGGATGGGGACGGACGCACTCGCGTTTTGGCTTTCTCGAAATGCTTCACGTAAAATACATCGATCGCGACCGCCTGCCGCGCATCGCGAAGAGCTGGTGGTACGGCTACAGCGCGGAATTGGCCGCAGCCGCCGACCGATTCGTCGAGGCGCTCTTCGCGCCGAGCTGGCCGCGAAAGATAGCGGGCCTGCGCCGCAGCGGCGCGCTGATTTTCCGGCGCGACAGAATCTAGGCATCGGCCGCAAAAACTGGGCGCAGCAAGCTACGCCCCTGCAGGCGAAATTCGGAACGAAGAATGACCGACGAACTCATCTACGACTGGAACGCGCACGCCGAGCCCGAAATTCCCCGCGGGCGGCGCGTGATGCTTCTCGACGAGACGCTGCGCGACGGGCTGCAGAATCCCTCGGTGCGCGATCCCTCGATCGGCGAAAAAATCGAAATCCTGCACTTGATGGAGGCGCTCGGGATCGACCTTGCGAACATCGGCTTGCCGGGAGCGGGGCCTCGCGCGTTTGCCGATACGGAAAAGCTGGCGCGCGAAATCGCGGGCTCGCGGATGAAACTTCGCCCCAATATCAGCGGGCGCACGCACAAGGCCGACATTCAGTCGATGATCGAAATCTGCGAGCGCGTGGGGCAGCCGATCGAATCGGCGATGTTTTTGGGCTCGAGCCCGATCCGGCGGCTCGTGGAAGACTGGACCGTCGATCATCTGCAGCGCACCACGGAAGAAGCGGTGCGGCTTGCGGTGAATGCGGGCCTGCCGGTGATGTACGTGACCGAAGACACGATTCGGACCGATCCCGCGACCGTGATTGCGCTCTATTCGACGGCGATCCGCGCGGGCGCTCGCGCGATCGTGCTGTGCGACACGGTGGGCCACGCCACGCCGCGCGGCGCCTACAACCTCGTGAAATTCGCGATCGAGAAGATCGTGAAGCCTTCGGGCGAAAAGATTCGCGTGGATTGGCATGGGCATAACGACCGGGGTCTCGCCGTTGCGAATTCGCTGGCGGCCATCGCGGCGGGCGCGGATCAGGTTCACGCGTGTGCGCTGGCGCTCGGCGAGCGCGTCGGCAATACGCCAATGGAGGCGATGCTCGTCAACCTGCGGCTGCTCGGCCTGATCGATCGCGACCTATCGCGCCTGAAAGAATATTCGGAGACGATCGCGCGCGCGACGGACACCGCGATCCCGCCGAATTACCCCATCGTGGGCCGCGATGCATTTCGCACTGCGACCGGCGTGCACGCCGCCGCCATTGCAAAAGCGCACAAGAAAGACGATCCGACGCTCGCCGATGCGATTTATAGCGGCGTCCCCGCGCATCTTTTCGGTCTCGAGCAGGTGATCGAAGTCGGTCCGATGAGCGGGCGTTCGAATGTGGTTTACTGGCTTGCGAAACGCGGCATTCCGGCGGGGGACGAAGCCATCGACCGGATACTCACCGCCGCGAAGCAATCGAGCCGGATCCTGACGGAAGAAGAAATTCTCGCACTGGCAAGTTCCTCTGCGCGCCGCTAACGCACTCCAATGGAGATATGACGCACGGCGAGGGCCGGCGAGACGCCGGCGCTACGATTACTTGCTTGTTTGATTCGGTGGGGCGCCCTGATTTTGCTGCTCGGGTTTCGGGCGGGGGAGCAGCTTCATCGTCTTCAGCTTCTTCATGTATTCGGGGTACATCGTTTCGGGGCCGCCGCGCGTGGCTTCGGGCGGGATTCCGTAGCGCGCGGCAAATTCGTCGATGAACGGATTCTGCGCCATCAGGTAGCTCGGCACTTCGCCCTCGGGGCGATCCACTTCGTCGACGGACTCGCAGGGCCATGGATTCATCTGCTGCTGCGGCGCATAGGTGAAGTCGATCGTGCGCATCAGCGGCTCGGTGAGGTACACGGGATCGTAGGTGATCACCGCGACGGTCAGCACGTCGCCATGCCGCAGGATGTGGACGGTTGCTGTCGCCTCGTCGCTGCGCGGCAGCCCGTTGAGACCGAGCCAGTTCTCCTTGAGGTGCGTGGTGTAGATGACGAGCTGGTCGCCTTCCCAGTGCCCGGTCGAAAAGCCCTGCCAGGTGTGCCGGGCGTAAGGGGGAGGCTGCGGACGGCCATCCATCCAGATCGTCTGCTCGGCATTGTAGGCCGAGAGGCGGATGTGATAAGCGATCGTTTTCTGGGTGGCCGGATCGACTTCCTTCCAGATGCGCAGCGCCGAGGGACCGCGCCAGCCGTAATCGGAACCGTGCGCGCGGCACTGGTTTTCGGGAATCTCGACCACCGCGGCGCTCCAGCTTTCGGCGCGGAAAATCCCGGCGGCGTTGAGCGGCATGCCGAGGTAGTCGCCCATGTCGGCGCCGGCCAGGCGGTCGCGCTGATCTTCGAAGAAGGTGACCGCCCAATCTCCGCTTGGATCGATCTGCGCGAACGCCGCGCGGCAGAGCACTGTGGTTGGCGCGAGCAGCAAGAAGAGCAGACCCGCAATCCGGGCTGTGCGAAGAAGCCTCATCGAGACGACGTTGTACCACAAAATGCGGCGCGCGGGGATCGATTCTCGCGATTTTCTTTTCGGCGCTTGCCAGCGGGCGATTTCGAAGATTAAATAGGTTCATGGCTACACCCCAGACGCAGCCGCGCGCCGAAGTCGTGATCCGGCCGCTCGCCGAGAACGAATTGCCGCAGGCCGATCGGATGGTCCGCGTCGCTTTTGGAACATTTCTCGGCATGCCCGATCCCTCGACGTTCATGGGTGATGCGAACTATGCGTTTACGCGCTGGAAGGCCGACCCAGCGGCGGTTCTCGCCGCTACGCTCGATAGCAAGCTGGCTGGCGCGTGCTTCGCGACGCACTGGGGCAGCTTCGGATTCTTTGGCCCGCTCATCGTGGCGCCGGAACATTGGGGCCGCGGCATCGCGCAACAGCTCCTCGGACCCACGATGGAAATATTGCGCGGATGGCAGGTGCGGCATGCGGGGCTTTACACTTTTGCGAACAGCCCAAAGCACATGGCGCTGTACCAGAAATTCGGGTTCTGGCCGCGCGATCTCGTGGCCAACGTCGTGAAGCCGGTGGGCGACGTGGCGCCGCAAATGCCGCCCGATACATCGCGCTTCAACGACGCGAAGATCGAGGATCGCGCGCAGCTTCTGGCTGCGTGCCGCGAGGTGAGCAGCGCGAATTTCGAGGGGCTCGACGTCTCGCGCGAAATCCGGGCCGTGGCCGAGCAGAAACTCGGCAATACGATCCTCGTATGGGACGGCGTCGCGCTCGCGGCGTTTGCCGTGTGCCATACGGGCCCGCGGAGCGAAGCCGGCACGGGCGTGTGCTACGTGAAATTCGCGGCGGTGCGCCCGGGAGCGCACGCGGTGACGAATTTGAAGCGCCTGCTCGACGCCGTCGAGGCGTTTGCGCGGTGCGCCTGGGCGCACAAGATCATGGCGGGCGTCAACCTCGCGCGGCGGGAGGCCTACCAATCGCTGATCGCGCACGGATTCCGCGGCGACTCGCAGGGCGTCGCAATGGAGACCGGGGACGCATCATCGGGCTACAATCGCGCCGGCGTCTACATCCTCGACGATTGGCGCTAGCCGTTGCTGCAAAACTCGTGAAACTCGCGTTCATCTGCTGTATCTTGCTTTGGATGGCCACTCTTTCCGCCCGCGCCACCGACGATTCCGTCTCGAAGCTCGCCGAAGACGCGCGCTGCGCGAAGGGGCTCGAGTGGATCGCGAAAAACTCCTCGTGGGTTACCGAGCAGCAGGTGCGGCTCTCGGAAATTCCCGCGCCCGAATTTGGCGAAGCGGAACGCGGCAAGGCGCTCGCGGCGATTTTCGCGGCGGCCGGCCTCAACGTTCGCACCGACGACGCGGGCAACGTGATCGCCGAAAGCGCGGGATCGGAGCCGGGCGTCGTGCTCTTCGTCGCGCACCTCGACACCGTTTTCCCCGCGGGCACCGACGTGAGCGTAAAGCGCGACGGCAACCGCCTCGTCGGCCCCGGAATCTCGGACAACGCGGCGGGGCTTTCCGCTCTCGCTGGTCTAGCGCGCGCCCTTTCCACCTCGGGCATACGCACACGAAAGACGATCGTGCTCGCGGGAGACGTCGGTGAAGAAGGCGAAGGCAATCTGCGGGGCGTGCGCGCGCTGATGGACGAGTATGGCTCGCGCCTGGCGGACGTGATCGCCGTCGATGGCCCCTCGACCGATTACATCACCACGCAGGGAATCGCGTCGCGGCGCTTCGAGATTACCGTCACCGGCCCCGGCGGCCACAGCTGGTCCGATTTCGGCGAGCCCAATCCGATCACGGCGCTCGCGCGCGCCATCGTGAAATTTTCGGCGATACGCGTGCCCGATAATCCGCGCAGCTCGTTCAATTTCGGCGTGATCGAGGGCGGCACGTCGGTGAATTCGATCCCGGCGCGCGTGTGGGTGAAAGTCGATCTGCGCTCGGAGGATGAGGGCGAGCTTGCCCGCCTCGATAAAGCGCTTCGCGACGCGATTATGGCGGGCGTGAACGAAGAGCTTGCCGCTTCGCGCGTCTCCAGCGACGATTACGCGCAATTCGATCCATCGGCGCTGCACGTCGAGTTTCGATCGCTCGGCACGCGTCCCGCGGGCGCGCTGCCGAAGGATTCTCCGCTGCTCGCGACGATGCGCGCGGTGGACAGCTACCTCGGCAACCGTTCGCGCCTCGAGCGCAGCTCGACCGACGCGAATATCCCGCTCTCGCTCGGCATTCCCGCGATCGCCGTTGGAGGCGGAGGCAAGGGCGGCGGCTCGCACACGCTCGAGGAATGGTACGACCCCGCCGGCCGCGACCTCGGGCTCAAGCGCCTCTACCTCGCCGCGGTGGCCCTCGCCGGTATCTCCCGCTGAACGCCACCGGATTCTCCGCGATTGCGACGATTTTTTTTCGACTTTAGCGGGGATCCGCGCGAAGTCCCATTTTTATTCCTTTGCCACATATGCTTCGGGCATGGCTTGCGAATACGCGCAGGCATATGCGCGGCGTGGTTCGCGCGTTCCGCGCCGACGGCACTGTACCGCCATCTGGACGTCTACTGGCCCAGGTGCAAGCAAGGCGCACTGTACTTTTTTGGGCCCTCGGTCCCGTAGAAACGGGGCTCCGCCGCCGCCTACTCTTGTGCGGTCATGAAAAATTCCGTACTCGGTGGTTCAAATCAGCAACGCCTTCGTCCCTGGTTTCTTCCCAATCAACGGCTCCGCCTTACCGGCGCAACACGGCAGGCCATTTGGTCCGGCCTGTTGATCGCCGCATACTTTTGCTTCGGCGGGTCGCCATTGCAGGCCCAGGGTCGGCTAACTTTGACTCCCAACTACGTCAACTTCGGCACCGTTGCAGTGAGCGCGACAAGCTCCGTGGCCATCACCGTCAAGAACACGGGAAACGCAACCGTCACCTTCAGCGGACAGCGCCTGTCTGCAGTTCCGCAATTCACGGTGAGCGGGTTCCCGCTCGCGGCTACGCTGGCGGCCGGAAAGAGCGCGACGTTTACCGTGAAATTTTCGCCCACGGTGGCCGGCGCGAAGTCCGGAACGATCACGTTTACCAGCAACGCTGCCAACAAGTCTCTCGTCATTTGGCTGAACGGCTCGGGTGCCCAGTCGTCCATCTCAGCGACCCCGGCGTCTGCCGCGTTTGGCAGCGTTGCGGTCGGCGCCACGAATACGCAGGTGATTCGGCTCGGGAATTCCGGAACGTCGACCGACACGATCTCCGCGCTGGCCGCTTCGGGCGCCCCTTTTTCCGTCTCTGGGATCAGCCTTCCGCTTTCATTGGGCGCGGGCAAGAGCATCACGTTCAATATCGCCTTTGCTCCCAAAGCGGCCGGCGCCGTCAGCGGTTCCGTCAAGGTCGAGGGCAACTTTCCGACTGTTACGGTGGGAGCTAGCGGTACCGGCGCTTCGGGAACGCGCGTGATTTCCGCCAGCGCCACGACGGAAAGCTTTGGAAACGTGAACGTGGGGAGCAGCGCCACGGCCGACGTGAACCTTACTGACACGGGAAACTCGAGCGTGACGATTTCGGGTGTGTCTTACAGCGGCGCGGGAGTTTCGGGTAGCGGCGGCGCCAACGTGACGCTGAATCCCGGCCAGTCGACTCCGGTCACCGTGGAATTCGCGCCGACGAAGGCCGGGAGTGTGGCCGGCAGCGTGGTTATCGCGAGCAACGCGACCGATTCTCCGCTCACGATCGCGGTTTCCGGATCCGGCGTCGCTGCCTCCACCCATTCGGTGAGTCTCAGCTGGGCGGCAAGCGCGTCGTCTTCCGTGGTGGGATACGACGTCTACCGGGCCAGCGTTTCGGGCGGGCCTTATAGCAAGCTCGTTTCGGATCCTGTGAAGGTGCTCGATTACACCGACTCGGACGTCCAGGCGGGGGCGAAGTACTACTATGTGGTCACGTCCGTCGATTCGAGCGGCGTCGAGAGCGCCTATTCGAGCCAGGTTTCCGTCACAATCCCCTAGAGAGGCCTCGTAACACTCGCCGGGGGCCATCGGAAAAGAGTGCGTCTCGGATTCGGCCTCGGGCTGCCACCCACCGGCAGCCGCGTGGTTGCGGCGGCAAGGTTCCCCGCGTAGACTCTGCCGCATGCGCGAAACCTGCCCCCGGCGCGCGAGCCGATGCTGAGCAAACGGCCGAAATACAAATGGTTTGCAGTATATGTCCAATAGATTGCATACTTTGGCGGACCGCAAATCCCTAAGCCATTCTATCTATTATGCTTAGTGGATGGCCACACAAGTGCGCCGGATTATACTAAGGTGTTGGTGTCCCATCGGAGGCAACAAATACATGCTCAAGTTCGCCAGGTTGGCCGTTCCGGTTCTCGCTGTCGTTGCTGTGCTTCTCTTCGCTACAGGTACCCGCGCAGACTCGTTTACGATTACGATTTCCGGCACGCCTATCACCTCTGGGGCATACGCCGGTGATAGTGTATCGGGGACGCTCGACGTCATCGCCGCGCCCGACGGTCTCGGCGATGGCGGCTTTGTGGCTACGTCCATTACGAGCGGCTCCCTGACCTTCACAGACGGTTCCACGTCGACGGATGCGGTGACCGGTCTGGTGCCACTGGATCCTTCTTCCCCGTCTCCTTTCGCCGCCGGATATGACGCGTATTACATCTGCGATACGGCCTCCTGCTACCATTACTGGGGCTACGATAACCTCCTGTATCCCGGAACACCTGACTTGAGTGATGCGTTGCTGTTCACGGTAAACGGCAAAGACGAGCCCGTAGAGCTTTTCTGCTCGAGTACCGGCACATGCGGCCTCGGGGTCTGGCTCGACTATGCAAACAACGGAAACGATCCCTATGATTCCGGGTTTGAGTACTATTCGGTCACACTAACAGAGGTGCCCACCGCGCCGGAGCCTTCCAGCCTGCTGCTTCTAGGGTTGGGCCTGCTCGCGTTGCTTGGCCTAGGCCGGACGAGTCTGCGAGAAAAGTGCGGGCACTTTGCGGCCCGTGCGTGATTAGCCAGATCAACTGGTAAGTTCATACGTTTCCGGGGTGTCAAGCCCCGGAAACGGTTTGTCGTCAGCCACAAAGCCACTTTCTTGCGGCAGCATGCTTCCCCGCGTAGACTCACCTCCATGCGCGAAACCTGCCCCCGGCGCGCGAGCCTATGCTGAGCAAACGGGTCCGCGCGGACCTCGCCCTTGGCCTCTGCACGCTGATTTGGGGCGCCACGTTCGTGCTCGTCAAAGACGCGCTCGCCGATATCTCGGTGGTCGTCTACATCGCCGTGCGCTTCGCGCTCTCGGCCGCGCTGATGGCGATCATTTTCTGGCGCTCGCTGCGGCGGCTGAATCTGAAAACGGTGTGGGCCGGCGTGCAGATTGGCATCTGCATGTTCGGCGGGTACATGTTTCAGACCGCCGGATTGAAATACACCACACCCGCGAAGGCGGCGTTCATCACGGGCATGAGCGTGGTGCTGGTGCCGCTCTTGCTCGCCGCGTTTGGCCGCCGCCGCATCACCGCCTGGATCTGGGCAGGCGCGGCGGCCGCGCTCGCGGGACTTTACTTCCTGACGGTTCCGCCCGAAGGCCTGGGCGCGCTGAATCGCGGCGACCCGATCGTCTTCGGCTGCGCGGTGATGTTCGCGCTGCATATCATTTTCATCGGCCGCTACGTGGGTGAGCATTCCGTGGGCGCGCTCGCCTTTCTGCAAGTCGCGACGACCGCCGTTCTTTCGACACTCCTGTTGCCGCTTGCCACGCTTGCCGGATGGGAAACGCCTCGCCTGGTTTGGAGCAACACGGTGATCGTTGCCGTCCTCGTGACGGCCATCGGCTCGACGGTGATCGGCTTCTCGCTGCAAACGTGGGCGCAGC
>Ga0335075_10015689_pt1 | contig 11343 bp, 10 predicted proteins | sample Lox_Sample_24_FD_206723 | JGI IMG/M metagenome (GOLD analysis project Ga0335075, IMG submission 206723) | Soil microbial communities from Loxahatchee National Wildlife Refuge, Florida, United States - Lox_Sample_2.4 | ecosystem: Environmental > Terrestrial > Soil > Wetlands | place: USA...
CAGCCGGACTCGCCGACGATGCCGAGGAACTCGCCCCGTTCGAGGGTGAACGACACGTTGTCGACCGCCCGGACGTCGGCCCGGTCGAGCACGTAGTCGACCGACAGCCCGTTGACCTCAAGCATCACTGTTCCCTTGGTTGACGGGGACGTTGACTCCGGCGGGCACGGCGGCCGTGCGCAGCGTCTTGGGACGCCGCCGCCTGACCGGCCGCAGGGCCGGGTTGCCGATCTCGTCGAACGCGTAGTTGAGCAGCGCGAAGGCGGCCCCGAGGGCGGCGATGCAGGCGCCCGGCGCCAGCGCCCACAGCGGCTGGCCGGTCTGCAGGGCGGCGTTGTTCTGCGCCCAGTAGAGCATGGTCCCCCAGCTCACCGTGTTCGGGTCGCCCAGGCCGATGTACTGCAGGCTGGACGCGAACAGCACCGCGTACAGCGCGTTGGTGAGGAAGCTGGCCACGATCAGCGAGGTCATCGTCGGGATGACCTCGACCACGATGATGTACAGCTTCCGCTCGCCGCGGACCCGGGCCGCCTCCAGGAAGTCCCGGCTGCGCAGCGTCAGCGCCTGCGCGCGCAGCTGCCGGGCGGTGTAGGACCAGCTGGTGGCGGTGATCACCACGATCAGCACCAGCGTGCTGCCGCCGTGGGCGTAGCCGGCGATGACGATCAGCAGCGGGAACAGCGGGATCACCAGCAGCACGTCGGTGACGACGCTGAGCGAGCCGTCCCACAGGCCGCCCAGGTAGGCGGCGGCGATGCCGATGAGGACCGCGATCGCGGTCGCCGCGAGGCCGATCGAGAACGCGATCACCAGCACGTTCTGGGTGCCGTAGACGAGCTGCGCCCACATGTCCTGCCCGTAGGCGGTGGTGCCGAGCAGGTGCGCGCCGGACAGGCCCAGGTGCGGCGCGTACGCGTCCGCGGTCGGGCTGTCGTGCGCGATCACCCCGGGGAAGATCGCGACCAGGATGAACAGGACCAGCAGGACGGTGCCGGCGGTCGCCTTCCGGTTCGACCGGACCGCCCGGCCGATCCGGTTCAGGGCCTGGCTGCTCGGCAGCCGCCTGGTCTCTACCGTGGCCTGGAGCGCCATGTCACCTCGCCTCCCTGGTGCGCGGGTCGAGCAGCGCGGTCGCGAGGTCGGCGATCAGGATCGCCACCAGCACCGCCACCGTGATCAGGAGGAACAGCGCCTGCATGAGCGGGTAGTCCTCGCCCTGGACCGCCTGCAGCAGCATGAAGCCGACGCCGGGGTAGTTGAAGACGTACTCGATGAGGATCGCGCCGCTGACCACGAACCCGAGCGACATCGCGAACCCGGTCAGGTTGGGCAGGATCGCGTTGCGGGCGGCGTAGTCGAACATGATCCGCCAGCCGGGCAGGCCCTTGGCCCGCGCCATCCGCACGTAGTCCTCGGCCAGGGTCGTGATCATCGTGTTGCGCATGGTCAGGATCCAGGTCCCGATGGTCGTGATCAGCAGCGACAGCGCGGGCAGGATCGCGTGCTCGAACGCGTCGCCGAAGAACGGGAGATTCCAGCCCGGGGTGTCGCTGGCGACGTAGAACCCGTCCACGTAGGGCAGCCAGTGCAGGTTGATGCCGACCACCAGCACCAGCACCATCCCGACCCAGAAGTAGGGCACGGCCGAGGCGATCACGAACACCGGCGGGAGCAGGCTGTCGAGCCGCCCGCCCCGGCGCCAGGCGGCGACGATGCCGAGCCCGGTGCCGAGGACGAACGCCAGCACGGTGGTGACCCCGACCAGGCCGAGCGTCCACCAGATCGCGCCGCCGATGACCGACGAGACCGAGGCCGGGTAGAAGTCGAGCGACGTCCCGAAGTTCCCGGTCACGATCTGGTGCAGGTAGTCGACGTACTGGACCGGCAGGCTCTTGTGGGTGTTGACCCCGAAGAGGATCTCCAGCGCGTTGAGCGACTGCGGCGTCAGGTTCCCGTGGAACTTCCCCAGCATCGCCAGGGCCGGGTTCCCCGGCATCAGCCGCGGCAGCAGGAAGTTGAATGTCAGCGCCGCCCAGAGCGTCAGGAGAAAGAACCCCAGGCGGCGCAGCACGTATCTCATCTGTGTCCCATGAAGATCGAGGGCAGATCCAGCTTTACTTGGGCTGCAGGTGCAGCAGCACCTGCTCCATGTCCGGGTACGCGTAGGCGGACGGCTGGGCGTACGGGTCGGACGCGGTCGGCCACCCGGAGAAGGACGCGGTGTCGTACTGGTACCAGTCGACCGCCTCGACCACCGGGATGATCGGCACCTCGTTGACCATGACCGACTCGATCTGGTTCATGATCGACTGCTGGGTCGCGGTCGAGGTGGTGGCGGCGTACTGGTTGAGCAGCGACTCGGTCGTCGCGTTGCTGTAGCGCTCGTAGTTGGTCGCCGCGACCTTGCCGATGGGGGCCGTGTCAGCCGAGTTCAGCCAGTTGTTGAGCTCGTAGTACGGGCTCGGGCCGAACGTCTGCTGGTCGTAGAAGGCGAGCTGGTACTTGCCGTAGTACAGGTCGGCGTCGAAGTCGGTGTTGGTCAGGTTGTCCGGGGTCACGACGATCCCGACCGCCTTCAGGTCCTGCGCGATGACCTGCATGTCGGCCACCCAGTCGGAGTAGTCGCCGATGTTGATGACCGTGAACGACAGCTGCTGGCCCTTGGCGTTGGTCATCACCCCGCCCTTCATCGTGTAGCCGGCCTGCTCGAGCAGCGACTTGGCCTTGGCCGGGTCGTAGGCATTGCCGATCTGGCTGACCAGCGAGCTGTCCAGCGAGCTGGTGAACGTCGGGGTGACGATGCCGGTCTGGTTGGCCGGCGGCTCGTAGCCGGACTCGCCGAGCGAGGAGACCTGCGGGCGGTTGATCGCGTAGGAGATCGCCTGCCGGACCTTCACGTTGCTCAGCAGCGGGTTGGTCAGGTTCGGGACCAGCGACACGTTGACCGTCGGCGGGAACCAGTAGTGGAAGTCAGAGCTCTTGGACGTGTAGAACGACGCGATGCTCGGGATGTACTGCGCGCCCCACTGCGCCTGACCGGTCGCGAGCTCGTCGTTGGCGGTGTTGTTGCTGGTGAAGGCCGGGTACTCGATCTTCTTGACCTTCGGCTCGCCCGCCTGCCAGTAGTTCGGGTTGGCGGTGTAGGTGATGTTCGACGAGGTGCACGGGTTGACCTCGTACGGGCCGGTGCCGACCGGGTGGGTGTCGGGGTAGGCGACCGGGTTGGCGATCTTCGACCAGATCGCCTGGGAGACGATCGGGACCTGGTCGGCGATGTAGTAGAACCACGGCACGGCCGGGGCGCTGAAGTCCATCGTGACCGTGCTGTCGCCGGTCGCGGTGACGCTCGACAGCACCGACCAGACGCCGGGCAGGTCGAGCGCGGGGTACTTCTTGAGCAGGTTGAACGTGTAGGCGACGTCGTTGGCGGTCAGCGGGGTGCCGTTGCTGAACTTCACCCCCGAGCGGATCGTGAACGTCAGCGACTTGTCACCCGCCCCCCAGCTGTAGGACGACGCCAGCATCGGGGTGACCTTGCCGTCCTGGAGCGGGTTGACGTAGTCGAGGGTCTCGTACACGAACCCGACCGACAGCAGCGTGTCGGAGCCGTTGAACGGGCTGAAGTCGCAGGTCCAGAGCGCGCCGTTCTCGTTCGAGATCGTGAGCGTGGCATCCTTGGCGGCGGCGCCGCCGCCGCTGGCCACCTTGCCGCCGTTGGTACCGCAGGCGGCCAGCGCGCCGGCCAGCGTGACGGTCGCGACCACCGTCGCTGCCTTGATGAGTCGTCTCATAGCGTTAGTCCTTCGCGTGTGTGCCTGTTGTGGATGCTGCCGTCGTCCGCTTGAGCTGCCTCGATCGCGTCTACGGCTAGTGCGAGCGCCCCCATCAGGGGCGCGTCGAACGGGAAGTCGGCCAGTACCAGCTCGGGCCGGTAGGGAGCGGCCGAGTCGAGGGCCGCGTCAAGCTGCGGCCTGATCCGGTCCCAGGATCTGGTCATGCCGCCGCCGACCGCGATCTTGACCGGGTCGATGGCGATCGCGAGGTTCACCACGTGGAACGCGAGCTCGGTGATGAACTGGTCGGCGACCACGCCGAGGCGGCTGCCGGCCTCGGCCGCGAACGCCTCGGCCGCGGGCCGGCCGGCCAGCTTGGCCAGCGCCCGGCCGCTCACCGCTTCCTCGAGCGGCAGGTAGCCGGGGTAGCCGACGTCGGACAGCCGCCGGAGGTTGTAGCCGATCTCGCCGGCCGCGCCGTTCGCGCCGGACAGCACCCGCCCGCCGGCCACGATCGCCGCCGCCAGCCCGGTCCCGAGGTTCAGGTACACCCCCGGGTCGACCCCGGCCAGCGCACCCCAGCGGGCTTCCGCCAGCGCGGCCGCCTTGACGTCGGTCGCCAGCGTGACCGGGGTGCCGGCGAACGCCTCGCGCAGGTCGCGTCCCATCGCGAGGTCTTCCCAGCCGTCGATCGCGGGCGCGAGCGCGACCCCGTCCTCGGACGGGATGCCGAACGTGGAGACGCCGACACCCGCTAGCGGACGGGTGTCCGCGATCTCATCCAGCAGCGCCCGCGCGGCCGCGATCCCGCGGTCGAACGCCGCCCGGGCGCCGCCGTCGGGCTCGGCGTCGATCACGCGGGTCGCCAGCCGGCGTCCGGACAGGTCGCAGACCGCGGTCGCGATCTTGGTGCCGCCGTAGTCGATGCCGAGCACGACCGGGGACGGCGGGGAAGTCGCCGCGCTAGGCTGCGACTTCATAGGGGTGAAGTCCATGTATGTCTACCATTTCCGAGGTTGTTAGGATAGTAACCTAACTAACCCGAATGTCCGCAAGATCGTGGCGGTTACCGTCATGTAACGGGAGGCGATTGTGACGACCGAGCTGGCGGCCGCGCGACCCCCGCTCATCAGAGCCATGAACGAGCAGCTGCTGCTCGGGCATATCCGGGCGGTCGGGCCGGTCTCGCGGGCCGACCTGGCCCGCATCTCCGGGCTGTCGAAGCCGACGGTGTCGCTGGCGCTGGCCAACGTCGAGCGGGCCGGGCTGGTCCGGATGGCGGGCCAGCGCACCGGCGTGCCTGGTCGCACCGCGCAGCTTTACGAGGTGAGGCCGGAGGCGGGGTTCGTGCTCGGCCTCGACATCGGGCTCAAGTACCTCCGCGGTGCCGTCGCCGACCTGGCGGGCGAGGTCAGGACCAGGGACTCGCGCAAGGCGGCGGCGACCAGCGTCCGCGGCCGCCTGGCCGAGCTGGTCGAGCTGGCCGACGACCTGTGCGCCCGGGCCGGCACCTCCCGGCAGGCGGTGACCCAGACCGTGATCGGCACCCCCGGCGTCTACGACCCGAGGCGGGACGCGATCGCGCTCACCGGCGGGCTGGCGGGCTGGGACAAGCCGGCCGCGCTGGCCGGGCTGCGGGAGGCGTTCGGCCCGTCGGTCGCGCTCGAGAACGACGTCGACGCCGCCGCTTTGGCCGAACGGACCCTCGGCTACGGCCGCGACCAGGAAAGCTTCGCGTTCGTGCACGTCGGCACCGGCATCGGCATGGGCCTGGTGCTCGACGGCCGGCTCCGGCGCGGGGTGCACGGGGTGGCGGGCGAGATCGCGTTCATGCCGCTCGACGACGACACCTCGGGCGAGGCCAGGCGCCGCGGGCAGCTCGAGGCCCTCGCGGCCGCGTCCGGCGTGGTCCGGGCCGCCCGCAAGGCCGGGATGCGCGGCCCGGTGTCGGCCCGCAGCGTGTTCGCCGCCGCCGCCCGCGGCGACGCCCGCGCGGCCGGGGTGGTGGCCGCGGAGGCGCGGCTGGTGGCGCGGGCGATCTGCAGCGTGATCACGGTCGTCGACCCGGCCCTGATCGTGCTCGGCGGCGGCATCGGCCAGGCCCCCGGCTTCGCCGACGCGGTCACCGCCGCGCTGGCGACGCTGAGCCCGGTGCTGCCGGAGCTGAAGGTGAGCGCGCTCGGCTCCGACGTGGTGGTGGACGGCTGCCTGGCCGAGGGGGCGTCGCTGGCCTGGAACCAGCTCACGTCGGCCCCGCTCGGGCACGCGGCCCTTGTCGGCCAGCAGGTCAGCCGGGCGAGCGCCCGCCCCGCCAGCGAGCTGCTGAGCTAGCGAGCTTGTTGAAGCACTGATTCGGTAAAGCAGTAAAGCAAGGGAGAGACCGTCCGTGATCCATGACACCCCCGTCCCCGGCGCGCTGATGGCGGCCGAACTGGCCGAGCAGCCCGCCGTCCTCGGCCGCCTGGCCGCCAGGCACGCGTCCGACCGCGACCGGGTGCGGGCGGCGCTGCCGGCCGCCCACGCCGGGACCGTGCTGCTCGCCCGCGGCTCGTCCGACAACGTCGCCGTCTACGGCCGCTACCTGATCGAGATGGCGTCCGGCCGCCCGGCCGGCCTCGCCGCCCCCAGCGTGCACACCCGCTACCAGGCCGACGTCGACTACCGGGGCTACCTGGCGGTGGCGCTGAGCCAGTCCGGGGCGACGCCCGAGGTGGTGCAGACGGCGGCGGCGATGCGGGCGGCCGGGGCGGTCGTGGTCGGCGTCACCAACGAGGCCGGCAGCCCGCTGACCGAGGTGTGCGAGCTGACCCTGCTGACCGACGCGGGCCCGGAGCTGGCGGTGCCCGCCACCAAGACCGTCACCGCGCAGATGCTGGCGGTGGCCGCGATCGCGGCCGCGTTCGACTCGCCGCTGGTGTCGGCCGACGACCTGGCGGCCCTCCCCGAGGCGACCGCCGCGCTGCTCGACGGCCCCGACGCCGCCGACCCGGCCGCCGCCGCGGGCCCGGTCTACCCGGTCGCGACCCGCTGGGCCGACGCCCGGCGGCTGGTCGTCACCGGCCGGGGGCTGGCCTACGCGGCCGCGCTCGAGACCGCGCTCAAGATCAAGGAAACCGCCCGGGTGCACGCCGAGGGGCTGTCCTCGGCCGACCTGCTGCACGGCCCGATCGCCGCGCTCGACTCCGGGCTTCCGGTGCTCGTCGTCTCCGGCGGCCCCCGGTTCGCGGCCGACGAGGCCGAGCTGACCGCCCGGCTGGCGGCCGAAGGCGTCCCGTTCGCGGTCTGCGGCGCCGCCGACAGGGCCGAGCTGCCGCTCCCGGCCGCCGCCGGCGAGGTCACCGCACCGATCCTCGCCACCGTCCGCGGCCAGCAGCTCGCGCTGGCGTCGTCGCTGCTGCGGGGGCTCAACCCGGACGCGCCGGCCGGCTTGTCCAAGGTCACCGCCACCCACTAGCGGCCGCCCGGCCGACGGTTCACACAGCGGAAACACGGCCCTCCCTACAATGACCCGGTGACCACCGCCAGCCCGATCGCCGTCGACGACCCGCGCACCGCAGACGTCCGGGCGCTGCTCGAAAGGCACCTGACGTTCTGCCTGTCGGAGACGCCGCCCGAGCACAGCTTCGCGCTCGACGTGGACGCGCTGCGGCAGCCCGGGATCACGTTCTACAGCTACCGCGACGCCGACGGCACCGTGCTCGGGGTCGGCGCGATCAAGGACCTCGGGGCGGGCCAGGCCGAGCTCAAGTCGATGCACACCGCGGCCGAGGCCCGCGGCCGCGGCGTCGGCCGGGCGATGCTCGACCACCTGCTGGCGGTCGCCCGCGCCCGCGGCTACCAGCGGCTCTGGCTCGAGACCGGCACCACCCCCGGCTTCGCGGCCGCCCGGACGCTGTACGAACGGGCCGGCTTCTCCCCCGCCGAGCCGTTCGCCGACTACGTCGGGACCGAGGACAACACGTTCTACGCGCTCGCCCTGTAGCGGCGGCCGCGCCCGGTCACAACCAAGATCAAGTTCTCGGTATCGAACGGTTCCGTGCTCCGCGGTTCAGCCCAGCCGTCTCCCGGCTTGGCGTCTAGCCTGAGCCTCGTCCGACGTGATAGAACAGATATTCGTCAGCGAAGCGCGCTCCGCGGGAGGACACGTGAGCCAGCCAGCCGGGGGCGACGCCAGCATCCTCGACTTCCGTCAGCGCCACGGTCCGCGCATCGGCCACGGCCGGACAGCGGAAAGGGAGATGGCCGAGGCTCTGCGGTCGGCCGAGCTGATCGAGCAGTGCGCGATCGCGCTTGGGTCGTGCCCGCTCAGCATCGCCGGCGAGGCCGACGGCGGCACGCTGCCGATCGTCTCGCTGCAGGCGCAGTTGCCGGTGATTCAGAGCTGGCTTGACCGTCTCACCCAGCCGGACGCCGTCCGGCGGCCGGACCTGCGCCGGACGCTCGAGCTGAGCGACGCTCGCAGCGCCGTGGCCCTGCGCTTGCGGGCCGTCATGCGGAGCCTGCACCGCGATCCCCCCGGTCCCGGTCCGCTCGGCAGGCAGCTGGCGCTGGACATCCAGAGGTTCGCCGACTCTCTGCGCCGGCTGCGCGTGCTGGTTGAGCAGGCCCCGCCGGCATCACGCCGCGCGCCGTAGCCGACCCGAGCGGAGAGCGCGCATGACCGAGCAGGCCCCCCGGTGGGGCCGAGTCCTTCAGCGAGGAGATCGGCGTACTCGAAGAAGGCAGGCAGGACATCTCGACCGCTTTGAGAACTCTGCATGAGGCCAAGCTGCGGCTGAACCTGCTCGAGGACCACCTCGTCGATTTCCCCGGCCCCGATCTCCTCGGGGCCGGCAGGGCCAGCGAGAACGGCGGGCAGGAGGACGTCAGGCTGGCCGTCTACCTCTTCTCGGTCGCCCGGTCCTGCCGGGACATCGTCGAAGACCGGCGCTTCAACGCGTTCTTGCGCTCGGTCCGGTATACCAAGCAGAACACCGAAGTGCTGCTGGCCGCCTTTAACAAGCTGGCCGACGCGTGGAGCGCTTACCAGCCGCTCATCGAGCTGCTCGACGTGGCCGCGTGGGACGGGGAGCCCACGCTCGATCAGCTCTGGACCGCGCTCACGAAGCCGCGTCGCGCCTACATTGACGCCCTCGGCGCCTTCTACATCCAGCTCTTGAACGTGACCAACAAGCTGGGGGCCGCCGGCCAGGTCTCCTCCTAACCCGACGAGCAGGCTCGGATACTGGCTTTCGAGCACGCGCAGCGCGCCGGCGATGGGACCCGCGAGCCTGGTGGCAGCGGGCTGGTACCCGGCTCTGGAATTTTGCCGGAATGGCCTTTCCGCCTCGGAAAATCGAAGGGCCCAGTCCTTGTGCGGCCACGATCGGCCGCCGACCTGCTGTGCCAGCGCGCGGAGTTGATCTCCGGCCGCCTCCACGGCCGATTCGGCCTGGGCGAAGACCTCGCGGAACTCCGTCGACAGGCCCGGAGTCTGGTCCAGGTCGGCCAGGCAGTCGTTCGCATGGCGAAGGGCCGTCATGCAGCCGCGCAGCACACGGATCTGGGCCTGGTCGAGTCCGGCCAGATCGGCCGTTGGCTCGCAGGGGTCAGCAGGCGCCTCAGCGAGCGTCGGCGGCGGCGTGTGAACGCCCGGGGCCGGGTGACCCGTCGGCAGCCCCAGCTGACGGAGAATGAAGGTCCTGGTGCGGAGGTAAATCAGGTCGCTCTTCCCCGATGGCTTGCAGATGCCGACGTGATCGGCATCCACGCCGATCGGGACGACGCCTTCCAGACCCGGATCGACCGAACCCCGATCGACGATATGGAGCCCTTTGGTGGTTTGGTTCTCGAAGAACACCTGGGTCGCGAGGCCAAGACGCCGATGATTTTCCCTATACCAAGTGTTCAGGTCGACCAGCGGAGCGCTCAGCGCCTGGAGTTCTTTACCGGCCGCGCTGATCCGCAGGAATCCCCCCAGATACCGGGCCATGCTGGCAACGTCGCTGCCCGTATGCGGGGTCGCGATGAACACGACGCAGCACAGTCTTCCGCCAGCCAGGACGGCCAGAAGCCGCCCTTATCGTTCGTCCAAGACCTTTCTTGATGCCCCTCAATACCGTGCAGGAAAACCACGTCGGCGCTGGCGGCGTCCCGCGGGCCGCGGCTGACGAGCTCGCAGGAAGACATCAGAAGCGGCCCCTTCGAGCTGATTCTAATTTGCCAGGAAATATTACGCTCAGGCAAACAAACGCGCCAGACCGAGATCAGCCGCCGAGCTCGGTAAAATGATTTGGGCGTTGTAATTTCAAGCCGGTAATTTGACGGAATTCGTCGTATTAAGCGGCCCGGCGCTCCTGCTGGCACTGCCCGCGCGCGACCGGCGCGGCCGGGTCCGAAAGGCGGGCGGCTGCTGGTACGCTCCGGGCGTGTTCATGCTGGGTCTGGCGGCGCTGGCGCTGCTGGCGTTCGTGATCAGCCTGGCCGCCGATTCGCGCAGCTTCAGGAACGCGGTCTTCCTCGGCCTGGCGCTCGCGTTCGGCGCCCTCGGCCTGGCCGAGCGGCTGTCCGACGTGCCCGGGCGGCACGCGCACGAGCTGCTGATCGGGCTGGTGCTGCTGGTCGCGCTCGGGCCGTTCATCGTCGCCTGCTACCTGATCGGGAACGGGTTCACGATGATCAGGAAGGAGCGGCTGCGGCCCGCGAGCTTGCTCCCGCTGGTGGCCGGCCTCGGCATCCTCGCGGTGATCGCGCTCGACCTCGCGGCCGAGCGGACCGGCAGCGTCAAGCTCGGGCTGCTGGCGACCGTGACCACGCTGGTGTTCGGGTACGTGTCGTTCCTGTGCGTCTCGCAGGTGATCTACACCTGGTTCTACGGGCAGTTCGCGGGGCTGATGCGCCGGGCCGAGTACGTGATCGTGCTCGGGGCCGGGCTCGGCCGCCACGGCCAGGTCACCCCGCTGCTGGCCGGCCGCCTCGAGCGCGGACGCGACGTGTGGGAGCGGCTCACGATCCGCGGCCGTCGCCCGGTGATGATCGTCTCCGGCGGGCAGGGCAGCGACGAGGCGGTGCCCGAGGCGCACGCGATGGCCGACTATCTGATCGAGCGGGGCTTCCCCGGCGACCGGCTGGCGCGCGAAGACCAGTCGAGCACGACCGAGGAGAATCTCGCCTACAGCAAGGCGATCATGGACGCGGCGACCCCGGCCGCCACCGCCCGGCGCCGGCGACCCCGGTGCGTGATCGTGACCAGCGACTATCACGTGTTCCGGACCGCGATCATCGCCCGCCAGACCGGGATCAAGGGCCAGGTGACCGGTACCCCCACGGCCGGCTACTTCTGGCCCAGCGCGATGCTGCGCGAGTTCGTCGCGGTCTTCCTCCGATACTGGATCGTGAACATCGGCATCTGCGCGGCCCTCGTGGTCGCCCCGGTCGCCTACGCCGTCGCCGGCCGCTTCTGACACCGTTCCGAGAGCCGTCGGTCCGAGAGCCGCCGCCGCGAACGGCCGGCGAGGCGCGACGCACGCTAACGCGGAGCCGGCGCACGCCTGCCGGTGAGCCGGGCGAACGGGCAGGCCCGGCGCGGGCC
>Ga0335075_10015690_pt1 | contig 11343 bp, 7 predicted proteins | sample Lox_Sample_24_FD_206723 | JGI IMG/M metagenome (GOLD analysis project Ga0335075, IMG submission 206723) | Soil microbial communities from Loxahatchee National Wildlife Refuge, Florida, United States - Lox_Sample_2.4 | ecosystem: Environmental > Terrestrial > Soil > Wetlands | place: USA: Florida...
AGGAACTGGCGCTGGGGTGCCAGAGGGACCAGGTGCTGGGCGATGGGGTGGCGATGGAGGTGCGCGCGATCGACGAGCGATCGACGCGGCTGCAGATGGAGAGGCTGGTGCGGGAGCTGGAAGGCGGCCGCGGCATGGTGTTCCTGACCGGGGTACAGACGAGCGAGTTTCCGCGTGCGATGGATTTGGCGCTGCCGCTGCGCGCGGCGGGCGTGCCGGTATGCATGAGCGGACGCCATGTACGGGAAAGCCTGAAGCGGATGCGGGCGGTGAGCCGGGAGCTGCAGGAAGCGATGAACGTGGGGATCGCGCTGCTGGCCGGCGAACCGGAGGAACAACTGGCGGCGGTGGTGCGCGATGCATGGGAAAGGCAACTGAAGCCGCTCTATCCGGCTTTGCCGCAGGAGGGCGCGGCGGCGGAGAGTTTCTGGGCCGCAGTGGCACGCGGGAATCGTCTGGATGGGGGACTGCCGTGGCCTTTCCAGGGCCGGGTGCGGACGCTGCTGGCGGAGGCGGGAACGGGAACGAGTTCCGCTGCGATGGATGGGCTGGGGCCGACGATCCGGCGCGGTCTGGCGGATGGAGTGGAGCGATTTCTGCTGGCGGAGGACGATTTTTCGCGGCGGTCGGACTGGGAGCCGGTCTTCGACCGGCTGATTGCACTGCGGGAGCGCGAGAAGGTTCCGCTGGAACTGATGCTGTGCGCCGACGCGATGTGCCACCGGGTGCGGGGCTTTATTGAGAAGGCCGGACGCGCGGGCGTGCGGCGGGTGCTGATGGATCTGGAGAGCATCGACCCGGAGAGTACGCTGCGGGCGCAACACCGGGTGGGAGAGTATCGCCGGATGCTGGCGGCATGGAAGCGCGCGGGGGCGATGGTGTTTGTGCGCAGCGCGGCCGGCGAGGCAGGGGCGACGCGGGAGAGGATGCTGCGGGAGATCGGGAGCCTGCAGCGGGAGCTGGCGATCGATCTGCTGGATCCGGTGGATCGGATGGTGGGGCGTCCGGGCGAGAGGCCCGAGAGCCAGGAAGCGGTGGATGCGGATGCGTGGAAGGCGTTCTACAGCGTGGAGCACATGGAGACGGTGCTGCGACGGGCAGCGGCGGCGGGTCTGGACACGCAGAGCCTGATGCGGCTCCTGCTGCGATTTCACTCCTGCATTGTGTACGAGCGGGTAGATCCGCGGCAGGGCGGATATGGGCGGCGGAGGCATCGAAGGGATCGGCGGCCGACACTCGCGAGGGAGAGCCCACTGCGCTTTTACGGGCAGTCGGTGCGGGAAGCCGTGACCCGGCAGGCGAAGATGGCCCAGCTGGAGTGGCGGTTCCGGCGATTCGTGCGGGAGATGGAGCGGGATCCGCAGACGAAGCATTACAGCGATGCGGCACTGCCGTTGAGCGCAGGGACAGAGAACGGGGTTGTGACGATGCCGCTGCGGCCGGCCGCGGTGGCGCGGTGAGAAGAGACAGCCATTAGCTTCCAGCCATTAGCTATTCGCGGCTGGGAATTACTCGGTGCGCAGAGCCTGCATGGGTTCGACGCTGGCGGCTCGCCGGGCGGGGATGACCGCGGCGGCGAAGGCGGCCAGGGCCAGGAGCAGCGTGGCGGCAGCGAGCATGAGGGGATTCCAGGGCTGCACGCCGAAGAGCTGGCTTGCGAGGAGATAGCCCGCGCCAATGGCGGCCGGAATGCCGATGGCGAGACCGATGCCTACCTGGACAAAGGCTCCGCGGAGGACCATGGCGACCACGGAACGGCGATCGGCGCCGAGCGCCATGCGTACACCGATCTCGCTGGTGCGCTGTTCGACGCCGTAGGCGGTAACACCGTAGAGCCCGACGGCGGCCAGGATCAAACCGATGGCTCCGAAGAGCCAGGTGAGGCTGGCGATCATGTTCTGCTGGTCGAAGGTTCCCTGAATCACTTTGGAGTAAGGTTGCACATCGTACATCACGAGGGTCGGGTCGACATCGGCGAGGGCTCTCTTGACCTGGGCGAGCATGTTGGGCGGATGGCCCGGTGCCCAGATGACGATGTTGTAGAGGTATTGCGACCAGATTTCGTAACTTTCGGTGTCGGGCTGGTCGAAGTGCACGGTCTGCGCCTCAGGTAGGTAATACATGGGGCGGGCGGGGTCGCGGAAGCCCCAGTTCACGTAGTGGATATTGCGCACGACGCCGACGATCTCATAGGTTCCGGCATTCTTCCGAGGAGCCGGACCGAAGTGCTGGCCGACGGGATTCTGGTTGCCGAAGTATTTTTTCGCGAAGGCCTCGTTGATGACGGCCACGGGGCGCGTGGTGGCGTTGTCGTCTTCGGTGATGGGGCGGCCGGTCAGCATGCGGGCGCCGAGGGTATCGAAGAAGCCGGGTGTAATGCGGGTCCAGTCGGCCCAAATCTCGTCCTTCGGGCCGGGCTCAGGTTTGCCTTCGATCCGAATATCGTGACCCCACTGGTCGCCACTCAGCGGGGCGTAGGTGGCGGCGGTGACGCCGCGCACACCGGGAATGGCGGAGAGGCGGTCCTGAATTTGACGGAAGAGCGGAACCAACTGCTCCTGTTTGTAGTTGGAGAGCATGGGGTTGATGGAGACGAGGTAGCGGCCGTCGGCATTGAAGCCGAAGCTCTGGTGCTCGAGGTTGCGCAGACTGCCTCCGAGCATGGCGGCCGCGCTGAGGAGAACGAGGGATACGGCGGCCTGGACGACCACCAGGGTCTTTTGCGCCCAGTGGCTGCTGCCGCCGACGGAGCGATTGGCTCCGCGGAGGGCTTCGACGGGTTCGGCATGCGAGGTCATCCAGGCGGGTGCGATGCCGAAGACGGCTCCGGTCAGTACGGAGACTCCGAGCGCAAAAAGGAGGACCGGGATGGAGGGCGAAGCGTCGACTGGAATCCAGGTGCTTTGCTGCATCGAGTGGAAGGCAAGATAGAGGATGAGCCGTGCGCCGGCGAAGGCGACCGCTACACCGGCCGCGCCGCCGATGAGCGACAGAGTGATGCTTTCAAGCAGGGCCTTTCGGACGAGGCGACCTCGTGACGCGCCCAGCGCGACGCGGACCGCGGTCTGCTGGCGGTTCCTGAGGCCGCGGGCGAGCAGCAGGTTGGCGATGTTGGCACAGGCCACCAGCAGGACGCAGCACGCTGTGACCATGAGCAGCAGGAGGCCCTCGCCGTAATCACGGCGGAGGTCGGAGAAACCGGCGCCGCCGGGCGTGAGGAACAGGGACTGCTTTTGCCAAACGTCCTTTTCCTGCGGGCTCATATCGGCGAGATGGCTGGCGAGCCAGCCGTGGAGCTCGCCCTGCAGCTGCGCCTGGAGCGCCTGCGGACTGGTTCCAGGCCGGATGCGGCCGATGAGATCGAGCCAGTCGACCCGTGTGTTTTGGAGGCGCGCGGTGGCGCCGTCGATCATCGGCTCGGAGGTCAGGGGCAGCCAGATGTCGGGCATGCCCCAGCTAGCCATTTTGGCTCCGATGAAAGCCGGCGGAGTGACGCCGATGATGGTGAAAGGATGGCCGTTGATCTGATACGTGGAGCCGATCACGGAGGAGTCGGAGCCGTACTTCTCCTCCCACGTATGGAAGCTCATGACGGCAACCGGGGGTGCGCCCTGCCGATCATCGGCGTCGGTGAAGAGGCGCCCGCGCCAGGCGGATACACCCAGGGTGCGGAAGAAATTGCCGGAGACATACTGGCCGTTGCGCGTGTCGGCTGACGCGGATGAACCGGCGCGCCGCATGCCGAGCGCGGCATTCCCCGCCTGGAGCGCAGCAAGATCCTGAAAACCGGGAGTGTTGGCGCGGAAGAGCTTGTAGGCTTCCCAGGGAAAGAGACCCCACTGGTTGGGCTCGTTGTCGCCCGACTGGCTGTATCCACCCCAATTGCAGCAACGCGCCTGGTCGCCGATGCGCCAGAGCCGATCGGGCCGGGTGACGGGGAGAGAACGCAGCATGACCTGCTGTACCAGCGTGAAGATCGCCGTGGTAGCGCCAATGCCGAGCGCCAGGGTGAAGACGGCGGTCAGGGTGAAGCCAGGAGATTTGCGTAACTGACGCGAGGCATGCCAGAAGTCAGAGAGCATGGTTCTCTCCGGAGACGTGGGATGGAATCCTATACGTCCTGGATGGTTGTGCAGTTCACGGGCCAGGGGTGGGCGATGGACAAGAGAGAGCTTAGGCCAGCCGCAAGGGCGACTTTGTGTCCGGAGCTGGGAGTGATTGTCCGGGAGCGGACAATTGGACCCACGCTATACTCACGAGAATGGGAGGGGGCTGGTGGAATCGCGCTCGAACATCCGCATGTATTTTTGTTCAGTCGGCGCTGCGGCTCTGGTCTTTCTTCCCCTTCACGAGCCCGGGCTGCTGGCTGCGTCGCTCCTCCAACTCACCGTCTGCGGCTCCCTGCTGGCGCTCCTGCTTCTCTTCCTGACCTATCGCAAAGAGATTCGGGCGTTCGCTCAAGTCATCTTCCGAACCTGCGCGAATCTTCTTCTTTTCCTGCTGCCAGCTTCGGATCCTGCTGGGCCACGAGATGCGAATCCCATTGTTCCCACCGAACCATTCCATGCCGCTCTCTTTCAGCGTCCGCCTCCTTGCTTCGCGTAGCGGGGAGAGCTGAGGGCTCATCGCGCCTTGCCAGGGCATGGGTCCGCTGACCAACGCTGTGCGGAACCCGGCTTTGTGCCGGGGAAGAGGAACGGTTCAAGATGAATCCACCGCAGGACGTGGCTCCCCCTTCGGCCGCCAACGATCGCGTGGAGCGGGATTACCGGAGCAGGCTTGTCGAACTCAATGGGAGACTGGCGCGTGAACAACGGCGACGATCGGTGGCGCTGACCCTGCTGATCGGGTCCCTTGCCGCTCTGGTTCTGGCATCGGTGGGGAGGGGGCGCATCCGGTTTACGGGGATCGCCGTGATTCCGGCGCTGGGCATCGTGTTGTCTCTGCGTGAATATGTGAATCGACGGAGGGCATTGGCCAAGATCGTGGTCCGCTGCGGATTCTATGAGCGCGGGCTTGAGCGGCTGCGGCTGGACTGGCAAGCGCTCGAGCGCACGGGAGAGGAATTCGCGCGTTCCGATCACCTCTACCAGTTCGATCTGCAGATCCTCGGCCAGCGTTCTCTCTTCTCCCTGCTTTGCAGCACGAGATCGGAGGCTGGCGCAGCGTGTCTCGCGGCGTATCTTCTGGAGCCTGCAGACCTGAAGGAGGCACGGGCGCGGCAGGACGCGATCCGGGAGCTGCGGGGACTGGCGGGCCTGCGTGAGCAGATCGCGCTCCTGGGAAAGTACCGATTCCAGGGATGCGATGCGGACACTCTTCGCGAGTGGCTCGGGACTCCCGTGTTCCAGGTGCCGCCGGCCGTCCCGATCGCTCTCTTCATTTCGGGTTCTGCCGTTCTGCTGGCAGCGGTCGCGAGTTTGACGCAGATCGTGGCCTGGACTCAAGTCCTTCCTTTCGTCCTATCGCTCCTTTTGGTTCAGACGATCATGGGGACGATGCTCTTTCGCAGGATCCGCCGACGCCTCCGCGTGCTGCGCGTGGTTGCAAGGGAATGCTCGGTCCTGCAAGAGGGGCTGCGGCTGCTGGAGCAACAGGACTTCCGTTCCTCGAAGCTAAAAGATCTTGTCGATCGGTCGCGATCATCCAGTGCGTCGCTCCATCTTCGCCGGCTGGAACGACTCTTCTGGGGAATCGCCCAGCGGGAAAAAGAATTTCTTTCTCTGGTGTCACTGATGACCTCCGCAGGAACACAGCTGGTCCTGGCGGTGGAACGCTGGCGGGCACAATTCCAGGGAGAACTGAGCCGATGGGTCGACCTCTGGGCGGAGTTCGATGCCTTGAATGCGATCGCCTGCTACGCCTATGAAAACCCGGACCACATCTTTCCGGAACTCGTCGATGGGGAGGCGATGCTCGCTCTTCAGGGCCTGGGCCACCCGCTTCTCCCATTCGACAGATGCATACGCAGCGACGTGGATCTCAGCGATTCTCCGCGATTCTGGATTCTCAGCGGCTCCAACATGGCGGGAAAGAGCACGCTGCTGCGGGCGGTGGGGATGAATGCGGTTCTTGCTTATGCCGGCGCTCCGATTCGGGCAGCTCACGCCCAGCTCTCGCAATTCCGCGTCTGCGCTTCCATCGCTCTTTCCGATTCCCTCCTCGATGGAAAGTCGAAGTTCCTGGCCGAGGCGGAGAGGCTCATGCTGATTCTGCGACAAGCCGGCACCGAAACGCCCGTCCTGTTTCTCATCGACGAGATCCTGAGCGGCACGAATTCGGAGGACCGGCGTTTGGCCTGTGGGCCTGTGGTCCGTGCGCTCCTCTCCGGCGGCGCGGTGGGAATCCTCTCTACTCACGACCTGGCACTGACCGCGATCGCCGACGAGCGCGGGCTGAATGGGCTGAACTGCTGCATGGAGAGCGACGACCCGAACGATCCGCTCCACTTCGATTACCGGGTCAAGCCCGGGATCTCTCGCAGAAGCAGCGCAACGGCGATTCTCAGACTTATGGGGCTTCCTCCGGAGTCTCAGTGAGCGCATAACCGCCAGGGGCTCATCGACACGGGATGGGGGCCAACGTGCCAGATCAGGAACCGAGCTTGGCGGATTCGGTGCGGGCGGTCTGGAGGATGGGGAGGGTGGGGTCGGCGTTTTTCCAGCGAGCGAGGAAATCCTGATACGCGGCTTTGGCCTGGGATGACTGTCCCTCGAGGGCAAGGGCGCGGGCGCGATCGAGACGGGCGAGGGCGCCGATGGGGGAGTCGAGGACGACGCCCGGCCACGCGATGACGCGGTCGAATTGCTGCTGAGCGTGGGGGCCGTCTCCGGCGGCGAGGAACGCGAGGCCGCGCACATAGACCGGGACGAGTCCACCGGCGACGCCGCCGTCGCAGGGAGCGGCAACATCGAGCGCGCGGAGGGCTGAGGCGGGGTCCTTTTGACCGAGAGCCACGAGGGCGCGGATGACGGGAAGATACAAATCCTGAACAAAGGTGTCGTCGGGGAAGTCGCGGTCGAGCTGCGCGGCGAGGGCGCTGGCTTGCGGGAAGGAGCCGGCGAGGGCGAGAGCAGCGGCGGCTCCATATTTGGTGTCGCGATCGGAGGCCAGAGCGAGGGCTGCCTGGGCGAGGCGGCGCGCCTCCACGGGATTGCCAAAGAGCGCTTCGCGCTGAGCGGCGGTCACCTCATAGCCGGCGGCGGTTTCCTTTTCGCCGGCGCGGCGGGCGGACTCGACAGCCTGGGCGGTGAGGCGGCGCGCGGCGGTGAGTTGACCGGCGACGGCAGCGGTATCGGCGGCGTGGCCGAGGAAGAGATCCTCGATGCCGGGCTGACCGGCGGCCCAGGCGAGCTGCTGGTCCATGGCGGCACGGTTGTGCTCGAGGAAAGCGAGGTCGTAGCGGTAGAGGTGCAGGTCGGAGGAGTCGAGGCCGCGGGCGGTGGCCTGGTCGATGACGGCGTGAGCCTCGGCGAGGCGGTTCTGGGAGAGGCAGGCATTGACGAGGTTGGCGTAGTTCTGGCTGTCGTCGGGGGCGAGGCGCAGGGCGGCCTGGGCCTGCTCCATGCTGGGCCCGAAGCGGCCGAGGTCGCTGTCGATGACGGCAAGATCGGTGTGGGGGACGAGGTCGCCGGGCCAGGTCGCGGCCCAGGTTTGATAGATGACGGTGGTTTTGGCGAGGTCGCCGGTGACGAATTCCTCGTAGTGGGACTCGATGTAGAGGCGTTCGCGCTCGCTGACGCGGCTGCGGAGCTGCCAGGCGCGGCGGAGATTGGAGGCGGCGAGGCCGGTTTCGCCGAGATTGTTGTCGGCGTTGCCGAGGGCAGCCCAGGCCATAGCGAAATCGGGATCGAGGCGAACGGCGCGCTCAAAGAAGGGAATGCCGACGGAGGACTCGCCCTTCTGGATCATGGCGGCGCGGCCGAGACTATAGGCCTGGAGCGCTTCGAGGGAGGGCGTGGTGGCTTCCTCGATGGGCGTGTCATAGCGCTGGACGGTAGCGAGGGATTCGCCGAGCTGGGTGCGCAGGCGGCCGGTGAGGTCGCCGAGGGCTGCCAGCACCTGGTCCTTGCCGGCGGCGGTGGTTTCGAGGTCGGCAATCTGAGCGCCGGAGCGGCAATTGACGGCGCGCACGGCGAGGACATACTGGGCGCCGAGTCTGACGATGGAGCCATCGAGGAAGGCTTCGCCATCATCGCGCAGACAGAGCTGGCGGGAGAGTTCAGGAGTGAGCGGGGCGTCGGGCGGGTGGCCCATGAGGCGCAGGGACTGCTGGGTGCGGGATTCGGGGACGAGGCGGAGCCAGGGAGACTGCTCCAGCTCGACGGAGAGGGCCTGGCGGAGGGTGGCGTCGAAGACGGGATCGCCGGTGCGGTTGACGAAGCCGGCGAGGACGAGGCGGTCAGCGGCCAGAGGGAGGGTGGCGGCGGCGACGGGGTGTCCGGCGGGCTTTGGGCGATGGGCGAGGCGGAGACCGAGGTCGGCGAGGCCGGCAAAGGCCAGGGCGATGACGATGGCGAGGAGAGCCCAGGAGACGGAGCGGGAGGATGCGGGGGTGGGCGCGGGCGGAGGCGTGACGGCGCTTGATTCCGGAAGCACGGTGGTGGGTGGAGGCACAGGCTGGCGGACTTCTCCGACAAAGCGATAGCCACGGCGGGGGATGGTTTCGATGGAGTGGGAGCCGCTGGCGTCACTGAGGGTTTTGCGGAGCTGGGAGATGTGGACGGCGAGGTTGGACTCCTCGACAAAGGAATCGGGCCAGACGCGGCGCATGAGGGCTTCCTTTTCGACGAGCTGGCCGTGGTTTTCGAGGAGCACGGCGAGGATGTCGACGGCTTTACGGGAGAGGGGCACAAGCTGGCCGTGGCGGAAAAGGAGGTGCTGGGAGCCGTCGAGGCGGAAGGCACCAAACTCCCACTGAAGATGGTCTGGCCGAATCATAGGATCGGTGCGGATTCAGAGCTTTTTAAGGCTTTCTTTAGGACATTTGCGACGTCCTGAGGGCCTTCTATGACACATACAAGCCAGTCCGACCGGAGGAGGGATGCCGACGGCTTCGTTCAACGTGCGGGGAGTATAGCACGGGCCGGAAACGGCCAGCGTGCCTCGGAAGTGGGGCGCGGCGAGCGCGGGAAGACCCGATGGGAGTGGTCACGACGCCGGTGGGGAGCGGGCCAGGACTTTCGGAGGGCGGCATGGCGCGGAAGGCTGGGATCGGATGCGCGGGATTGCTGACTGGCGAGGAGGAGGTTGTCGGCCGGACACGGCGTGGGATCGAGTGGTGGGTGCGCAGCGTGCTGGCCGGGCTGTTTGTGCTGCTGGCGGCGCTGTGTGCGATGGCTTCTGCGCAAGGATGATTTTTCGGTTCAGAACGCGGTGAAAGGAGAGGGGACGAGGATGGAACAGAAAGGTGCATGGATCGATCTGTGGTCGCTGATTGCAGTGATTGTGCTGGGAGTGATCTTCGGGGCCTGTGCGCTGTCGGCATCTGGGGAGACGGGCGGGGGTGGGCCGGCGACGGTTTCGCCCGTCGCACCGGTGGTACATGGCAGCGCAACAGCCGGCGGGGATCGGGTGCCGCAGCGTTGACGGGTCGGTTCAGGAGCCGGAAGGCTGGCTGAGGCTGCGGCCGAAGGCGCGGAGGGCGTGAAGGGTGGCGCGCGCCGAGCCGGAATCGATGGCAGCGGCGGCCTGGACAACACCCTGCCGGAGATCCGGGGCGAGACCGGCGGCTTCAAGGGCGGCGGCGGCATTGAGGAGGACGATGTCGCGGCGGGGTCCGTGCTCAGCGCCGGTGAGGATGGCTTCGAGGATGGCCGCGTTGGCCTGGGGAGAATCACCGCCGGCGAGATGGCCGAGGGGAGCGTGCGCGAGGCCGGCGTCTTCGGGATGGAGGAGCTGGGCGACGCTGTATCCGGAGGACCCGTCGGAGGGGCCGCGGACGAGGATGGTATCGGTGGCGGAGAGTGCGATTTCGTCGATGCCGTTGCGGGCGTGCACGACGCGTCCGAAACGGATGCCGAGCTCAGCCATGGCTCCGGCAACGACATCAAGTTTGCCGGGAGCGTAAACGCCCATGATCTGAGCTGGAGCACCGGCGGGGTTGGTGAGGGGTCCGGCAAGATTGAAGATGGTGCGGAAGCCGAGCGCGCGGCGGATGGGCTGGACGCGCTTCATGGCGGGATGGAGCGCGGGCGCATAGAGAAAGGTGAATCCGGTAGCGCGAAGGCAGGCGGCAGACTGCTCGGGGGTGAGTGCGACGGGGATGCCCATGGCTTCGAGGACATCGGCGGAGCCGCATTTGGACGTGAGGCCACGGTTGCCGTGTTTGGCGACTTTGGCGCCGGCAGCGGCAGCAAGAAGAGCCGCTCCGGTGGAGATATTGAAAGTGCCGCGGCCGTCGCCCCCGGTTCCGCAAGTGTCGACGAGGGACGCGCGTTCTTCCGCTGTGAGAGGGATGGGCAGCGAGCATTCGCGCATAGCCTGAGCGAAACCGGTGAGCTCGTCGACGGTTTCGCCGCGGGTGGCGAAGGCGGCGAGCAGCGCAGCGATGGCGAGATCGGTGGCGGCGTCGGCATCGCTGGCGAGGATGGCCTGCAGGAGATCACGGGCCTCCTCGCGGGTGAGGATGCGGTGATCCTCGACGACCGTTTTGACCAGCGTGGACAGGGCGAGCATGGGGATGGCTCCATGCTACGCGACTGCGGCGGGAAGGAAGGTGGGGCGGCTCGGCACGAGGCAGAGCCGCTCCGGAGGCTGGGAAGTCAGTCGTTGGCGGCGGTGCCGGGGAGCGGTTCGTACGCCGGTTTCGCGGGAATCGCGTGGACGGAGGGCTCGGGCTTCTCCGCAAAGACGAAACGATAGAGCAGGCCGGCGAGGATGCCACCGAGGATAGGGGCGACCCAGAAGAGCCAGAGCTGACCGAGAGCCCAGCCGTGAACGAAAAGGGCCTGGCTGGTGCTGCGCGCCGGGTTCACCGAGGTATTGGTGACGGGAATGCCGACGAGGTGAATGAGGGTAAGGCTGAGGCCGATGGCGATGGGCGCGAGGCCCTGGGGCGCGCGGATATCGGTGGAACCGAGAATGACGAGGAGGAAGAAGAAGGTCAGCACGACTTCCGCGACGAAGCAGGCGAGCAGCGAATAGCCGCCGGGCGAGTGCGCGCCATACCCATTGGCGGCGAAGCTGCCGAGGACAAAGCCCGGCTTGCCGCTGGCGATGATGTAGAGGACCCAGGCGCCCGCAGTGGCTCCGGCGACCTGCGCGATGACGTAGGGCAGCAGGCGGCCGAGCGGAAAGCGCTTGCCGACCACCAGGCCGACGGAGACCGCGGGGTTGATGTGG
>Ga0335075_10015691_pt1 | contig 11342 bp, 10 predicted proteins | sample Lox_Sample_24_FD_206723 | JGI IMG/M metagenome (GOLD analysis project Ga0335075, IMG submission 206723) | Soil microbial communities from Loxahatchee National Wildlife Refuge, Florida, United States - Lox_Sample_2.4 | ecosystem: Environmental > Terrestrial > Soil > Wetlands | place: USA...
CTGGCCAGCAACTGCGCGTTGTACACCGACACCGCGGCTGGCCTGGCGAACTGGGACCCCAACCGCACGGCGTGCTCGGCGAAGGCGTCGCGTTGCTTGGCGTAGGCATTGATCGAGCCGATCGCCTGGTCACCGATAATCAAGGGCAGCGCTAGCGCGGAGTGCATTTGCATCCGGGCCACTCGGCCGCCAAAGTGCGGCCAACGGCTGTCACTGCCTAGCGATCCGCTCACGGTGGGGCGTTGCGACTGCATGCAAGTGATGCACGGCCCCTCATTTAGTTCGTTGTACTGAACCGCGTCTATGTCCTGGACAAGCACCGCTGTCGCCGCCCAGGTCTGGATGCTGGGTTTGCCGTGTCGCGGGTCAACCAATGCCACGCCCACCCCATCCGCACCGGGAATCGCCTGGACGGCGAACTCGGCGACGTCCTGCAGAAGGTCGATCACCGCTTGGGCGCCGGCAACGATGCTGGCCACTCCGCGGAGCCCCGCATGTAGTTCGGCCTCGTCTGCTTCCCGCTGGCTGGCGGAGAGTTCAGGTAATGGCGGCACTTTGCGGCCGGGCTGGGCGTCGAACTCGGCCAACCATCCCCTCCCTCCTTGGGTGAGAAATGTACTCTGCGTCGTGTCCCGAGAAGTCGGCCGACGAGCGCCAAAGTATTTGCGTGCTGCGGCCTGCCCGAGGACGTCTTGGGGATCATTCCTGCTTCGAGCACACCCCGGGGCACGTTTCTAGTAGTCCCGTGCGCCCAACCCGCGGAGCCCGACAAATAACTGCATCCCGCCCAGGGAAGACAACGAAATCTGTTCAGATCCGGGGGTTTTCGTGCTGGATTGCTAGACCGCGGTCACTCGCACCGCCTGAGGACCTTTAGGCCCCTGGCTGATTTCGAAGTCCACCCGTTGATTCTCCTCAAGGGAGCGAAAACCGTCCCCTTGGATCTCAGAGTGGTGGACGAACACATCTTTAGCGCCGCCATCAGGGGCGATAAATCCGAACCCCTTGTCACTGTTAAACCATTTCACAGTTCCCTGTGTCATACTAACTTCTCTTTCTTTCAATTAGGTGTAATTGAGGATACACCCAAACCAACTATACGATATTCAAAACAGGAAGAAAGAACCGCCACAAAATAGCGATGTCCTTCGACTGCCTTATCTCCAATGTTTTATTAGCTGTGCGACAAGGCTGGAAGTCAAGGTGTCGCGCCCGATGGATGCGCTTCTCGGTAACGTTTTCTTTCGGAGACCTACCGGACTTCTTGGTCATAGTCTGCGGGACCCTGCGTGGGCCCCGGTTCCCAGAGTGTACGCCTCCCTCGGCACACGTCGCGTACCTGTACTCAACGGCTGCCGCCACTCGACGCCGCTGACGGCGGCTCTGCCGGAGACGATTCACCCGTTAACTCGCCAACCCGGACGCCCTGGGACGCGGGCAGCCACAGCTCAGATTCCTCCGAAGTCTCAGTACCTGAGGCACACTGCCGGACGAGTTGCCGCAACACCCGGGCATTCATCGGTATTGCTGAATCGGAGATTTCGCGCATAAGGCGCCGCGGCTCCTCACCGGAACACGAAGGTGACAGCACGAACAACACCGCGTCGCGCGAATGCGTACCCATTAGATAGATGGTGTCGCTGAAAACTAGCCGGTATGGATCAAGCGAGACCATTTCGCTGTGGCGAATAAGTCGCTTGGGGGCGGGCAGCCATGCGCGGGGGTCGTAAACGACCCGGTGCACCGCGCCAATCCATAAGCCGAACACGGCAAGTAAATCGGGGAGCGCTAAGCTCAGGTCCAAGTTTTTCGGCCACCAGACGCCGTCGACAGCGGCGAGGGTCCGGTCGCGTTCACACAGCGCTAGTCGGGTGGCGCTTGAAGGGTGGGAAGAGACATGCGCCACTGGGACGCTCCCGTCTACTAATTTCGCTATCGCAGACGGCTACCGAAGCGGTGGTACCCGAGAAATCCACGATATTAAGAGCATAGCCCGCGTCGGCGGCAAGACGGTGCAACGGGCGCCACCAATCTCATCCCTATCGATCTGTTGACGCTAGGGCCGCGTATGCGGGTCCGACACTCGTTGGTCGCTGTTGGGTCTTGTTGATTCCCAAGTGCTTTTGAATGGCGGCGGCCTTCGACGGGCTTATCCGGGGTTTTGCCGTTCCTTCGCGCTGGTAGTCAAGAGGCACTCGACGGTCGAGGCATCGCTTGGGCCGGCGGCGGTCATCATGATGGCGTGCGCCTGGTCTGGATCGGCCTGCGCGGAAACGACCAGCAATACGATCTTGGCGCCATTGAGGCCGAGGACTTCGATGGTGTTGACTGGCTGCAGGCGATATCCGTCGAGTCGTACCGTTCGCCCCCCGGTCGCGAGTTTTGCAGGCGGCTTTGCCCATTCGTTCATGTTGTAGATCACGCGGTCAATTGGCCCGAGTCGAACTGACAGCACCGATAGCAGATCTGGCAGCTCCGCCGTGAGGTCCTCACTGTGCGGCCACCACGCCCCGTCGACATACCCGCTCTGGGGTGCCTTGGGCTTTAGCCTCAAGCGCGGTGTGTGCGCCGGTGGGGCATGCCGACGGCCGGCGTCCGCAGGATCCATTTTCAGCGTCATAACGACGCTCCTGTCTTGACCGCGAAACCGGCCAGATCATTCGAATCGGCGACGACATGGCTTTGACTAGTCAGGTACGAAGTACCGCCGATGGCCCTACAGTACTCGGGTGGTCCAGAACCAACCACAGCAAGCCAGGTGCCGTGATCAGCCCTTCTGGCGTGCCTTCTCAGCGGATGGAAACCAGTTGGTCGATCGAGTCCGCAGGCAAGTCGCCGTCGACGACCGCAGTAACAACGAGCTGGTTGAGAGTGATCGCGCCTCTGTGATTGTCGAGGAACGCGGTGTCGGAAGCGTCACGACCGGTGGCTATCCGTACGAGGGTTTGCCGCGGCGCTAGCAACGTCGCGTCGACCACCCGCCAATGCCCCTCGACAAAGGCCTCGGCCACCGCGTGAAAGTCCATCGGGTATACGCCCGGTGCGTATACCGACACCAGGCGGGCCGGGACGTTGACCGCACGCAGCAGCGCCACAACCAGGTGTGCGTAGTCGCGGCACACACCTTCGCCGGAGAGCAAGGTGTCCACCGCTCCATCGATCGGATCGCTTGAGCCGGGCACATAGTTCAGCCTGGTGCCCACCCACGAGCTCACATTCTCCAACAGCGTCCCCGAATCACCGTAGGTGCCGAATTCAGTTGCGGCGAAACCATAGAACTTATCGGCCTCGGCGTAGCGGCTGGGCCGCAGATACATCGACAGGTCGTGTTCGGTCACTGGAGCCGGATCGGTCTGACCAACGATCGTCGCCGCGTAGTCCACTTTTAGTGTGCCGACCCCTGCGTCGAACTTATGGATGCGGTTGCCATGCACACCACTCACTTCCAAGGGCTCGATGGGCCTTCCGTTCAAGACGAAGCGCAGCGACTCGGACACCTCAGCGCGCGGATGCGGGGCAACAGCTATCTGGAATTCCAGAGTGGTGGGCGCGGTGATTTCGACTTCGATCTCGGCGCCCAGTTCTCGTCTCATAGCGCGATAATGCGTCAATCCTTGCGGATTCGCTACCGGGGCCGGCGCTGGCTACCGTCGATGCCGCCGCAGTGGATCACACCGCCTCCGTTCGTCCTGAGAATCACCTTTGCCCGCCACCTGGAATCTTCCCTTGTGGCCGCGGATGGCATACCGTGGGAGGCAGCGCCAGGCTGGCCGCTGTCGAATTTTTGTTGTGTGCACAAACGCAGGACGGCTGTTTCGCGCAGCCGATAATCCGGCCGCAAACCGTTGGTCTTGACGGGCCTCGGTCGACAGCCACGAACTCAAAGCGGATTACGCCATTCGTGGACCGCTCAGGGTGCGGGGCACCTGGTGTTGTGTTCGCAGGGAACGCTGTGAGCAACGCTTTGGTCGCCAGCGTCCCCGCGTTCTCGACGAGTTCGGAGAGAGATGAAACGCATCGCCGGTATTCCGTGTGCGACCGTTCTGGTCACGTCGTCGCCGGTTCGATTCGTGGTCAACACGGAAGCGTCGCCATGACCCTAGAATGCGCCAGCAAGACCCAACTCGTCGAATTGCAAAAGTAATTGGTGCGCTGATGATTACGCGATTATCGGGGACCGATGCGCTGTCCCTACACTTACAGGACTCGACCACGCCAGCGCACACGCTGACGTTGGTCATCATGGATGCGTCCGATCAGCTCAGCCACCAGCGGCTACGCCGATTAGTGGCCAGGTCGCTGCCGCAGCTGGCGCGATTTCGCAGCCGACTTGTGTCCAAGCCGCTGGGTGTCGGCCAACCCGTGTGGGCCGAAATCGACGACTATGACCCGTCTCCGCAAATTCATTGCGCAACCGTTCGCGCTCCAGGTGGCCAGCGCGAGTTGGCCGATCTCATCGCGTATTTGAGTACCGAGCAACTGGGTTGCCGCGACCGGCTCTGGCAAGCGTGGACTATCAACGGTCTGGCGGGCGGCCGCTGGGTGTTGGCGGTGAAGATGTCGCCTGCGCTGAATGACGGGGCCGCAGGGGCGGCGTCCGTTTGGCCACGGCTGCTGACCACCGAACCGAACGCCGATCCGGCCAGCAATCTGCCGACCGAGCCGAGCCTGGGCTCGGCGCCGTCAGTTGGCGAACTGGTCGCGGATGTAGTGACCGAGATCGTCGAGAACCACGTCACAGGGATGTGGCTGATCGCCGACACCGTCTCGGGTGTGCTGCAGGCCGTGAGTGATCGGCTGCTCCGCAGACGCGAAGGCGGCACGACGACCCCGGTGCCATCGTCGATGAGCGGGCCGGTACCGCACACCGTGTTCAATGCGCCGCTGACCAAGCGGCGTGGGGTGGCCTTCGCCTCGATCCCGTTGGAAGACGTCAAGGCGGTCAGTACCGCGTTCGGGGGCAGCATCATCAACGTTGTTCTAGCTGCCTGCACACTGTCATTGCGCGCCTGGTTGCAACGGCACGACAAGGTACCAGACGATCCGCTGTTGATGCGGATGCCATACGAGTTGCCGGCCACAGAATTCACTAGTTTCGGCAAGGCGTTTGGTGTTGGGCAGCTTCGCATCCCGGTGCACCTGGACGACCCTGTGCAGGTTCTCGCCAATCTCCATACCGCTACCGAAAGACTGAACGCCATCCACCGCCACGGTAGCGAAAGTACCTATTTGACAGTCGATTTAGCGGCGATGGCGTCGCGGATTCCGCCGACTGTAGCTCGGGCAGGTATGCAGCTCTACACTCGATCCCGCCTGCGGCACAAGCTCAAGCCGATCTCTCACGGCAGCGTCTCCTATCTGACCGTTGACCCCTCGGACGCGTACTGTGCCGGCGCCAAGGTCGTCGGCATGCATACCGTGGCGCCGCTAGCCGACGGCAGCGGGTTGAACATCGCGCTGACGTCCCGCGATGACGTGCTCGACGTGAGCGTGTGTGCGTGCTCCGACAATGTGCCTGCAGTCGACGACATCGCGACCGGGATCGCGCACTCAATCGATATTTTGGTCGCGGCCGCACAGGAATCTCCTCGCGGGCAAGGCCGTTCGGTCGTGACAGAGATGACCTCACACCCCGTGAATCGTTCACGCGGCGGGATCTGTTGACAGGCAACTTTCAAGGTGCCGCGAATGGACCAAGCGACCGCCCGGTACTACCAGCATCGGCAGCCATGTACAGTGCAGGGGATCTCACGGGGCAAGTAGCCTCCAACGTCGTTCTAACGCGCCATCGCGTTGCCAGAGCGTGCCGGTCCGTTTTATGGTGCGCACTCACGGCGTGTAGTCGATAAGACAGGTGCTTGCGTAGATGGCTCATCCACCCACGGGACCAGTAGGTTTCCGGCACGCCGCCGAGTTGCCACAATCGGAAATATCGCGTGCGCGGACATTACCCACAATGCTGCGCTTCGCACACAGCTTCTGTCGGCTCGTTGTCCCGCTGTCGCAACTCGCCACCGTGGCCGAATCGCGCTGAGGGTCGATGGCCATCACCGAAGTACCTGAATATGCCCACCTGAGCGACGCCGATCTCGACGCGCTCGCGGCCGAATTGGAAGCCATCCGCCTCGATATCGAGGTTTCGCGGGGCGCCAAGGATCGAACATACATCATGCGCGCCATCGGTTTTCAGCGCTGCCTCGAAATCGCGGCGAGGCTGACCATCGCCAAGAGCAAAGGTAAGTTCGGATGGCTAGTCGGAACCGCCGCCCTGGCGGCGGCCAAGTGCATCGAGAACATGGAACTTGGCCATAACATCAGCCACGGTCAATGGGATTGGATGAACGATCCGGAAGTCCATTCCAATACCTGGGAATGGGACATGGCCGGTCTCGCGTCGCAGTGGCAGTACTCCCATAATTACCGACACCACGTCTTCGCGAACATCGTTGGCGTGGACGACGATCTCGGATTCCGAGTCATACGAGTGACTCGAGACCAAGAGTGGTCGCCGGGGGCATTGCTTCAGCCGTTTGGCGCGGTGCTGCTGGCGATGACCTTCGAATGGGGCGTCGCACTGCACGGCTTGAATTCAGTGCAAGAAGAGGAGAAGAGCGACACCCGCAGAGCCGCCCAGAAATCAGCGCTTATCCGCAAGATGGCTCATCAGGCCGGCAAAGATTATGTACTCTTCCCGGCGCTCAGTCGTCGGCGGTGGTGGCGCACCCTGGGGGCCAACGTGGTGGCCAACGGATTGCGTAACGCGTGGGCGTACATCGTGATCGTCTGCGGCCACTTCGTGGACGGCGCGGAAAAATTCACGCCCTCAGTGCTCGAGGGTGAGACGAAGCCCGAATGGTATCTCCGGCAAATGCTGGGTACTGCGAACTTCGAGGCCGGGGCGGTGCTGAGGTTCATGACCGGGAATCTCTGCTATCAGATCGAACATCACCTCTTCCCTGATTTGCCACATAACCGGTACCCCGAGATCGCTGAGCGGGTGCGCGCTTTGTGCGTCACCTACGATCTGCCGTACACGACCGGTCCGTTGCTTCGCCAGTACCTGCTCACCGTGCGAACAATCTGTAAGTTGGCGCTTCCGGACCGGTTTCTTGTCGCTACCGCCGATGACGCGCCAGAGACCGCGTCCGAGAACAGGTTCCGGAATGTAGCGAAACCGTCACACTTTTCAGGTGTCGGTGACAATGCGCGGCGGCGAGGATTAGCGACAGCAATATTCGCCGCAACTAGTCGCCATCGACCCGGCGCCAGATCGGCCTAAATTGAACTCATGCCACGTGCGATGGGACGCAAGAGGTTTCATTACGCGGGACCGCGAACATTCCTCGTTAATAGCACCAGCAAGATTGGCTCTCAGGGCTTCTTGTGGTCGAATAGCTTCTCGGTTGTCGAAAGTTTTGTGGCCGCCTTTACGCGCTTAGCGGCCCGTTTCTCCTTCAGAGACTTTCCAGACTTCTTGGACATGGTTTGCCGGGGAGACTTATCGGACATTGCTGCCCCCTTGATCATGGGGGCCTGGTTGGTCCCGATTGCTTGACCATACTCCTTTGAACCAGTACCAGCGGTTAGCGCCGCGCATCCGAGTCCTACCGTCGCCACCACTCATCGGGTGTAGTGTCAAGGTGTTGGAACCCAGCCATTCCGGGATGTATCAGCCTTCTTCCGCTGATCTCGCCGAGCAGCCGCTCACGCCGGACATGCCGGTAACAACCGGACATTGGGATCAGCTTGGACGCTCCACCCACTCACGTTTCGATACTTTCCCCTGTTGCGCCGCAAGGATTTTCCGGCACTGTGCATATTGGGATCCTCGGTACCTATGCGCCCACACCGAATGGGCCGGCGAGGTTCAGCGAGTGCCTATCGCGTGCCATATCCGCTCATAGTTTGGAGGCCGGTAGCAGTCGGGTGCCCGACAGTGAGCCTTTCTCGCGCGCTCAGGTGATCGGAGAGCGGGTCAATGGGTCGGCGCCATCAGTCGCGGCATGCATAGACTTGCTTAACCAGGCTGACGTCGCGGTCGTTCAACACGAGTACGGCGTCTACGGTGGTGTGATAGGCGACGAAGTCGTTGATATCGTCGACGGGTTAGCTGTCCCGTCGATCGTTGTCGCACGTACGATCCCCAAAGCCCCTACCTCACAGCAACGCTCGGTGCTTGAGTCGCTCATGGCGGCGGCTAGCCAAGTGGTTGTGATGTCCGAAGCGGCACGGCATACGTTGTGCCTCAGCTACGCCGTCGACCGCCGGAAGGTCACCATGATCCCGCATGGCGCGACCGTCCCGAGCAGCCCTCGGGCGAAGCGTCCAAGTAGACCCACCATCTTGACGTGGGGCTTGCTTGGTCCCGGAAAGGGAATCGAGAGGGTCATCGACGTGATGCCTCTGCTCAGTGATGTGCCCGGTCGGCCCCGTTATATCGTGGTCGGTCCGACGCATCCCTCGGTCCTGGCCGCCGAGGGCGAGGCGTACCGCGATGCCCGGATCGAACAGGCCCGGCGCAGCGGCGTGGCAGATTCGGTGTCCTTCGACCCTGGCTACTACAACCAGTCAATGCTGACCTCACTCATACAGCAGTCCTCCGTCGTCGTGCTGCCCTACGACTCCACAGAGCAGGTGACCTCCGGCGTACTCGTCGATGCGATCGCGAACGGCAGACCGGTTGTGGCGACTGCATTTCCGCATGCGGTGGAGCTGCTCAACAGCGGAGCGGGAATCGTCGTCGACCATGACGAGCCCGTTGCGCTGGCCACGGCGCTGCGCCAGATCATCACGCATCCGCGACTTGCCGGTTCGATGGCGGCCGAGGCCCGGCGACGTGCGCCGGAGATGGCGTGGCCGGTAGTGGCCAGCGCATACGTGGGACTCGCGCGCCGACTGCTCGCTGAACGGTGGAGACAGAAGTGAGTGCGGGTCAGTTGACCAGCGCCATGGCGTGAGCCCGCCGCAGCTTTCCTGATGGCGTCTTGGGGATCGTCCCCGGCTGCAGCACAACCACGTTTCGAGGCCGCACGTCGGCTTCCGCGACAACCTCGTGAGCCACCTGACGCTCAATCCGACGAACCTCGGTCGGGTCTTCCCATGCAGCTGACTCCACCGCGACCGCGAACGTTTCCCGCGAGCGCCCGGCCTCGAGGCGGACGGCCACTGCGCAGCCTGGTCGCACCCCGGCGACGCGGGCGGCGGCGCGCTCGATGTCGGTCGGGTAAATCTTGCGGCCGCCCATGATGATCACGTCCTTGACCCGACCACACACCACGACGCTGCCCGTCTCGGTGAGGTAGCCCAAGTCGCCGGTGTCATACCAGCCCTGCTCATCCTGGGCCGCGACAAAGCCGGCCAACGTTGTATAACCATCGGTCACCGATGCGCCGCGCACCTCTATCACGCCGACACCCCGCGCGCTCATCACGCGGCCGTCCTCGTCGACGATCCGCACCTCGAGCCCCTCCAGCACACGGCCGAGCGTTGCGAGCCGCCGGGTTTTGCCCCTGCTTGCCGGGACGGCTCGGTGTAGGACCGCGAGCAAGTCGGCATCGATTTCGTCGACGACCATGCCGGTGCCGCACTCGGTGAATGACACCGCGACGGTAGTTTCCGCCATGCCGTAGGCCGGCAGGATTGCGTCGGCGCGCAGCCCGAACGGTCGGCCCGCGTCGATCAGGTCTTCCACGTCGGCGGGCTCGACCGACTCGGCCCCCGACAGCGCCCAGCGCAGCGTGGACAGGTCGAATTGTCCGGGGGTGGCCTGCCTGCGCAGCCGTTTGGCGAAGAGGTTGTACGCAAAATTCGGAGCTGCCGTCATGGTGCCGTGGTACTTGTCAATGAGCTTGCCCCACAACAGCGTGTCGCGCAGGAAGTCCATCGGGGTGACCTTGACCAACTCGACGCCGAAGTACATCGGAACCGTCAAAAACCCGGTCATCCCCATATCGTGAAACAGCGGTAGCCAGCACACGATCACGTCGGTGTCGGCGTCGACCTGCGCGCCGATGAACATGGCCTCGGCGTTGGCTACGAAGTTTTGGTGACTGATCTGGACCGCCTTCGGCGATCCGGTGGACCCCGACGTCAACTGCAGCAGTGCAAGGTCGTCGTCGCTGGTGTCCACGGGGTCGATAGGCCTGCCGTCGAATAGTTCAGCGATAGTCAGCACCCGGATGCCGCGGGCCGCCAGCAGCGGGGCCGCCGGCATGAACGGATCGGAGACGATGACCACCTTCGCGTCAATCATGCCGATGACGGCGGCGGTCTCCTCACCCCAGCGCTGCAGGTCGGTGCGCGGAGTCGGCTGGTGAAGCATGGTCACGCTGGCGCCGCGCATCCAGATGCCCTGGGCGGTCGGGGCGATCTCGACGGGTGCCCCGGCCAGCACGGCGACGACGTCACCTGGTCCGACGCCTGATGCAGCCAGGCCGCCGGCAATGCGACGGGCACGCTGGTGCACCTCGCCCCAGGTATGCCGGATCGGGGCGCTCGGCTCGCCGGTAACCATGCCCTTGCGACTGGTCATCGCGCTGGCATACATCGTTTCGGTGAATCTGCTCACAGCAGTCCCTTCGGCTCCGTCGCGACAGAGCCGCGAGAAGCCATGGTCAAATCGGTGGCACCGGGCGCGGAAATCCGCGCGCACCGATAGGGCGGGAGCCGCTGGGGTACGGCTGCGGAAGAGCAGGATCCCCTCTTATACGTCCCATGTGGAGTCGGACGCACTGACTGTACATACCCATCCGCGGACGAGCGGACAAGCGCGCCGACGACCACTGAACATCTGGACAAGGGACTCTCACCCAGCGCATAAAGCACAACCTGAAACAGTCGGCTTGCGTCGGGACCGGGAGCCCTTCGGCAGGGAGATCAGATCACTGCCGTGACGTGTCCGGAAGGCTGGGGGATCAACCGTGTCCAACGCTACCGCGCGGGCTGGCCATTCGCGAGCGGTTGAGCGAGCGTTGTATCCAGACCGTGACAGCTGCGCTACCAGCGACGAAGTCGCTACGGGGTGCTGTTCGTGTTACGCCTTCGAATTCCGGTCAGGCGGCGCAATGCCTTGCGGCCGTTTGCTCACGGTTTCGCGGCCGCACGGCCGATGAACGCGGGGCACGGCAGTAACTCGTCCGAGAGTTGGCCCGCGTCTCGCGAATTCTGAGGAACCTTCGTCGTGACTACACGTTCCTCGGCACCGTGCTATAGCATCAGCCCTAGTTCCCTGTTCTTCTGTAGAAGCAGCGTGGGGAGTCAGAGGCCGGTCCGCTACAGCGGTGCCGGCCTTGTCCATGCTCGGGTGTATTTCTCGGTGTGAGTGGACGCCGGGCGGCGCACGG
>Ga0335075_10015693_pt1 | contig 11342 bp, 14 predicted proteins | sample Lox_Sample_24_FD_206723 | JGI IMG/M metagenome (GOLD analysis project Ga0335075, IMG submission 206723) | Soil microbial communities from Loxahatchee National Wildlife Refuge, Florida, United States - Lox_Sample_2.4 | ecosystem: Environmental > Terrestrial > Soil > Wetlands | place: USA...
GACCGGAGGACCGGATGGCCTCGGCCAGCCCGGGAATCATGTAGTCGAGCACTGCCACGGTCTGGTCCGGGGTGCTGTCGCTGGGCGAGATGCCCGTGCCGCCCGACGTGATGATGACGTCGACTTCAGCGTCGACCGCGTTGCGCAGCGCCGCGCCAACCGGCTCCCCGTCGGCGACCACTTCCGGCTGCACCGGTGAGAACCCATGCTGTGCAAGCCATTCGGCGATTATCGGCCCGCACCGATCTTCGTAGGCCCCAGCCGACGCTCGGGTCGAGGCAATGATGACCCGCGCGGACCGGCCTGCCATCAGCGCACCCACGTTCCGTGCTTGCCGCCGTCCTTGCGCAACACCCGAATGTCATCGATGCGCGCAGCGGGGTCCACCGCTTTGATCATGTCGTAGAGCGTCAGGGCGGCGACGCTCACCGCGGTCAGCGACTCCATCTCCACGCCGGTGCGATCGGTGCTGTGCACCGTCGCGGTGATCTCGACATCGGTCGCACCGATGCTGAATTCGACGTCGACTCCGCTCAGCGCCAACTGATGACACAGCGGGATCAGGTCGCTGGTGCGCTTGGCGGCCAGGATGCCGGCAACCCGCGCAGTGGCCAGGGCATCGCCTTTGGGCAGCCCGCGCGACGCGATCAGCTCGATCACCTGCGCGGTGGTTCGTAGCGAGCCCGCGGCAACCGCGGTGCGCTGGGTGGCCGCCTTCGCGGTGACATCGACCATATGAGCCGCGCCCTGATCGTCTATGTGCGAGAGCGGACTCGTCGAGTCAGCCACGCTTGCCATTCTTACAGGTCCCGCGCTAGCGCAGATCCCAGATCTGCACCGTGGAGCCGGCCGGGATCTCGATGACCTCCGTCGGGACGTCCAGCAGGCAGTTCGCCGACGGCAGCCAGCCGAGATGGTGAGACCCCGGCGGGCCGTGGCTGACCACGGTGCCGTCGGCGGCGTCGAAAACCCCGCGGCGGAATTGACGCTTACCCGCGGGCGCGGTCAACGTCTCGGCCAGCTCCGCGGTTCGCCGCGGCCGCTGCGCATCGGGCAGCCCCATCGCCGAGCGCAGCGCCGGCCGGATGAACACCTCGAAGGACACCAGCGAGCTGACCGGGTTACCGGGCAGCGTGACGATAGGCGTGTCGGCGACCCGGCCCGCGCCCTGCGGCATGCCAGGCTGCATCGCCACCTTGACGAACTCGACGCCCTGATCCCCGGCCCGGCCGAAGGCGTCCTTGACCACCTCGTAGGCACCTGCGCTGACGCCGCCGCTGGTGATGATCAGATCCGACTCGGCGGCGTAGCGGTCCAGCAACGCGGTGAGCTCGGCGACATCGTCACCGGCAGCGGCGGTGGCGACAACCTCGGCACCGGCGTCGCGGACCGCGGCGGCCAGCATCGGCGCATTGGACTCGTAAATCTGCCCCGGCCGCAACGGCGTTCCCGGCGAGACCAGCTCTGATCCGGTGGAAATGATCAGCACGCGCTGAGGCGGAATCACCGTCAGCTCGTGCAGTCCCAGCGCGGCGGCCAGGCCAACCACCGCCGGTGTGACCACCTGCCCGGCCCGCAACACGGTGGTGCCCGCGGCGACGTCCTCGCCGGCGTGGCGGATGTGTTTTCCCTCGGCGCTGGGTGCGTTGATCGACACCACATCGGTTCGCCCGTCGGTGTCCTCGACGGGCACTATCGTCGTCGCGCCGGCCGGCACCGGCGCGCCGGTCATGATGCGATGCGCGGTGCCCGGCCCGAGGGCGGGGACGTCGATCCGGCCAGCCGGAATGTCTTCGGCCACAGGGAGTTTCACCGGATGATCGGCTGACGCCGAAGCCACCTCGTCGGCACGCACGGCATAACCGTCCATGGCGGAGTTGTCGAAAACCGGTAGCGACACCGTCGCGGTCACCTCGCCGGACAGCACCCGGCCCTCGGCAGCGGGCAGTTCGGCGGTCACGGCGGGCCGGGCAGTAATCAGCCCAGCGACAACGCGTTGATGCTCTTCGACCGACCGCATGGCGTCAGTAAATATAGTTGGTCCCGTGGGGTGTTTGGTGGTGCGTGCCGCGCTGACGGATCAGCCGATTCTGCTTGCCGAGCACGAGGAGCTGGTGAGTCATCAGGCGGCGGGCGCCATCGTGGGGTTCGTCGGGATGATCCGCGACCACGACAACGGACGCCAGGTGCTGCAGCTGGAGTATTCCGCGCACCCGTCAGCCGCCGACGTCATTGCCGAAGTGGTGGCCGAGGTCGCCGCGCAGTCCCATGGCACACGGGCCATTGCGGCCAGTCACCGCATCGGTGTCCTGCAGATCGGCGAGGTGGCGTTGGTCGCCACGGTCGCCGCCGACCATCGCCAAGCGGCATTCGCGACCTGCGCACAGTTGGTGGACGAGATCAAAGCGCGGTTGCCGGTGTGGAAACGCCAGGTCTTCGCCGACGGAACCGACGAGTGGGTGGGCTCGGCTTAACGGCCGGAAACTATCCCCCGGCGAACGGCGGCAGCACGTCGATCGTGTTGCCCGCCTGCAGCGGCTGGGCCTGGTCGCGAACCGCCATGCCGTCGCAGAGATAAGAGCACCTCTTGAGCACGCGGGCGAGTTCTTGGCTGCGGCCGCCCAGCGTATCGACGAGCTCGGCGACTGTCGCGCCGGCGCGCACCGCCAGCTCCTCGGACTCGGATCCCGCAGCAGCACGGGCGGCCGCGAAATACCGCACGGTGATCGTCACCTCAACCGCCGATTGCGCTCATCGGCCGGGGCGGCTGGACAAAGTCCGGATCGTTGATGCCATGACCGGCGGGTTTGCCCCAGATTGCCGTCCGCCACGCCGCCTCGATCGCATCGTCGTCGGCGCCGCTGCGCAGCAGCCCGCGCAGGTCGGTCTCCTCGATGGCGAACAGGCAGCTCCGGAGCTGGCCGTCGGCGGTCAGCCGGGCGCGGTTGCAGGCCGAGCAGAACGGCTCCGACACCGAGGCGATCACCCCGACCTTCCCGGTGCGTCCAGTCGCGGGATCGGTGACCCGCCACAACTCCGCTGCCGCCGAACCCCGCGGCGCCCGATCCGCTTCCAGACCGAAGTGACGTCTCAGCTGCGCCAGCACTTGGTTCGCGGTCACCGCAGCCTCACGCCGCCATTGATGTCCGGCATCGAGCGGCATCTGCTCGATGATCCGCAGCTGGTAGTCGTGGCCCAGACAGAACCGAACCAGCGATACCGCGTCGTCGAGGCCGGTCAGCGGGTCGAGTACGGCATTCACCTTGACCGGTCGCAGACCCGCGTCGTGCGCGGCGGCCAGGCCGGCCAGCACGTCGGCCAACCGGTCGCGGCGGGTGATCGCCGCGAAGCGCAGTTGATCGACACTGTCCAGCGACACGTTCACCCGGTCCAAGCCGGCCCGCGCCAACGCCTCCGCACGCTTGGCCAACATGACTCCGTTGGTGGTCAGGGCGAGCTGCGGCCGTGGTCGCAGTGCGGCCGTTGCGGCGACGATTTCTTCAAGATGCTTGGCCAGCAACGGTTCTCCACCGGTGAACCGCACCTTGGTGATACCCAGCCGCGTTACGCCGATGCGCACCAGCCGGACGATTTCGTCGGGTTGCAGCAGCTGCTCAGCGGCCGACCACGGCAGGCCTTCGGCGGGCATGCAATAGGTGCATCGCAGATTGCAGCGGTCGGTCAGGGACACCCGCAGATCGGTTGCGGATCGCCCGTAGCTGTCAACGAGCGGGCCGGTGGACGGGGCTCGTGTTGCCACCCCAACGCGCGGCACCAGAGGCAGACCGAGCGTCGTGATCATGGCACCATCCGAATCTGGTCGCGAGCAGTGTTTCCATTATCCTCCAGCATCCCCCGGCCTCGCCGAAAGAGGCAGGGCGCTCGTCTTCCTGCAGGTCATGGCGTTGCTCTAGCATTTACCTGTGCCAACGATGCGGATCCGTCAGGCAGCCGAGTTGCTGGGGGTCAGCGACGACACGGTTCGGCGTTGGATCGACAACGGGACTTTGTCGGCCAGCCAGGACGGCGCCGGGCGCAAGGTGATAGCCGGAAAGGTCTTGGCGGAGTTCTGGCGAAACAACGCCCGACCGCTACCGCCGAACCCGCTCGGCACTGGCAGCTCGGCGCGCAATCGTTTTGTCGGGTTGGTCACCAATGTGGTCAGCGACAAGGTCATGACACAGGTCGAGTTGCAGTGCGGCCCGCACACCGTCGTCTCGCTGATGAGCACCGAGGCCGCGCGCGAACTGAAACTCGAGCCCGGCAGTCTTGCGGTGGCAATCGTCAAGGCCACCACCGTGATCGTCGAAACCCCTAAGCCGCTCGGGGATTGACGTTATGGGCAGCAAGGCCGCGAAAAAAGTCGACTTCGAACGCCTAGCGGACGCATTGGGCGACTACCGGTTTGCCTACCTCGTCACCGTCGACGACGACTACCGAGTGCATACCGTGACGGTCGAGCCCGAGTTGCGCGAGCGCGTCATGGACGTCGGGCTGATCGGCGGCCGAACTCGTAAGAACGTCGAAAGCCGCAGCGCCGTCACACTGTTGTGGCCGCCGAGCGAGCCGGGCGGTTATTCGCTGATCGTCGATGGCACGGGCGAAGTGGCCGACTCCGACGAAGACACCACTGCGCTTCAGGTGGTGCCGACCCGCGCGCTGCTGCATCGCAACGCCGACCCGACGACTCCGGGGTCCGCGACGGGATGCCTGCACGACTGTGTGGTGTTCGCCACGCAATAAGGCGAAGTGTGGCGCGCTTGGGACGCGCGGTGAGCGGGTACGGAGTACCAGGTCGCGCCGCGTATCATCACGCATCGGGCTTGTCGCGTGGGCGTTGTGATACCCACTACACTTTGGCCCCTCGCCCTCGTAGCTCAGGGGATAGAGCACGGCTCTCCTAAAGCCGGTGTCGCAGGTTCGAATCCTGCCGGGGGCACTACTGTTTTTGCAGGTCAGCGGGGTTATCTCTGAGTTTAGCCTTCAGTCTCAGCTTCGTCTGGTCGGTGCTTGGTCGGTGATTGTTTGGCATCAGATGATGTGCGATCCCGGTTCATGCTTGACATTTCAGTTCCGGTTGGTGCTTTACGGTGCTGGGACGCGGTTCCGGTAGGTGCGCAACATCAGTTCCGGTAGCTGCTTTACACCTCCGGGTGGTCGTGGGTTCTTTCGTAGTCGTTGGTGGACTGCGAAAGGGGCCGGCATGTTGCGGGAGCTGCGGGTGTCCGAGCTGCGTTATCGGGCGGTGCTCGAAGTCTTGGATGGGGCGGTGATCAGCACGGTGGCCCGCCGCTATGGGGTGTCACGGCAGACCGTGCATGCCTGGTTGCGCCAGTATGCGCGTGATGGGGCGGTGTTGAACCTGGAGGACCGGTCGTCGCGTCCGCATGGGTGTCCTCATCAGATGGCGGCAGAGCTAGAGGCGCGGGTACTGGTGTTGCGTGATGCCAACCCGCGCTGGGGGCCGACCCGCATCGTCTATGAGCTGGCGCGTGAGGGCGTGGTGGCGGTGCCGGGTCGCTCCAGTGTGTATCGGGGTACTCACTGTCTCGATGGCCGGTATCAACCGGGAGAGCGGCAACAGCGCCTGTCAGCAGGTCCTTGGTGCTCGCGCGAACATCGTTGTGGGAGTGCGGAGTTGCAACGACGCACCCAGTATTCCGATCAGCGCGACCGTTGCCGACCCTGACCTCGCAGGCCAAAGTGCAGAACGGCTCGCAGGGGAGATCCTTAGCCGCGTCCAGGCCTAGCGGCCCGACGCGTACACGCTCTGCTGGACGCCCCCCAACCCGTCTACCTCTGGGTTATGAGCTAACCGGTCGCGGTCTTCCCCACTACGCTCGGTCTCATAGCTGCACGTCAGCGACGTTCAGCCGTCCAAGCTGTCTCGGCTCGTCCCGCTTGTTCGCATCGGTTCCGCCGTGTTCCGTGGCCGAATCCGTGGCCACCACGCTGAGCGACAAGTGCAACCCGCCTCGCCGTCACAGGGGCGCTTTTCATGAATATTCGTCATTATCCATGAATTAACGCGCTACAGAAGCGCCGTTCCGGCGCCACCTTACTCGTTGGATTCGGCGTAATCATCTGGCACTTAAGCGAGTTCGCAATAATCATGCCGCCGCCGTGATCGATCCGACTGCCACCATCGCCCAGCCGATATTTCTCACGCCGACAATGCCCGACACGCATTGATCCGACAAGCCCTAGGCCATTGCGTCACGGTGACGTACCGGCTGATAAAATCCCCTAGCGTGGAGCTGCGGTTGGGATCCCGAGATCCGCTGCTGCTGAGATCATTCGGGCGTCATACGTGATGACCGCCCGTAACGTGTCGCCGGCTCGCTGTGCCGCTACGAGGTGCATAGCGTCTAGGCTGCGCAGGCGCAGCGGCAGCAAGGTGCCGGCGTCGTCGAGCAGCTGTCGCGTCAGCATGACGGTGTCCAAGCTGTTAAGGAGGTCTCGGGCATCAGCGACGGCTTGGGCTCCGTTTGGTGCCACTGCACGTATCAGCTCAGTGCGCGCCAGCGCCGCCGAGAACAAGCTGTCGTCCGCTCGCGCGCTCAAAAAGGACTGCAACGACTGTGATTCATCCTCAGCGACAACGAGTTTAACCAGGGCAGAGGTGTCCAGGTAGATCCGCATCGCGCTAGCGCTCGTCGCTCCGCAGTCGCTCAAGGGTTTCAGAGGCGCTGTGCGGGTATGCCGCAGGTTTGATGTCGTCGACGTTCACCGGACGAGCCGCCTTGACAACTTCACCAGCGTTAATCAGGTCTTCCCAGGGATCGCCCGTGATTGGCACCAGCCGCGCGACGGGATGGCCGCGGTCAGTGATCTCGATCGATTCCCCGGCGGCCACTTCTTCGAGGTACCTGCTGGCGTGTTGCCGCAGCTCCCGCACCCCTATCGTTTTCATGTGCTACACAGTAGCACATGCGCTATACCACCGGCCGCCGCGCCATACTTCATCCTTCGAGCGGGCCACTCCCCCAGACCCGAAGCCCCCCGGGCCACCGATGAAGCTCGCGCGATCATCCGCGAGCGCTACACAATTCCCGACACAGTTCGCCGAGCCGCGAACAGGCCTAACCACTAACCCAGAGTGTCAAGAATCAACCGAAACCAAAACGTCAACCATCAACCGACACTGAACAGGGCACTCTTGTGAAATGTGCGGCTGACGTACAGGGGCACTCTTGTGAAATGATGCGCGATGTGTACGCGCGTTCAACTTTCGTCGCGGCCGCCATCGCCGCGGCCGCGATCAGCTGGGCGTCACCGGCCGCCGCAACGCCGGGGCCGGGGAATCACAGCCCGTCGTACCAGAACGGCTATGACACCGAGCATCAGTACTACTCGACGCCGCAGAACCACACGTTCCTTAAGGGCGAGATGAAGAACGGCTATACCACCGCGACGGTCTGCCAGCTCGAGATGAGCGGCGGGGCGCCACCTCCCAATGCGACCGACTGGATGCGCGGCTGCATGGACGCCCTGCACGATCTGGGATTCGCGCCATAGAGTGACGCGGTGGACGCACGCGCTCAAATCCTGATCACCGCCGCAGAGTTGAGCGATCTGATCCGCGCCGAGCGCCCCGTCACGATTCTCGATGTGCGCTGGCGACTCGATCAGCCCGATGGGCACGCGACCTACTTGCAGGGTCACATCCCGGGCGCGGTCTACGTGTCGCTGGAAGACGAGCTGAGCGACCACGCCGTCACCGGCCGCGGACGACACCCGCTGCCGTCAGGGCGCAGCGTCGAAGCATCCGCGCGCCGCTGGGGCATCCGTGCGGGCATGCCCACCGTCGTCTACGACGACTGGAATCGGGCGGGTTCGGCGCGGGCGTGGTGGGTCTTGACAGCGGCCGGCCTGCCCGACGTGCGCATCCTGGACGGCGGCCTGTCCGCGTGGCGGTCGGCGGGAGGCAGCCTGGCCACCGGCCCGGTGACGCCGCCGGCGGGCAATGCGGCTGTGCTGCACGATGATCTGTACGCCGGAGCGCTACCGACGCTGACGGCGGAGCAGACGCTCGCCGCTGACCTGACACTGCTGGACGCGCGCGCACCGGAACGCTTCCGCGGTGAGGTTGAGCCGGTCGACCCGCTTGCCGGTCACATCCCCGGCGCGAAGAACCTGCCCAGCGGGAAGGTGCTCACCGGCGACGGCACATTTCTCGCGGAGGACAAGCTGAGCCAGGCGCTGTCCGACCACGGGATCCAACGCGACGGCCGGCTCGGCGCCTACTGCGGCTCGGGTGTCACCGCCGCCATCACGGTGGCCGCGCTCGCCACGCTCGGACACCAGGCCGCGTTGTTCCCGGGGTCGTGGTCGGAATGGAGTTCGGATCCCTCGCACGCCGTGGCGCGAGGATCCGAGTAGCCGCTGGCGACTACAAGGTTTGTCAATCGCCGCGGACGGTAATGCGGCTACGAAGGCGGGCTCGTTGGTCGACCTACGTGTTCGCTCAGGTCTCGTCGGTTCAGCCGAGAGCCGACGAGACCGTCTCTAATTTCTGGCATGAGAGTCTAGCAACCCGGCGGCAACGTCCGAGCAGCCGGACATGGTGTCACTCTTTTAGTTGTAGTAACGTGCGGCTATGGACACCGATGTCTGGATTCTTGGCGGCTACCAAAGCGATTTCGCCCGCAACCTCACGAAAGAAGGCCTCGATTTCGCGGATCTGACCCGCGAGGTCGTCGACGCCGCACTCGCCGCGGCCAAGGTCGACGCCGCCGATATCGGCGTTGTTCACGTCGCGAACGCGTTCGGTGAGATGTTCGCCGAACAGGGTCACCTCGGCGCGATGCCGGCGACCGTGTGTGACGGCCTGTGGGACACTCCGGCGTCGCGGCACGAAGCCGCGTGCGCTTCCGGCAGTGTGGCGACCCTGGCAGCGATGGCCGACCTGCGGTCGGGCAACTACGAAACCGCGTTGGTCGTCGGCGTCGAACTGGAGAAGACCGTGCCCGGCGACACCGCAGCGCGTCATCTGGGCGCCGCGGCGTGGACGGGCCACGAGGGCGCCGACGCGAAGTTTCTCTGGCCGTCGATGTTCGCTCAGGTCGCCGACGAATACGACCGCCGCTACGGCCTGGACGACGCCCACCTGCGGGCGATCGCGCAAGTCAATTTCGGCAACGCGCGCCGAAACCCCAACGCACAGACCCGCAGTTGGACGGTGCCCGACCCGATCAGCGACGACGACGCCACCAACCCGGGAATCGAAGGCCGGCTGCGCCGATTCGACTGCAGCCAGATGACCGACGGCGGCGCGGCCATCGTGCTGGTCACCGATCGATATCTGCGCGATCATCCCGGCGCCCGCCCGATCGCCCGGATCACCGGCTGGGGGCATCGCACCGTCGGCCTGGGCCTGCGGCAGAAACTCGACCGCGCCGCCGACGACCCGTACGTGCTGCCGCACGTGCGCGCGGCGGTGCTCGACGCGTTGCGCCGCGCTCACATGACCCTCGACGACGTCGACGGCATCGAAGTCCACGATTGCTTCACGCCCAGTGAGTATCTGGCGATCGACCACATCGGGCTGACCGGGCCGGGCGAGTCGTGGAAAGCCATCGAAAACGGCGAGATCGAGATCGGCGGGCGGATGCCGATCAACCCCAGCGGCGGGCTGATCGGCGGCGGGCACCCGGTCGGCGCGTCCGGTGTGCGCATGCTCGTCGACGCGGCCAAGCAGGTCAGCGGAGCGGCCGGCGACTATCAGGTCGAAAACGCGAAAACCTTTGGCACACTGAACTTCGGCGGTAGCACCGCGACCACGGTCAGCTTCGTCGTCACCGAGGCGCGAAGCTGATGGACGTCGAGATAGTCGGTAAGTTCCTGTCGACGCTGCCCGAAGACGACGATCACCCGTACCGGACCGGTCCGTGGCGACCGCAGACCACCGAGTGGGACGCCGACGACCTGACCGCCGTGGAAGGCGAAATCCCCCGCGACCTGGACGGTGTGTACCTGCGCAACACCGAGAACCCGCTGCACCCCGCCCTGAAGACCTATCACCCGTTCGACGGCGACGGGATGCTACACGTGGTCGGCTTTCGCGATGGAAAAGCCTTCTACCGCAACCGTTTTATCCGCACCGACGGTTTCCTGGCCGAGAACGAAGCGGGCGAGCCATTGTGGCCGGGGTTGGCCGAACCGGTCCAGTTGACCAAGCGCGAACAGGGCTGGGGCGCTCGTACCCGGATGAAGGACGCGTCGAGCACCGACGTCATCGTGCACCGGGGCGTCGCGCTGACCAGCTTCTACCAGTGCGGGGATCTGTACCGAGTCGACCCGTGCTCGGCCGAGACCCTCGGCAAGGAGAGCTGGGCCGGAGACTTCCCGGTCGAGTGGGGTGTGTCCGCGCATCCGAAGGTCGACTGCAAAACCGGGGAACTGCTGTTCTTCAACTACAGCAAGCAGGTCCCGTACATGCACTACGGCGTGGTGGACGAACGCAATCAGCTGTCCCACTACGTCGACGTTCCACTGCCCGGGCCGCGGCTGCCGCACGACATGGCATTCACCGAAAATTACGTGATCCTCAACGACTTTCCGTTGTTCTGGGATCCGAGGCTGCTCGAACACGATGTGCACCTGCCGCGGTTCTATCCCGAGATTCCGTCCCGGTTCGCGGTGCTCCCGCGTCGCGGCGGGCCCGGTGACATCCAGTGGTTCGAGGCGGACCCGACGTTCGTGCTGCACTTCACCAATGCCTACGAAGACGGCGACGAGATCGTGCTCGACGGATTTTACGAGGGAGCGCCCCAGCCCCTAGACAATGGTGGAACAAAGTGGGACAAGCTTTTTCGCTTCCTGGCGCTTGATCGCCTGCAGGCCCGGCTGCACCGGTGGCGGTTCAACCTGGTCACCGGCGCGGTGACCGAAGAGCAATTGTCGGAATCGATCACCGAATTCGGGACGATCAACCCCGATTACGCGACCGCCAAGTATCGCTACACCTACGCCGCCAGCGGCAAGCCGGGCTGGTTCCTATTCGACGGGCTGGTCAAACACGACCTGCATACCGGCGGCGAAGAGCACTATCCGTTCGGCGACGGCGTCTACGGAAGTGAAGCGGCGATGGCCGCACGGGTGGGCGCGACCGGCGAGGACGACGGCTACCTGCTTACGTTGACCACCGATATGAATACGGACGCATCCTACTGCCTGATTTTCGATGCCGCGCGGGTCGGCGACGGCCCGGTGTGCAAACTTGCTCTGCCCGAACGGATTTCCAGCGGCACACACGCCACCTGGGCGCCGGGCGCGCAGTTGCGGCGCTGGCACACCGCCGACTCCCCCGCCGGCGCGATCGGGCTGTAGATGACGTCGGC
>Ga0335075_10015694_pt1 | contig 11342 bp, 11 predicted proteins | sample Lox_Sample_24_FD_206723 | JGI IMG/M metagenome (GOLD analysis project Ga0335075, IMG submission 206723) | Soil microbial communities from Loxahatchee National Wildlife Refuge, Florida, United States - Lox_Sample_2.4 | ecosystem: Environmental > Terrestrial > Soil > Wetlands | place: USA...
CGGGACGACGCTGTCTCCGGCGGTGTACACCAGGTGATCCAGCTCGCCGATCCCGGCGAGCGCCTCGGCCACCGACGCCTCGCTGCGGGCGTCGACGACGACTCCGTTGCAGCCGGCGGGCAGCGCGGCCAGGGCGGCGTCGAGCCGGCTCTGGTCGCTTGACGCGATGGTGACCTTCGCTCCCGCCGCCGCCGCGCCGGCCGCGGTGGCCAGTCCCATTCCCGAGCTGCCGCCGATGATTACAACGTGGTTGCCTTCAAGATCCATCGTCCGTCCTCCGTATCCGATGTGATGATGTCTCACTGAGTCATTAGTTTACTGAACGGCATGACCCAATGAGACATCACTGTAAGCTCGGGCTCATGCCGCGATGGGAACCTCAAGCCAGGGAGCGCCTCCGCGATGCCGCACTCGAGTTGTTCCTCGCGCACGGCTTCGACAACGTCACTGTCGCCCAGATCACCGAGCGGGCCGGGCTGACCCGCCGGACGTTCTCGCGCTACTTCACCGACAAGCGGGACGTGCTGTTCGCCGGCTCCGAGCAGCTCCCGGCGGTTCTGGCCGCCGCCGTCGCGCGGGCCGACCCGGACCTGGCCCCGTTCACGGCCCTGCTGACCGCACTGACCGAAGTCGGCGACCTGGTCGCAGACGAGCACGCCGCCGAGCGCCGCGCCATCGTCCAGGCCAGCCCGGAGCTACAGGAGCGGGGGCTGACCAAGTTCGCCGCCGTCACCAGCGCACTGGCCGCGGCGCTCGAGCAGCGGGGGGCCGAGGCGGCGACCGCCGCGCTCCTCGCGCCGGTCGGCACCGCCATCTTCCGGGCCGCGTTCGACCGCTGGGCGGAGCAGCCGGAACGCGCGAGCCTGGCCGACCGTATCCGCGAGACGGCGGCCGAGCTAGCCGCCAACATGCAGCCCGCCGCCCCGCCGCGCGGTCACCGCAGCCGACTAGCAGCCGGGCGGGCGACCTGACGGCCGGAATCGTCGAGAATGTCACGCCCCATACGCTCAGGCACGCGCTCATCACCGGCCCGTATGACGCCGGCTCGGCAGCCATGCTGCTGGCGTTGTGTCCGGAAGATTGTTATTGAGCGTCAGATGCGCTGGAACGCTACGCGGAAACGGAGTGGGCAGGCAAGGCGGGTCATCGTGGCCCATCGGCAGTTCAGAATGCTCAGGATGACCGGAAGCTCCTCAAGGGCCGCGGCTGTCGGGTTCGCCCGGTCTGTTCCAGCGCGCTCCCGGTCGCGTCGTACGGGGCCAGGGTGCCACGGGCCCCATTCCCGGGCGTTCCTAGCGGGGCGCGGGGGCCACAAGCCCTGTCTATCAGGGCCGGGGGGCCACAAGCCCCGAACGCCCGCGCCGCAGCCAGGACTCGTGTGCCGTCGGCTGGGGCTACCGGGACTGAGGTGACATGGCCAGCACCTGCCCGCAGAAGCCGTGCCGCACGCGGACCGGATCATCCACGCGGCGCGCTTGGTGCACGTTCGCGGGATTCAGCCTGCGCGCCGACGTTCGCCGGGCATGATGAGTATTCCTGCAGGGACGCCGCGGGCACGCCGGGCAAGATGAGGAGTCAGCCCGGGGGCGCCAAGCTGCGAAGGCGTGTGCCTGCGGAATCAGTTGTGGAGTGCTCGCGGCCGTGGAGGTTGGATGCGGACTTTGTTTCGGGGCGGGAGGATCTTCGACGGTAGCGGCGCAGATGCCGCCTCCGGCGATGTGGTCATTGAGCGTGACTCCATTGTTGATGTCGGCGTCGGGCTGGACGGGGACGTCGCCGTCGACTGCACCGGTAAGACGGTTCTGCCCGGGCTGTTTGATTGTCACGTTCACGTCATGTTCAGCGGGAGCCTGGATCTCGTCGCGGCCCTGAATAAGCCGTTCTCCTATCAGTTTTACGAGGCCGTGGTTAACTTGCGGCGCACCCTGGCGACGGGTATCACCACGGTGCGAGACGCCGGGGGGGGCGGATCTGGGCGTGCGGCAGGCGGTCGAGGATGGCTTGATCGCCGGGCCGCGGATGAAGATCGCCATCTCGATGCTGAGCCAGACCGGTGGGCACGGGGATGGCTGGATGGCCTGCGGGCTTGACCTGAGCGGCCCGGCGCATCCGGGGATGCCAGCCGGGATCGTGGACGGCCCGCATGAGGTGCGCAGCCGTGTCCGCCAGGTGCTGCGGGCAGGCGCCGACCAGATCAAGGTGGCGACCTCGGGCGGGGTGCTCTCGCCGCGGTCTGATCCCAAGCGGGCCCAGTTCCAGCCGGACGAGATTGAGGAGATGGTCGCCGAGGCGGCAGCCGCGGGAACCTACGTGATGGCGCATGCTCAGTCGGCCGATGGCATCAAGAACGCGCTGCGGGCCGGAGCCCGTTCGATCGAGCACGGTGTCTTCCTCGATGATGAGGCGCTGGAGTTGATGCTACAGACGGATGCATGGCTGGTACCGACACTGGTGGCACCAGCCGGCGTGCTGGAGGCTGCCGCCCGCGGCGATCGGATGCCCGACCAAATGCTGCGCAAGTGCCAGCAGGTGCTTGAGGCGCACCGGGCATCATTTCGGCGTGCGGTGGCCGCCGGGGTTCGCATCGCGATGGGCACCGACTCCGGGGTCACCCCGCACGGAGACAACCTGCGAGAACTTAGCCTGATGGCGGAGGCGGGCATGGCACCGGCCGCGGTGCTGCACGCCACCACCCTCTCGGCTGCACGGCTGATGCGGCTGGACGAAAGGCTCGGCAGCCTGGACAAAGGCAAACTCGCCGACGTCCTGGTGATCGACGGCGACGCCTTCGATTTCACCGAGCTGCAAAACCGCGTCTCGCAAGTGTGGAAAGCGGGCGTTCGTGTCTGCCCGGTCAGCATGAGCCGGTGATCGCGGCGTTCCGGGGCTTCGCCGCGGCAGCCGGCGAGCTCCCGCAGCCGGGTGACGCACTCGGCTGGGCGGGCCCGTAATAAAGCTGCACCCCGGGCATCCGCCAGAAAGATTATTTCCGAACGATCCGAGGTTCGTCTATCACGTATTGTGGCCGGGTTTCCCGGCCAGCGGGCTTGACGGCGTAGTCGCCTAGGCCCTGCTCCAGTAGTTCGAAGGCGCCGGCGACGAGTTCGCGGACCTCGGCAGCAAGCGCGGCGGGGTTGTCGCCGCTGCCGACTCGGGAGCGCACGTGATCCAGCAGCGCCCGGTGCACTCCGATCAGCGCGTGCGCGGCCACCCAGGGGCGCACGTCACCAGGGACGGCGCCGGTGTCGGCGGCCAGCACGGCGGCGAGGACGCTGGTGGCCTGGTTGAGGGCTTGCTGCTCGCGGGCGAGCAGGGCGGGGCTGGCGGTGATCACCTGGTTGACCGCGCGGAGCCGGTCCAGCGCCTGGGCATCGCCCGCCTCGACCTGGGCGAGCAGGCCGCCGTCGGCGAGCAGGGCGCGGCGGAACGCCGCCAGTGCCGGCTCGCCCGGCGGCCGGGTGGTGACGGCGTCGGCCAGCCGGGTCCCGAACGCCTCTAGCCGCCAGTAGAACAGGTCTTCCTTGGTGCGGAAGTAGTTGTACACGGTTGCCGCTGCGACCTGCGCCTCCTGCGCCACCTCAGCGACGCTTACCTGGTCGAAGCCCCGGTCGGCGAAAAGCCGCCAGGCGGTGTCGGCGATCAGCTGCCGGGTCTGTTCCCTTTTCAGCTCGCGCAGCCCCATAGCCGGTCCCTCCAGAAAAATAGACTTGCTCTAAATTTGGTCATACTCTATGTTTGGAGTGTAACAAGTTTACCGTGCGGGAGGACACGATGGCATCCACCAGGACCGCAGCCACCACTACCGGCACGCGTGCCTCCGGCCTCAGCCGCGACATCATCGCCCTCGCGGTGGTCGTCGTCCTGGGCACGATCATGACGGTTCTCGACCTGACCATCGTCAACGTGGCGATTCCCGTCATCGGGACCGCGTTCCGGGCCCAGGTCGACACCATCCAGTGGGTGATGACCGGCTACATGCTCGCCTTGGCCACCGTCATCCCCGTCACCGGATGGGCCGCCGAACGGTTCGGCGCCAAGCGGGTCTGGCTGGCCGCCTTGCTGCTGTTCCTGGCAGGCTCGGTGCTCGCAGGCGCGGCCTGGTCGGCCGGCTCGCTGATCGGCTTCCGGGTCATCCAGGGACTCGGCGCCGGGATGATCCTTCCCGTCGGGCAGACCATCCTGGCCCAGGCCGCGGGGCCCGCCCGGATGGGCCGGGTGATGAGCGTGATCGGCGTTCCAATGCTGCTTGCCCCCGTCCTTGGCCCGGTCCTCGGCGGGGCGATCATCAGCGCGGCCAGCTGGCGGTGGATCTTCTACATCAACCTGCCGGTCGGCGCCGCCGCCGTGCTCGCCGCCTGGCGGATCCTGCCCGACGCCAGGCCGCAGCTCGGGCAGCGTCTGGATCTGCTCGGCCTCGCGCTGCTGTCCCCCGGGATCGCCGTGCTCCTGTACGGCATGTCCGAGGCCGGCAGTCAGGGCGGCTTCGCCGGCCCGCGGACGGCCGCCGCGGTGCTGGCCGGCCTAGCGCTGATCGCGCTGTATTTCCGGCACGCCGCGGCCCGGGGCGCCGGCGCGCTGATCGACATCTCGCTGCTGCGCCGCCGCGGCTTCGCCGCCGCCGCCGCGCTCAACTTCCTGCTCATGGCCGGCCTGTTCGGTTCGCTGATCTTGATCCCGCTGTACTACCAGATCGTCCGCCACGACAGCACCCTGCAGACCGGGCTGCTGCTCGCCCCGCAAGGCATCGGCGCCGCTCTCGCGCTGTCGCTCGCCGGGCCGCTGACCGACCGGATCGGCGCCCGCGCCGTCGCCACGGCCGGGATCATCCTCGCCGTCGTCGGCACCCTCGCCTACACCCAGGTCGGCGCCCGCACCCCGGAGCCATACCTGGCCAGCGCTCTCGGCGTGATCGGCCTGGGACTGGGCGCCACCGTCACCCCCTCCATGGCCGCCGCCTTCCAGGCCCTGTCCCGGGCCGAGACACCGCGGGGAACCAGCGCACTGAACGTGATCCAGCGCACCGCAGGCGCGATCGGCACCGCCGCGTTCGCGATCCTCCTCCAGCACGCCATCACCGCGAGCCAGCCCGGCCGCCCCGGTGGCAGCCAGGCGATCGGCACCTTGTCCCAGCAGGCAGGAGCGCACGCGGCCACCGCCCTCGCCAGCTCGTTCGGAATCACCTTCTGGGCCCCCGCCGCGCTCATCGCCGCCGCCGCGGCGCCCGCATTGCTCCTGCCGCGCCCCGCACAACCCCGACACGCCGTCGCCGGCCAGCCAGGCGGGCGGGACAAAGCCACCACAGAAAGGACCCAGTGACATGGACGACAGCATCCGCTCCTTCCTGCAGCGGTGGGCCGCCGCCGAGCGCGCCGGGGATGCCGCCGCGCTCGGTGAGCTCCTCACCGACGACTTCACCGGCATCGGCCCCCTCGGGTTCGCGCTGCCCAAGGCGGCATGGGCCGGACGGCACCACCAGGGCCTGCGCTACGACGCGTTCGATATCGACGAGATCCAGGTGCGCACCTACGGCGACGTCGCCGTCGCCGTAGCCCGCGACACCCAGCGCGGTACCGCCTTCGGCCACGCCGTGCCTGAGGCCCTGCGTACCACGCACATCCTGGTGCGACAGGCCGGCCACTGGAGGCTGGCCAGCCTGCACATGAGCTTCATCGCCGGCACACCCGGCGCCCCGCCCGCCCCCGGCATCACACCCATATCTGGCAGTTAGGCATCGGCGTAGCTGCGCGAGCGACATTTCAGGTGAAGCGCCGAATCGGCGATCGCGCCGTGCTTACCGGGTTCCTGAGGCGGGCATCAGGCGTGCACGCAGGTGGGGGTCACGGGAGGAGGTCGGTGGCGGCGCGGAAGGAGCCGTCCATGTAGAAGGGAGTGGACTCGTGCCGGTGAGTGATGTGCCAGGTGCCGTCGATGCGGCGCAGCCCGTAGGTGGAGCGGAACCAGAAGGAGAACGAGTCGGTGGCACCGGCGGGGGTGGCGGTCATCCGGGTGAGGGTGTGCACGAACGCCACGTCGCCGTCCGTGGTCACGACCGGGTTGTGGTAGTCGATGAGCACCGGGCCATCGAAGCTGGCCAGCCACTTCTGCAGGCCGCCGGGGGTGCCGTAGGGTGTCTCGGGTCCCTGCTTGAGCGGAGGCGCGAGCGTGTAGCAGGTGGCATCATCTGTGTAGGGGGCGGTCATCCGCTGCACGTCGCGGGCGGCGTGCGCGGCGGCGTGCTCGTCCAGGACAGCGAGGATCTCTGCCGGGGCGGTGGTCTTGGCGGCGATAGCGGTCATGGGTTCTTCTCCGTTCGCGGCGGCGTCCCTGGGCGGGAGCTTCGTGCGTGTGTCGAGACAAGCGCCGTGGTTTCGACACTCCGGCGAGAGAATTCTTCCGTGAGCTTCTGGAGGCCGCCGTGAAGTACATGATCCTCATCCACAGCAACCCGCACTTCCATGAGCGATGGGCGAAGCTGTCAGCCGCCGAACGAGACGATTTCGGACGGCGGCACTATGCGCTGAGTGACGCGCTGGCCGACTCAGGCGAGCTGATCGTGTCCGAAGGGCTGGCCGACCCGTCCCTGGCCAAGCGGGTCACCGCTCGCGACGGTCAGACGATGACCACCGACGGGCCGTTCGCCGAGGTCAAAGAGCACCTGGCGGGGTTCTATCTGGTCGACTGCGACAGCGAGGAGCGGGCGCTCGCGATCGCGGCGCAGGTGCCGGATGCGGTGTGGGGCCTGGTCGAGGTCCGCCCGGTGCTGGGCCGCCACCCCGAGGACATGTGAGCGGCCCCGGGACCGCCGTCGAGCCGCTGCTGCGCGAGCTGGCGCCGCAGGTGCTCGGTGTTCTCGTGCGCCGCCACGGCCGGTTCGATATCTGCGAGGACGCGGTGCAGGAAGCGCTGCTCGCCGCCGCGACCCGCTGGCCAGCCGACGGCCTGCCCGCCAACCCGGCGGGATGGCTGATCACCACGGCGTCGCGACGCCTGGTCGAGACCTGGCGGAACGAGGCGGCACGGCAGCGTCGGGAGCAGAACTACGTGTTGCTGGAGCCACCGTCGGCGTCACCAGCTCCGGCCGCCGACGACAGCCTGGCGCTGCTCTTCATCTGCTGTCATCCGACACTAGCCGTACCGTCACAGGTGGCGCTGACCTTGCGCGCGCTCGGTGGCCTCTCCACCGCGGCAATCGCCCGTGGCCTGCTCTTGCCGGAGCCCACCGTCGCGCAGCGGATCAGCCGGGCGAAGGCGCGGATCAAAGCGGCAGGGGCACAGTTCCGCCCGCCCACGGACGCCGAACGGGACCGCCGCCTCCCCGCGGTGATGCGCGTCCTCTATCTGATCTTCAACGAGGGCTACGCAACCAGCTCAGGCCCTGCCTTGCAGCGCGTGGAGCTCACCGCCGAGGCGATCCGGCTCACCCGCCAGCTCCGCCAGCGCCTGCCCGGCGAGGGGGAAGTCGCCGGGCTGCTCGCGTTGATGTTGCTCACCGATGCCCGCCGCGCCGCCAGAACCCGCCCGGACGGGGCGCTCGTCCCGCTGGCCGACCAGGACCGCCGGCTCTGGGACGCCGCGGCGATCCGTGAGGGCACAGACCTGATCACCGAGACGCTCGCCAAGGCCCCGCTTGGCCCCTATCAGCTACAGGCCGCGATCGCCGCCTTGCACGATGATGCGGCCTGTGCCGAGGACACCGACTGGCGACAGATCCTCGCCCTGTACGACCTGCTGGCCGAGCTGGCACCGGGGCCGATGGTCAACCTCAACCGAGTGGTCGCCATTGCGATGACCCATGGCGCGGCAGCGGGACTGCGGGCGCTCGCGGCGGCCGAGGCCGACCCGGCCCTGGCCGGGCACCACCGGGTACCCGCCGTTCGCGCGCACCTGCTGGAGATCACCGGCGAGTACGGACCAGCCGCCGCGCACTACCGGCTCGCCGCCCGCCGCGCACTCAGCGTGCCCGAGCAGCGCTACCTGAGCATGCGGGCGGACAGCCTCATCGGGTCAGCCTGACCCGGTCGGCCATGGCGAGATAGACCATGTCGATCGCGATCGTCGCCCTCTCGCCCCGGCGAAGGTGCATGATCACCGCGCCGACGAACCGTCAGGGCTGGAGGACGATCCTGCCTGGGATGCCGCCTGCGGCCTTGGCGCTGTATGCCTCGGCTGCTTGCGCGAGCGGATATACCGCGCCGACCTGAGGGCGCAGGTGCCCCTCGTCGACCAGGCGGGCGAGCTCGGTCAGCTGAGCGCGGTTCGACTCCTGGAGAAAGGCGACCGTCGTGATGTCGTCTCGGGTGGCGGGCGGCGGCGCGGCCACCGTGACCAGCGTTCCCCCGGGATGCAGGAGGGCGGGCGACCGGGAAAGCACCTCGCCGCCGATGGTGTCGAACACCACGTCGGCCTGGCCGGCCGCGTCCTCGAGGCGGTCGGCGTCCAGCGCGATGAAGCGGTCGGCGCCCAGCTCCAGGACCAGGGACCGGGAATGGGTGCGCCCGGTCCCGATCACCTCGGCGCCGGCCCAGCGCGCTAGCTGGACTGCCGTCGACCCGACCGCGCCGCCCGCGCCGTGGATGACCACTGTCTGCCCCTCGGCCAGCCGTCCGTGGTCGAACAGGGCCTGCCACGCCGTCAGGCCGGCCCGCGGCAGCGCCGCAGCGTGCACGTGGTCGGCGGTGCGCGGCTTCGGGGCCACGTTGCGGGCCTCGACGGCGACGTACTCGGCGGCCGTCCCGTCGCGCCACTGGTCGGTCAGCCCGAACACCTCCTCGCCCACGGCGATCCCGGCCGTCCCGAGTCCCAGCGCGGCCACGACCCCCGACATCTCGGCGCCGGGGATGATCGAGGTCCGCTGATGACCGGCCCGGCAAGTCCAGACGGGATAGTCCAGCTCGTTGTGGGTGATGCCGCACGCGGCGACCTTGACCAGCACGTCGCAGAAAAACGGCTTGGCATCGGGCGCCTCTTCGTAGACAAGCCCGCCGGCTGGTTCATGGATGCGGATGACCTTCATGGCTAGTTCCCTTCTCGTGAGCACATGGTCTGAGCTCGGGTCTCGCCGGATAGGACGGATCCCGCGTACATCACCGGGTAGCCGCGACGGTACCGAGGCGGTCGAGCATTTGCGGAACCGTGCGGCTGAGCTGGGCGCGGGCTAGATGCTCGGCCATCTTCGGCACGCCGTCGAGGTTGAGCTGGAAGTCTAGGCGGCAGCCGCCGTCGTCTGGCTGAAGCCGCCAGGACTGACGGATCGCGGGCTTGATGCCTGGATCGGTCGCCAGCGTGAGCTGCTGGCCGGGGATGAGCTCGCTGATGGTCAAGGCGACCTCGGTCTGGCGGCCAAGCACCTTGCGGACCTGGCGGATGCGGGCACCCTGCTGGGCGGGGGCGTCGCCTGTGAGGCTGGCTGACTCCACGTCTTGCTGCCATGCTGGGTAGCTCGGCGGGTCGGTGAGGATGGCGAACACCGTGCTGGCCGGCTGGTCGTAGCGGGTGCTGCTGCTGATTTCGATCATGACATTCCTCCGTAATCCGCTATGCGCGGAGCAGCCGGGCGGTGAGCGGGTTGAGCTCGATCGGGTCGTCCTCGCCGATGACGACCGTGCCGCCGAGGTTGACGGCTCGGCCGCCGATCACGGCGCTGGGCTCGAATGCCCAGGACATGCCAGGGGCCAGGGGCAGCTCGGCGCCGACCGTGGGCATTTCGAAGAGTCGGCCGTAACTGCGGGCCTCGGGAATCTGGCCCAGCCCGTTCCCGAAGCCGCACACCGGCCCGAACGGGTTGAGCGCGTGCACCATCGGGTGGATGTTCCATGAGCCGGCGTCCCTGACCGGACCCTGCATTGCCTCGGCGAGGTCGCCGAACGTGTTGCCGACCCGGGCTGCGGTCAGGCCCGCCTCGTAGGCGGCACGGGCGATCACGGCGGCGGCCTCGATGTCCGGGTGCACCCCGCCGACGGCGATGGCCACCTGGTGCTGGGTTTCCTTCATGCCGAGCCGGTTGAACACCTCGGCCAGCAGCACGTCCCCCTCGGCCAGGGCCCGCGGCGGCTCGGGCCGGTACGACCATGACGGTGGGCCCCAGGCGACGAAGCCCGGGCCGGACCACATCAGCATGTTCGGTGCCTGGCAGCCGCGGCGGAACGCCGCGGCCATCCCGGCCGCGTACACCTCCGCCTCGGTGACCCCCGGCGCGGCGGCCTCATACATCGCCTGAGCCATGGCGTCCCCGGTTTCCGCGGAGTACCGCAGCACCGCAAGCTCCTCCTCCGACAGGCAGATGGTGGCGAACATGAAGCTCTGCCCGACCGGCTTGAACGTGACGTCGGGCAGCTCGGCCAGCACGTCCCGCCATAGCGTGTAGGGCATGATCGGGTTGAGGTGCCAGGGCGGGACGACATCCAGCCCGAGCACGCCGACCGCCGCGTGCTCCAGGCGGTGCTCGTGCAGCACCTCCACGATCCCAGCAGCGTTGCGGCCCGGCTGGACCACCGAGCCGGCCCGGATGTTCTGCGGGTCGATCCACATCTGCTGACCACGCCGGGCGGCCTCGAGATGGGTCTGGACCGGCAGGTTCGACCACACGAGCTGCACCGGGTCGGCGTCCCGGCCGAAGATCACGATCGACCCGGGCCGGTCGTTGGTGAAGTAGGCATCCGGCGCGAACGGTGCCGCCTCGACGCATTCGTGCTCGCCGTAGCAGATGAGCGCCTCAACGTCTTCGGCGGCCATCAACTCGCGGGCCAATGCCCACCGACGATCCCGCTCGGCCAGCGAGTATGTGGGCACATCCATCTGATCTCCCTCTGTCGCAGATACCGGGTACATCTGCGACGCTAGGAACCGGCCGCCGTTCCCGCATCTGTCATGACGACCTGATCTGCCCGCCAAGGCGGCCGGGCAGATCAGTCAACAGCGCATAACGCGTAGCGGGACAGCTCCTCCCTGCTCGTGACGCCGAGCTTGGGGAACGCCTTGTACAGGTGGTAGCCCACGGTGCGCGGGGACAAGAACAGCGCCGCGCCGATCTGCTTATTCGACGCCCCGGCGGCGGCTAGCCGCACGACCTGCAGCTCCTGCGCGGTAAGCCGGGCCAGCGGGTCATCCGCGGCCAGCGCCGGGGCCGCCGCACCGACAGCACGCAGCCCGGCCTCAGTGCGCTCTTGCCAGGGACGCGCGCCCAGCCGCGCGAACCCGGCCGCCGCCGCGAACAGGCGCTCGCGGGCATCGGCCCGGCGCTGGTGGCGGCGCAGCCACTCGCCGTAGGCCAGGCTCGTGCGCGCCCGCTCGAACGGCGGATCGCCCGCCTCGTGCGCAGCGACGGCGCGGAGATAGAGCGTCTC